>Ga0105240_10002850_pt1 | contig 27318 bp, 23 predicted proteins | sample KBSC54metaG_FD_80426 | JGI IMG/M metagenome (GOLD analysis project Ga0105240, IMG submission 80426) | Corn rhizosphere microbial communities from Kellogg Biological Station, Michigan, USA - KBS C5-4 metaG | ecosystem: Host-associated > Plants > Roots > Rhizosphere > Soil | place: Michigan, USA... | reverse complement strand
GCACGACGTCATCGCGTTCACTACCGCGGTGGCAGAGAAGATGGCGGCGGCCGGACACGCCGAGGTGTCGCGCTGGCTGCATTACGGGCTGACGTCCAACGACGTCGTGGATACCGCGCAGGCGCTGCTGCTGCAGCAGGCCGGGGCGATCGTGATCCGCGGGCTGGAAGAGTTGGAAGCGGTGCTGAAGCGGCGCGCTCTGGAGTTCCAACACACCGTGCAGATCGGCCGCACTCACGGCGTGCATGCCGAGCCGATCACGTTCGGGTTGAAACTGGCGATCTGGTATGTGGAGGCGGGTCGCAACCTGCAGCGCGTGCGCGCGGCCTTGGAAGACCTGCGCGTGGGGAAGACGTCGGGGGCGGTGGGGACGTTCGCGCATATCGGTCCCGAAGTGGAGGAGATGATTTGCGCGCGGCTGAATCTGAAGCCCGCGCCGGTGGCGTCGCAGGTGATTCAGCGCGACCGCCACGCGAATTTCGTTTCGGCGCTGGCGCTGGCAACGGCGTTGTGCGAGAAGATCGCGCTGGAGGTGCGGCACCTGCAGCGGACCGAGGTGCGCGAAGCTGAGGAGTATTTCTCGAAAGGCCAGAAGGGCAGTTCGGCGATGCCGCACAAGCGCAATCCGATCACCTGCGAGCAGATCTGCGGGTTGGCGCGCGTGGTCCGCGGGAATGTGCAGGCGGCCTTCGAGGATGTGGCGCTGTGGCACGAGCGGGACATCTCGCATTCGTCTGTGGAGCGGATCATTCTGCCGGATTCGACGATCCTCGCGGACTATCTGCTGTTCAAAACGACGAGGCTCGTCGATCAGTTGCTGGTGTATCCCGAGCGGATGCGGCGAAATCTGGAGATGACGAAAGGACTGGTCTTTTCGGGACAGGTGCTGCTGGATCTGGCGGCCGCGGGGATGCTGCGGGAGCAGGCGTACCGGCTTGTGCAATCGCACGCCATGCGGGCGTGGGAGGAAGAGGGCGACTTCCGCGCGGCCATCGAAAACGATCCGGAGATCCGGGCGATCGTGCCGCCGGAGAAGATCGCCGAGGCGTTCTCGCTGGAGCGGCAATTGCGGAACGTGGATAAGATCTTCGCGCGCGTCTTTCCTACGATACAATAGCGCCGTGATCCTGAAGAGACGTGCCTTTCTCACCACTGCCGCGCTGGCGCCCGCGGCGTTCGCGCAAAGTCAGCGCGACTGGAGCGGCAAAGAACCGGTCCGCTACACCGACCCCGACGTGGTCTCGCTCGACAAGCGCTTCGATAAATACAAGCTCGGCAATGCCGCCATCGAACGCGTCTGGACGGGAGCGCGCTGGGCCGAAGGCTGCGCCTGGAGCGGTCCGGGTCGCTATCTGGTGTGGAGCGACATTCCCAACAATCGCCAGATGCGACTGCTGGAAGAGGACGGCCACGTCTCGACGTTCCGCACGTCGGATTACAGCAACGGCAACACGTTCGATTATGAAGGCCGGCAGATTTCCTGTCAGCACGGGATGCGGCGCGTGGTCCGGTACGAGACCGACGGCACTGTGACCACCATCGCCGACAAGTTCAACGGCAAACCGCTCAATTCTCCCAACGACGTCGTGGTCCATCCGGACGGTGCGATCTGGTTCACCGATCCGTCCTACGGCATCCTGGGGTATTACGAGGGTTTCCAGGCGAAGCCCGAGTTAAAGGAAGCCGTGTATCGCGTGGAGCCGAAGACGGGCAAGATCGACAAGGTTACGGATGAACTCGACAAGCCGAACGGCGTCTGCTTCTCGCCCGATTATAAGAAGGTGTACATCTGCGACACGGGCGCTGCGCAGGACATTCAGGTCTTCGACCTGGTCGAGGGCAAGACGCTGCGCGGCAAGAAGCAGTTCAACAATATGAAACTCGGCGGCAGGACCGGCGGCTCGGCTGACGGCATCCGCGCCGATGTGGATGGGAATATCTGGGCCGGGGCGGGCTGGGTGGGCGCAGGTTACGACGGCGTCCACATCATGGCGCCGGAAGGCCAGACGATCGGGCAGATCCGTCTACCTGAGATTTGCGCGAACATCTGCTTCGGGGGGCTGAAACGGAATCGGCTGTTCATGGCGGCCAGCCAGTCGATCTACTCGGTGTACGTCGGTACGCGCGGGGCACATATTACGTAATCGGAACGGCGGGAAAAGGCACCGGCGGCAAAGACTGCCGGCGTTACCGTGAGCACCAGCGCAAACGCGCCAGCGCATCGGCGGCAAGGCGGCGGGTCAGGTCCCCTGCCCCGGACTCATGAGCGAGTGCGGCGGCCTGGCCGGCCCACATGGGCGAGAAATCGGTGGATCCGCGGGACTCGGCGGCCGATCGGAGAGGCGCCATAGCGGCAGCAGCGGACGGGAACTGCGGAGCCAGTTCCGAGATGGGGCCTACCTCGCGGACCACGCGGGTCACGAAGCCCCGCGCCGGGCGTCCGGTGAAGACATTCGTCACCGCCGTTCCGTCGTCTTTCGCCTTGCGCAAAGCCTCGCGATGGGCAGGGCGGACCGTCGCTTCGGGACAAAACAGGTAGGCCGTTCCGATCTGCACTGCCGACGCCCCGAGCGCCAGGGCCGCTGCGATCCCCCGGCCGTCCGCGATCCCTCCGGCGGCGATCACCGGGACGCCGACGGCATCGGCCACTTGCGGCACCAGCGCCATCGTCCCGACCTGCCGCGAGACGTCGTTGTTCAAGAACATGCCGCGATGGCCGCCAGCCTCGTAGCCCTGGGCGATGATGGCGTCGCAGCCGTTCGACTCCAGGAATCGCGCTTCGTCCACCGTGGTCGCCGAGGCCAGGATTTTCGACCCGGCGGCTCGCACCCGCTTCAGAAGGCCGCCCGAAGGCAGTCCGAAGTGGAAACTTACCACCTCCGGCCGGAACTCTTCCACGACCGCGCACAGCCGCTCGTCGAAGGGCGCGCGAGTCGCGCCGGACACAGGCGCATTGCGATCCAGGCCGAGCTCGTCGTAGTATCCGGCCAGCCTCAACCGCCAGCGGGATTCCCGTTCATCGTCGCCGGACGGCAGGGTATGGCAGAAGAAGTTCACATTGATGGGCAAGCCGGTCGCGCCACGGATGAGACCCAACTCGCTCCGGGCCTGGTCGGGACTCAGCATGGCGCACGGCAACGCCCCCAAGCCTCCTGCCTGCGACACGGCGATGGCCAACGCGCTCCCCTGAGCCCCCGCCATGGGTGCCTGGAGGACGGGGAACTCGATACCGAAGAGGTCCAAGACCCGGCGGTCGGGCCACGCAAACTGGGCAGTCATGGACATATCGTAGCGGAAACAAACGACTTGGATCTATATATAATTGCACTAAAACAATCTTGACAAGTAAACACTCATGTTTTATGATTAAACACAGATGAGGAGCTTAAATACCATGTCACTCAGCCATATCGATCCGTTAACCAATCTCCGCGTCTTCGAAGACGCCTTCACACGGTTCTTCAACGAGCCCCAATCCAACCGGCCCTGGACCCCTGCCGTCGACATCTACGAGACCGAGAATGAACTCGTGCTCCGTGCCGATATCCCCGATGTCGACCAGAAGGACATCGACGTTCGTGTCGAAAACCAGACGCTCACGATTTCCGGCGAACGGAAATTCGACAAGCAGAATTCCGGCAAGGGCTTCCACCGGATTGAGCGCAGCTACGGGACCTTTGTCCGCAGCTTCGCAGTTCCCAATTCCTTCAACACCGAGAACATCACCGCCAGCTACAAGAACGGTGTGCTGACCGTCGCACTGCCCAAGAAAGAAGCCGCAAAACCGCGACAGGTCAAAGTCGAAGTACAGGCATAATGCATCTAACATAGGGACGGGTGAACCGTCCAGGTGTTTGAGGGCAGGCCGGACCCGTGGGGTGGGCCTGCCCGATTTGTTTTGTCAAAAAAGGTAAACCATGTTTCGATTGGACAAACTTACTCAGAAAGCGCAGGAAGCGCTGCAGCAGGCGCAAGCCGTTGCGGAAAAGAACGGGAGCCAGGTGCTCTTCCCGCTTCATGTGCTGATTGCCCTGGCGGAGGAAAAGGAAGGTATTGTCCGGCCTGTTCTGGAAAAGTGTAACGTCCATCCCGACGCGATCATTTCCGAGGCCACCCGCCTGCTGGCGCAACTTCCCAAGACTGCCGGGATGCAGCCCGGGATGTACCTGTCGCAGCCGCTCAACTCGGTGCTCGAGCGCGCTTTTGACGAGGCCATCCACTTCAAGGACGAATTCGTTTCTACCGAACACCTGCTGCTGGCCATCGCCGAGCAGCGCAGCGACCCGGCCGGGCAACTGCTAGACAAAGCCGGCGCTACCCACGACGCTATTCTCAAAGCCCTCGTCTCGGTGCGCGGGACCCAGCGGGTCACCGACCAGAATCCCGAGACCAAGTATCAGGCCCTGGAGCGCTACGCCCACGACCTCACCGAGGCCGCCCGTCAGGGCAAGCTCGATCCGGTGATCGGGCGCGACGAAGAGATTCGCCGCGTCATGCAGGTTCTCAGCCGCCGCACGAAGAACAACCCTGTGCTCATCGGCGAACCCGGCGTCGGAAAGACCGCTATCGTGGAAGGCCTCGCCCAGCGCATCATCCGCGGCGACGTCCCCGATCAGTTGAAGAACAAGAAACTGGTTGCGATCGACCTGGGGTCGATGGTCGCCGGCACGAAATTCCGGGGCGAGTTTGAAGACCGCCTGAAAGCCGTGGTTAAGGAAATTATCGATTCCAACGGCGAGATCATCTGCTTCATCGACGAGTTGCATACGCTGGTCGGCGCGGGCGGTGCGGAAGGCGCGATCGACGCCGCCAACCTGTTGAAGCCGGCTCTGGCGCGCGGCGAACTGCGCTGCATCGGCGCCACCACGCTGAGCGAATACAAGAAGCACGTTGAAAAGGACGCCGCCCTGGCCCGCCGCTTCCAACCGGTGACGGTCGGCGAGCCCAGCATCGACGACACGGTCGCGATTCTGCGCGGTCTCAAGGAGAAGTTCGAAATCCACCACGGCGTCCGCATCAAGGACTCGGCAATTATCGCCGCCGCCGTGCTCTCCTCGCGCTACATCGCCGACCGTTTCCTGCCCGATAAGGCCATCGATTTGATCGACGAGGCGGGATCGGCGCTGCGCCTGCAGATCGGCTCCATGCCCATCGAGATCGACGACCTGGATCGGCGCATCTCGCACCTGGAGATCGAACGGCAGGCCCTCAGTAAAGAAAAGGACCCGAGCTCGCACGAGCGGCTCCGCTGGGTCGAAAACGAACTCGAGCGTCTGCGCGGCGAATCGGCGCCCCTGAAGGAGCGCTGGAATAAGGAGCGCGACGCCATCGCCAATGTCCGCCGGTTGAAGGCCGAGCAGGACTCGCTACGCCAGGAAGAAGAAAAGGCCAGCCGCGCCGGCGATTGGGAAAAGGCCGCGCAACTGCGCTACGGCCGGCTTTCGCAGATCGAAAAGGACATCGCGGCAGCCGAGCAGAACCTCGAAGCTATTAAGGAAAACGCGCTGCTCAAAGAGGACATCGGCGAGGACGATATCGCCCGCATCGTGGCCAAGTGGACCGGCATTCCGGTGACCCGCATGCTGGAAGGCGAGATCCAGAAACTCGTGCAGATGCCCGAGCGGCTGAAGGACCGCGTGGTCGGTCAGGACGAAGCTGTGCGCCTGGTGTCGAACGCCATTCTGCGCAATCGCGCCGGACTGAGCGATCCCAACCGGCCCATCGGCAGCTTCATATTTCTCGGGCCCACCGGCGTCGGCAAGACCGAACTGGTGCGCGCCCTCGCTCAATACCTGTTCGACGACGATAAGGCCATGATCCGCGTGGACATGTCGGAGTACATGGAGAAGCACGCGGTGGCTCGCATGATCGGTTCGCCTCCCGGCTATGTCGGGTTCGAAGAAGGCGGACAGCTTGCCGAGCAGGTGCGCCGCCGGCCGTATTCGGTGGTGCTGTTCGACGAAATCGAGAAGGCCCATCCGGACGTCTTCAACGTGCTGTTGCAGATTCTGGATGACGGCCGCATGACCGATGGTCAGGGCCGCACGGTGAGTTTCAAGAATACCGTGATCGTCATGACCAGCAATGTGGGTACGGGTTTCGTGGAGAAGGCGGCCATCGGATTCTCGGTCCATGCCAAGGACCGGAAAAACGAGGACACGCGCAAACGCCTGTTGGACGCCCTGCGTCAACAGTTCCGGCCCGAGTTCCTGAACCGCATTGACGATATCATTGTCTTTAACACGCTGTCCCGGGAGCACCTGAGCCAGATCGTGAATATCCAACTGGAAAACGTCGGCAAACTGCTGAAGGATCGCAAAGTGAAACTGGAAGTGACGGCCGCCGCGCGCGACCTCATCATCTCCGAAGGGTACGACCCGCACTACGGCGCACGGCCGATGCGGCGAGCCATCCAACGGCTGATCCAGGATCCGCTGGCTCTCAAGCTGATCAACGGCGATTTCATGGAAGGCGACACGGTCCTGGTAGACGCTGGTACCCAGGCGGGTGAGTTGCAGTTTACTAAATTGGTTCCGATAGCAGCTTAAGATTTGAGCCACAGATGAACACAGATAAAACACAGATGGAAACATTTCTTATCCGTGTTCATCTGTGTTCATCCGTGGCCAAGAATTTCTTCTTATGAATTCTATAAAAACCGTACTCCTTCTCGGATTGCTTTCCGGCCTGCTGGTGGTGGGAGGAGGCGCGCTGATGGGGCAGAACGGCCTCTATATGGGGCTCGCTCTGGCCGGCGTGATGAATTTTGTGAGTTACTTCTTCTCGGATAAGATCGCGCTGGCCAGTTACTCGGCGCAGCCGGTTACACCGGAGGAGAACCCCGAGGCATACCGCCGTGTAGCGCCGATCGTGCAGGGTCTGGCGCATCGGATGAACATTCCGATGCCCAAGCTGTATCTTGTCCCCGATCCTTCGCCGAACGCCTTCGCGACCGGACGCAATCCGCAGCATGCTTCGGTAGCGTTTACGGCCGGCATTCTGCAGTTGATGAACGATTCGGAGATCGAAGGCGTGGTGGCCCATGAGTTGGGACACGTGCTGCATCGCGACATCCTGATCAGTTCGGTGGCGGCGACCATTGCGGGCGCCATCACCATGCTGGCCAGCATGGCGCGGTGGGGCATGATCTTCGGCGGCGGCGACCGCCGCGACGATCGCGAAGGAGGCGGCGGCGGTCTGGAAATGATCGCCATGATGATCCTGGCGCCGATCGCGGCGGGGCTTATCCAGATGGCCATCTCCCGCTCCCGTGAATTCGACGCCGACGCCGCTTCGGCCAAGTATGTTGGCTCTCCGTACCCTTTGATCAACGGCCTGCAGAAACTGGAAGCCTACTCCAAGCGAATCCCCATGGACGCCTCGCCGTCCACTGCTCACATGTTCATCATCAAGCCGTTCACCGGCGAAACTCTCATGCGCCTCTTCTCGACGCATCCTTCCACGCAGGACCGGATCGCCCGGCTGCAGGCCATGCGATGACGGATGTTCGGGTTAACCGGAAGGCGGCCGACCGGGTCGCCTCCGGCCACCCCTGGATTTTTGCCAGCGACATCACGGACCGCGATGGCGCCCAACCCGGCGCAGCCGTCCGTGTAATGGATCCGCGCGGCCGCCCACTGGGCGCGGCCCATTTCAGCTCCACTTCCCAGATTTCCCTCCGCATGTTGTCCACGAAGGTCGAGCCGATCGATCGAGACTTCTATCTCCGCCGGCTGCGCGCGGCCGAGGAGCATCGCAAACTGGTGGTCCACTTCAGCCAGGCGTATCGCGTGGTCTACGCCGAGGCCGACCTGCTCCCTGCCCTGATCGTCGATCGTTATGGCGACTTTCTGGTGATGCAGACGCTCGATCAGGGCATGGACGCGGCCCGCCATGAGATCGCCGGATGCCTGCGGGAGATGTTCCAGCCGCGCGGCATCCTGGCCCGCAACGACGCGGCCGTCCGCACCAAGGAAGACCTGCCGCTGCAATCGGAGATTCTCTTCGGCGAGGCGCCGGAGAACGTCACGGTGCAGATGAACCACCTCACGCTGCGCGCCGACCTGCAGCACGGTCAGAAGACCGGCATCTTCCTCGACCAGCGCGAGAACTATCTGGCTGCCGCCCGCTATGTTCACGGCGGACGCGCGCTCGATTGCTTCACCTCGACGGGCGGCTTCGCGCTGCACCTGGCCGGCAAGGCCGAGCATGTGGACGCGATCGATAGCTCGGAACATGCGCTGGCCACGGCGCGAGTCAATGCCGAGGCTAACGAGATCGCCAACGTGGCATTCGAGGAGGCGGACGTTTTCGACGTGCTCTCGAGCTATGCCACGGCGCACCGGCAGTATTCGCTGGTGGTGCTCGATCCGCCTGCGTTTACGAAGTCGCGCAATAATCTGGAAGCGGCCACATCCGCTTACAAAGAGATCAACCTGCGGGCGCTGCGACTGCTCGGACCCGGCGGCGTGCTGGTCACTTGCTCCTGCTCGCACCATCTGAGCGAGGCCGCGCTGCTCGAAGTCGTCGCTCAGGCGGCGCTCGATTCCGGGCGCACTCTCCGCGTGCTCGAACGCCGCACGCAGAGCCAGGACCATCCCATCCTGCTCACCGTCCCCGAAACTCTTTACCTCAAGTGCATCCTTTTTGAGGTGATGTAGCGCAAAGTATGCTCCGTCACGCTTCCGGCATATAGAGGGTGGCTTCCCTTTCGATAGTGGTATAATCCTAACTTATGTCGATTCCCTAACCGTTAGCCTGGGAGCGGTCGCTCCCTTCCGATCCTTCGCTGCGCTCGGCAGCGCGAACTACTTTATTCACAAGGAGTTACCAAGGATGCGTAAGCTTTTGACCAGCGGTTTAGTGGTTTTTGCAGGCGTAGTGTCCCCAATTGCCCTATCTCCCCACCAGACTCCGAAAGCCAGTGCCCCGGATTACCGCAAAGACCCGCGTTTTGAAATACTTCGGAAGTTTTTCGTAAAGAGCGAGTGTCCCGCGCAGGAGTTTGCCCACGTTTTTCTAGAAGCGGCCGATGTTTATCACCTGGACTGGCGCCTGCTACCCAGCCTCTCCTTTGTAGAGACGACCGGCGGGAAGATGGCCAGGAATAACAACATGTTCGGTTGGGACTCCGGCCGGGCGCATTTTGCCAGTCCCACTGCAGGCATACATGCAGTAGGCTACCTGCTCAGTCATGCGAGTCAGTACCGGCGAAAAACGCTGGACCAACTGCTGGCGACGTATAACCCCAATTCCGACTACGCGCAAAAGGTGAAATCCGTCATGCGGCGGATTGCACCAGTGCAATAGCTACAGACAGGATCCTTCTGTAGCGCTCAGGCGCCCATGCGCACGCCCATGTACAGGGCTACAAACAGGAGCACGGCAAGTATGGCGACTACGCCGTACTTGATGTAGCGCTCCTTATTTGTGGTCTGTTCGTGTTCATCGTGCTTTATCTGATCCGCGAGGCTGTCGAACATAAACTACCTCCTAAAAGGCCGGTGTAAAACTTCGAATGCTCGTGGCGCGAATCCACATTATGAGACAGCCCGATTGTAGACCTATTCGTTCCCGGTTCCAAGTAGCATTTCGTACAACCCACCCCGCCATACCTCGTGGGGAGCATACCGTTGGCCCGTTGACAACCCTCGCCGAGTCGGCGTATATTTGCTAACATACTGATCTCTCAGTGGTTGTTGGTAGCTTCATGGTGTCGTCAAGCCGGGAAATCGGGGAATATCGAACATGGCCGCATCCGCTGGAATATCACCTGACGCAGACGAGCAACGGACCTACCGGCAGGGTGATTCAGTGACCGGCGGAGGCGTAATGGCCGTAGACCAGAACAAAGAGCAGCCCGACCCCGAGCTCGACAATTACGAGCACCTGCTGGAAGACTACAGCCATTTCGCGCCGCCCTCGGCGGACGAAGTGCTGCCGGGCACCGTCCTCAAGATCAACGCCAAAGACGTCATCATCGACTTCGGCTACAAGTCCGAAGGCATCGTCCCGATTGAACAGTTTCAGAACCATAACGGCGAAATCACCGTGCAAGTCGGCGATGTCGTCGATGTGATGATCGATCATGGCGGCGAGCAGCCCGAGGGCTATGTTCTGCTGTCGCATCAGCGCGCCTCGCGGCTGCGCATCTGGGACAATCTCGACAAGGCGCACCAGGAGCAGCTCGTGCTCTCGGGCCGCGTGCTGGGGCGCGTGAAGGGCGGGCTGGCGGTCGATGTCGGCATCAAGGCGTTCATGCCCGGGTCGCAGGCCGATCCGCGACCGGTCCACAATCTGGATGCGCTCATCGGGCAGGACATTCCGGTCAAGATCATCAAGCTCAACCGGCGTCGCGGGAACGTGGTGGTGTCGCGCAAGATGGCCGTGGAGGAAGAGATCAACGTCCGCAAGAGCGCGACGCTGGAACACCTCTCGGAGGGCGCGGTCGTGACGGGCACGGTCAAGAATCTGACCGACTACGGCGCGTTTATCGACTTAGGCGGAATCGACGGACTGCTGCACGTCACCGATATGTCGTACGGCCGTGTGACTCATCCTTCTCAGATGCTGCACGTGGGCGACGAGATCACGGTCAAGGTCCTGAAATTCGACCGCTCGAAGGAGCGGGTGTCGCTCGGGATCAAGCAGCTCGAACCGGATCCCTGGGAGACGGTGATCGAGCGGTACCCGGTGAACGGGCGCGTGATTGGCCGCGTCGTCAATGTCACGGACTACGGCGCTTTCGTCGAACTCGAATCGGGTGTCGAGGGCCTGATCCACATCAGCGAGATGACGTGGTCGCGGCGCATGAAGCACCCGTCCAAGGTCGTCAAGCCGGGCGATCAGGTGGAAGCCGTGATCCTGGAAGTCCATCCCAAGGACCGCCGCATTTCGCTGGGGCTGAAACAGCTCGAACCGAACCCGTGGACCACGATCGACGAGCGGTACAGCGTCGGGTCCGTGGTGGAGGGGCGGGTCCGCAACATGACGGACTTCGGCGCGTTCATCGAGATCGAGGAAGGGATCGACGGGCTGGTCCACGTCTCGGATCTTTCGTGGACAAAGCGCGTGAAGCACCCGTCGGAAATCCTGAAGAAGGGGCAGATCGTTCAGGCCGTCATCCTGAATATCGATTCGTCGTCGCACCGGCTGAGCCTGGGAATTAAGCAACTGCAGCCGGACGCCTGGGAGACGTACTTCCAGACGCACCAGGTGGGCGACATTGTCCACGGCCGCGTCTGCCGGCTGGCCAGTTTCGGCGGATTCGTGGAGCTTGCGGAGGGCGTGGAAGGGCTGTGCCACTTCTCGGAAGTGCCGGGGTATACCGGCCGTCGCGGCTCCGAGGCGCCCGTCCTGACGGTCGGGCAGGAGTGCGACTTCAAGATTATCAAGATGAGCGAGGCCGAGAAGAAGATCGGCCTGAGCCTGCGCGCGGTTGCCGACGATGAGGAGAAGAACCGCCTGGAGGACTACCAGCGCCAGGCCGCTGCCGCCACCAGCACGATCGAAGAGGTCATGAGCCTCAAGGATCGCAACGTTGAATAACTTGCAATTTCTTTGTATTCACGAGATACTGCGGTTTCGTAAGTTATTGAGCCGATAGCAGGACACGGCGAGCGGTGTTGGGCTAGTGACATGAGGAGAGTGCGATGACGAAGGCCGATCTGATTGAAGAAGTCTCCCGGGTAGTGGAGATGACCCGGAAAGAGTCCGAAGTCATCGTCGAGGCCATTTTCGACAGTATCGTGAAGTCTCTGCGCACTGGCGACAAGATCGAAATCCGGGGATTTGGAAGCTTCCGGACCCGCCAGCGGCAACCGCGCATCGGACGCAATCCCAAGACCGGAGCGCGGGTCGAGGTACCCGCCAAGAAGATTCCGTACTTTAAGCCGAGCAAGGAATTGAAGGACGTGGTCAACAACTCGGCCTCGCCGGTGGCTACCGGCGGCGTACCGCCCACCCCTGCCCCCGAGCAGGTCCCCAACCCGTAATCGTGGACTACCTTTGGACTCCGTGGCGGTATCACTACATCACCACCTCGGACCGGCCGTGCGAGTGCGTGTTCTGCGCAGCCGCGACAAATCCCGACGATCATGAAACGCTGGTGGTCCATCGCGGCGTATCGAATTTCGTAATCCTGAATCGCTTCCCGTATACGAGCGGGCACGTCATGGTGGTGCCGGTGCGCCACGTGGCGACGCTCGAGGATCTCAGCGACGACGAGTTGGTCGAGATGATCCGGCTGGGTCGCGATTGCGAGCGGCACTTGCGCGCGCTGTATCGTCCGGAGGGGCTGAATCTGGGGATGAATATCGGCAAGAGCGCCGGCGCGGGGATCGCGGGGCATCTGCATCTGCACGTCCTGCCGCGATGGACGGGGGATACAAACTTCATGACGGTGGCCGGGGAGACTCGGATACTGCCCGAGGATCTGGAGATCACGTGGACTCGGCTGCGGGGGGTGTGGTAGGGCCGGCGTCCAACGTGTCGATGAGGTCCTGTCGGCCGATGCTATGCCATGCTTCTTTGGCTTTTTCGATGTAGGCGGCGCGTTCGGGGTCGGTCGTGAGTTGCGCCAACCGCAAATACGTGTTCCCCAACGAGCATTGGGCGCCTCCGCAGGACGGTCAGACAATCCTGGATCTCTAGACCGTGAATCCGTTTCACCGCGACAAATAGCTACTGCAGTTCCGCGCACATGCCGGGCATGCCTCGGCCGAGCATGCCGATGCTGGGCATGCCGAGATCGGTGAGATTCAGGCGGCTGGCCGCGGTGTCGGCTCCGCCGGCGCAGGCGGTCTTCACTTTACCGCGGATCGCGGCGATGGTGCCCATCCATTTCTGCAGGTCGGCCTTCTTCGCCACGGGACCGTGGCCGGGGATCACGGTGTCGAAATCGAGTTGGAGGATGCGCTCGATGGTGGCGTCCCATTCCTTGATGCTGCCGCCGTTGGCACTGTCGCAGAATGGCGCGCCGCCGGTCACGAACAGATCGCCCGTGTGCAGGACGCGCTCCGAGGGAAAGTAAATCACCGCATCGCCGTTGGTGTGGCCGCGGCCGTAATAGCGAGCCGTAACCGCCTTGCCTCCGACGAAGACCTGGGCCTCGTCGGCAAATGTGATCTGCGGGAGGCCGGCCTGTTTCGCCGTCACCATGTTGGCGCGCGCGTTCTTGTGAATCAGGATCTGCGCACCGGCCGCCATCATCGCGTCGTTGCCGCCGGTGTGATCGCCGTGCTGATGCGTGTTGAGCACGTACTTTACCGGCTTGTCAGTCACGCTCTTGATCTTGGCCATGATCTGCGGCGCGTCCTGGGCGAACTTGTCGTCGACCACCAGCACGCCTTCCGAAGTCGGCATAAACGCGACGTTGCCGCCGTCCTGCATCACCGCGTAGATATTGTTGGTGACCTTCTCCATGGTCAACTGCGCCGGTGGATTCTGACTCCAGGCCAGCCACATCCCGGCCGCCGTGACCGCAACAATACCGAACCGCAACACGTGAGCTTTGCGCATGATTATCGACTATACCCTAATGTCTGACCATCGGCGACGCGATCTGCGAGACCACGTCGGGCTTCGACTCGTCGCGCACCAGGCGCGGATACCGCTCGCCGCCGCTGTACTGGATGCGGTGCGTCGTGAAGTACTCGCCGTTCTTGATCAGCAGCTCGAGCGGCTTGCCTGACGCGGTAGCCTCCACGGCTTCGCGCAGCACAGTGCCGGTGTACTGGCGGCCATTGACCGCAATCACCTTCACCGAAGGTGGAATGCCCGCGGTCTTCGCGGGGCCGCCATACAGAATGTCGGCGACCGTTCCATCGTCATCCTTCACCTTCAGCCCGATCGAATAGCTGAGGTCCACCACCTTCGCCGATTCCTCGTAATCCTTCCAGCCCTCCGATCGCTTGCTGTCGTACACCAGTTTCCAGCCGCCGTTTTCGATGCCGCCGAGCGGCGCGCGAGGCGATGTCGATTGCACCCGGTCGCGGAAGAATGCGGCCCAGTCGTAAGGCTGCACGGCGTTCAGGCCGGCAACGACATCGTCGAACGTGTAGGTCTTGAGCGCGGGCGCGCCGCCGGCTCCGCCGTGAAAAGCAAGGCAGAAATCGTTCAACGACTTGGCGCCGCTGCTCATCTTGCGGATGAGCACATCGACCTCCAGCCAGATCAGCGAGCCCTCGGGATAATAGTCGACGCTGCGCCGGTAATTGGCATAATCTTCGGGGGCGAAGTACAGCAGTTGCGCGGCGACGGCGGTGTCCTCCAGAGGACGCCAGCGGCGGCCATACGTGTTATCCATCGCCGCCGCGGTCTGCGCCAGCGAATCCATATACTGCTCCTTGGTCCACAAGCCACTGCGCGGCGCGAGGACTTCCCCCAGATAATTCGTCAGGCCTTCGTAGACCCACAGCAGGTCGCCTTTCATGGGCACGTCGTACCCGCCATCCTTGCCGCCGCTGGTCAGACCGACAGGACGGCGATATTTCCCATTCCAGGAGTGCGTGAACTCGTGCGTCAACAGGGCCGCTTCGTGGTTGCGTAAGGCCGAGTCCACCAGAGTGCGCTCGCCGACCCGGTCGTCGCTCGATTCGTGATGCTCCAGTCCGAAGTGCGCCACGTGATCGCTCAGAGTCAACAGGAAATGGTAATCGCGATAGTGGCGCGACCCGAACAGCGCGCCCGTTTCAGCGACCAGATTTTTCCAGGCCGCGATCAGTTCGGCGGGAGCTTCGAGGGCGCGATCGCTGTCTCCGGCAAGATGCACGAAGTGCGGAGCGCCGCGATCGGTGCCGAGATCGATGGTGCGGTAGTGCTTGCCGGCCGACACCGGCGAATCGACCATGGTGGTAAGCGATGCGGGCTGGAACTCGATCTCGTTGCCCGACTCGCGACGGATCGGCAGCGCGGTTCCGAACTTCCAGCCGTCCGGCACTTTCAGATTCGCCTGATATTGAAACCGATCGGCATCGGCACCCTGCGGATACAGAATGAATTGATTCCAATTGAGCACGGCGAGTTCGGTGGTCGCGGAACTTCCGCCGGCGAAGCCCGATGTGTCGGGCGGCGAAAGAAAATCGAATGACACGTCGAGAGAGCTTGTGCCCGCCGGCACGTCGATGTGGAACGCGAACATGTTCACGTCGTCGCGCTTCCACGGCACCGTCTTGCCGCCGCCCTTCACTACCAGCCCGACCACCTGGGGCAGAGGACCGTCGGGACTGTGATCGCCCGGAATCCACTGCGGATACAGCAGGGTCATCGGACCGGGTTTCGCCGGCATGCTCATCTGGACGTGGAAAACCCGGCGCGGGGCGTCGGTCGCGTCCACCCGCAGCGGAACGGCGGTCTGGGCGGAAAGTGACGCCGCGGCCAGCAGGATCGTAAGAAAAGAACGCATGTTGTAGAAATTGTATCAACGCCGTGCCGTCGTCCCTGCGTCTAACTCATTGGCGACCTATGAAGTTACTCCTTCTGCTAGCCGGGCTCACAGCGTCCTCAGGCGCGCAAAGCCTCACCGACGTCCCGCCCATTCTGCAGGTGATCCGCAAACCGGGTACCGGCGGCGTGGGCACGCTGCGGCCGTATAACGGCGCGAAGGCCGCAGTGGATGCGATCGGTATGGCGGCGATCACCGGGCTGCCCGAAACCTGGAACGTCGAACTGCACCAGAGCTTCGCCGAGATCGAGGACCTGGATCGCGCCATGGCCTCCCCTGCCCTGCGCGGCTCGGACTATGCGGCGCCGTCGCAGGAAGATCTGCTGGCGCCGGCGCGTACGCTCATCCTGTTATACCAGCCGGGATGGAGCTATCGTCCGCAGGAGGCGATCCGCCGCGTCCCTCGCGCCCATTACTTCCACATTTCCATCTATCGCATGAGAGCAGGTTCCGGCGCCGACCTCGGCGAACTCATGCGCTTGCGGCGGCACGAAATGGACAGCGTCAATCTTGATCGGCCCGACCTGGTATATCGCGTGGTCTCGGGAGCGCCGTCGGGCACGTATATCATTTTGGCGCCGATGATTTCGTTGCGAGCGATGGATGACGGCGTGGCCAAACTGCCGGTGTACGCCGAGCCCCTGGCCACCGCCGAGGCCGCCGCCGGGAAGATCGCTGCGTCACAGGAACTCAGCCGCGAGCATTTCCTGTTCCGCGTCGAACCCCGACAGAGCTACGTTTCGGACGAATTCTCGGCCGCCGAGCCCGACTTCTGGCGAGGAAAAGCGAAGTAGAGAGAATTGAGGACACCGCGCGGTTCGTGTTCTACAATGAGGATCGGCCTAACCTCATGAACCGCGAGCTACTCATTCAGTGTCCCGACGGGCAGATGAAAACCGTGCCCCTGTTGAAGGACCGTATTTCCGTGGGCCGGTCGAGCGCCGCGGAACTCTGTTTCCCCGAAGATGCCGGACTGTCACGCCAGCACTTCGCGTTCGAGCCTGAAGGCGAGGATTGGACCGTTCAGGACCTGGGCAGCAAGAACGGCACCTTCGTCAACAACATCCCCTTGAAGGCGCGCCTGATCCTCACGGCCGGCGACCGCATCACGGCCGGGCACCTCGTGATCGTCTATTCGCCGGACGACAACAAGGCGGCGCAGCGCGTGGTGGTGTTCGAGGGTGTGGACAACTCATCGCCTTCCACCTCGACGGTGGTGACGAGTCTCGAAGGCGCGTTGAGCAATCAGACTCTGGCGTTCGAGCGCGTCGGACCTAAGGGGTCGGCGCCGCTGCAGGCGCTGATTCGCGCTGGTCAGGAACTCAGCGAGAACCGGCCGCTGGAAGAACTGTTTCAGGTGATTCTCGATCTCGCCATTCAGGCGGTCAACGCGCAACGCGGCGTGCTGCTGGCGCTGGAAGGCGAAGAACTGGTGCCGCGCGCGTACAAAGGCGAGGGATTCCGGATCAGCACGGCCGTGCGCGACCGAGTTCTGAAAGAGAAGTCCTCCGTGCTGGTTCGCGACGCCCAACTCGACGACGCCTTCAAAGGCCGCATGAGCATCGTGGAGCAGAAGGTCCACACGATGATGGCCGTGCCGCTGCAGACCAAGGACCGCATCATCGGCCTGATCTATGTCGATTCACCCTTCGTGCTGCGCGAGTTCACGAAGGACGATCTCAACCTGCTGACCGTGATGGCGAGCATTTGCGCCGTCCGCATCGAGAACGCGCGACTGGCGCTGATCGAAGAAGGCGAGCGCATGCTGCGCCGCGATCTGGCGCAGGCGGCCGACATTCAGGGCCGCAGTCTGCCGAGCGACGCGCCTAAGGTGGACGGCCACGACGTCGCGGGATTCAACGTCCCTTGCCGCACCGTGGGCGGCGACTATTACGGTTTCTATCCCTATTCCGACGGCCGGCTCGGCCTGGCGCTCGGCGACGTGTCGGGTAAAGGAATGCCTGCATCGCTCATGATGATGGCGCTGCATGCGCGACTGCAGGTGCTGGCCGAAGATCCGGGCAATCTGGCCGGATTCATGTCGCGCCTTAACAAGGCGACGTGTGCGAATTGCCCGAGCAATCGTTTCATCACGTTCTTCTTCAGCGTGCTGAATACGGCGACCGGCGAGTTCTCGTTCGCCAACGCCGGACATAATCCGCCGATCATTATCCGCGCGTCCGGCGAGTTCGAAATGCTGGAGGGCGGCGGTCCGGTGCTGGGGATCCTGCCGATCGCGCCGTACAGCGAGATGCACGCCCAGTTGAATCCCGGCGACATTCTCGTGATCTATAGCGACGGCGTCACGGAAGCGAACAACCTCCGGTACGAAGAGTTCGAAGAGCAGCGGCTGATCGATACGCTGATCGAGTATCGCACGGAGTCGGCGGCCAATATCGTCGCGGCGGTCACGAAGGCGCTCACGCATTTTGCCGCGGGGGCTCCGCAGGCAGACGATATTACGTTGGTGGTTGCGAAAAGGGTAGCGTAGGTTCACAGAACACCTCTCTCTTCCGTTCGCGGCTCCGATATGGGAGCTTGGTCGTAAGAGAGATGGGCAGGCAAAGCGCCTGCCCCACGACTGGAAGGTTGCGTGCTCTGGTTCAGCTGCCGGCTGTCCCGGAGGCTAGCCGTTTCTGCTGCTTCCGGTCGCCTAGGTTACCGCCGAAGAACAGCAGCGTCAGGCGGGACACGGGACAGCGGAACATTTACCGGGCGTAATATCCCGTCCGCGCATGGACTTGGAGCGGAGGTGTGTTCGGCGGCACCATTAGCTGCACCTTAATCTTCCTGTACTTACCCGTGTTCGTAGTATCCGGCGGGTAATATCCCAACACATATTGATTGTGCAGCGATACCCCGACTTTACCCATGGCCACGTGTAACTCCGACAGGTTCTTAATCGTGAAATCCACCCCGCCTGTCCGGCCGCACAGGTCGGTCAACAGCGCCGGACCCTCGATCTCTTCCTGCGATTGAGGATTGTCATGCAGGCCCATGGCAAAGATCTGCGTGTCCGATTCGACCGCCATGCTCAGTAACTCCCGCTCTGTATACCGGCTGTTGTTGTCTCCACCGTCGGAAACGATGATCAGCGCCTTGCGCGGATTGTGTGCCTTCTTGATCTGCTGCAGGCCCATGTAGATGCCGTCCAGCAGCGACGTGCTGCCCGTGGGCCGTGCAAAAAGGAGCGCGCTTTGCAATTCGCGAAAATCGCTGGTGAGTGAGTGTCTCAATTCCGCCCGGTCGGAAATGGTAATCAGGAAACTCTCGTCGTCGGGATTGAGTTGTTCGAAAAATGCCCGAGCCGCCTCGCGGGCCGTAGGGAATTTATCCCGCATGCTACGGCTGCAATCGAAAATCAACCCGACCGCTACGGGCTGATCCTGTCTGCCGAACGTTTGAATAGGCATCTGCCGCGAGCCTTCGAATACTCGAAAGTTTTCGCGGGCAAGCCCGGTTACACTGCGTCCATACGCGTCAGTGACGAAGACCGGCACGAGAGCCAGATCGACATTGATGCGAATGCCTGCCGAGGGAAGAGCATCCGACCGCGCAATGCGGTGGGAAAGGGGTCCGTCATCGTTAGCCGCAAATAAAAGTGAAGCAGTCAAAAGGAAGCAATTTAGTTTCAACTTGGACATTTTTGTTTTTCGCTCCGGTTGAAGCGGCTGCTAACCTCGTCTTACACTCGGTCAACCGTTGTGCGTCCATACGCTACAATCACCACTCTTTTGTGACGTGCGTTGCAGGACTGGCCCGAAAAGGGGTAAATTTCGCCTCTGTTCTCCGCGTTACATATTCCAGGAGTGGCCCTCTACGCGCATGTATCACGAGTAGCGGGCTTCGGGTCTGCAAGCACTTATGCTGGATCTAATCAAAGCGGCGCTGGCCTGGTTTGGCGAATTAGCGCTCTTTTGCGCGCGTCTGGTGAAGGCCGCAGTCACGCCCCCTTACGAATGGCGGGAGTTCCTGCGCCAGTGCGACGCTATCGGCGCGGAATCGCTGCCGCTAGTGGCGCTCGCAGGGGCCGCTACGGGCGTGGTCCTTTCACTGGAGACTCGCGATACCCTGGTGCACTTCGGGGCTAAGTCATTTTTGCCCGCCATCATTGTGTTTTCAATGATCAAGGAGAGCGGACCGATTATCACAGGCCTGGTCGTAAGCGGCCGTGCCGGCGCGGGAATCGGAGCGCAAATCGGGTCGATGAAAGTAACTGAACAAATCGACGCGATGGAGGCGTCGGCCGTCGATCCTTATAAGTACCTGGCAGCCACCCGAGTGCTGGCTTGTATGTTGATGCTGCCGCTGCTGACAATCGCGGCTAACTTCTTCGGAATCCTGATGGGCTGGATCGCAAACACCCTCGCCGAGCCGATCTCTCTGCGGCTGTTCCTGAACGCAGGATTCAAGGAAGTCGCATTCAGCGACTATCTCCCACCCATCGTCAAGACCTGCATCTTCGGCGCGATCATCGGGTTAATCGCCTGCTTCCAGGGAATGCGCACCAGCGGCGGCACCGAAGGTGTCGGCCGCACAGCCACGAGTTCGGTCGTGCTGTCATCTTTATTCGTGATCCTGGCGGACGTTGCCATCGTGCGCTTGACCTCGGCGATCTGGCCCAACTTCTGAGGCCCCCCTATGACTCCCATCCAAATCATCGACCTGCAAAAGTCATTCGGGCAACAGAAAGTGCTGGACGGAATCCGTCTCGACGTGGCGGAGAACGAGACGCTCGCGGTGCTGGGCCGCAGCGGCACCGGCAAGAGCGTACTGCTCAAACTGCTCATCGGACTGCAGACCGCCGACTCGGGGTCCATTTGCATTCGCGGTAAGGCCATCGCCAATCTGCCCGTCCTGGAGCTGAATGAAATCCGCAAACACATCGGTTTTCTGTTCCAGCAATCGGCGCTGTACGATTCGCTGACACTCGAACAGAATGTGGTATTCCCGATGACCAGGCATAGTCGCGCACCGGAGAAAGAGCACGTGGAACGGGCCCGCGAGTTACTCTCCAGTCTGGGGATGTCCAAGGAATTCGGGAAGCTCCCGTCGCAGATCTCCGGAGGCATGCAGAAGCGCGTCGGGCTGGCGCGGGCGCTGGCGCTCGACCCGGAGATTCTGCTGTTCGACGAGCCGACCTCGGGGCTCGATCCCATTACTGCCTCCGAGATCTCGAACCTCATCCTGGATCTGAAAAAAACGCGCCGTATGACTGGCATCGTAGTGACCCACGACTTGCGCGGCGCCCGCATATTCGCCGATCGCGTGGTGCTCCTGGAAAAAGGAAAAATCGTGGCGGACGGAAAACTGAGCGACGTGCAAAGAAGTCAGGAGCCTTTCGTCCGCGAATTCATGCAGGACGCAAACCAGGTGGCGTTATGACCAAGGCAATCCGATTGGGACTCTTCGTCGTACTGACTTTGCTGGCGTTCGGAGCCGGCGTTTTCTGGATCGGCAGCGGCAGTTTCCGCTTCTCTTCGACTTACCGGCTCAATACGTACTTCGACAATGTCGCGGGACTTCCCAACGGCGCTACGATCCGCGTGGGCGGCGTGCATGAGGGCACGGTGCACGGCATCGTACTTCCCGCGCGGCCGGATCAAAAAGTGCAAGTCCAGATGGACCTAACCGGCGTAACCCGCCAGGTGATTAAGAAAGACTCGATCGCGGCCATCCGCACCGAAGGACTGGTGGGCGACCAGTTTGTCGAGATTACATTCGGATCGGCCGATGCGCCGCCCGTGCGCGATGGAGACACCATCGGGAGCGAGGCTCCGCTGCAGATCTCCGACATGATGAAGAAAGCCAACGCACTGCTCGACGCCGCGCAGGGTACGATCGAAAACATCGGCGCGACGGCGAATAATTTGCAAGGAATCAGTGCCAAGCTCAATACCGGCAAAGGCAGCATGGGTGCTCTCATCAACAATCCGGCGCTGTACCAGCACATCGACCAAGCCACCGCCAACCTGCAGGAAGATACAGAGGCGCTCAAGCACAATTTCCTGCTGCGCGGCTTTTTCAAGAACCGCGGGTACGAAGATTCCACCGACCTCAAGCGCTATGCCGTTACCGAACTGCCCGCCGGGACGCCCGTGAAGAGTTTCTCGTATCGCGGCTCCAAACTGTTCGACAAGCCGGACAGCGCCAAGCTGAAGAGCGCCAAACAGCTCGACGACGCCGGCCATTTCCTGGAGCAGAATTCGTTTGGGACAGCCGTGGTGGCCGGTATCGCGGATATGACCGGCGACAGCGACAAGCAGCGGCAGCTCAGCCTGGCACGCGCGTCCGTGGCCCGGGAGTATCTCGTGCAGCATTTCAAACTCGACGATACGCGCGTGAAGACGCTCGGCGAAGGCAAGTCCTCCGGCGCGCCGGATGGCGGCGCCCTGGAAGTTCTGGTATATGCCACGGGACGAGGTGGCCGGTGAAGTTGAATCAAGAGCAACTCAGGGATCAGCACGAGCAGGAGCAAGATCACGGTCTGGAACTCAGCGAGCCGGAAGCGCAGGAGGCGCAAGAACGAAGCTCGGCAACGGTGAAGGTGGTGTATGAGGCCGTGCGGCGCGAGGGCGAAGAGGAGTTGAAGAGGACCTCGTCAGCGCTGTGGTGGTCGGGGTTGGCGGCGGGTCTCTCGATGGGTTTTTCGCTGATGATCCAGGGTGTGTTGCGTCATGGCTTGCCGGACACTCCGTGGCGGCACCTGGTTGCGGGACTGGGTTATTCGGCCGGATTTGTGGTGGTGATCCTGGGCCGGCAGCAACTATTCACGGAGAATACGCTCACGCCGATTCTTCCGCTGCTGCGCCGTAAGAGTTGGAGCTCGCTGTTGAACGTCGGCCGGTTGTGGGCCGTGGTCCTGATCGCGAACCTGGCCGGCTGCACAATCATCGCGTGGCTGCTGGCTTGCACGGAGGCGTTCCCGGCGGACGTTCGGAATTCCTTCGTAGCTTCGGCGCGCGAAGCGACCGAGATGCCATTCGCGATTGCCCTGCTGCGCGGCATTTTCGCCGGTTGGCTGATGGCGCTGTTGGTCTGGCTGTTGCCGTTCGCCGAACATGCGCGATTTTTCGTGATCGTCATGATGACCTGGATGATCAGTATCTGCGGTTTCACGCACATTGTCGCGGGCTCGGTCGAGACAATTTTTCTTACCTGGGGCGGCATTCATTCCTGGCAGCAGGCCGTGGGCGGGTATATCGTACCGGTCTTGATCGGCAACATTGCCGGCGGCGTTTCGCTGGTTGCCGCCTTGAACCATGCCCAGGTGGTAACTTGAAAGAAGCCGGCGCCACCCCGTATATCCCCGACGCGGCGACCCTGCCGCAATTAGCCGAAGCCGCGCAACGGTGCCGGGGCTGCGACCTGTACAAGAACGCGACCCAGGCCGTCCTGGGCGAAGGCCCCCCGGGCGCCCCGATTGCCATGATCGGAGAGCAGCCCGGCGACCGCGAAGACCTGGCCGGCAAACCCTTCGTTGGACCGGCCGGCGCCCTGCTCGACAGGGCCCTGGGCGACGCCGGCATCGCCCGAGCGGACGTGTACGTGACCAATGCCGTCAAGCACTTCAAGTTCGAGGAACGCGGCAAACGGCGCATCCACAAGAAGCCGTCGACGGTCGAGGTGCATGCCTGCCATCCGTGGCTGGAGGCTGAACTGGGGCTGGTGCGACCGCGCCTGATCGTCTGCCTGGGGGCTACGGCGGCATATGCCGTGATCGGCAGAAAGCACAAGTTGCTGGAGCAGCGCGGCCAGTTTTTCGGACACCCGATGGCCGAGGCAGTCACCGCCACGGTCCACCCTTCCTCGATTTTGCGGGCGGCCGACGGGAATCGCCGCAAGCTGGATTATGAGGCGTTTGTCACTGATCTGAAAGCCGTGGCTGAGCGAATTCGCAGGATGGAGCGGCGATTGCACCACGGATGACGCTATGGCAAACAACAAGAAATGCGCTCATCCCGCCTGCACCTGCATGGCAAGAGGCGACGATAAGTACTGCAGCCAGTATTGCCACGATGCCGGGAGCACCATGGAACTCTCCTGCAACTGCGGGCACGCCGGCTGCTCATTGGAATCCGCCGGGGTTGGGGCAACTGAGGTAGGCTAGGCGCAGCCGCACGCCGGAGGCTATGCTACGGGGCGCCAGAAGGGCTCGGCGGCGGGGATAAATTCGACCGGCACCTCGCTGATGAACGTCTTCAGCCAGTTGGCGCAGTTCAGCATGCCGGCCTGCTCGGACGGGATGTGTCCGAGAACGATCAGCCCCTTCTTGCGCCCCGACGTAATCGCATCCGCCGCATATTCGATCAACTCCCACTCCCTCGCCTCGCCGATTACCAGGACGTCGAGATCCGGCCTCGCGAACGGCCGGATCGAATTCGCATAGCCCCAATTGCCCGCCACCGTGCGGACCCGCAATGCGGGATCGCCGATCACCCGCATGGTGCGGATGTGCAGCTTGTCCTGCATCTGTTTCGCCAGTTCGCCGAGCGTCATGCCGTCGAACAAAAACTGGCGGCCATTCTGCGGATCCACGTTCTTCTCCCAGCCGAGCGCCTGGACCATCCCAGTCGCGATTCCGTCCGGCCGGTGCGCATGCCAGTGATCGTGAAAACGAAACACCACCATGTTGTGCTTATCGAGGAAGTCCTGTTTGAACTGATAGGTCGGATCGTCCTTCAGCGTGTCAGTCTTGTCCTCGTGGGAATAAAACGTGGGCTCGTGCGTGATCACCAGGTTCCGGCCCGACGCGGCCGCGCGCTGCACCACGTCGACAGTCGCCATCATGGTGGTCGCAATTCCCTTTACCACCGTATCCGGACTGCCGGACTTGATGGTGTCCACGGTTGGCTCGTTCCACGGCACACCGACGTTCTTCCGGATACGCGCGATGACCTCCTGAGCGGTAAAGTCCGAGCGCTCCTGTGCGATAGCCGCTGCTGCGGCGGCGCTTACGACGAAAGCCCGTCTCGATGAATCCATGCCGGCACACTCCCAAACCAGTATAGGCCGGCAGGACCACCGCTAAGACTTGCTGTCGTCGCTGCTGTACGGCAGTCCCGGCACGGGCTTCGTAGTGCTCACCGCCGACACGGCCTTCACCTGCACCGCCAGTATCTGGAAGTCGGGCGAATCGTCCACCAGGTTGGAAAAGATGGTCGAGTAGACCACGTCATTGGCCTTGGACTGTTTGGTAGCCGTACCGCTCACGGTGACGATGGCGCCGTTGCCTCGTTTGACCACAACGGTAATCTGAAATTCCGTGACTTTGGGGTTATCCGAATCCATCAGAACGCTGATGCCGTACTGAGTGGTCGGGGTGGACGTCTCGGCGATTCCGGGTACGTTCGTAGAGAACGGAAGCCAGGTGTACCGCACATCGGCGGCACCGGCGAATCCGGCGAGACATGCAAGCAGGAAAGCTATCTTAGTCATTGATCCATCTATCGGCGGACTCTGCGAAAAACTACAGAGTCCGCCGAAGATAGATCGGTTTTATTTGAAGGTAACGGTCACCGTGTTGGACGGCTGGCCATCCACCACGATCTGCACGTTGACGCTGCCCGCACCCTTCAAGCTGGCGGGCAGCGGTCCGAGATTGACCTGGTCGAGGCCGGCAAACGTGGGCTGCGCACCGGCAAACAGCACCGGAACGGAGACGCCATTCACCGTAGCCGTAACGCTCTGGGCGTTGACGGCGTGACGCAGTCCGGTGCCGTACAGCAGGAGGTACAGCTTGTCGCCCGTGGCGCCGAAATCCACCGGAGCCGGCACTAAGGTCTGCGTCGCCGAATCGAAGGCCGCGACATTCTCTACGGCGCTCGATCCATCGGCATGGACCCGCAGGATTTGCGCTGCCGCCACACCGGTACCGCTGGAGTTGGCGGAGAACAGACCCGGCACCACGTTACCGGCCGTCGTCTTCAGTTGATACGTCGCGCCGGTGGAGGTCGTGACCGTGATCGTGACGGGACCGGAAGCCAGTCCGGGCGGCACGACCAGGTTCAACTGCGTCGGCGAAGCGTAGAAGAGCTGGCCCGCGCTCACCGTTCCGGCGCTGTCCTGCAGCTTGACGCTCGCGCCGCCCAGGGTGGTCGAGAGTGACGCCGGAATTACCGTGCCGCTCGCCAGACCCGATCCGAAGATCGTGACGATCTCGTCGGAAACCGTGTGCGGCGAGGTGAAGTCCGCAGCGCTCAGGAATGCCAGTTGGGGCACCGGACCGGCGTTGCTGTCGAGGGTGTCGGGGCCGCCCACGTACACGGCACTCACCGGACGATACGATGTGTTGCTGAGCGGCACCTGCACCTGCGCCACGCCGCCCTGCACCGGAGCCGAAGCGATCACCGCCCCTGTCCGGTCGTCTTTGAATTGGACGGTGCCGTCGGCCGGGCATGCACCCGGAGCCGCCGCCGCCACGTTGGCCGTAAACGTCGCCACGCCGCTCGTGCCCGAGTAGTCGGGAACAACCGTGATGGTCGACGAGGTGGGTTCCTGGTTCACCAGTTGCGTGGCCAGGGCCTGCGCCTGATACCAATATTTGTCGCCCTGGTACACGGCAGTGATGGGATGTTGTCCGGCGTGCAGCAAACCAGAGGGCGCCGTCACCACACCATTATTAATACTGCCCGTGCCGACCAGAGTAGCGCCGTCGAAGAACTGCACGCTGCCGCTCGGGGCCGGGACACCAACGGGAGCCTTGCCACTCACCTGCGCGGTGTAGGCGACCGCCTGGCCGCAAACCGGCACCGTCGAACTCACCAGCAGGGCGAGCACCGTGCGGTTGGGCAGGACGTTTTCCTGCACGCTGGTGCTCAACGAATTCGAGCCGTTGTTGTATACGACCGTGATGGGGTGCGAACCGATACCCACATCGGTGGTAGTGAAGGTCGCCTGACCGTTCACCAGAGTCACCGTGCCGATCACTGTGGTGCCGTCGAGCAAGGTGACCGTGCCGGTCGGAGTCCCCGTGCTCGGTCCGCCGCCGACATTCACAGTGTAAGTCACTGTTTGTCCCGCCGTCGGCGTCAGCGTGCTCGGGGTGATGGTGATCACCGGGGGAGGCGGCGGCGTCGAGGAGGTAACGGTCACGCTCAGGCTGCCCGAGCTGCCGTTGACATTGTTGTCTCCCGAGTACGTCGCGCCGATCGAGAACGTTCCGGTGGAAGAGAAGCTGGTGCCGCAGGTCGCGGTCGACCCGGACAGAACGACGCCCTGGCATCCGGAAATTGGCGAGCCGCCGAGATTGAAGCTGACAGTGCCGGTTCCGGCGCCGGTGACAGTCGCGGTGTAACTGACGGCCTGGCCCGTTTGGGGACCGGTGGGTCCGGTAACCGCCGTCGTGCTGTTGGTCTTAGCCGAGACTGTCGTGGTTTCGGTGACGTTGGTAGCCACATTGTAATTGGCTGACCCTGCCTGTGAATACGTCACAGTGCAAGCCGCGGAGCCGCTGGCCGCCATCGTGATGGTTACCGAGGCTGAGCCGGTGCCTGAGCAGCCGCCCGAACCCGTAATGGTGACCGCCCCACCCTGCGCGGTCGCCGACACCAGGAAGGAGGCGCCGAGTGCGGCCGTCACGGGAGCGTGCGCGCTCACAGTGATGGTCTGGTTGGCCTTGTTGATTGTGTCGGTGATGGTACCACTGGCATTCGCGTAGTTACCGGAGGCATCGGTAAAGGTCCACGAATCGGTATAGACGCCGGCGGTGGTATGAGTTGTGCCGCTCAGATTCAGCCCCGCGTTCAAGTTCGCGCTGGCTAAGCCGGTGGCCGTTCCGGTCGCAGTGTGGGCAGCAGCATCGTAGGTTACCGTGTACGGGGTCACGACGATGGTCGCGGTGGCTTTGACGGCCGTAGTGGTGGCAGTCAAGGGCG
>Ga0105240_10002847_pt1 | contig 27330 bp, 21 predicted proteins | sample KBSC54metaG_FD_80426 | JGI IMG/M metagenome (GOLD analysis project Ga0105240, IMG submission 80426) | Corn rhizosphere microbial communities from Kellogg Biological Station, Michigan, USA - KBS C5-4 metaG | ecosystem: Host-associated > Plants > Roots > Rhizosphere > Soil | place: Michigan, USA... | reverse complement strand
CCTGCGCACCGCGCATTGCGACGTGCTCTGGCGCACCAGCGACGACAGCGGTGAGCCGGTGCTGGCAAGCAGCCTGGTGCAGTCATTGATGCTCGAGGGCCAGGCCGCGCCCGCACCCGATCCGCGCGACCTGCGAGAAATTACGGCGGAGCCGGTTCCAAAGCCGGTGCCCGCGGGCACGCTGCTGCCCGTCGCGCAGCTGTCCGCCAGCGCATACGAGGACCTGCGGCGCTGCCCTTACCGCTTCTTCGCCCTGCGCCAGCTGGGCTTGAAGGAAGCCAGCGAAATCGATACCGAGATCGACAAGCGCGATTTCGGCAACTGGTTGCACAAGGTGCTGGGCAGCTTCCACGACGCGTTGCGCGACACGGCTGACCCGAGCGAAGCCGGGCGCGCGCAACTCCTGGACACCATCGCGGATGAAGTCACTCACGCGCAAGGCCTCGAGCAGGGCGAATTCCTGCCGTTCGCGGCCGTGTGGCCCCAGGTGCGCGATGGTTATCTCGCCTGGTTGGCGAAGCACGAAGCGCAGGGCGCGATCTTCGAGCAGGCCGAGAGCGAACACGAGATGCAGCTGGGTCCGATCAAGCTGGTGGGCCGCATCGATCGCATCGACCGTATGCCCGACGGCAGCCTGCTGGTGATGGACTACAAGACCGAGGGACGCCAGACCACCGCTGAACGAGTGAAGCAGCCGCTGGAGGACACGCAGCTCGCGTTCTACGCCGCATTGCTGGCGGAGGACACGCTGGCGGCCGCCTATGTCAACGTCGGCGAGCGCGGCAAGACGGAACGCATGGACCAGCCTGCGGTGGTGCAAGCCCGCGACCTCCTGGTCGAGTCGATCCTGCATGATCTGTCGCGCATCGAGGGCGGTGCCGGGATGCCTGCGCTGGGCGAAGGCTTCGCGTGCGAATTTTGCGCGGCCCGCGGCCTGTGCCGCCGCGACTGGTGGACGCAATGAGCCCGCACGCGAAGAGTCCGGTTCTCGCCTACGAGCACAGCGGCCGGCGCATCGCGCGCGAGCAGTTCTATGAGATTGCTTGCGACCCGCGCCGCAGCGTCGTGGTGGAAGCCTGCGCCGGCGCAGGCAAGACCTGGATGCTGGTGTCGCGCATCCTGCGCGCGCTGCTCGAAGGTGCGCAGCCGCACGAAATCCTCGCGATTACCTTCACCAAGAAGGCCGCGGGCGAAATGCGACAGCGCCTGTACCAGTGGCTGCAGGAGTTTGCGTCCGCATCCGCGCAGCAGCTCGACGACGCGCTGATCCAACGCGGCATTGCTCCTCAACCGCATTTGCGTGAGGCTTTGCGCGGGCTCTATGCCCGCCTGCTGGCTTGCGGCCGGCCGGTGCAGGTGCGGACCTTTCACAGCTGGTTCGCGGCGCTGCTGCGCAGCGCGCCACTTTCGGTGCTCGAACAACTGGAGCTGCCGGCCAATTACGAGTTGCTGGAGGACGACAGCGAAGCAGTCGCGCTGGTGTGGCGGCGTTTTCACACGGCCGTTGCCGGCGAACCGCTGGCCCGACGCGATTTCGAAGCCTCCGTGGCCGCCTTCGGCCGGTTCAATACGCAGAAGGCGCTCTACGCCGCGCTCGCTAAGCGAGTGGAGTTCACGCTGGCCGACTTGCGCGGCGTGGTCGAGCCTTCAGTGAAGCCCTTCGCTGAAGTCTTTCCGCGATTCGGCGGCTTGGCCGAACCGGAGTGTGTGCTGGACGGTGACATCGCCCGCAAGACCTGGCTGGCTCGGGCCCGCCTGCTGGCCGGCGAAAAGAACAAGACGCCGCAAAAGGCGGCGCAGGCAATCGTCCAAGCGTTCGATACTGCGGACCTGCACGAACGATTCGCGCTTTTGCGCAAGGTTTTGTTCGTCGCGGACGAAGATCGCTTGACGGCGCATCTCGCCAACTTTCCAGCCGCGCAGGAAGCCGAGCCCGAACTGCGGGCGCTGTGCGCGGCGCGCGCGCAGCACGAGGCCTGGTTGCATCACCAGCGCATCGCCCGTCTGGCACGTTTGCTCATTGCGCAATTCGGCGCCCTCAAGCGGGAGCGCGGATGGATCGACATGAACGACGTGGAGCGCGCCGCGCTGGCGATGTTGTCCGACGAGGTGCTGTCGGGGTGGGTGCAGGAGCGGCTGGACGCGCGCGTGGGGCACTTGCTTATCGATGAATTCCAGGACACCAATCCGTTGCAGTGGCAGGCGCTGCACGCGTGGCTGTCCAGCTACGCCGGAGCTGCAGGCCGCCGGCCCAGCGTGTTCATCGTGGGCGACCCCAAGCAAAGCATCTATCGCTTCCGCCGCGCGGAGCCGCAGGTATTTCGCGCCGCGAAGGATTTCGTCGTCGATGCGTTTGATGGCGACGTGCTCAGCTGCGAGCACACGCACCGTAACGCGCCGCGGTTGCTCGCGATCGTGAACGAGGTGATGCTCCGGGCACAGGCAGAGGGGCGCTACGAAGGATTCCGCACGCACACCACGGAGTCGGGCGAGGAGGGGACAGCCGGACGACTGCCCCAGATCGAACGCGTGCAAAAGCCCGCAGCGGCGCCGGCTGATCCGGATGCACCGCTCGAATGGCGCGATAGCCTCACGATGCCGCGCGAGCTGCCGGAAGACAAGCTGGTCACGCTCGAGTGCCGGCAGGCGGCGGCGTGGATCGCCGGGCAATTGGCCGGGGGGACTGCACCCGGCGAAATCATGGTGCTCGCGCGCCGGCGCGACCGGCTGGGCGTGATGGAGGACGAGCTGCGCGCGTTGCACATCCCGGCGCAGCAACCGGAGAAGACGCAGCTCGGTGAGGCCTCGGAAGTGCAGGACCTTGTCGCTTTGCTGGACGTGCTGGTGTCGACCACGCACGATCTTTCGCTGGCTCGCGCGCTGAAGTCGCCGTTGTTCGGCCTGCCGGATGAAGCGCTGGTTCAGATCGCGCTGGCGGCGCGGCGCAGCGCAGCCGAGGATCGGCCGAGGTCCTGGTTCGATCTGGTCCAGACAGAATCGCTTCCCGCGCCTGTTCCGCACGATCTGGCCGCTACCTTGTTGCGCTGGAAAAGCTGGATCGACGCGCTGCCGCCGCATGACGCGCTGGAAGCGATCTATCACGATGGCGACGTGCTCGCGCGATTCGGCGCCGCGGCTCCGGCGGCGCTGCGCGACGGCGTGCTGGCCAGCCTGCGCGCGCTGCTCGGGGCCGCGCTGCAGGTGGATGGCGCGCGCTACGCGACGCCTTACGCATTCGTGCGCGCCCTCAAGGCAGCCGGCGTGCCGGCGCCTTCCCATACCGCGCCCGGCGCAGTGCGTCTGCTCACCGTGCACGGCGCGAAGGGGCTTGAAGCGCCCATCGTGCTGCTGCTCGATACCGATGCGCCTGCGCCCAAATCGGAATCGATGGGCGTGATCGTCGAGTGGCCCGGCGAAGCACCGTCGCCTTTGCGCTTCTCTTTTCTCGCGAGCGAAACACGGGCGCCTGCCTGCAGCACGCAGGCGCTCGACTTCGAACTCACCGCTCGCCAGCGCGAGGAGCTCAACGCGCTGTACGTCGCGATGACCCGTGCGCGGCGCCAGCTCGTGATCTCTTCGGTCCAGCCCCACATCGCCGCTGACAACAGCTGGTGGAAAAGGCTGGAGCCGTTCTGCAATCCGCTGCCCGTGCCCGAGCTGCCACCCGAGGCGGGCCTCTTCGCGCGCGAGGCTGCACTGAACTTTTCCTTGCCGGTACTGCCCGCGCTCGCGATCGAACAGCCGACATCTGTCAAGACGTTGATCGCCGCCGCGCCGACGCCGCAGACCCGCTTCGGCGAAGCGGTGCATCGGCTGCTCGAATTCCACGTGCCCGGTGCGAACTCGTGGACGGCCGCGCAATTGGAGCGCGTCGGCCGCGAGTTTTCGCTGGATGCGCCGACCGTGCAGGAGGCCGCCCGCATGGCTCGCCGGATCATCGGAGGTGAAGGCGGTTGGGCCTGGGACCCGGCGGTGGTGGACTGGCAGGCCAACGAAGTGGAGTTATTGCATGAGGGCGAGCTGCTGCGGCTGGACCGCCTGGTGCGCCGCCGCGACAGCGCGAGTGGCGGACACGAATGGTGGGTGCTGGACTTCAAGTCCGCGTCGCGTCCGCAGGAAGACGCTCAGCTGATTGCCAAGATGCGGCTCTATCGCGACGCAGTGGCGAAGGCGTATCCGCAGGAGCAAGTCCGAGCAGCATTTCTCACCGGGCAAGGCACGCTCGTGCCGGTTGAATGAACCGCGCCGCGGTGATCGGCGCGGGCCCGGCAGGATTGATGGCCGCCGAGGTACTTTCGCAGGCGAGTCGCGAGGTGCACGTATACGACGCGATGCCGTCGGCTGGCCGCAAGTTCCTGCTGGCGGGCAAGGGCGGCTTGAACCTCACGCATTCGGAGCCGTTCGATACCTTCGTCACTCGCTACGGCGCGCGCCTCGCGCAGCTCGAGCCGATGCTGCGCGAGTTCGGGCCGCAGGCGTTGCGTGAGTGGGCCCACGGCCTGCGCGTGGAAACCTTCGTCGGCACTTCGGGGCGCGTGTTTCCCACCGACATGAAAGCGGCGCCGCTGTTGCGCAGCTGGCTGCATCGACTGCGCGCGGCAGGCGTGCAATTTCACATGCGGCATCGTTTCCTCGGCTGGGCCAGCGACGGCGCACTGCGCTTCGCCACGCAGCAAGGCGAGCAGGACGTGCGCGTCGAAGCCACGGTGCTGGCGCTGGGCGGCGCCAGTTGGAGCCGGCTGGGATCCGACGGCGCCTGGGTCCCGCTGCTCGAATCACGCGGAATCGCAGTGGCGCCGCTGCTGCCTTCCAATTGCGGCTTCGACGTGCGCGGCGGCTGGAGCAGCTACTTCGCATCGCGCTTCGCGGGCCAGCCGTTCAAATCCGTCGCGATCCGCTTCGGCCCGTTTCATCGGCAGGGCGAGTTCGTCGCCACGGCGACCGGCGTCGAAGGCAGCTTGATCTATGCCGCGTCGGCGCTCTTGCGTGACGAGATCGCCTTGCAGGGCACCGCCACCCTCGAGCTCGATTTGCTGCCGGCGTGCAGCATGCAGCACGTGCTGGCGCAGGCGGCGCATCCGCGTGGCTCACGCTCGCTGGCCAGCCATCTCAAGAGCCGGCTGGGATTGGCCGGGATCAAGCTTGCTTTGCTGCACGAGTTGCTGCCCAAACCCGATCTGCACGAACCGGCGAAGCTCGCCGCGGCGATCAAGGCGCTGCCTTTGACCGTGACTGCGGCGAGGCCCATCGACGAAGCGATCAGCACCGCGGGCGGGGTGCGTTTCGACGCGCTGGACGAGCGGCTGATGCTGCGAGCGGCGCCTGGAGTTTTTTGCGCCGGGGAGATGCTGGATTGGGAAGCGCCCACCGGCGGCTATCTGCTCACTGCCTGCATGGCGAGCGGACGCGCGGCGGGCCTTGGCGCATTGCGCTTCCTGGACGCGAATTGAAGGGCGCGACGGCGCTCTTCAGAAATTGCTGCGGTAGTACACCATCGGCTTGCCGCCGCCGCTGCTCTTGCGCAGCGTGATGCGCGCGCCGCTTTCGAGCTGGAAGCCGAGGAAACCGTGATCGGCGACGAAGCCGCTGCGCGGCGCCGACAAATGCATTTCCACCCGCGCGCCGTAGCTGGACTCGTGATTCTCGATCAGGCTGGCCGCATCGACCGGGTTCAGGCGGCGCCATGCGCTGACGTCGAAGCGGTAGTTGCTGTCGTATGCATAGCGCCAGTGCAGACCCAGGTCCACGCGGGTCGTCTCCGAGGTGAACGGACGCACGCCGAATTGGGCGAGCGGATCGGCGCGGGTCATGGCGAGCGACGGCCCCAGCGTGGACTGGGGAGTGGGCAGCAAGGTCATGTCGATCCGCGACGAGCGCGTTGCGCCGTCGGCACTGTCGAATCGCGGCAGCGAGCTCGCCGACATTCGCATCTGAGGCCGATCATTCGAGGGGATGAAGGCCTGCGCCACAGCGACATCGTCGGCTTGGGCGGCGCAGCAGACGTTGCAAGCCGCTGCGCCCAGCACGAGTGCGGCCGCCGGCCGCCGCAGGCTGGCTGCAACCAACGACCAATCCATCCCGAGCGCACCGACGGCATCCATGCCAGACCTCCGACGTGCAGTGACTCTAAGATCGGGCGTATGCCTGGGTTTGTCGGACGCGGACGAACGTTTCGGTCAGCGGGCGCGAGTTGCCGCTGCAAGTCGCAGCGCGGCACTGGAATCAGGGCCGCGCTGAAGGCCTGCTTGTCAAGCCGACCGTCAAGGGGCCTTACTGACCGTGACGGCGCTCAAGGGCAGCTCGATGACGGTCGGCTGTCCCCTCGGTTGCGAGACATCGGCCGAGGCCAGGCTGTTCGCCAGCGCTGCCGCGAGCGCCTGCCGCTGGGAAATCAGCGCGGTGTGATGGGTGCCGGGCACCTTCGTGACTTGCACGCGCGGCGCGAGGCCGCGCCAGAATTTGGGGTCGGTGTCGAAATGGCGGCCGTCCTCGGCGATGAAACAGGTCACGCGAACGTCGATGCGCGGCGGCAGGTAAGCGGACATGAGCCGGAAATAGACCTCGTCCAGGAGATCGAAGGCATCACCGCGCAGACCCGGGTCCGGCTTTCTGCGCAGAGCGGATGAGAGCTTGCTGCCCATGGTCCGGTAGGTGAGGGTGGCCAAGCGCCGGCTCCAACTCCAGGCAGCCCGGGGCAAGTCGTTGCGCACCCAGCGCCCGGCGCGGCCTCGCAAGGCGGTGCCACCGCGTCGGGCGAGCCTCGTCAGACCGCGCACCAGCGGCCTGGCATTCAGCGACATGGTTTCGATCAGCAAGAGCTCAGCTACTTGAACACCCTTGCTGCGCAGCAAATGCGTCAGGTGCCAGGCCGCCAGGCCCCCATTGCAATACCCCGCGACAAAAATCGGAGAATCACCCGCGACGCGAAGCACCTCCTGCAAGTACCGATCCGCCATCTGCTCGACGCTCGAGGCGGCCGTGCCGTCGGCATTGCAATTGAGCAGGAAAACCGCCTGGTTCTGCGGCAGCAGGGTGGCCAGCTTGTGGGCAAACATTCCTCGCGTCACGTAGTCGCCGTGGCAGAAAAATAGCGGCGCGCCCGTGCCGGACTTCACCTCGGTGATCAGCTCGCTTTCCGCCGCAAGCCGCGCCATGAGCACTTCGGTCATGCGGCGAATGGTCAGTGTCGAAAGCTCCGAATGCGGATAGGGCTGGCCGGTCAAGCCCTCGACATCGATCAGCATTTCCGTCGCAAGCAGTGAGTCACCGCCAAGGTCGAAGAAGTCGTCGTCGATGCCGATCTCGTTCGTGTTCAGCAAGCGGCTCCAAAGGTCGCGCAATTCCCATTCCAGCAGCCGGTCCGGTTGAACCATCACGTCGGCTCGGCCAATGCCGGCTTGGCTCAGCGCACTGCGCGAAACCTTGCCGGTAGCGCCGCGCGGCAGACTTTCCAGCCAGGTTACCCGTCGCGGCAGCTTGTACGGCGCCAGCCGGGCGGAGAGAAAGCGCTTGAGTTCCTGTTCGGACACGAGAGCGCCCGGTTTCAACACGGCGGCGGCTGCGACACTTTCGCCCAGGCGCGGATGCGGCACGCCGAACGCCGCCGCCTCGAGAACGGCGGGATGCTCCAGCATGGCTTTCTCGACTTCATAGGGGAACACCTTCTCGCCGCCGCGATTGATGACTTCCTTGACGCGTCCGACGATCGTCAGGTAGCCGTCCTCATCGATGCGGCCGAGGTCGCCCGTCAACAGCCAGCCATCGTGCCATTGGGCCGCTTCGCCGTCGCTGGAGCTGACGTAGCCGGGTGTGACCGTGGGTCCGGCGATCATGATCTGGCCGATCTCGCCGCGGGCCACCGGCTCGCATTCCCGATCCACCACGAGCAGCTCGCCAGGTGCCGGCAAGCCGACGCTGCCCGGCTTCACCCTTCCGGGCGGCACCGGATTCGCCGCCATGACGCCGGCCTCGCTCAGGCCGTAAAACTCCAGCACGGGCACGCGCAAGAGCCGCTCGGCCGCCAGCCGGGCGGGCTCCGGCAGATAAGCCGCCGCGCACATGACGAAGCGCAGCGATTGCGGCTCGAACGTTCGTGGCGAAGATGTCAGCCGATCGAGAAAACCGTTCAGCCATCCCGGCGAAACCGAAAGATACGTGGGCTTGAGCTCATCGAACCATTCTCCGATCTCGAAGGCGCGACCCGCGGGAGGAAAACCGACGCTGGCGCCCAGCAGCAAGGGCACGAACAAAGTCGTCTTCAGACCTGCGGCATAGAAAAGAGGCAAGGTGCAGGCTGCGCGATCGCGCGCTGTCAATCCGAACCACATGCGAGATCCCAGCTTCTCGCTCATGGCCAGCAGATTTCCATGGGTCACCGCAATCAGCTTGGGCGCGCCGGTCGTGCCCGAAGAGCGCAGCAGCAGCGCAATGTCGGTCTCCTTCGCCGCCCGCAGGACCGCAGGCTGCCGGGACACGGGAGTAAGACACTCGAGACTCAACGAACCTTGCGGTGTCAACACCGCCTCGAATGCGATGAGGCCCTGCTCCAGGATCGCATTGCGCGCGGGCGCGTCCAGCCATTTCGGGATGACCACGGCGCTAAGCTGCGTCGCTGTCGCGAGTTCCGCCATTTCGGGCGCGGTAAGCGCGGGGTTCAAGGGGACCAGCGCGAAATTGCTGGCGAGCGCGACGACGAGTTGGCCGCCGGGCACGCCCGGTGGAACCAGCAAGCCCACCCGATCTTCCCGGTCCAATCCTGCCATCGCGAGCTGAGCGGCCACGGTGGCGATGCTGTCCGCCAGTTCGCGAAACACAACATCACGAAACCCCTGCCCCACCAGAGCCGCACTGCTTCCGGCCAGCGTGGCTCTGGCCGCGATCACGCCGCCGATGCTTCGGTCAAGCATGGTCAGTGCCGTCGGAAGGGCAGGAATCCGGGGTGTGCATTCCGTCCGTGAAGAGTGCGAAAAAAATCGTGGAAAGTATTGCACCTCGCCGCGGCAGAGTCTCGCGATCGGACAGCGTGGTGACATTCGATGCGATTTCTTACGCCGGTCGAGCTGAAACCGTCGCGCGGCGAAGAGCACCCAGTAAGGTTGACGAGCCTTACCCCCGGCACTGGCTCCACAGTTAGGGCTGCTTGGTTCCCCACCTGACCCGGTTGGCCGCTTCACCATGCGGGGAGGCCCGTCAAGGCTTATTGTAGGCTGCGCGCGATGCCCCCTCGCTGCAACTGCCACTGCAGCACATCAGTCAACCCGTAGAATTCCCGCATGTCTTATCTCGTGCTCGCACGCAAATACCGGCCCCGCAATTTCACGGAAATGGTCGGGCAGGAGCATGTGGTGCAAGCGCTGGGGAACGCGCTGACTCAGCAGCGTTTGCATCATGCTTACCTGTTCACCGGCACGCGCGGCGTCGGCAAGACGACCGTGTCGCGCATCCTGGCGAAATCGCTCAATTGCGAAGGGCCGGACGGCAAGGGCGGCATCACGGCGACCCCGTGCGGCGTGTGTGCCGCCTGCCGCGACATCGACGCGGATCGCTACGTGGATTACACAGAAATGGATGCCGCCTCCACGCGCGGCATCGACGACATCCGCGAATTGCTGGATCGGGCGAATTACAAGCCGGTGGTCGGCCGCTTCAAGGTCTACATGATCGACGAAGTGCATCAGCTCACCGGCCCGGCGTTCAGCGCGCTGCTCAAGACGCTGGAGGAGCCGCCCGAGTACCTCAAGTTCGTGCTCGCCACCACGGACCCGCAGAAAGTGCCGGTCACGGTCTTGTCGCGTTGCCTGCAGTTCAACCTGCGGCCGATGGCGCCGGAGACGATGCAGGAGCATCTGGCGCACGTGTTGGAAGCCGAGGGCGTGAAGTCCGTTCCCGCCGCACTCGAGCTGCTGGCGCGTGCGGCGCGGGGGTCGATGCGCGATGCCCTTTCGCTGACCGACCAGGCGATCGCCTTCGGCGGCGGCCGGCTCGAGGAGGACTCGGTGCGCCGCATGCTGGGCAGCGTTGATCGCACGCACGTGTTCCGGCTGATCGAGGCGCTCGCCTGCGGCGATGGCAAGACCGTCGTGGAAATCTCCGAAGAGCTGCGCGTCCATGGACTGAACGCCGCGTCGGCGCTCGAGGAGATGAGCGCGGTGTTGCAGCGCATGGCGGTGGTCCAGGCGGTGCCCACAGCCGCGGATACCGCCAGCGCGGAAGGCGTCCAGATCGCTCGGCTGGCGGCACTCATGCCGGCCGATGAAACTCAACTGCTCTACAGCATTTGTCTGCATGGCCGGGGTGAACTGGGCTTGGCGCCCGATGAATATGCCGCGCTCACCATGGCGCTGCTGCGATTGCTGGCCTTCAAGCCGAACGCGGAAAAAAAAACTCTGACTGAGGCTCCTGCGCCTGCGCGAACCGCGGCTCTGGTGCGCACCGCTGTCACGGCAGTGGGCGCGCCGCCCGGACGTGTGCTGCCGGTGCTCGAGCCGCGCGCGGAACGGCCCCGTCAATCTTCCGCCGGCATCGCCGTCAATGGCCGCCCCGCCAGCGAAGTGGTGGGCGTGCCGGTGCGCCAGCAATCAGAGTCTGTGCGCGATGCCGCATCCAGTGCGACGCCGGCCCTGGTGGCCACCGAAGAAGGCGAGTTCTGGTACGGCGTGGTCAATGAACTGGTGGCGCGAGACTCGGTGGCCGCGTTGGTGCGCGAGCTCGCGCTGCAATCGCAGTTGATCGGCCGCGACGACGGGCACTGGATGCTGCGCGTCGAGCGTGAATCACTCAACCAGCCCGCGAGCCGTGAAAGGCTGCAGAACGCGCTGAAAGCCGCGGGCCATGCGGTCAATCTCAGTGTCGAAGTCGGCGCCGTGGCCGACAGTCCGGCCCGCCGTAATGCCGCCGCGGCGGCGCAGCTGCAGCGCGCCGCCGAAGCCGTCATCCTTGCCGATCCGTTCGTGCAGGACATGATGCGTGACTTTGGCGCGAAAATCGTTCCCGGCAGCGTCAAGCCGGTCGTCAACCGTTAAACCCTTAGGAATCAATCATGTTCAACAAAGGACAGCTCGCCGGCCTGATGAAACAGGCGCAGGCCATGCAGGACAATCTGAAGAAGGCCCAGGACGAGCTGGCCACCATCGAGGTCAGCGGCGAGTCAGGCGCCGGCCTGGTGAAGGTCACCATGACGTGCAAGCACGACGTGAAGCGGGTGGAGATCGATCCGAGCTTGCTGGCCGATGACAAGGACATGCTCGAAGACCTGGTCGCCGCCGCATTCAACGCCGCCGTACGCAAGGCCGAGGAGACTTCCGAGGAAAAACTGGGCAAGCTCACCGCCGGGATGCCGGGGCTGCCGGGCGGGATGAAGTTGCCTTTCTGACATCTTGTGGGACAGACCAAGATTTGCGCAGCAAATTTGCTCTGTCCCCAACTGACTAGACTTGTGGGACAGACCAAGATTTGCGCAGCGAATTTGCTCTGTCCCCGACTGACTAAACTTGTGGGACAGACCAAGATTTGCGCAGCAAATTTGCTCTGTCCCCAACTGACTGAATCTTGGCCGACACCCATTCCCTCAGCGCCCTGATCGAAGGGCTGCGGCGCTTGCCCGGCGTGGGCGTCAAGTCGGCGTCGCGAATGGCCTTTCACTTGTTGCAGCACGACCGCGAAGGCGCCCGCGCATTGGCGCAGGCCTTGCAGGATGCCGCGACGCAGATCAGGCACTGCAGCCTGTGCCACACCTTCACCGAAAACGAGATCTGCAGCACCTGCCTGGACGAGCGGCGCGACCGCAGCAAGCTGTGCGTGGTGGAAACGCCCGCCGATCAGGCTGCGGTCGAGCGAACCGCTGCTTTCAAGGGCCTGTACTTCGTGCTCATGGGCAAGCTCAGCCCGCTGGACGGCATCGGCCCGAAGGACATCGGGTTGGCCAAGCTGTTCGAGCGCGCCACCGATGGCGTCGTGCACGAAGTGATCCTGGCGACCAACTTCACCGCGGAAGGCGAAGCCACTGCCCACGTGATCGGCGAAGCGCTGAAAGCGCGCGGCCTGAACGTTACGCGGCTGGCACGCGGCGTCCCCGCAGGCAGCGAATTGGAATACGTCGACCTCGGCACGATCGCCCACGCATTGGTGGACCGGAGATAGCAGGCCATCGCGATGCAAACCGTTCGCTTCACCGTCGCGTACTGGTGCGTGCTGATCGCGGCACTGCTGCCGTTCGCCTGCGCGTACCTGGCCAAGTCGCGTGGCTTGGGCAAGCCTCGCCGGGAGGGCGGTTACGACAACAACGATCCGCGCGGCTGGCTGGCCCGCCAAACCGACTGGCAGGCGCGGGCGAACGCGGCCCAGGCGAACAGCTTCGAGGCGCTGCCGCTTTTCATCGGCGCGGTCATCGTCGCCCACCAGCTCGGCGCGCCTCAGACGCAGTTGGATATCCTGGCCGTGCTGTTCGTCACGCTTCGGATCATTTACATCTCCATGTATGTCGCGGGGCTGCCCACCATCCGTTCGGCGATCTGGGCTCTTGCCTTGCTGGTGAACATAGGCATCCTTTTCTCCGGCTATCGCTGACCGGCGGCAGCGCCCGCGGGAACTTACGTGAAAACCCGCACGGGATGTTCCCGATGCAGGGCGCAAGGCCGGTGGGTAACCTCAAAATCAAATCACAGGGGCACCCCACAATGAAAACCATCGCGTTGAGCCGCAGGACGTTCGCGTCCGTTGCCGCGCTCGCCGCCGCCTCGATCGCGGCACCCGCGCTGCGGGCGCAAGGCAAGCTCGAGAAAACCAAGGTCGCGCTCGCCGTCGGCGGCAAGGCTGCGTTCTATTACCTGCCGCTGACAATCTCGGAGCAACTTGGCTACTTCAAGGCGGAAGGACTGGACCTGGAGATCTCCGATTTCGCGGGCGGCTCCAAGGCGCTGCAGGCGCTCATTGGCGGCTCGGCCGACGTGGTGTCGGGCGCCTTCGAGCACACCATCAACATGCAGACCAAGAACCAGCACATCGAGTCGTTCGTGCTGGAAGGCCGCGCGCCGCAGATCGCCATCGGCGTGTCCACCCGGACCATGCCGCACTACCGCTCGGTCGCCGACCTGCGCGGCAAGAAGATCGGCGTGTCCGCACCGGGCTCGTCCACCAACATGATCGCCAACCTGGTGCTCTCGCGCGCGGGCGTGAAGGCCAGCGAAGTGAGCTACGTCGGCGTGGGCACTTCAGCGTCCGCGCTGACGGCGCTGCGCTCGGGCCAGATCGATGCGATGAGCAACACCGATCCGGTGATGACCATGCTGGAGCAAAAGGGCGACGTCAAGATCATCAGCGACACGCGCACGCTCAAGGGCACGCTGGATGTCTTCGGCGGGCCGATGCCCGCGGCCTGCCTGTATGCGCACACCGAGTTCGTGCAGAGGAACCCGAACACCTGCCAGGCACTGGCCAATGCCATCGTGCACGGCCTGAAGTGGCTGCAGACCGCCGGCCCCAGCGACATCATCAAGACGGTGCCGGAGAGCTACCTGCTGGGCGACCGTGCGCTTTACCTCGCATCGTTCAACAAGGTGCGCGAGGCGATCTCGCTGGACGGCATCATGCCGGATGACGGCGCGCGCACCGCGCTGAAGGCGCTGGCCAGCTTCGAGCCCTCCGTTCGGCCGGAGAAGGTGGACCTGGCGAAAACCTACACCAACGAGTTCGCCCGGCGCGCCAAGGACAAGTTCAAGGCTTGAGGCAGCGCGCCCATCCGCAACAAGCCGGCCCGCGCCGGCTTTTTGTTTGTTAACCTGCCGCCCATGTCGACCCACGCTCTCGAACTCGATCGCATCACCGTCACGTTCCAATCGCCCGACGCGCCCGCGCAGCGCTATACGGCCGTGGCCGATACCTCGCTGGCCGTGAGGACGGGCGAGTTCGTCTCGGTGGTGGGGCCCACCGGATGCGGCAAGTCGACGCTGCTGAACGTCGGCGCAGGCTTGCTGGACGCATCATCGGGCGAGGTCAGGGTGTTCGGCGATCCGCTCGAGGGCATCAATCGCCGCGCCGGCTATATGTTCCAGACCGAGGCTCTGATGCCTTGGCGCAGTGCCATCGAAAACGTCATGACGGGGTTGCGGTACCGGGGCGTGGCGCAGGCGCCGGCACGCGAGCAGGCGCAGGCATGGCTCGAGCGCGTGGGCTTGGGCGGATTCGGCGATCGCTATCCGCACCAGCTGTCCGGCGGCATGCGCAAGCGCACGGCGCTCGCGCAGGTGCTCGTGCTCGACCCGGACATCATCCTGATGGACGAGCCCTTCAGCGCGCTCGATATCCAGACGCGCCAGTTGATGGAGAACGAGCTGCTCGAGATCTGGGCCGGGGAGAGCGAAGGGCGCCGGGCCGCCCCAGGCCCGCAGCGCACCCCCTCGGGGGGTGGGCGCGCAGCGCCCGGGGGCACATCAGCTCGGAAGGCCGTGCTGTTCATCACGCACGACCTGGACGAGGCGATTGCGCTGAGCGATCGCGTGGTGGTGCTGTCGGCCGGGCCCGCGACTCGACCGATCGGCGAATTCACGATCGACCTGCCGCGTCCGCGCGATGTCGCCGAAGTGCGCACCCAGCCGCGCTTCGTCGAATTGCACCGGCAGATCTGGGACGTGCTGCGCGACGAAGTGCTCAAGGGCTACACGCAGCAACTGAAAAAGGCGGCATGATGCGCTCGCCGAACCAAGGCCCTGGTCGCAACCTGCGCATCTGGCAAGCGGCCCTCCTGATCGCCGTGCTGTTCGTGTGGCAGCTGGTTTCGCTCGATGCGCAGTACGCCTTCTTCCTTGGCGAGCCGGTCAAGGTGGCGGGACGCATCTGGTCGTGGTTCATGCCGACGGGTTTGGAGCCCAATTCGCTGTTCCCCGAGGGCGTGCCGGGCCGCGCCGACATCTACATTCACCTGGGCATCACCTTGCTGGAAACGATGCTGGCGTTCGTGATCGGCACCGCGGTGGGCCTTGCGTTCGGGCTGTGGCTGGCCTTGTCCGCGACAGCCAGCGCCATCCTCGACCCCTACATCAAGGCCGCGAATTCGATGCCGCGCGTGATCCTCGCGCCGATCTTCGCGATGTGGTTCGGGCTGGGCATCTGGAGCAAGGTGGCGCTGGCGGTGACGCTGGTGTTTTTCATTGTTTTTTTCAATGTGTACCAAGGCGTGAAGGAAGTCAGCCCGGTGGTGCTGGCCAATGCGCGCATGCTGGGGGCCAATCAGCAGCAGCTGTTGCGATCGGTGTACCTGCCCAGCGCGACCAGCTGGGTGTTTTCCAGCCTGCACACGTCGGTAGGTCTCGCGTTCGTCGGCGCCGTCGTCGGCGAGTATCTGGGATCGGCGCGAGGCGTGGGTTATCTGATCCTGCAGGCCGAAGGCACGTTCGACGTCAACACCGTGTTCGCGGGCATGGTGGTGCTGACCGCATTCGCGCTGCTGCTGGACGGGCTCGTCGGACGCATCGAGCAGCGCCTGATGAAGTGGCAGCCCCGGCACGGCGAAACCGAGAAACTGTGACGCGACGACCGCGTGCCGATCAGTGCTGGGAGCGTGCGGCGGCAGCGGGCTTGCGTTTCTTGCTGCTGGAGGCGGCCGCTTTGGCCTTCACGCGGCCGGTGGAGCGCGACGTCGTGCGCACCGGCAAATAGACGACCACCGTTTGTCCGCTCCGAAATGCGGCGGCGGTGCCAACGTCGTTCCACTGCGCGACTTCCGCCACGTTGAGCCGGTAGCGCCTGGCGATGCTCGCGACGGTGTCGCGTTTGCCGGCCTTGACGGTGGTCTTGCGCGTGACGTGCTCTGGCGTCAAGCTAAGCTGACCGTTGTCCGCTACATGGCTGGCCACATCGTCCTGCATCTTGGCCGAGCGCGGCACGATCAGCACCGAGCCCGCCTTGATCAACATGCGCGGCGGAATGGTGTTGACATTGCGCAGGTCGGCTTCGCTCATGCCCACCCGGTGCGCGGCCTGGGCAACGGTCATCGTGCTGGGCGCGCTCCACGCGGTCCAGCTCGCGTATTGCCCGGCGGTGTAGGCCTCGAAGTTGCGCTGGAACACGGTGGCGTTGTCCCAGGGCAGCAGGATCTGCGGCGTTCCCGCAGCCAGGATGACCGGGCGCTTCATCGACGGATTGAGCGCCTTGAAGTCCTCCACGGTGATATCGGCAAGGCGCGCTGCCAGCTCGACGTCGATGTCGCGCGTGACGGTGACACCCTGGAAGTAGGGGTGGTTCTCGATCAGCGGCAGCTCGGCGTGGAAGCTGTCTGGATTGTTCACGATGTTCTTGACCGCCTGCAACTTGGGAACGTAGTTGCGCGTTTCGTTGGGCATGTTCAGATCGAGGTAGCTCGTGCCCAGGCCGGCCTTCTGGTTGCGCGCGATGGCGCGGGCCACGCTGCCTTCGCCCCAGTTGTAGGCGGCCAGGGCAAGATGCCAATCGCCAAACATGCCATACAGCTTCTGCATGTAATCCAGCGCGGCCCGGGTGGAAGCCAGCACGTCGCGCCGGTCATCGCGGAAGACGTTCTGCTTGAGTTCGAAGAACTGCCCGGTGGACGGCATGAACTGCCACATGCCGGCCGCCCGCGCGCTGGACACCGCTTGCGGATTGAAGGCGCTCTCGATGAACGGCAGCAACGCGAGCTCGGTGGGCATGTCGCGGCGCTCGAGCTCCTCGACGATGTGGAACAGGTACTTGCGCGAGCGCTCGGTCATGCGCTGCATGTAGTCGGGCCGGGAAACGTACCACTGCTCCTGCTGGTGCACCAGGTCGCTCTCCAGGTTCTTCATCTTGAAGCCACGGCGGATGCGCTCCCATAAGTCAGCCGGCGGCTGCAAGGGTGCAACTGTCCGAGAAGGGGCCTCGGCCGCGGTGATCGGCGCCAGCGGGCCGGAGGGGATCACGGCCGGAGCGCTTGGCTCGCTTGGAACGGTAGCAGCGACTGGTGGCGCCGCAGCTTCCGCAGAGGGTGGAGGCGTCGCGCAGCCCGCCAGCCACAGCAGCAGTAAGAGGCCGGCGATCTGAAGCAACTTCATGGGTACTCGTTCATCCGTTGCCGGACGGTGTGGCGGCTGGGGCCGCCGCATCCAGCGGGGTGGCAGCATGGGTCATGCACGAGCTCAGCATTATGGCGGCCCGCCCGCAGGCGTAAACGAGCCCCGTGAGAATTTACGTTGCTTAATGTATTCACCGCGGCGAATCAAACCCGTACGGCCCCAAAAGGGGCGAGTGACTAGAATGGTTTAGTTCATGAGCGACCAGATCATAGGAATGCGGCAGTGGTTCGAGACCCCGCCCGGCCGTTACCTCCTGGCCTGGGAGCGGGCTGAATTCGATCGCGCGGTCGGCGACATCTTCGGTTATCACGCGCTGCAGCTGGGCTTGCCTGAACTGGACGCACTGCAGGCCAATCGGATGCCGCATAAGTGGCTGGCGTTGCGGGAACCCGCATTGCCTGATTCCCCCGCGGCCCGGCCCGCCCTTGTCACCGATTTCGCGGCGCTGCCGTTCGAACAGAACAGCCTCGACCTCGTCGTATTGCCACATTCGCTGGAGCTCAACACCGATCCGCATGCCACCTTGCGGGAAGTGGAGCGGGTGCTGGTGCCCGAAGGCAAGGTGGTGATCTGCTGTCTCAATCCAGCCAGTCTGTGGGGACTGCGCCAGCGCCGTGCGCACCTGTATCGGCGGCTTGGCTTCGGCGAGCTGTTCCTGCCCGACGCCGGGGACTTCATCGGGTATTGGCGGCTGCGCGACTGGCTGCGGCTGCTGAGTTTCGAAGTCGAGTCCGGCAATTTTGGCTGCTACCGGCCCGCGATGAAAAGCGAAAAGTGGCTGGGCCGCTATGACTGGCTCGATCGTGCAGGCGAGCGTTGGTGGCCCATCTTCGGCGCCGTGTATTTCCTGGTGGCGGTCAAGCGCGTGCGCGGCATCAAGCTGATCGGGCCGGCCTGGAAGCCGGCCAAGGGCTTGGCGGCGGCGCCGGTGCCGATGGTCAACCGGCGGCCCACTTATCTCGAAGAGCATCAATGAATCCGGTCGTGATCTACACCGACGGCGCGTGCAAGGGCAACCCCGGGCCGGGAGGCTGGGGCGTTCTTCTTCGCTCTGGCACCACCGAAAAGGAATTGTTCGGCGGCGAGCGCCTGACCACGAACAACCGGATGGAATTGATGGCGGTGATCCAGGCGCTGCAGGCGCTCAAGCGGCCGTGCGCCGTGACGCTGAACGTGGACAGCCTGTATGTGCTCAAAGGCATGACGGAGTGGCTGCCCGGCTGGAAGGCCAAGGGCTGGCGCACTTCGACCAAGCAGCCGGTGAAAAATGTGGAACTCTGGCAGGCATTGGACGATCTAGTCGCGCACGGCGGGCACGCGATCGAGTGGCACTGGGTGCGAGGCCACAACGGCGATCCCGGCAATGAACGGGCCGACGAACTTGCCAACTTGGGCGTGGAAGTCGCACTCGGCCGGCTTCCGGCGCCAATGTAAACGCTCGGTAAATTCACCCGCGCGCTCGTGGCGGGCGTGCAAAGCTAGGGGCATTGCGAATGCCCCTTTTGGCCTGCTGCTGCTACATTGGCAAGTTGATTTTTTTACTATAAAGGCCTCAGGCCTGCACCACCGGTCCGCACCATCTTCATGGCATCCAAAACAATCTATACCGTCGTCGCTGTCGCGGGCCTGGCCGTCGCGGGCGGCGCGGCCTGGTGGTACCAGGGCAAGGCCAAAGCGGCCCCGACGCAACGCGCCGCGGGCGGCGGCCCACCGGCAGCAGGCGGGGGCGGTGCACCCACGCTGGTCACGATCGCGACAGCCATGCGGCAGGACGTGCCGGTGACGGTGGAAGTCAACGGCACGGTGGTGTCCCTCAACAGTGTCGACGTGCGCGCGCAGGTGAGCAACATCGTCACCAAGGTCCACGTTACCGAAGGCCAGTTCGTGCGCGCCGGCGAACCGCTGTTCTCGCTGGACGATCGTGCCGACCGCGCGAACCTGGAAAAAGCCAAGGCGCAGCGCCAGCGTGACGAGGCCACTCTGGCCGACCTTGAACGGCAATACCGGCGCAGCCAGGAACTGCTGGCGCAGAACTTCATCTCCAAAAGCGCGGCCGACAACACGCTCAGCCAGGTCGATGCGCAACGCGCCGCGGTCGCGTCGGACCAAGCAGCCATCCAGTCCGCGCAGGTGGCCCTGAGTTACGACAGCATCGTGTCGCCGATTTCCGGGCGCATCGGCGCCATTCCGATGTTCGCGGGCAGCCTGGCCCAGCCTTCGGCCATCATGGTCACCATCACCCAGCTCGACCCGATCGCAGTGAGCTTTCCGGTGCCCGAAGGCAGCTTGCAAGATCTGCTCGCGGCGGCCAAGACGCGGGCTCCGGTCACCGCGGTGCTGGCCAACGCGAAGGAGCCGTTGCGAGGCGTACTGAGCTTTGTCGACAACACGGTGGATCCGCAGGTCGGCACCGTGAAGGCAAAGGCCCAATTTACCAACACGGCGCAGCAGCTGTGGCCGGGCCAGTACGTGACGACCCGCATTTCAGTGCGCACGCTCAAGGATGCGACGGTGATCCCGCAGGCTGCGGTGATCACCGCGCCCAACGGCAGCATCGTGTATGTGGTTGGCAAGGATAACGCCGTGCAGCCGCGCAAGATCGACGCGGAGTATTCGTTCCGAGACCTGGTCGTGGTGCACGGCGTCGAACCCGGTGAACGCGTGGTGGTCGAAGGCAAGCAGAACCTGCGTGCCGGCTCTCGTGTGCGGGTGGAGCAGGCCGCGGACAAGGGTCCTGGTCCGGCGAAGAGGAACCCCTCGTGAACGTGTCGGAGCTGTGCATCCGCCGTCCGGTGATGACGGTGCTGCTCAGCGCCGCCATCGTCGTGGCCGGCATCTTTGCCTACCTGAAGATCCCCGTGGCGGCGCTGCCCAGCTACAACACGCCGGTGATCAGCGTGAATGGGCAGCTGCCCGGCGCGAGTCCGGAGACGATGGCTTCGTCGGTGGCATTGCCGCTGGAAAAGCAGTTCTCCACGATCGCCGGCCTGAAGTTGATCAGCTCGGTGAACACGCTGGGCAACAGCCAGATCACGCTCGAGTTCGAGGCATCGCGCGACATCGACGCCGCGGCCGTCGACGTGCAGGCCGCGCTGCTGCGGGCCCAGCGCCAGCTGCCGGCAGAACTGACGCAGCTGCCGTCCTATCGCAAGGTCAACCCGGCCGACGCGCCGGTGCTGTTCATCGCCCTCAATTCGCCTTCGATGGGCCTGTCGGAGCTGAACGACTTTGCGGAAGGCCTGATCGCGCCGACCCTGTCCACCATCGACGGCGTCGCTCAGGTGAACGTGAACGGCCAGAAGCGCTTCGCGGTGCGCGTGCGCGCCAATTCCGACTTGCTCAACGCGCGCAACATCACCTTCGAAGACCTGGCCAACGCGATCAAGTCGGCCAATTCCAACACGCCCATCGGCGTGCTCGAGGGTCCGCGCCAGACCCTCACGCTGCAGGCCAACGCGCAGATGAAATCGGCGAAGGAGTTCTCCGACATCATCGTGGCCTCGCGCAACGGTGCGCCGGTGCGCCTGAGCGAAGTGGCGACGGTCGAAGACAGTTACGAGAACGTCAGGACGGCGGCCAGCTACAACGGCGAGCGCTCGATCCTGCTGTCCGTGCAAAGGCAGCCGAACGCGAACACCGTGCAGGTGGTCGACGCGGTGCGCAGGCTGTTGCCGCTGTTCAAGGCGCAGCTGCCGCAGTCGATCAACATCAACATGGTCAACGACCGTTCGGTGTCGATCAGGGCTTCCATCCACGACGTGAACCTGACCCTGGCGCTGACGGTGCTGCTGGTGGTGCTCGTCATCTACCTCTTCCTGCATCGGGTGATGGCGACGCTGATTCCGGCCGTGACCATGCCGATCTCACTGATCGGCGCGATCGGGCTGCTGTACGCGCTGGGCTACAGCCTGGACAACGTGTCGCTCCTGGGCATCACCCTCGCGGTCGGGCTGGTCGTGGACGACGCCATCGTGGTGCTGGAAAACATCGTCCGCCATATCGAGGAAGGGTTGGCGCCCATGCGGGCCGCGCTGGTTGGTGCGAAGGAAATGGGCTTCACCATCCTGTCCATCTCGATCTCGCTGGTCGCGGTGTTCATCCCGATCTTTTTCATGCCGGGTGTGATCGGGTTGCTGTTCCATGAATTCGCCGTGGTCGTGTCGCTCGCGGTGCTGGTATCGGCCGCTGTGTCCCTGACGCTGGTGCCGATGATGGCCAGTCGCTTCCTCAAGAGCGAGCCGCACGATGCGGACAAGCACGCGGTGGTGCCCGGCGGCTGGGTCGGGCGCACGTTCGAGGCGCTGTTCCAGTGGGTGCACGGCCTGTACATGCGCACACTGGACATCACGCTGCGGCATCGCACCGCCATGCTGCTGGTGGCGCTGGGCACGTTTGTGCTGACGGGGTTGCTGGCGGTGAGCATGCCCAAAGGTTTTTTCCCCGAAGAAGACATCGGCCAGATCCAGGTGACGACCGAGGCTTCCGAGGATGTGTCGTTTCCCGCCATGCTGGCGCTGCAGGACCGGGTCGGAGCGGCGCTGAAGGCCGATCCCAACGTGGCGGATGTCACGTCCTTCATGGGCGCCAACCAGAATTCGACGCTCAACACCGGTCGCATGTTCGTGGTGCTCAAGCCGCGCTCCGAGCGCGCCAAGATCCAGGAAGTGATGGACTCGCTACGGCGCGCGACGCGAGTCATCCCCGGCATCGCCGTTTACATGCGGCCGATCCAGAACCTGCAGCTGGGCGGCCGCATCAGCAAGAGCCGCTACCAATACGCGCTGCAAAGCGTCAGCGCCGATGCGCTGAGCGAATGGTCGGGCAAGCTGATGGATCACATGCGGGCCGATCCGGCATTCCGCGACGTCACCAGCGATTCCCAGAACAAGGGGCTGCAGGCATCCCTGAACATCGATCGCGACAAAGCCAACCTGCTGGGCGTGCAGATCGGCGACCTGCGCAACGCGTTGTACGACGCGTTCGGCGAGCGCCAGGTCTCCACGATCTACGCCGCGGCCAACAGCTACCTCGTCATCCTGGAGGCCAACGACGCGGACCGGCGTTTCGAAGACGGCCTCGCGAAGATCAACTTGCGCGGCAAGAACGGCGCCCTGGTGCCGCTATCGGCCTTCGCATCCGTGACCCGCACCGTCGGGCCGACCGCCGTGAACCACCAGGGGCAATTGCAGGCCATCACCATCGCTTTCAATCTTGCGCCGGATACCCCGTTGGGCGTTGCCACGAAGAAGATCGATGAATTCTCACGATCGCTGAACATGCCGGCGTCGATCATCACGAGCTACGGCGGCGACGCGGCGGTGTTCCAGGATTCGCAATCCAGCCAGGCCATCCTGCTGATCATGGCGGTGCTGGTGATCTACGTGCTGCTGGGCGTGCTGTACGAAAGCTACATCCACCCGATCACCATCCTGGCGGGGCTGCCCTCGGCCGCGGTCGGCGCGCTGCTGGCATTGAAGCTGTTCGGATTCGACCTCACGCTGATCGCCACGATCGGCATCTTGATGCTGATCGGCATCGTCAAGAAGAACGCGATCATGATGATTGACTTCGCGCTCGACGCGCAGCGCAACAAGGGCATGGCGCCCGTGGAGGCGATCCGCGAAGCCTGTCGCTTGCGCTTCCGTCCGATCCTGATGACGACCATGGCGGCCTTGATGGGCGCATTGCCGATGGCTTTCGGACTGGGCGCGGGCGCGGAACTTCGCCAGCCATTGGGGCTGGCGGTGGCCGGCGGGTTGATCTTTTCTCAGGTGGTCACGCTGTACATCACGCCGGCGATCTACCTGGCGCTCGACCGGTTCAGCGGCACGGGCCCGGTGCAGGACCTGTCCACGATCGAGCACCACGGCGAGCTGATCGCAAAATAGCGCGCGCCGGTGCAGGGCGCGCGCCGCGTGGCGCACCCTGCACCCCGCCACCGAGAAATTACTTCTTCGCGGCCTTGATGTCCGCTTCGGCCTTTGCATGATCGGCCTTGGCCTGTTTCATGCACGCCTTTTCTTCGGCGCCCTTCATGGGCTTGCAGGCCTTCTTGGCGGCTTTGTAATCCGCATCGGCCTTCTTCTTCATGGCCTTCGTATCCGACTTGGCCATGGGCGCGGACGACGACATCGGCGCGGAGGCGGATGCGGCGGCGCCCGACGCGGCGCCCATCGGCGCGCCCACATGGGACGCGGCAAAACTGGCAGTGGCAAAGCCCAGGCACAGCGCGGCCGTGGACAAAGCAAGGAGGGTTTTCTTCATGGATCAGCTCCAGGTTGTGTGCAGCCGGGAAGTCGGCCTCTAATCAACGCTCAACTTGCGCGCGTGGTTTGTAGGACAACTTCCACATCTGTCGGTGGCCAGCGAACCTAAATCGCGCCCTCGAACATCATCACATCCACCAGTTCACCGGCAGCGACATTTCCCTGAGCATGCCCGAGCACGATGAGCCCGTTGGCCTGGACCATGGAGCTGAGCACCCCCGAACCTTGGTTGCCGGTGACTCGCACTTCGAGCGAACCATCCGCAGCACGGGTGACGATCCCGCGCTGGTATTCGGTGCGGCCGGCCTTTTTGCGGATGGGCTCGGCGCTGCGGGCCTGAAGCAGCGGCGCTTCGGCTTGGGTGCCGCCCATCATTCGCAGCAGGGCCGGCCGTACGAACGCAAGAAAGGTCACCATCACCGCCACCGGGTTGCCCGGCAGGCCGAACAGAACCGATGAGCCGATCCGGCCCACCGCCATGGGCCGCCCCGGACGCATGGCGATTTTCCAGAAGGCGACGTCACCAAGCTTGTTCATCATCGCCTTCGTGTAGTCGGCCTCGCCGACGCTGACACCACCGCTGGTGATGATGGCGTCGGCAATCTCCGCAGCTTTGCGGAACGCCGCCTCGAGCATCGGCGGATCGTCGGGCACGACACCCAAGTCGATGAACTCGGCATCAAGCCTCTGGATCAGGCCGCGCACCGTGTAGCGATTGCTGTCGTACACCGCGCCTTCGCGCTGCGCTTCACCCAAGCTCAGGATTTCATCGCCGGTAGAGAAGTAAGCCACGCGCAGTCGGCGATACACGGATACCGACGCCAAGCCCAGGCTGGCCAGCAGGCCGCAAGCGGCGGGCGTGAGGCGGGTTCCCTTCTTCAAGGCCGGCATGCCTTGAAGCAGGTCTTCGCCTTTGAGCCGCCGGTTATCGCCGGCCTGCAGCACCTTGGCTGGGAATGAGATGCGCGCCGCGCTGCTGCCTTCGCCCGCTTGACTGGAAACGGAAACGAATTCCTGCGGAACCACGGTGTCCAAGCCCTTGGGCATGATGGCGCCCGTCATGATTTTCACGCACTGTCCATTGCCGACCGTGCCTTGCCAGGCTTTGCCGGCCAGTGCGGTACCCGCCACTTCCAGCGTGACGGATCCGCCGCGCGAGAGGAGAGCGCCGTCGAACGCATAACCATCCATGGCCGAGTTGTCATGCGGCGGCACGCTGATGGGCGAGACGACGTCTTGCGCCAGTACGCGGCCGAGCGATTCATAGGTCGGCACAATCTCGGTGTCTCGGAGGGGCTCCACCAGCTGCGCCAGGAAATCGTTGACGCCGGTAGCGCTGAGCGCCTGCGGATCGTAGCCTTGAAGCTGCGCCGCGATCTCCTGCAGGGACTTCATTTCGCCTGTTCGAGCTGGTGCAGCTCGGCGAGCGTATTGGCGTTGAAGAAAGCACGGCCTTCATCGCCCGGCTGATCGAACGTGACGATCGCCGTCTTGTGCTGCGCCGTCCAGGCGTCGATCTTGCGTCCGCCCGACTGCGTGAATTTGACCAGGTCCTCCATCAGCTCGACCCGCATCAGGCAGAACACCGGCTGCGGCCGAATCTGGCCGTCTTCTTCGCGCGCGGCGGCCATCGCGATTTCGGCATCGGCCTCCTGCGCTGCTTCAGACAGGCGCGCGACCAGGTCGTGCGGAAACAAAGGCGTGTCGCAAGGCACAGTCGCCAGCCAGCCGGTCTCGCAGCGCTCCAGCGCGGTGAGAAATCCGGCGAGCGGCCCCGGGTAATCGCTCAGCACATCGGGCCACACCGGCACGCCGAACGCTTCGTAAGCGCCGAGGTTGCGGTTGGCATTGATCATGACCTGGCCGACCTGCACCTGCAGGCGCATGAGCGTATGCAACGCCAGCGGCATGCCATTGAAGTTCTGCAGCCCCTTGTCGGCGCCACCCATGCGCGATCCGCGCCCGCCGGCCAGGACCACGCCGGTGATGTCCGCTGTTGCTATGGCTGTGGGCATTGGATCAGCCGCCGATGTAGCTCATCTCGACGCGGCGGCTGCTTGCGGAATCGGGCGACATCGATCCGCGCAACTGCGAGTACCGGTCGGCTCGTCCCTGCCAGATGTGGCCGATGGCGGATGCCAGCTCCTCGTCCGAAGCCCCGCCGCGGATCAGCGAGCGCAGGTCGTGGCCTTGCGTCGCGAACAGGCACAAGTACACCTGGCCTTCCGTGGACAAGCGAGCGCGGTTGCATGCGCCGCAGAATGCTTGCGTCACGCTGCTGATCACGCCGATCTCACCCGCGGCCGGATCGAATCGGCCACTCGCGTCAGCGTAGCCCCATCGCTCGGCCGTCTCACCCGTCACGCTTGGCTCGAGCTGCACCAAGGGCAGCTCGGACTGAATCAGCTTCACAACGTCGGCCGACGGAAGCACCTCGTCCATGCGCCAGCCGTTGGTGGCGCCCACATCCATGTATTCGATGAAGCGCAACACCTGGCCGGTGCCTTTGAAGTGTCGCGCCATGGGCAGGATCTCGTGTTCGTTGGTGCCGCGCTTGACCACCATGTTGATCTTGATCGGCCCCAGGCCGGCTTGCTTCGCCGCGGCAATCCCTTCGAGCACTTCAGCCACCGGGAAGTCCACGTCGTTCATCTGCCGGAACACCGCGTCGTCCAGGCCGTCGAGGCTGACCGTCACGCGCTGCAATCCGGCAGCCTTGAGCGATTCGGCCTTGCGGGCGAGCAGCGACCCATTGGTGGTCAAAGTGAGGTCCAGCGGTTCGCCGTCGACGGTCTTCAAAGCCGCGAGTTGCTCGACGAGCACTTCGATGTTCTTGCGCAGCAGCGGTTCGCCGCCGGTCAGGCGGATCTTGCGCACGCCGTGCGCGACGAACTGGCGCGCCACACGCGTGATTTCCTCGAAGCTCAGCAGCGCCGAGTGCGGCAGGTATGGGTAATTCTTGTCGAACACTTCCTTGGGCATGCAGTAGCTGCAGCGGAAATTGCAGCGGTCGGTCACGCTGATGCGAAGGTCGCGCAGCGGCCTGCCCAGTGTGTCCGACAGCAAGCCGGTCGCGGGCACGGATCCCGCAGGCAGCCTCGCAGCCAGCGCCGCGAGGCGTTGGTCGACCAGGGGAATCACGCGTTCTGCCATGGGGCTATTGTCGCCGTGCCCGGCGCAACGCAAAAGTGCTCAGCGCAAAGCCCTCTCAGACGCAGCGGGCACCGTCCACTTCGATGCAGACTCCCGAGATGAACGACGCCTCATCGCTGGCCAGGTAGAGCGCGGCGTTAGCCACGTCAAGGGCGCTGGAAAAGCGGCCGAGCGGTATGGTGGCGAGGAACTTCGCTCGGCGGACATCGTCCACCGGCCCGCCGGCGAACTCGGCCGAGAGCCCGGTGTCGGGATTGAACACGGGGTTGATGCAGTTCACCCGAATGTTCTCCGGGCCGAATTCCGCCGCCAGCGATTTGCTGGTGGTGATGACCGCGCCCTTGGACCCGTTGTACCAGGTCAGCCCGGGACGCGGACGCACGCCGGCGGTGGACGCGATGTTGATGAAGCTGCCGCCCTTGTTCGCGCGAAACGCGGGAACGGCATGGATGGTGGACAGGTAGATGCTCTTCACGTTGACCGCGAAGCACCGGTCGAATTCGTCTTCGCTGACTTCCAGGGCCGGCCGGTTGCGATGGGTCCAGCCGGCGTTGTTCACCATCACGTCCAACTTGCCGTGCCGCTCGAGCGCGGCGGCGACCAGCGCTTTCATGTCCGCAGATTTCGTCACGTCAGCGGCAAAGAAAGATGCCGCACCGCCTGCGGCCTTGATCTGCGCGACCACCGTTTCGCCGGCTTCGACATTGAGGTCGTTGACCAAGACGTTCGCCCCTTCGGCCGCCAAGCGCCTGGCAATGCCTTCACCAATGCCGCCGGCCGATCCGGTGACGATGATGGATTTGTCTTTGACGCGCATGTCTGGCTCCTATGCTTGGCTGATCTGATGAGTT
>Ga0105240_10002846_pt1 | contig 27342 bp, 20 predicted proteins | sample KBSC54metaG_FD_80426 | JGI IMG/M metagenome (GOLD analysis project Ga0105240, IMG submission 80426) | Corn rhizosphere microbial communities from Kellogg Biological Station, Michigan, USA - KBS C5-4 metaG | ecosystem: Host-associated > Plants > Roots > Rhizosphere > Soil | place: Michigan, USA... | reverse complement strand
GATCATGAAGACCGGCGCCAGCACGCCCCCGGACGTCCCGGACCCGAGCGACAGGCTCCAGATCAGCGTCTTGACGACCAGAATCCCGATGATCAATGCCAGCGTGGCGTGGCCCGCCAGCAGAGTGCCGATGACGTCGTAACCAACACCGAGCGCACGCGGCTCAAACAGGCCGCCGATGCCGATGATCAGACCGCCGATGGCCGGCCACCACATCCAGTGAATCGGGAGTCTGCGAAACCCGTCTTCGGACAGATACACGAGCGAGGTCGCGAACCAGGCGACGAATCCGCCGACGATGCCCGCCGCCGCGCACAGCAGCAGATCGGTAGCCGTGAGCGTCGGCAGAGCGTGCTCCGTCGTGAACAGCGCGGTCACTCCGAGCAGACGCCAACGCATCGCAGTCGCCACGACCACCGCGATCGACACGGGCACGAATGAGCGCGGCCGAAATTCGAACAGCAGCAATTCGACGGCCAGCAGAATCGAGGCCAGGGGCGCGTTGAATGTCGCCGCCATGCCGGCGGCAGCGCCCGCGACCAACAGCGTCTTGCGCTCATCCGCGGTCAGCGACAGCGACTGCGCCATCAGTGATCCAAAGGCGCCGCCGGTCATGATAATGGGACCCTCGGCACCAAACGGGCCGCCGGTGCCGATGGAGATCGCCGCAGAGATCGGTTTCAACAAGGCCACGCGCGGCCGGATCTTGCTCCCGCCGCGCATGATCGCTTCGATCGCCTCCGGCATGCCGTGTCCGCGGATCGCCTCGGACCCGTACCGTGCCATCAATCCGACGATGAGCCCGCCGAACACCGGCGCGCCGACGATCAGCCACCAGTGATGCTCACCCAGGCCCGGCGCGACCAATCCCGTAGCGACACGCTGGTAGAAGACCAGGTTCGTGATCAGTCCGATCAGCTTCTGCAGACCGTCGGCCACCAGGGCCGCCACCGCTCCAACCGCCAGCGCAAGCGCGCTGATCGCCACGATCCGCGCGTTGACCGAGTAATCGCCGAGTCTCTCCGGTACCCGCAGGGGGGCCCGGCCGCTTTGCTGCTGCATGCCAGTCCTTGTTCAGGAAACCGGTAACGATATCACAGTGGGTGGGGTTTTCCCGGGACCCCTCAGTACCCCACCGTAAATCGCTTGCCGATGAAACGGGGATGCTCAGCTTCGTCAACGGCCGCGACCGCAAGATCGGCGACATCGATCGCGTTGCGGCCCTGCGCGTCCCGCACGAAATCGGTCGTTGACACGCGGTATTTGCCGGTGCGGTGTGGCTGCGGTGGCGCACCCATCTTCCATCCCTGGATGTCCAGCGGCGGTGTGAGCACCGTCCAGCGGATGTGGCTTGCCCGATAGGTCTGCAAAGCAATCAGATGTCCGAAGATGACGCCGTACATGGGACTGCCGGCCGGAAGGTGCATGTGCGCGAGCATCGCATCCCGCGTTTCGTACATCGTCGGAGCGCCTCCGATCTGGATCACGTGAGGACTGACGGGTACCCCTGCGTAGGCTGCGACGGCGGTCTTCGCCGCCCGCGCCGATACGGAATTTTCGGGTGCTTCGTTGCCACCATGGCTCAACACCGAGATGATGACGGCATCCGCGCCCTGGGTAATGCGTTTGAAGCTGTCCGTATCGTCAATGTCGCCCGCGACGGCCTTGTAGTCAGGATTGCTGATGTCGAGCTTGGTGGGATCGCGGGCGACGCCGACGACCGTATCGCCGCGACTCAGGGCTTCCCGCACGATGACGCTGCCAATGGCACCGGTCGCGCCGTAGACCACGATCCGCTCACCCCTGGCCATCGCGGACCCCATGCCCATGATCAGCACCAGTATCAGACTGCTGCGATACGCAAGATCACCGATGCGGCTCATCACGCTTACTCCTCTGCTCTGTAGTCAGCGATCCATGAGCGATCGCGTTGCAAACGCCGGGCGAGACGGTATGCAATGCCAGCCTAGGGCACAATTATTGGATTATTTTCAATCACTTGTGGAATCAATCGTTTGCTGATTCCAGCCGCCTGACAGCGACACCGGAACAACGCTTCCAAGTATAGAATCCAGCGAGCCCTGGCGGACAGCGCGACGGTACACGGGCATGCGTCGACTCCGAGTTTTGCTCTGGCACGGCGATTCAGACGGCGTGAAGGCGCTGCGCGCGGGCGTACTGGCCGTGCTTGCCGGCGCAGCCCTCGCTGTGTGTGGCCTCACCCTGAACGATGTTCTCTATCAGCCGACTCGCGAGCTGCCGGGAAAGTGGGTCGAGGGACATTTCCAGAGCGCGCCGTTCTGGATCCTCTGGCGTGCTGACAGATATGTCGTCAGTGTCGAGCTGCCCGACACCTTCGTCCTTACCGAGGACCTTTCATCGAGGCAACACTTCACTCAACGGTGTGGACAGCCTTTCCCCAACGGAATCCGCTGGTCGGTGAGCCATGCCGGGCGGGTGATCGCTCTACAGACCGCTCAGAAGGTTCAATGGTGCGAGGACCCCTTGCTGGGACACGCGCTGCGAGCCGAAATCGGCACCTTCCGTGCCTCGCCTGGCACGGGGTATTTCATTCGAATCGAGGCGACGCCGCAGCGGGCTGCCGCGAACGCTCCTTCGAGATTACCGCTTCATCTGCTGATGGGCTCCCCGACTGATGCCGGCTCGCGTCTCGGGTTGCCGGCGGTCGTTTCCCTGTATGTTCTCCTGGTCCTCGGAGTCTTTTGCCTGGCCCTCGGAGGCGTGCTCATCGTGATGGAACGCCTGCAGATCATGCAGCGCCTCGAACGACATCTCCAGGACCGACGCGACCACGATCCGGCCGGGTGACTCACCGGCTTGATCTACTCAGGAGCCGCCGGCGGCGCCGCGGCCTCGGGCGGTTTGATGATCATCTTGCCGTCGATGATCGGATTGCGATCGGCTTCGCAGTCGTAAGGAATCATGCGATCGAGATCCGCCGCGCGGGTAAAGCGGAAAGTCAGCTTCCAGGCAGTGGCGAAGCGCTGCGGGTCCTCGATGGTGAGCTGATCTTCCAGCGTGTCGTGATCGAGCATCCGGATGCGCTCGATGAAGTGCGCCTGCTCCGACAGTCCGATCGGAGTATCCAGAACGAAAGGCCCGGGCGTGCGCGCGATGGTATCGACGACCAGCGTGTCCCCCTGCCAATGCCCCACGGAATCACCCATCGGCGTCGGCCAGAGATCGTCCTGCTGCGGATGACGGCGCCCATCGGTATAGATGTAGCGGATCTCCCCGTGATCGAACGTCAGCAGTGTCTGTTCGGGCGTGACGGTCACCTCGAACACCATCGGCGAGTCCATGACGAACGGGAAAGTCTTCTCCAGCTGCACCGCGCCCTCGCCGCAACCTTTGAATGAGTTGGCGAATGCCGCGGAGGCGGCCGCGTCGTGCAACCCGGCCAGATACTGCTGTTCGAGCTCCGGCTTGAAGGGAGGGTTCGACCCTGCCCACAGCTGGTTCGCCTTGCCGAAGTCCGGCCCCCCGGCGCCCGCCGGATTGGTGATGACTTTCGAGGAAGCCGTTTCCCACAGGCCGGACCAGTCCGGAAGCTTCGCAAAGGCCCGGACGCGGTGCTGCGAATTGCGAGCGGCATGCGCCGGGCTCATCGCCAGGGCGGCTGCCAGGAGAACCCCGAGCGTGCGAATCATTGCACCCCCGTTTTCAGTGCGGAATCACTGCGCCACGGTCTTCAGGACCTTGCCCAGCGCGGAACCATCCTCACCGGTGGCAGAGACGAACGCCGCGCCGGGGGAACCGTCGCGCGCCGGATGCACCACGACCGAGATCTTCTGGCCAGGCTGCAGCGTGCGGGGTCGCCACCCGCTGCGATAAAGCTCGGTGGTAGACCCCATCTCCACGCTCCACTCCACCATCCTCCCGTCGGCCGCGGGGGCGAACAACTGAATCCAGCAGTGCGGATTGGCCCACTGAAACAACCGCACCGTGCCGATCAACGTGACCGACTTCTGGCTGTCGAACATCGCCCCGGAGTGATGCCCGGAGGCAGCGCCACCTGCCGCGAGTGCGCAGGCCATCAAGCCCACCGCCAGCAGACGCCCCTCCGGCATGTTTTCTACCTCACCTCTTGCGGCCTCTCGAGCGCCGGCGCCGTCTGGATGCTGAGGCCCTGGGTCGAGCCGCAGCCGGGATTGCCGGGACCGCGCGAGCACTTCCACCAGTTCAGCGTGGCGTCGACGGAGCCGGCGCCCAGGTTGGCCACGCCGACGGCATCGAACAAGTTGTTCTGGTGCACCGCGAGCTGTCCCGGGGCGCTGAACACCACATCGACGCCTTCGTCGAACAGCCGGTTACCGATGACCCGGACGCCGGTGATCGGCCCCGCTCCCGGATCGGCCGTGATCGCGATGCCGGCCTTCTCCATCGAACCGGATTCCGGATCCGGTCCATTGCCGTAGATCGTGTTGTTGGCGATCAGGTGATCGTTGACCTTCTGTCCCGGGGCGTGTGAATGCAGAGTCACCCCCGGCAAGCCGTTGCCGACCAGGGTGTTGTCCACGACCACGTTGCCGTAGTTCTGCGAGCCCGGGGTCGGCGCAAAGATGCCGACTCCTGCGCCCTCGCCGTTCGCCAGCCCGTTGTGTACGACCGTGTTGCCCTTTACGGTGATGTGGTAGACCCCTTTCGGCGGCAGGCCCTGCACCGGATTCAAGTCGTGCGTTGCGAGGGTGATGCTGCAGTCGTAGGGATTGTCGCGGACCACGTTGTCGGTGATGAAGTTGTCGTGGTTCGCCGCGGTGTCGTCGCTGACCAGGATGCCCCCGGAGTTGTGATCGACGAGGTTCTCCGCGACGGTGGAGTACGTCACGCCGCTCAGGTGAATGCCTTCACCGCAATCCATGCCCTCGAAGGCCACGAAGTAAGGTGGCAGGTTGGGGCAGGTCGGCGCCGCATTGGGATTCTGCTGCAGGCCGCGATCGTTGCCCGTCACACGGTTGTCGATGATCGTGACATCGGACGCGTTGGTCACGACGATGCCCTGGTGATCGGCGTTCTGGAAGGTAAATCCGCGGATGATGACTCCACTCAGGCCCGCGTTGTCGAGGCCGTCGACGTGGATCCCGTTGGACTGTCCGCGCGCATCGACGATGGTCCTGGAGAGGCCGCTGCCGATGAGCGCGAGCGGCCGGTCGACGACGATGTTTCCGCTGTAGGTGCCGCCGGCGACCTCGATGGTGTCGCCCGGACTGGCCCGGTTGATCGCGGCCTGGATCGTCTTCTCGCAGCCGTTGGCGCCGTTGGGATTCACGCACAGCGTCTCGCCGAATGCCGGCAATGACAGCAGCACGGCGCCTGCGCACATCAAGCATGACTTCAACATGGGTTGCTCCTCGCCTGTCGCCGTTTGCGGCGACTTTGTTATCCGGATCGCGCGACACATTCTATTGCGGACCGCCAGGTCCACAACACAGTTGAGCGGTTGCGGCCGCAGTCTGGCTTGCGCCGAAGCTGCGCCCACGGCTGCCAAAAACCGTGCGTCGGGCTGAAGTCTAACCCCAGCCGGGTTCGGATGGAGCCTGCGGCGCCGGCAGGCGCTGCTGACCGCGACGCTCAACGCCCCCTGTCTCAGAGGTCAATTTTTTAAGTGTAACCCGCTACTTACCGAAGTGGGGCCGGGCCAGGCCGAAGGCACGATGGAACTTTTGTCCGCCGCTTCCATTCATAGCGCGCCCGTTACCGCAGCAATCACGGCTGAGCACGGCGATGCGAATCCCGTCGAGGCTGTGTGCGCGTGCATGCGTCTGTGCTCGTCGGCGAGCATGAGGCCTGGAGGCATCGGAATGGTCGCATGCACTTCACGCATGCAGTGAGCAGGCGCGGCGTGGAACGTAGCGCAGGCGCGCTTTGCGTGCTGGCCGCCCTCGTGTGCTCGAGTGGGTGCGGCCGGGCGGCGCTCGAGCCCGCTGGGCCCGTGAGCGCGGCAGAACGCACGGTGCTGTTCGACTCGCTGGCGATCATGCTGGCGATTGTCATTCCGGTGATCCTCGCCACGCTGCTCATCGCCTTTCACTTCCGGGCTTCCAATCCAAAGGCAGCGTACCGGCCGACGTTCACTCACTCCGGCCGCATCGAGCTCATCATCTGGTCCATTCCGGCGCTGGTGATCTTCTTTCTCGGCGGCCTGGCCTGGACGAGCTCGTTCCTGCTCGACCCGGCGCGTCCCCTGCCCGCTCGCGTCAAGCCGCTGGAGGTCCAGGTCGTCTCACTCGACTGGAAATGGCTGTTCATCTATCCCGATCAGGGCATCGCCAGCATCAATCGCCTGGTGGTGCCGGCCGGTGTGCCGCTGCATCTGCGCCTGACTTCCGCCAGTGTCTGGAACGTGTTCTGGGTGCCGCAGCTGGGCAGCATGCTCTATTGCATGCACGGGATGGCTGGAACGCTCTACCTGCAGGCGGATCGCCCCGGCGTCTATCAGGGACGCTCCGCCATGATCAGCGGCGCCGGCTTCGCCGACATGCATTTCGATACGGACGCGCTCACGAGCGCCGAGTTCGCAGCCTGGGTCAGTACGACCCGGCGCTCCGGGCCGTCCCTGGATGACTCCGCCTACCGGGCGCTGCTGCGCCAGAGCTCGAACGTCACTCCTTATACGTACGCCTCGGTGCGACCCGGGCTGTTCGAGGCCATCGTGACGCAACAGCTGCCACCCGGGGAGGGGCCGCCGCCGGTCCCGAATCAGCACGTGTTGGACCGAACGAGGTAGAGGCCGTGGGCAAGCTGACCTGGCAGGCGCTCCCGCTCCATGAGCCGATTCCGCTCATCAGCGGCTTCGCGGTGTTTGGGTTGATTCTGGTGGTGATCGCCTGGGTGCTGATCAAGGGATATGGGCCCTATCTGTGGCGCGAGTGGATCACGAGCGTGGACCACAAGCGTATCGGCGTCATGTATTGCCTGTTGGGCAGCGTGATGCTCCTGCGGGGCTTCATCGATGCGATCATGCTGCGCACGCAGCAGGTGATGGCCTTCAATGCGCCCGGTTATCTGCCGCCCTCGCACTTCAACCAGATCTTCTCGGCTCACGGCACCATCATGATCTTCTTCGTGGCCATGCCCTTTGTCATCGGCCTGATGAACTTCGCCGTGCCGCTGCAGCTGGGAGTGCGCGATGTCGCCTTCCCTACGCTCAACTCGGTGAGCTTCTGGCTCAACGCGGTGGGCGCATTGCTGGTCAACCTGTCGCTGATCATCGGCGAGTTCTCCCAGACGGGCTGGCTGCCCTACCCGCCCCTGTCGGAGCTGCGCTACTCCCCGGGAGTCGGCGTCGACTACTACTGCTGGGCGATCCAGCTCTCGGGAATCGGCACACTCATGACGGGCGTCAACTTCGTGACTACCATCCTCAAGCTGCGCGCTCCCGGCATGAACTACAGCCGCATGCCCATGTTCTGCTGGACCGCCCTCGCTTCCAACCTGCTGATCGTCGCCGCATTCCCGATACTGACGGCCACGCTGGCCATGCTGCTGCTGGATCGCTACCTCGGCTTCCACTTCTTCACGGACATGGCGGGCGGCAACTCCATGATGTTCATGAATCTCATCTGGGCCTGGGGCCATCCGGAAGTCTACATCCTGGTTCTGCCGGCCTTCGGCATCTACTCGGAAATCACATCGACGTTCTCGGGGAAGCCTCTGTTCGGCTATCGATCCATGGTCATCGCCACCATGGCCATCTGCATCATTTCCTTCATGGTGTGGTTGCATCATTTCTTCACCATGGGCGCAGGTCCCGACGTGAACGCTGTCTTCGGGATCGCCAGCATGATCATCGCCGTGCCCACGGGCGTGAAGATCTTCAACTGGATGTTCACCATGTACGGCGGCCGGGTGCGCTACAGCAGCATGATGCTGTGGGTCATCGGCTTCATGGTGAGCTTCGTCATCGGCGGTCTCACCGGGGTCCTGCTGGCCGAGCCGACCGCCGACTTTCAGCTGCACAACAGCCTGTTTCTGGTGGCGCACTTTCACAACGTGATCATCGCCGGTGTGGTATTCGCGCTGTTTGCCGGCTACACCTACTGGTTTCCGAAGGCTTTCGGCTTTGTGCTCGATGAGCGCCTGGGCAAGTGGGCTTTCTGGTTGTGGTTCGTCGGCTTCTGGGTCGCCTGGGCGCCCGGCTACGTCGTCGGCCTGGAAGGGATGACCCGGCGTCTGCAGCACTACGACGATCCGCAATGGCGCCCGTGGCTGGTGCTCGCCGGCATCGGCGTACTCATCATTCTCGCCGGCATCGTCGCGCAGATCGCGCAGCTGGTGGTTTCGATCCGCACTCGCAACGCGCGCCGCGACCGCACCGGCGACCCCTGGGATGGCCGCAGCCTCGAGTGGGCGACGGCATCCCCGGCGCCGGTATTCAACTTTGCCATGCTGCCCAACGTGACGGATCACGAGCCCTACTGGGATATCAAGCAGAAGGCGTTGCAGGAAATGCAGCTCGTCACCCCCGAGCCCGAGTACTCGGCGATCGAGATGCCCCGCAATACGCCAACGGGGTTCGTCACTGCCGTGTTCGCCACGGTGACGGGGTTTGCGCTCATCTGGCACATCTGGTGGCTGGCGATCCTCGGGCTCGCCGGGGCGTACGTGACGTTCGTCGTGTTTGCCTGGCGCGATCACGCCGAGTTCGTCATCCCCGCCGAAGTCGTCGCGAGCATCGACCGCAGCAATCGCGAAGCACGCGCCGGATACCTCAGAGAGTTGGCGCGATGAGCACTGAAGTGCTGCGCGCACCGCCGGACCCCTATCACCTGGGCCATCACCCCGCCGCGCCCGGCGCACCACCGGAGGCGACGGGGCACGGCGCGGGCGGTCCGGCGCCCAAACGCATCGTGGTCGGGTACGGCTTCTGGATCTTCCTGCTCTCGGACGTGATCATGTTCGCGAGCTTCTTCGCCGCCTACTCGGTGTTGTTCAAGAGCACCGCCGGCGGACCGACGGCGCACCAGCTCTACGACTTGCGCAATACGGCGCTCGAGACCGTCTTTCTATTGAGCTCGACTTTTACCTGCGGACTGGCGAGCCTCGCCGTCGGCGAGCGTAGCCAGAAATGGACGCAGATCGCGCTGCTTTGCACCGGTCTGCTCGGTGCCGCCTTCCTCACCCTCGAGGTCAGGGAGTTCACGAGCTTCGTCGCGCGCGGCGCCGGGCCCAGCCGCAGCGCATTTCTGTCATCGTTCTTCACCCTCGTCGGCTGCCACGGTGTCCACGTGACCGCAGGCCTGCTCTGGCTCGGCACCATGATGGCGCAGTTCTACGCCAAAGGCTTCCGCGTCGACATCCGCCACCGTTTTCTGTGCTTCACGCTGTTCTGGCACGCGCTGGACATCATCTGGGTCGCCATCTTCAGCCTCGTCTACCTGGTCGGGACTTTGCCCCCGGAGTTTCTTCCATGAGCGATGAAAGCCAGGGCCGGCTGCAGGAGTATGACGCCGGCTCCTATATCGGCGGCGATCGGCCCCCTGGGGCCGCACCGGATATCCAGGAGCACCCGCTGCGCCGCGAGCTCGGCGGCTATCTCACCGGCCTCGGTCTCGCCCTGCTCCTCACCGCCGCGTCCTTCTGGGTGACCACCACGAGCTTCATCTATGGGCCGGCGCTCGCGGTCGCGCTGCTGGTGCTGGCGGTCGCTCAAATGGGCATTCACCTGGTGTTCTTCCTGCATATCACCACCGACCCGGACAACACCAACAACGTACTGGCGCTCGCCTTTGGCATTCTCATCGTGTCTCTCGTGGTCTTCGGCTCGATCTGGGTCATGACTCACCTGAATCAATCCATGATGCACGTGCCGATGGAGAAGCTGCTGCAGATGCAACCCTAGCGGCAGGCATGCCGCCGCCAGCGGCGAAAGACTCGCTCACCCTGTCAGGTCGCAGATTGCGCTGGCAACGTGGCAGCGCGCGTGCGCGGCCGTTCCAGGAACCCCCGCCGACGGCTGGCGTTGCATTGAAGCTTCTGTTTGCCAAGATGAACGTTGCCTCAGCATGACGATCGCGTGTCCGGAATGCGGCATTTTCGAGGACCTTCCTCCGCTCGGCCGTCGCCACACAGCCTACTGCGCGTGTTGCCGGATTGACCTGGAGACCACGCGTGGGCGTAGCCTCAATGCGGCACTCGCCTGCTCATTCGCGACGCTGGTGCTGCTCTTCCCGGTCAACCTCCTGCCGATCCTGCGCGTGGATCTGTTCGGCCGGCACTCTGAGAACGTGATCGGCGCAGGTGTCATCGCCCTGTGGCGCCAGGGCTGGATCGTTCTCGCCGGCTTGTCCGCCGTCTTCGTGGTCATCCTGCCCTTCGTCCGCTTCTCGTTGCTGACCTCGGTCCTCGGCGCGCTGCGTTTTGGCTATCGCCCGCGCTGGCTGGGTCCCGTGTTTCGTTGGGCGATGTGGCTGGACCTGTGGGCAATGCTGGACGTCTATCTGCTCGCAGCAGGTGTCGCCTACTACCGCTTGAGCAACGTTGGCTACGCCACGATCACCATCGAGCTCGGTGGACAGTGCTTCATTGCGGCGGCACTCCTGACCATGCTGACCCGGGCCAGCCTGGATCGCCGCACTGTCTGGCGCGCCATTGCCCGAGAATGCGAGGCGCGCCCCGCGGAGCGCTTGGTCGGCTGTGCGATCTGCGACCTCGTCCAACCGGCAAGTCGGGATGGCGAGCGTTGCCTGCGTTGCCGGGCGCGTTTGAGCAGGCGCAAGTGGGACGCTCCCTGGACGACAGCCGCGATCGTGATCGCAGCCATATTGTTGTTCATACCCGCGAATGTGTATCCGATGAACATCTCGCACCAGCTGGGCGTCAAGGTCGGCTACACGATCCTCACTGGCATCGAGGATCTGTTCAAGAACGGCCAGTGGCCGCTTGGCGTGCTGGTGTTCTGCACCAGCGTGCTGATTCCGATGGGCAAGAACATCGCGGTGGGCTGGTGCGTAGTGTCGGTATGGCGCCGCTCCAGGCGTCATCTCGTGGCGAAGACCAAGGTGTTCCGCATGGTGGCCGAGTTCGGACGGTGGTCGAAGACCGATCCGTTCACCATCGTGTTCTTCGTGCCGCTGATGAATTTCGGCGCCCTGGGCTCCGCCACGGCGGGCTGGGGCGCGACCGCTTTCATGATCATGACTTTTCTGACCTTCATCGCGTCCTTCACCTTCGACCCGCGCCTGATGTGGGACGCGGCAGGCAGGCCTTCGCAGTGAGCGAGGTGACACAACAGCAATCCCGGCTCTCCGACGAGCGGCCGCCGCGCCAGGCCGGCATCCGTCGCAGCTGGTGGCCGGGGTGGATCTGGCTGGTGCCCGTTGCCGCGCTGCTGGTGGTTGGATGGATGGGCGTGCGCTACCTCCTCAGAGGCGGCGAGAACATCACCATCGAGTTCGATGACGCGCACGAGCTGAAGCCCAAGAACAGCAACGTCGTGTATCGCGGGATGAACATCGGTACCGTGGAGGACGTGAAGCTGAGCGACAAGGACGACTCCGTGAGCGTCAAGGTGTCGATCGATCAGAGCGCGACTCGCTATCTCCGATCCGGAACGCGATTCTGGCTGAAAGGCGCCAACCCCAGCCTGAGCGACCTCTCCTCGCTGGGCTCCCTGCTCTCAGGTCCGTCCATCGAGATGGAGCCGGGCCCGGGTGCGCATACTCAACACTTCAAGGGTCTGTCCCGCAAACCCGTTGTTCCCGCCGATGCTCCCCGGCCGGTGTTGTACGAGGTGTCATTCGGCGGCGACGTGGGATCGCTCAAGGCCGGCGATCCGGTCAGTCTGCACGGCTTCACCGTAGGCGAAGTCCGCTCCGTGGGCTTCAGCTACGATGCGAGCACGGGCGCGCTGTCCATGCCTGGGACGCTCGCGCTCTATCCCTCCTTGATGCACATTCGAGGCGGCTCCCACCCGGACAGCCCCGCGGCTCTGCAGAACGCGATCGGTGATCTCATTCGCAAGGGCCTGCGAGCGCGTCTGGATCAGCAGCCGCCGCTGGTAGGCCAGTACAGTGTCACGCTCGACATGGTGCCGGGCGCTCCCGCCGTCACCCCGGCCATCGTCGATGGGATGATGCAGATCCCGGTCACTGCAGATAGCGGCATCGCATCCTTCGTCGCACGCCTCAACAAGGTTCCCGTCGAGCAGATCACGCAGAATCTGCTCAGCATCACCACTCATATCAACACTCTCGCCTCCTCGCCTGCTCTGGAGGATGCCGTCGCGCAGCTGTCGGCCGCTCTGCGGCAGATTCGCCAGACCACCTCCCGGGCGGGTCCGCAGATCACCGATCTGATCTCGACTCTGCACAAGGCCTCCGATGACCTCGATCAGACCGCACGGTCGGCAGACAAACTGGTCAGCGGCACGGCGACTCAGGAAGGGGTCGGCAATACGATCCAGGAAATCAATGAAGCCGCGCGCGCCGTACGCTCTCTGGCGAGCTATCTGGACCGCCATCCCGAAGCACTCGCGAAGGGTCGGGCCGGGGAGTCTCCGTGAGCGCATTCCTGCAACGTACGGTGAAGGAAATATCCATGCTCGTGGTGCTGGTCGCCGCCGCCGCGGCTGCCGGGTGCGGCAGCAGCCCTCCGACGCGCTTTTTCGCGCTCGATCAGGTGGCACCTCGCGAGCGCGTGCAGCCTCGTGACACCGCACCTTTCAAAGTGACGGCGGTGCACATACCCGCTCTGCTCGATCGCGAATCGATGGTGCGTGGAGAGCATCAGCACCAGCTCGAGATCTCCTCTCAGGAGCGCTGGGGAGGGGACCTTGGAGAAATGGCCCGGCGGGTGTTGACGCAGGACCTGCAGGCGAGATTGCCCGCGGGCACGGTCATCGCGGCCGACAGCCCCGCGCCGCAGAACGCCCGGGGACTCGTCGTGGATATCCTCAACTTCGAGCCGGATGATTCCGGTGAGGTGGCGCTGGACGCCGATTGGGCCCTGGTCGAGGGAAGTCCGGCGCACTCCGTCCTGACCCGCTCCGTTCATCTGCACAGAGCCGGCGCTGACTCGGCGGCGAGCCAGGCAGGAACCATGAGTCAACTGCTGGGTCAGCTCGCCGACGATATAGCGGCTGAGAACCCGTGATGTCCTCGGGAAACAACGGCGGCGCACGGCTGCCCCCATCGGGAGGCTCGAACACGCCTTCCGGAGATCCGCGCCCGCGCGGCTTGGGGTTCTACTGGGTCATTCTCGCGGTACTGATTGCGTGGAATATCTGGTCGTTCCTTCCACGACAGGATCCGGCGGTCGAGCTTCCCTACAGCGAGTTCGTGGCCCAGGTGGCGGCAGACAATGTGTCCGCAGTGCACATTTCCGGGTCATCCATCAGCGGCACGTTCGCGCACGCCGTATCGTGGCCACCGAAATCCTCCCGCCCGGGTCCCTCCAAACCGCTGAGCTACACCCGCTTTCGCACAACCTACCCGAGCGTAGTCGGGGACTCCGGCCTGACTCCGCTCCTGCGCGCGCACCACGTGCAGATGGACGTCTCGGCGCCCTCAGCGCCCTGGTTGGCGCTCATCCTCACGAACGGTCTGCCGGCCCTTCTGATCATCGCCCTGTTGATATGGATGAGGCGGCAAGCGTCGCGGTCACAGAGTGGGATGTTCGGCTTTGGGCGCAACAGGGCGCGCCGCTACGCGGCCGATCGCCCGAAGGTCACCTTCGCGGATGTCGCCGGAGCTGACGAAGCCAAGCAGGACCTGACGGAAGTCGTCGACTTCCTCAGCCATCCCGCCAAGTATCTGCGAATCGGCGCACACATTCCCCGCGGAGTCCTCCTGGTCGGCCCCCCGGGCACGGGCAAGACGCTGCTCGCGCGCGCCGTAGCCGGCCAGGCCGGCGTGCCCTTCTTCAGCATCAGCGGCTCGGAGTTCGTGGAAATGTTCGTCGGCGTGGGAGCAAGCCGCGTCCGCGACGCATTCTCGCAAGCCAAGCAGGCGCAGCCGGCCATTCTGTTCGTCGACGAGCTCGATGCCGTGGGCCGCCGGCGCGGAGCGGGCCTCGGGGCGGTCAACGACGAGCGCGAACAGACTCTCAACCAACTGCTCGTCGAGATGGATGGCTTCGATGAGCATCAGCAGCTGATCATCCTGGCCGCCACCAACCGGCCCGACGTTCTCGATCCCGCCTTGCAGCGGCCGGGGCGCTTCGATCGCCAGGTCGTGGTGCCGCTTCCCGACTGCCGCGGCCGCCTCGGCGTGCTTCGCATCCACACGCGCCACGTACAGTTGGCGGACGGGATCGATCTCGAGCAACTGGCCCGCACGACCACCGGGCTCTCCGGAGCTGACCTGGCCAATCTGTGCAACGAAGCGGCGCTCGGTGCCGCACGTCACGACCGCACGCATGTGACGATGAAAGATTTCGACGAAGCCTGGGACAAGATTGTGCTCGGCGCGGCGCGTAGCACTCTGCTGACGGCGCACGATCGTCGCGTAGTTGCATATCATGAAGGCGGCCATGCGGTGGTAGCATGGTTGACCGCAGCAGCCGACCCTGTGCGCAAAGTTACCATCGTCCCGCACGGCCGGGCGCTCGGCAGTACCGAGCAGCTTCCTCTGGAGGAGCGCTACAACTTCAGCCGCGCAGACTTGTTGGCACGCCTCGATGTCATGCTCGCCGGACGAGCATCCGAGGCGCTGGTCATCGGCGAGATCACGACCGGTGCCGAGAACGACCTGATCCAGGCGACCCGCCTGGCGCGACGGATGATTGCCCGATGGGGCATGGGAAGCCTGGGGCCCGTCGCGTTCGAGACGCAGGACGAGCAGCCCTTCCTGGGTTACCAGATGTCACATGGACGCGACTGCAGTGAGGCGACGACGGCAAAGATCGACCGCGAAGTGGAACAGCTGCTCGGCGAGCGGCACAAGGCTGTGAGCCGGCTGCTGAGCGAGGCGCGAGGTCGCTTGGATACCCTGGCGAACCGCTTGCTCGAAGAGGAGACCGTCAGTGGAGCGGAGCTCGCCCAGATTCTCGGTCCCCGCCCCACCGGCGCGCGGGTCATGGAGCCAGTTGACAGCTCCGCGCGCGCCCAAGCGCAGGTCGCAGCGCCGTAGATCGCCAGTGTTGCAACCGGCAGGCGTGAACGCCACCCAGTGTGGCACCCCATCTTCCACTGGCCAACAGGCCGGAGGAAGATAGGGGACGCTCCTATCGTCGTACGGGCCGGAGGGAGCGGGCATGGAGGAACATGAACCGAGGATTCTTACGCACCGGCTCGGTTTGCGCAGTTGAGATGGCCCCGGAGGTCAGCCATGAGATACCTCGCCCTGCTTTCAGTCCTGGCGGCCGGCACTGCTTTCGCCGGCGGCACTCCGGAGCAACCTCAGGAACGCGACGGGATATGGCTGCAGAACGGAATCAAACAACAGCAGCGCCAGGACGCCCACGAGAGCCTCTCGGAAAAGGAGGCGCACGATGCGCTCGTGGTCAGTTCCTACATCTGCGGCGTAGTGGAGCTCGAGAAGTACCTGGTGCACAGGGCCGACCTGCTGCAGGGCGCGGTGCGCCGTGGCAAGCAGAAAAAACGGCCCATCGATCCGCGCCTGCTCTCCGGAATGGTCCAGGCGTTTCCCTTGCTCGCTCCCCTGATGAAGACCGACTTCCTCACCGAGAATCCTTCCTGTGAGCGCTCGGTCGCCATCGTCGCGGACTTTCTCGACAAGTACCCCGAGGTGATCGACAAGGACGCCGGGGAGCTGATCGAGAAGGCTCTGCTGGCGGCTTATGAAAAGCCCGACGGGGGCTGATGAACGCCGGCGGCCTTTGAAGACCGCGAAGATCGCAGACTGCGTGCCTGCCTGACGGCGGTGCATCCGCTCTTTTGCACCGACCTCGTACTGGTCGCGCGTGAGGACATTCTTGGTCTTGCGCCGGTGCGCGGCCCTATACTCAACTCGCCTTTCGCAGGAGTCTGGTTCGAGCCACATGGGCCTTCACGACCCCCGGTTTCAGCGCCCCGCCTCCCGGCTGCGGCGCCCGCCCCCCCGGTTTCGCACGACTGCCGCCCTCCTCGCCCTTGGGTTGGGCAGCGGCTTCGCCTCCTCCTCCAGCTTGGCCGCGCAGGCGAGTACGACGACCGAGTCCCCCGGGGCCCACGCCCAATGGGAGATGATCTCCCGCTATTGCCTGGAGTGTCACAACACCACGGATTGGGCGGGGAATGTGGCTTTCGACACCATGTCCTCTTTTGAATTCAAGTCCGATGACGCCAAGGTCTGGGAGGAGGCGGTGCGCAAGCTGCGGGGCGGCTTCATGCCCCCGACCAGCGCCAAGGCGCACCCGGATCCGCGCTCGGTGAATGCCCTGATCGCCTTTCTGGAAACGAATCTCGATTCGGCACAGGTCCAGCAAGCCCCGGGCCGGGTGCCGTTGCGGCGCCTGAACCGGCGCGAATACGCCAACGCCGTACGGGATCTGATCGGCTTCGATGCGGATGTCGCCGCGCTGCTGCCGTCGGACAAACGCAAGGACGCCTTCGACAACGACGCCCTTCACCTGCAGGTCTCGCCCTCCTACCTCGATCAATACCTCGCAGCGGCCCGACACGTGGCCGAGCAGGCAGTGGGCAATCCCCAGGCGCAGCCGATCAAGACCACGTACGGCCAGCTCACGGACATGGTGATCGCCTTGCGCGCCGAAGGGATCGAGGGCGAGGGCTCACAGCTGCGCCACGAAGACGGCATGCCCTTCGGCACTCGCGGCGGCATCAGCTTCCTGCACGACTTTCCGGCGGCCGGGGAATACGCGCTGACCATCAACGATCTGGCATCGGGCCGCGAGGTACCGCGCATGGAGTTCAGCAACACGGTGATCGCGTTGCTGGACGGCAAGGAATTCTTCCGCACCGCCATCGGCGGTGAGCAGGATCAGAAGGCCATCGACCAGCGCCAGGAGACCGCGGTCGCGGAAATCAACGCACGCCTGCGTGACATTCACTTCCATGCCCCCGCCGGTCAGCACCGCATCGCGGTCACCTTCCTGAAGCGTACCGACATCGAGAGCGAGGAGCGCTTTCCCTCCACTCCCCCGGATGGCGGTGAGACGCGCCAGGCCTTCCTGAGCGCGCTGCAGATTCGCGGACCGATCGCAGTCGATGGACCGCAGGACTCCCCGACGCGCCAGAAGATATTTACTTGCAGGCCCACGCGCCCCGCGGACGAGGCCCCGTGCGCGCGGCAGATCATCAGCGGTCTCGCCCAACGCGCCTTCCGCCGGCCGCTCAACGACACCTTGCTCAAACCTCTGCTGGCGTTCTACGACAGTGGCAGCAAGACCGGCGGGTTCGAAGGCGGCGTGCGCGATGCACTCACGGCCATCCTCGCAAGTCCGTTCTTCCTGTACCGCGTCGAAGGGGGCGGCGGTGCCGGAGGCGTCCACACGCTGACGGATATCGAGCTCGCCTCGCGGCTGTCGTTCTTCCTCTGGGGCAGCATTCCGGATGATGAGCTGCTCGCCGTTGCCATGCGCGGCGAGCTGGGGCAGCCCGCGGTGCTGGATCACCAGGTTCGACGCATGATGGCCGATCCGAAGGCCCGCTCATTGATCACGGACTTCGGCTTCCAATGGCTCAACATGGGCAAGCTCGATGAGATCGAGCCGGACCGCCGCCTCTTCCCGAACGCCAGCGGCGTGCTCGATCCCCGGCCGCTGATGCGGCAGGAGCTCGAGCTGTTCATGGACAGTGTGCTGCGCAGCGATCAACCCGTGACCGCGCTCCTGACGGCCGACTACACCTATTTGAATGAGCCGCTGGCGATGCTGTACGGCATCGAGAACGTCAAGGGTGGGCAGTTCCGCCGAGTGGCGTTGACCGACAGCAAACGCTACGGGCTGACGGGGAAAGGCGCGGTGCTGATGGTTACCGCGTACCCGAATCGTACCGCGCCGGTGCTGCGCGGCGCCTGGCTCCTCGAGCGCGTGCTGGGTACGCCACCGGCCGCACCACCGCCGAATGCCGGGATTCTGAAGGATCCTCCCAGGGGCGCGAAACCCACGACGCTGCGCGCACGCCTCGAGCAGCACCGCAGGAACCCCACCTGCTTCTCCTGCCACAGCGTGATGGATCCGCTGGGCTTTGCGCTCGAGAACTTCGACACGGTGGGACAGTACCGCACGCGGGACACGGACACCGGAGATCCGGTCGACACGAGCGGTACTCTCCCCGATGGGACGCGGATCACCGGCCCGGATGACCTGCGCAAGGCGCTGCTCGCCCGCCCGGAGCGGTTCGTACAAACCCTCACCGAGCAGCTGATGACCTATGCGCTGGGGCGGCCGCTCGACTATCGCGACATGCCGGTCGTGCGCCGCATCGTCCGCAACGCTGCCCAGGAGCAGTATCGTTTCGCCTCGATCGTCAGCCAGGTGGTGGCCACCGACGCCTTCCGCAAACGGGAAGCCGGCGTGCCGCCCACCCTCACGACAGCCATTTCCCATTCCGTGCCGACAGTTGGAGGCCCTTGAGCCATGTTCCTGACCAGGAAGCATCTCTCACGACGCACGGTGCTCAAGGGCGCCGGTGCGAGCATCGCGTTGCCTCTGCTGGATGCCATGATCCCGGCGCACACCGCGCTGGCGAAGACGGCCGCCGCCCCCAAGGCGAGGCTCGGATTCGTCTACTTTCCCCACGGCGCGGTCATGCAGCACTGGACCCCGAAGCAGACCGGGCGGGACTTCGAGTTCAGCCCCATCTTGAAGCCGCTGGAGCCCTTGCGCGAGTACGTCACCGTGGTGAGCGGGCTACGCAACAGGGGTGCCGAGAACAGTTTTGCCCCGCACGCGACTACTGAACAGGCGTGGCTGTGCTGTGTGACTCCACAGCAACGTGCCGGCGAGATGGGCATTTCCGTGGACCAGGTCGCGGCGCGTCACATCGGTCAGGACACGCCACTCCCCTCGCTGGAGATGTCCTGCGAGGTGGGCGGCTACAGCTCACTGTCGTATCGCACCGCCACTCAGCAGCTGGAGATGGAAGCGAATCCCCGCAAGCTCTTCTATCAACTGTTCGGCGAAGGCGATACGCGGGCAGAGCGGGAGCGGATCGCGCGCACCACCGGGAGCCTGCTGGATTACGTCAAGGATGCGACCACGGAGCTCAACAGGGAAGTCGATGCCCGCGATCGCGTGATCGTCGGCGATTACCTGGACTCGGTCCGCGAGATCGAGAGGCGCCTGCAGAAGCTCGAAGCGAGCCAGGGACAGGCGGTGAACCTGCCGGAAGCTCCCCTGGGGGCGCCGGATGACTTCACGGAGCTGCTCGACCTGCAGCTGGAGCTGATGGCGCTGGCCTGGCAGACGAACCAGACCCGGATCACGACCTATCGCGTAGGCATTGAAGTGTCGATGCGCGTGTACAGCTGGCTGGGTCTCTCCGAAGCATTCCATCCACTGTCACACCATGGCGAGGACCCTGAGAAGGTCGCGCGCTTGCTGAAAGTGCAGACCTACCATACGGAGCGAGTAGCGAAATTCGCTCAGCGGCTCAAGGGTATCCAGGACGGCGAAAACAACCTCCTGGAGAATGCCGTCGTCATGTTCGGCAGTGGTATGAGCAACAGTGACCTGCACGACGCGGATCCGCTGCCCTCCGCTCTCATCGGTCACGGTGCCGGCACCATCAAGGGCGGCCAGCACCTGCACTACCCCAAGAGCACACCGCACGCCAATCTGCTGGCGACGATCCTGCAGCGCGCGGGCGTGCCGGCCGAGAAATTCGCCGACAGCACGGGCATCCTGACCGAGGTCTGAGATGGCCCTTCGCGTTGCAGTCGCACTCTTCGCCGCCCTCCTCGCGACCCACGCGCTGGCGGACGACGCGACAGTCAAACCCGATGGCAGCACGCCCTTGCAATGGGCAGCTTATCGGAGCGATGTCGCCGAGGTGAAGCGGCTGCTCGCCGCGGGTGCCGACGTCTCTCAGGCCAATGTCTATGGCGTGACGCCCATGCAGCTGGCGGCCGTCACTGGAAACACCGAGATCATCAGGCTGCTGCTGGCCGCGGGTGCCGACGTGGATTCACCGACGGCCGAGGGCCAGACGGCACTCATGAGCGTTGCGCGAACCGGTAACGTCGAGGCCGCGAAGCTGCTCATCCGACATGGCGCGCACGTCAATGCCTTCGAGACCTTCGGTGACCAGACCGCCTTGATGTGGGCGGCAGCGCGGCGCCATCCAGAGATGGTGGACCTGCTGGCTTCCCACGGCGCCAACGTGAACGCTCGCGCGATCGTGCGCCACTACGACCGCCACATCACGGCGGAAGGCCGGGCAAAGGATACGGACGTGGGTGGCCTCACACCGCTCCTGTATGCCGTTCGTGAGAACTGCAAGGCTTGCGTCCAGGTCCTCATCCACCACCACGCCAATATCCTGCTGCCCGACCCGGACGGGATCGCGCCGCTGACACTGGCCATGACCAATGGCAACTGGGACATCGCCCAGCAACTCGTCCTGGCCGGCGCGGATGTCAATCAGTGGGACATCTACGGTCAGGCACCGCTGCATGTGGCGATCGAGGATGCGTACGTCGCCTCTCGCAACCCGGCGAATCTCGGCTCGGACGGCACGCCGAACCAGATCGACGGCAAGGCCATGGTGAAGATTCTCATCGAGAAGGGGGCCGACCCGAACCAACCCATGTTCTTCCGGCCTCCCCGTGAGCGTGGGCAGGTGTCAGCGGGGGCGCGTGGCACAACCCCGTTCCTGCGCGCCGCCGCCTCCTGCAACGTGGAGCTCGTGAAATATCTGCTGGCCCATGGCGCCGACATCAGCCTGCATGAAGCCAACGGACGAACGGCGACCATGCTGGCCCTGGAAGCGCGGCACAGCGAAGACGACATCATTGCCATGCTGCGCGCGTTGCATGCAGCGGGTGATGAGGTGAACGCGGTTGCCCAGATCATGTACATCCGTCGCGACCACGGCGGCACCGCCCTGCACATTGCCACCCAGCGCGGCCTCAAGAAAGCCATGGCCGAGCTGGTGTCCTATGGCGAGAACGTGAACCTGAAAGACCAGGATGGCCTCACGGCGCTCGACTATGCGATGGCTCGCGGCTGGTTGACGTATCTGACGGTCCGGCCGGCGCCTCGCATGGACCTGGCGAAGCTCCTGCGCGATCTGGGCGCAACGGTGGAGCTCAGCAAGACTCCCGACTGGCCAGGAGAGTTTCCCCCCATCGGCCCCCCGCGCCATCACGAATCGGACATCTGGCCCCTGTGAGCACGACACGTCGAACATTCCTGGGCGCCGGAGTGCGCGCGCTGAGCGCGGCTACGCTGGGAGTCAGGGCCCGCTCGGTTCTGGGTTCCGACAAGGAACAGGTGACCGCCACGGAGCTGGCATCAGGGGTCACCTTGCTTGCGGGAGCGGGCTGCAATGTGATCGCGGTGCATGGCCCCGAGGGCTCACTGCTGGTGGACGGCGGCTACGCCGCGCACTCCAAGGCGCTCCTGCGAGCGGTCGCGCATACGACGGTCGACAGGCGCGTCAACACGCTGATCAATACGCACTGGCACCCCGCACAGACGGGATCGAATGAGCCAATCGGTCGTGCTGGCGGGGTTATCCTCGCGCACGAGCGCACCCGGCAGTACCTCGCTCGAGCCGTTGCATCGGTGGACTATGAGGGACTCTACGGTCCTTTGCCCCCGGTCGCGCGCCCTACCAGGACGACGCGCACGGGAGGTTCGCTGAGCTTCGCAGGACGGCAAGTGGAGTACGGTTACTTGCCCGCCGCCCACACCGACAGCGATCTGTACATCCACTTTCCGGAAATCAATCTCCTCGCGGCCGGTGGACCGGTCTGTGCCGACGCGTGGCCGCTGCTGGACTATCGAAATGGCGCGTGGCTCGGAGGCCTGGTCAAGGCCCATGAGAAGCTCGTCGCACTGGTGAAGCCGGACACGCGCATCGTCCCTGCAAACGGACGTCTGCTCACCGGCGCGGAGCTCGCGCGCCATCACCAGATGTACGCTCAGTTTCACGAGCGTATGGTCGGCTACATGATGAAGGGCTGGGACTCCGGCGATGCGGTCAGCGACCGTCCACTGAAAGCATTCGAAGCGCAATTCGGGGATCCGACTGCGTTCATCCACGGTGCCTTCGCGAGCCTCAACCTCGCTTACGCGCCGGACTGAAGGCCGGGCGTCCGGCCCGATGAGGCAGCAAGCCGGATCACTGGCGCCCGCCCCCAATCGAAGCCGCCACTACTCGACGCGCGTGACCCGCACCCAATTCGTCGCGCCCCCGGTCGCGGGCGAGGACATGTGATAGGACCCGAACAGATAGCGCTTGATGGTCACGTCGTCGCCGACACTGAAGAACGCCATCGTCTCGATGCCCTCGTGACGCCATACCTGCCCGTTCGAGAGCTTGATGAGGTAGATCTTCGGGCGGATCTCGTTCAGCGAGGCGATGCTCGCATGCTCGGTGATCGCCTTCGCGGGGGCCGCGGTCCGGGCCGCCGGTGCCAGGTACTCCTCGCCGACCTGATTCTCCGATGGAGCGGGAGCTGCCTGGGCAATGCTCGGCGGAGCGGCCGAGACCGTGCCCGACTGCAACTGTGGCGCTGGAGCGGGCCCGTGCGCGCGTGCCTGTGATGGAGCCGCCGACGCCGATGTCAGTGCTGGCGCTGGGGCAGCCCCCGCGGGGGCACTTGCGTTCGCGACGCGGGCGGAAGGTGCTGGACGCATCGACGTGTTGAGCGAGTCGTAACACCGATACCGCTGTGCGGTGTCCGCGATCTTTCCGCAGGCCATCACGTTGTCGGACACGGTGGGCGGCGCAGTGTGGCAGCCGGCAAGAGTGCCGGCCGCTACTGCGAGGAGGATCACGCTGTTCGCGTTGCGCATGCCTCTGTCCTCAGAATTGAGCCTTCACTCCCAGGAAGAAGGTCCGGCCATAAACATCGTAGAAGCCCGGGCTGGTGACTCCAGCGCCGGAGACCGGCAGGCTGTACGAAATGGGATTGCGGCAACCCTTCGTGAGGGCATCGGCGCTGCACACTGCGCTCAGATTGGTGCCGACAGGATAACCCGTCGAGGGGGTCGCGGCCCCGTTCGAGATCGCCACCGGGTCCTTGTCGAACAGATTGTTGATGCCGCCGCGCAGCTGCAGCATCTCGTTGATGTTCCAGTTGAACGACAGGTCGAACGCACTCCACGACGGTGCCGCCAGCGCCGTCGAGGGTGTGTAGCTGAGCATCTGGCCCACTCCACCGGCGGCGACCTTGTTGTTGTTGGCGATGATCGCCTGCTGGGAGGCAATCGCCGCGGGCTCGACCGAGGGCAGGAACCGCCACCGCAGGTTCACATTGAACCGCGGCATCATCCAGCCGATCGTGGTGAACAGCCGATAGGAATAGGAGCCCGGGTTGGTCCCCGAGAGGGTCGGTCCGAGGGATCCCTTCCAGTCGGTCGTCACGTCGAAGTTGGCCGGCGACTGCTTGGTGCGATAGAAATTGAGCCAGGAGTCCTGGGAATTGAAGGTGAGCGCGCCCGGGAGCCACCGCAATCCCATGTCGGAGAACTTCGCCATCCAGTTGAGCTGGAAGTCGATGCCGGAGGTCGAGATCGTGCCCTGGTTGGTGTAGATGAGCAGCGCGCTGTTCTGCGCGCCGGTACCTTGATCGCGGTTGACGTTCTGGCAGGCGCTGCTCGCCGCCCGTGCCGCGGCGCCGGCCGCGTCAGTCACCTGCACTGCGCCGTAGCACAGATAGTTGGCGTAGTCGGTCGAGTCCAGCCCGATGGCGTGCCGGATGTCGATCCGCCACCAGTCGATGGAGGTGGACAGGTCACGTAGCAGCGGGTTGTCCGACAGCTTGCTCACGACCAGGCCGCCGGTCCAGGTATTGGCCGTCTCGGAGCTGAGATTCGGATTGCCTTCCTGGTTCACGTAGAACTGCGTCGAGGTCGCCGCGGAGGACTGCGACTGGTTGTGATAGTAGTTGGCGGTGCCGGCCGTGCCCATCATCGCCTGGCAGATCAGGTAGGTGCTCGCAGCACCGGCCGCGGTCTGTCCGGCGGCGACCTTGGTCGGGTTGCCTGCCGCCGAGCCGGAGGGCGAGACGTCCGGTGCGGCGCCGCCGGCGCCGAAGGGAGATGCCGACTGTACGGAGCAGGGGTCGCCAAAGATGTTACCGGTCGTGACCACCAGTTCCTGCTCGTTGAGATACAGCTCGCCGAGGTTCGGGGCCCGGGTAGCACGGTTGAAGCCGCCGCGCAGGCGATAGGAGCGCCCGAGCTGCACGTCGGCGTCGATCTTGAAGGTCGTCGTGCTCGAGGTGGCGCTGTAGTCGGAATAGCGGCCGCCGAAATCCAGGCTCGCCTTCTTGATCGGCCCCAGATCGTTGACGACCGGCACGTACAGCTCCGCGTAATAGTCCCTGACGCTCGTCTGGGCATTGAGGCTGCCGGTCGGAAAGACGCCCGAGACCGAGTCGAGGAACGAGTTGCTCGACTGCAGCTGGTCGGGGATGTACTGCGCGGAGTCGCGGCGCCACTGATAGCCGAGCGCCGCAGTGATGGTGCCGGTCGGGAGCTGGAACAGCGAGCCCTGGAAGTTGCCCTCCACGATGTCCTGCTGAAGCTGGGTCTGCGCCTGAGGAATGGCCTGCACCGCGTACGAGCAGTCGGCGCTCGGGGCCTTGTCGGCTGCGAACAGGGTGTCATAGAAGCCACTGGTGCAGGTCGAGGGCACCGTCGTACCGAAGCCCGCCGATGCGCTGTTCTGGTTACCGATCAACGACAGGCCGCGGCCATAGTCAGGTGAATCGATGACCGCGCGCCAGCGCTGCACGGACTCGTAGCCACTGCCCAGGGTGTAAGCCGTAGACTGGCCGCGCGCGTAGTAGGCGTCCCCTGTCCAGTCGCCCGCAATCGGGAAACGGATCCCGGTCTCGATCGTCCACTCCGTCGTGGTGTCGACGGTCGAGCGGCTGCCGAGGCTGTTGACCGGGTAGGTCTCCGATGTCCAGCTTGCGGGCGCGCTCGTGCAGTCGGCCGCCAGGATGGCTGGGTTGCATTGGACGGGTCCGCCATAGCTCACCCCATAGGCAGCGGGCCCGAGCGCGGCAATGGCCGCGGGAGTCGGGCTGCCGGGAGGGCCGAACGCAGGATTACCGAGGATACTGCGGCTGTTCAGGAGCAACGCCAGCTGCCACGGCACCGGATGCTGAGCACCCTTGGTCCCGGTCGGAATGAAATTCGGATTGATGAAGGCATTGCTGGTCGGATTCGCTGCGAACGCCGCGGCAATCGCCTGCACGTTGTTCGCCGTCTGCAGCGCCGGATTGATCGGGCTGTCGGTCGTCGCGTTGTACGGAACCGTCGCCTCGCGCCCGTAATTCGCGGAGGTCGGGAAGAAGTAAGTCGAGGTCAGACTCTGCGCGAAGCGCACATTGGAGTAGAACTGCACCTTGTCGGTGAGGTCGAACGTGCCGCTTCCGTAGAACGAGTAGCGGGTCTGCGGCTCGCTGACGGTTTCATTCGGGTTGTTCCACTTCAGTGTCTGCACCAGCGTCGGCGGGGAGGCCGCGTTGTTGGCGTGCGTCGTATCGTAGACATTGTACAGGCCGTACCCCTGGCCACTCGTCGGGCCCTCGTAGTTGCTCGAGCCGATGGGGCCGGCGGGATCCCAGATGGTGCCATCGGCATTGAAGCGCAAACCGGCGAGGATGCCCGACCCGGGATAGGGAAGCACGTACGGCGTCGTCGCCGTACCACGGGTGGGAAAGAGCGCATTGAGCGCGCCCTTGCTGGGCGGAGTCGACACGGTGTTGATGCCGTTCGTGCCGAACAGGTACAGATACTGGCCACCGATGCCCGGATCGTTCCACCCATCGGTGTAGAACGCGCGGTTCTTCTGATACGCGGCGCGCCGATCGTAGTACTCGGCGCCGAGCATGATGTTGCCGCGGCCGTCGCCGATCTTGGTGCCCATGAGGACGGTCCCTCTGAGCTCGTTGCCGTCGCCCGCCTCGGTGATGCCGTCCTGCACGTCGACCTGCAGGCCCTGGAAGTTCTTCTTCAGGATGAAGTTCGTGACACCGCCGATCGCATCCGCGCCGTATACGGCGGAGGCGCCACCGGAGATGATCTCGACGCGATCGATCATCGCCGTCGGAATGCTGTTGACGTCCGTCACCATGAGCGGGTTGACGGGCGTCGTGCGGTGGCCATCCACCAGTACGAGACTGCGGTTCGGGCCGAAGCCGCGCAACGAGATCGTGGAGATGCCGACGGAATTGACGGCCGTGGACTGCACGTCCGCGTTGCCTGTCGTCGGCGTGGTGGCCGGATTGAAGTTCGGGAGCTGGTTGAGATAGGACTCGATGTTCAGGCCGGAGCGGGTCTCCAGCTGCTCCGCGTCCACTGTCACGGTCGGGCTGGTCGCTTCCATATCAGGGCGCCGGATGCGCGAGCCGGTCACCGTGATTTCCGCCAAGGGGGCCGAGGCACCCGGGTTTTCCGCCGCCGGCGGGCCTTCATCTGCCGCCCACACCGTGGGCGCGCACATCATCAATGAGGCGGCACCGAGTGCGGCGGCCACCGCAGCGCGTACCAGATACGACACCGAGCCGGAATGCGTGACAGACATCTCCCCTCCCCGTCTTTGAGGCCACCTGAAGCACACTTGCGCGACTCCGGGTCGAATTGTGGTGTTCTTGGTCAGACGTAGCGCCGGTGCGCTGGCTCGTCGTGTCTCCCGAAATGTCGCGCGCGCAATATCGGTCATGCCTCTAAAAAAGACAATGCAACACACTGTGAGTGATCGCGAGCGTCCACGTAACGGAGAGCGCGCACATGCGGTTTCGGCGGACGAAACAGTTTAGGACCGGGTGATCGCGCCTTTTGGACCCCGGCAAGCCTGCTCCTGATTGAATACAACTCGGCCCGGAGCGACTTTCGGCCGATCGAGCCGACCGGCTGTGCAGTGTGCGGACAGAATGGTGCAGAGCCCCTGTGGTAGCTTGCGCTTGAGCGGAGCTTGACGGGGACTCTCGGGGAGTCGTAGCTCCTCATGTGAGCGGTAACGGCAAACCCACTGCTCACTGGGAGCCGCAGCGCATACGTGTCAGGGAGTCGCCGTAATGCAACGCAGAACGCTTTTCCGACTGATGGGAGCGCTACCTTTTCTGGCTGGCGGCTCACCGAGACCCCGAACCCTGGCGCGAGCCGCGGCAGCGCCGACGACAGGCGCTCGACAGCGCGCGCGGCCGTCCGATCCTGGATCGGCGACCAGCCCCCGGGCACTGAAGTCTCGGGATGGCTCGATGCCCGGACGCCCTCGGCGAGCGCCTATGCGAT
>Ga0105240_10002845_pt1 | contig 27357 bp, 26 predicted proteins | sample KBSC54metaG_FD_80426 | JGI IMG/M metagenome (GOLD analysis project Ga0105240, IMG submission 80426) | Corn rhizosphere microbial communities from Kellogg Biological Station, Michigan, USA - KBS C5-4 metaG | ecosystem: Host-associated > Plants > Roots > Rhizosphere > Soil | place: Michigan, USA... | reverse complement strand
GCCTGCACCTCAACCAAAAGCGCCCGCGTCCCTTCAACCGTCGCAACAACGGCCGAACCCGGAATACTCGTTGCTCGCTCTTCTAAGAATCGAGCCGAAGGGTTCGTTACCGGCAGTAGGCCACTTTCGTCCATGGTGAAAACACCCACCTCGTCCGTTGGCCCAAAACGGTTCTTTACTGTGCGTAGTAGTCGTAAATCGTGTTGACGGTCCCCTTCCATAACCAGCACTGCGTCGACCAAGTGTTCCAACACTTTTGGACCAGCGACGTCACCATCTTTCGTTACGTGACCAACAATCACAATTGGCACCAATAAACTCCGGGCAAGTCGACCCAGCTCGAGGGTTGCCTCACGAATCTGCGCAACACTCCCAAGAGCATTCGGCAATGCCTCGAGGCCGACTGTTTGAATGCTATCAACGATAACTAACACCGGCGCCAGCGCCGTAACGGCTGCCGCCATACCTTCTATAGATTGGGTAGCAAGAATTTTCAGTGATTCAGCGCTGCTACCTAATCGTTGGGCTCGGCGAGCAATTTGGTTCGCCGTTTCCTCACCCGATACATAGGCAACCGGACCACGACTGCTCTGTGAGCCGGCTAACATCATTAAGAGTGTACTTTTTCCGATACCCGGCTCACCGGCAAGTAAAAACAGTCCGCCGGGCGTTAACCCGCCGCCAAGAACGCGATCGAGTTCAGCATCCCCCGTTGGCATAACGGCCGATGGCGTGCTGACCGCCTCGTTGATACTCACTGGGGTTACCGTTGCCGACGTGCCAGCACTGGTAGAACGAAGTGGTTCCCGGAGCACTCCATACGAGTTCCAGGCGCCACAAACTGGGCATTTACCAAGCCACTTAGCACTCTCCGCGCCACACTCACGACACACATACCGATCAACGGTTGTTCGTGCCATATTATGATTGGAACAATTGACCAGTCGCGTAGAACGTTGCCAGGAACACCCCAATCGGAAGAATCGTTCCAAAAAAGAGTTGGCCGACCGTGTGACGTTTGAGCACTCGTCGCGACCAGGCAACGATTGGCAGTATCAGCAGCACTGGCCAGGTGACTAATCCCATGGTGAGCACAATCACGACAGCAATGCTCGTCACACCAATCATGTGGAAACTAATTTTGTAGAAAATCGTAATAATCGTTGCCAAAACCATAACAACGGTCATGCCGAACAAAATGCTCGATAGCGGCTCTGGGCGAGCCGTGCTCCAAGCCAGCACATCAGCAACGAAGAGCAGACCATTCACAATGAAAAGAATTCCAAGTCGGTCTCGCTGCTGGTCTTCACCATGTCCCAATCGGGCGTCAAAGACATAACCACGTCGAAGAAACCAAGCCATAATTGCAATCACGGCAATTGCCATACAGACCATCAAAACGAGCCATGTCTGCATTGCTCTCGTTGAAAGTGGGGTTGCAACCACCGCAAAAATCCCCAACAAGAGAATCATTGGGACGGGATCAAAGATGTTCGAAACAATGGTTGCTATACGGTTCATAGTCGCATCCTAGCAAAGTGACGCTAGTCTGCCACTGTGGAAGCCGGCCGAATCGCCACTACCTCGAGCTGAAGTGTGGTAGTGCCGTTCCAGCGATTCACTCCGATATGCCCGAGTAGCGACACCTGGTCACCAGCAGTATATTGCATCGCTTCACTGGCTAAGCCGAATCCGATACCACCCCATGATTGATCGCGAAAGCTGAATCGGGCATGTGTCTGATTCGCTCCGATTGCCTGAATCGATCGGAGCGTGACGGGCGTCACGAGAAACAGTGGCCGAGGATTGCCTTCGCCAAACGGCGCCAGCTGTTCAAGCGATTGAGCCAATTCGAGCGACAGTTCTCCAGGGTCTAGTTGTGCGTCAGCTCTCACCGTTGGCGTTGACCGGTCAATCCCCGCCATCGATCCAAGAAAGGCTGCCTTGAAGGCTGGAAGGGCACCGGCGTGCAATTGCAGGCCAGCCGCCTGTTCATGACCACCATAGGTAAGTAAGTGTTCACGTTGGTTCGCGATCAAAGCTAAAATATTTAATCCTTGCACGCTCCGAGCTGATCCCTTTAAGGTGCCAGATCCACCTTGTGCAAAGGCGATTGCTGGCCGGGAGTGATCCTGCGCAAGTCGAGCTGCAACGAGTCCAGCTAATCCCACCGACCATTGATCATTTGCAACAATGACCGCCGGTGGAATAGGCGAGCCAAATGCGGCAACTTGCGCCTGACTTTCTTTTATCATTTGATCAACCGACGAACGCCGGGTTTGGTTATACCCCTCAATGGTTGCTGCAAGTTTTGCCGCCTCACCTGAATCATCGGTCGTCAAAAGTTCAATACTGACCGATGAACCAGCCGTACGACCAGGCGCGTTCAAACGCGGTCCAATCTGGAATCCAATGGTCCGGGCTGAAATATCAGTCGCCGTAATTCCGCCAACACCATACAAAGCCTGCAAACCAACGTTTCGAGTTCGCTGAAGCACTTTCAGACCAAAGTGAACAATCGTTCGATTTTCGTCGAGCAGTGGCATGATGTCGCAGACGGTACTGATCGCCGCTAGCTCTAGCCACCACTTTAATTCCGCTTCGGTTGGCTTACCGGTTCTAGCCGAAATTGCTTGGGCAAGTTTCCAGGCGACACCGCCACCGGCTAAGCCGGCAAACGGATAGCGCGATCCTTCGAGCGCAGGGTGCACCACTGCTACTGCGTCAATTGGCAAACGATCTGTATCGATATGATGATGGTCAGTCACGATAACATCCATGCCGATAGCAGCTGCATGCGCGACTTCTGCTCGGTTGGTAATACCCAAATCGACGGTAATAACGAGGCCAATATTTTGAGCCTTCAACGCATCGAGAGCCTTAGTATTGAGTCCGTATCCCTCAGTCAGTCGGTTGGGAATGTAGTAAACGACTGGAACATTGTTCGCGCGCAGCAATTTTGTAAGAAGTGCACCACCAGGAATACCGTCTGCGTCATAATCGGCGAACACGGCAATCTGCTCTCGTTTTTCGATCGCAGCCAGAATCCGAGAAACTGCCAGGTCAATATTCGGCATTAACAAAGGATCATGACTATCGCGTACAAAATCCGGATGTAAAAATCGATCACGATCGGCCACGCCACGATTTTCAAGCAGCTGATCAATCAAATCGGTATGAGTTCTTTTTGGAATATCCCAGTGCTGCGACGACATCATTGATAAAAAGCTCGGCCTTCAACCCGAAGATCAACGTACTGATGAATTGAGGATCGGTATTTTGCTAACACTAAAACGAGCGACGTTAGCTGTGGAGCAATTTCACGCGTTGTATCAAGTTTTACTGCTACGTTCGCATCAGTTGAAATGTCGATTTCACGCGTTGTCTCCGGAACCGATAAACCCGTAATCTTGAGTCCCGTCTTGGACTGGAACGAATCGTTGAGATATCGAATGGCACTCACAAACCGCTGCGGAACTATTTGGGTTCCCTTCACTACTGGTAACGATCGAGAATCGTTTACTACAAGCAACCCGTGATCATCAAAGGTGGTGTTCGTGTCTTCAAAGGTAAAGGCAATCCCATCGTCATCGAGGTAGTATTTTGTATCGCCAGTCTTCCAGATAAAACGCGGTTCACGAACGACAACGCTAATCTTTAAGGTATCGGGCAGTCCCTTCACAATTTGAATTGATTTCAAACTCGACTGCTGTTTTGGCAACGACAACTCGAGTGACTGCGTCGACAGCAACAACGTATTTTTTCCCTTGAGACTTTGGATCGCTGCCGCAACTGACGGATTGAGCGAGCCTTCTATAGTAATAGCAGTGACTCGAAAGGTATGGCTGCCAAAGGCAATCCAGCTCACAACCAGCACAATGGTAGTAATGAGCACCGGGGTCCAGCGAATCGCCGGCAGACGGAACCTTCGTCGAACAGACCGACCGCCAGATCGGGTCGTTGGTTGTACAAAACGAGATTTCCAGTCTTTTGTTCGTTGATTCACAGCCCCTCTTTCCTGCGTCAGTCTTTCACGATCATCGTATTATCAGCAAGCGCCGCGGCTACACGCCAAACCGAGGTGGCACCCATAACCAAACAGACATCACCCTTTCTCAGCAACTGGCCGAGTGCTTTGACCGCCGAATCATTGTCAGTTGCTTCGAGTACTGGCGTGTCAAGATCTGTTAAGGCGATTGCCAGATCATGACTAGTTTTCGCATTGACTACGTGAGCTCGGCCGGCCGGTTCATAGGTTGTGAGTAGTACCACCTGATCAGCTTGCGCCAAAGCATCAACGAACTCAGCAAAAAGGTCAGTGGTTCGCTGGGATAGATGCGGCTGGAAAACCGCAATCAGCCGACGATTTGGATACGCCGCACGAGCACCCTGAATGGTTGCCGCCACTTCAGCGGGGTGATGAGCATAATCATCAATAATTACCAGTTCTGAATCGCTGCGATATCGCTCAAATCGTCGTTTCAGCCCAGGAAAACTTGCTAGTCCGTGCTGAATAACACTGGCTTCAATTCCTAGTTCCCGTAGTACTGCAACGCAGGCGGCGGCGTTCATTGCGTGGTGTTGACCAACTAACGGTGTGGTATATGACTGCTCTGTCCCATTCGGCTCACGAAGATTAAACGCAAGTCCTCCATCAACCATGGCTGCATTTGTAATTTGGTATGTGGCGTCGTTCGCTGTACCGATCCAAATAATTCGCTGAGTGGTTTCTCGCAGGGTTTCACGAACACGCGAATCGTCGGCATTCGCCACAACGAACCCGTTTGGCCGAACATGAGCGGCGGCCTGCATAAACGCTGCTTCTACATCTTCGATGCCGCCAGGGTATGTGTCCAGATGCTCTCGATCGACCGATGTAATCACGAGAATCGTTGGATGAAGCACTAAAAATTGCCGATTCCATTCACACGCTTCGCTCACCACATAGTCCCCAAGGCCAGAGCGAGCACTGCCACCAAAAGCAGTTAGGTCTGCACCAATAAATACGGTTGGGTCTTGATTTGCTGCTACTAAACACCAACCAATGAGTGCAGTTGTGGTTGACTTGCCGTGAGCACCAGCAATCGCAATCCCCGTGTGGTTCGCCATCTGCTGTTCAATAAACTCGATCCGACGAAGCGTGGGTAAACCACGAGATCGAGCGGATTCAAGTTCGGCAAAGCCGGCTGATCCAGGGGTAACTGCTTCGGAGTAAATGACTGTTTCTGTGTTGGCGGGAATTTTTTCAGCACCGTGACCAGTGGTCCGTTCATCTGTGCCCGAAACAGTATTACCAGAATTGGTCAAAACATGGGCAATTCCTGCCATGCTCGATCCGCCAATTCCAATTAAATGGTAGTGCATGTCATTACTTTCGCGAACGCGGTTGAACAAGTTTTAATACTTCGTCAGCTACCTTTTGTGCTGCATCGGGTATCGCGAGCTGACGAATGGCTTTTGAGAGCGATTGGCGCTCCTCGACATTTTTCAAGAGTTGTAGCACACGACTTCGAACTATTTCCGGCGTCACATTCGCCTCATCAATGACAATGGCAGCATGATGACGAGCAAAATACGCAGCATTCACGCGCTGCTCACCGCGTGAACCAAATGTGAGTGGAATCAATATGCTTGGCAAACCTGCGGCAGCCAATTCAAATACCGAACCGCCAGCTCGACTAATAACAACGTCAGCCTGATTGAATAGGTCGACCAAATGATCGGTGAAGGCAATTGGGTGATAGGTGGTTGACGCATTCGACGCAAACTCTTGAAAGTTTGCCGGACCAGTTACATGAATTATATTGAGCGTGGCTGGCTGCTCCTGGAGTAATGCTGAAAGCGATCGGTTAATTGCCTGCGCTCCCTGACTACCACCCATAACCAAGAGTGTGTATGGCGGCTTGGTACGAGTGGTTGATTGCAATGAAAAGAATTCAGAACGAACCGGATTCCCCGTGTATACCACGTGGTTTCCAATGGCTTGGCCTTGGTATTCATCGACCGGATAACTTACGCATACAACTTTTGCCACACGAGCGATTAATCGATTGGCTAAACCAATCACTACATCGCTTTCATGCGCCACTACTGGCACGCGGAATAAGGTTGCTGCCCATGCCACCGGCACTGTTACGTAGCCGCCTTTGGCAAACACTACATTCGGCCGAAACCGAGCCATAATCCCAAGCGCCTGAAAGAATCCAAGCATGAGCCGAAATGGATCAAGGATATTCTGAATGTCGACATACCGACGCAGTTTTCCGCCACTAATGCCAACGAACGGCACATCGGCATTGGCCACTAGCGCAGCTTCGTTACTGGCGCGCCGACCGACAAAGAGAAACATGCCACTACGATGCTCGTGAGCAAGCTGTTGTCGAAGAGCATCGATCACCGCAAGTACCGGATATACGTGCCCAGCAGTACCGCCACCAGTTACCAAAATTCGAACTGGACGAGCTGCGCTCATACCGCCTCCCGTTCGACATGTTTTGAAATACTCAGCAACACACCAATACCGGCCAAGGTTGAAATAAGACTCGATCCACCGTAACTCATGAGTGGCAGGGTCACACCAGTCAAAGGCATAACGCCCAGCATAGCGCCAATGTTCACGAGTGCCTGAACTGCCAAAAGCGTTGTGATGCCGAAGGCCACCAGTTGACCAAATCGATCTGGCGCAAGTCGGGCAATTCGGTAACCACGAAGAACCACCGCACCGTATATTGCCAAAATTGCGGTCATTCGAAGAAAGCCGAGCTCTTCAGTGGCTACTGCAAAAATTGAGTCCGTCTGAACTTCGGGCAAAAATAGATATTTCTGGACACTCTGTCCAAATCCCAAACCGAACCAACCACCAGAACCGATTGCAAGCAGTGCCTGGTTAATATGATAACCTGCTCCGAGGGTAGAAGCATTTGGATTCAAAAATACGAGCAATCGCTGTGCTCGATATGGCGATTGTAGTATCAGAAACAATCCTGCCACTGCTGCAGCAAATAGATAACCAAGGTGAAGCGGCTTGGCACCGCCCAAAAAGTACATGCCGGTCAGTACAATCCCAAGGGTAATGGCAGTGCCCGCATCGGGCTGCAGAAGAATAGCGCCAACGATTACTACTAATCCAATCATAAATGGAACGAACGTTTCTTTTATGTTGTTCATAACTTTTTCCCGAGCTGTCAGCCATGCACCCAGGTACAGAATGGAAAGTAATTTCACCGGTTCTGATAATTGCAGTGAAATACCAGCAATGGTAATCCAACGCTGTGCCCCATTAGCAACCGAGCCAACCCCAGGAATGTGTGGCAGGGCAAGAAACACCAACATCGCTACGCCAATCTGCGTGGCATAGCGCTGCCAGATTCGGTAGTCAATCATGGTGAAAACCACCATCGCGCCAATGCCAGCGAGTGCTGCCCACAGCTGACGCACTAGAAAGTAATTGTTCGATCCGTAGTCTTTATACGCAACTACCACCGAAGCACTCGACACCATAATAAGACCAAATGCCAATAGGCCGAGCACCATTAACATGAGCCAGAAGTCGATCCGCTGATGTGATTTTTGACGAAATCGATCAAGCGCCATGGCGGAATCCTTCGACAATGTTTCTGAATTGATCGCCGCGTTTGGCATAGCTATCAAATTGGTCGTAACTCGTTGCTGACGGCGACAGCAAAACAACATCACCCGGCTTCGCCAATTCAGTTGCTTTCAGAACTGCTTGATCAAACATAGGTACGTACACTACCGTCAACGACTGATGACTAAGTAGGTCGCGGAATCGTTCGCCCTCTGTGCCATAGCAAACAACGGCCCGAACGTTCGCAGTAGCAATTTCAGCTACTAATTCGGCATAGTCGGCGCCCTTTCCTTGTCCTCCCAGAACAAGCACGATCGGTTCGGCGAATGAACGAAGTGCGGCGATAGTTGCCGGCGGAGACGTGGCGATTGAATCGTTCACGTAAGCAACATCGTTGACGTTACCAACGGATTCGAGTCGGTGCGGCAACCCACGAAATGATTGGACAACACTCAGTAACGCTGTGGTGTTAGCTCCGGCCAACCCGGCTGCGAGCATGGCTGCCGCAACGTTTTCAACGTTGTGCGGGCCACGAAGAGCGATCTCACTTGTCGGAATAATCGGTATACGCTCACCATGCTGGACCCGTTCGAGCGTTGATCCATTACCCCCCTGCACAACGTCGATTCCTTCCTCAACCGATTGTCGTCGGCTGTACCAGTGAACGATCGCCGGAGTAACTGTGGCAAACGAAGCGCTGATTGGATCGTCGAGGTGAAGTATTGCATGATCGGTCGGGCCTTGATGCGCAACAATTGCCTGCTTCGCCTGGTGATAGTCATTCAGCGATCGGTGGTGATTCAGGTGATCCGGCGTGACGCTGAGCACTACGGCAATGTGCGGGCTTTGGTCTAAGTCTTCAAGCTGGAAACTCGATAACTCGAGCACCACCCAATCTTGACTGGTCAGCTCATCTAAGAAATCGAATGGATCTTTGCCGATATTTCCAGCCAAATACGCTTTTCTCTCAGAACCATCAGCCTGATATTCGGCACTCAGCATAGCGTGAATGAGCGTACTCGTGGTCCCTTTACCGTTCGTGCCGGTCACGCCAATAATTGGCGCCGGACAATTTGTAAAGAACAATTTGGTTTGCGAAGAAATGCTTACCCCTGCCTCTTTTGCCGCTAGCAGTTCTGGTCGATCGAGCGGGATACCAGGAGCACGAAGCAAAACATCGAAGCCCGTTAAATCACTAAATGCATCTGCGCCGAGCCGCCAACGAGCAATACCACTTAACGATTCAGCAGTCGTCAGTTTTTCATCGAGAATCTCAACATGGGTTGCTCCGTGACGGAGTAGCCATTGAGTAACCCCTCGGTTATTGGTGCTCCAGCCGAGGATACCGATCCGCTGATGAGTAAGTTCGTCAATGTGCATCGTTCACCGTTGACCAAATAAAGCGATCACGAGACCAATAATTCCCGAAACGGCACCGATCACCCAAAATCGCATAGTGACTTTTGTTTCTGGCCAACCAATGGCTTCTAAATGGTGATGAAGTGGCGCTGATAAGAATATTTTTCGCCCAAAGAATCGTTTCGAAGTCAGCTGAATAATGACTGATAAAGTTTCGGCAACAAAGACGAGTCCAATAACTACCAACACCAGCGCGCTGTTCGTGAGCATGGCAACCACGCCCAACGTTGCGCCGAACGCGAGCGATCCCGTATCACCCATTAAGAATCGAGCTGGGTAAATGTTAAACCAAGTGTATGCCAACACGACGCCAACCAATGTGCCACAAAATGCACCGAGTGCCACTTTGCCTTGGGTAATGGCAATTATGGCAAAAGCGGTAAAGGCAGCCGCCAACAACCCGCCAGCCAGGCCATCGAGTCCATCAGTAATGTTCACGGCGTTTGCCGAGGAAAGAATCACAAGCATAAACAATGGAATGTACCACCAGCCAATCGAAAAGGTGCCAATTCCAGGAATTGAAAGTACGTCCCACCCAAGCTTTTGGAAGAACCAGTACGCGCCTAGGCCGGCAATTAAAAAGAGCCAGCTAAATTTAATTTTCGCGCGGATTCCTTTGATGCCGTGCCCGTTTGAATGAATGTTGACGTAGTCGTCAACAAAGCCGAGCGCACCAGCGGTCACCAGAGTAAAGAGTGGCAGCCATGTTTCTGCTCGATTGAGATTAAAAAGTACGGTCACGAGCGCCGCAACAATCCAGTAGAGCAGACCGGCCATCGTTGGTACCGGATGCAGTGCCTTATGTTTGTGTAATTTGTAATACACGGGCGCTTTTTCGCCGGTAAGTGCCGTGTCTTTCACCTGCTTCCACACCTTGCGGGAGTAGAGAATATTCGTCATCAACGGTGTCAGAATCATTGACACCACGAAGGCGAGCGCCGTTAACCAAAAGACGCGCAGCAGATCATTACTTAGCAGAGATACGGTATGCATAACCTAGACCTCAATGAATGGCTTGGCGCGCCAGGCGGCGGATTGTCGAACTAAGCGCGAACGATCGTCAGGATTTTTGAGCAGCGACTCGACGACTTTTTCCATACGCATCCCCTGTGACCCTTTAACCAGTATCATATCACCGTGTTCGAGTTGTGGCTTGAGGAAGGCCGCAACCTCTGTGGGCGAAGCGAACCAGCGGTCAGCTGGCATACCCTTGTAGCGAGAACCGACGAGCACAGTGACGTCTGCCACTTTCTGAGAAAGTAACGCGATCCCTCGGTGAAATCGAGCTTCGTCAGCACCGAGTTCGAGCATGTCACCCAGAACCGCGATAAGCCGTTTTGATTTTGCCTGCTTTGCTAGCTTTCGAGCAGTGTTGAGCGCGAGTGTCGTCGAGGATGGATTCGCATTATAGGTGTCGTCAAGTAACTGGGTGTCGTTTACCCCATCGAGTGCTACTAGCCGGCCAGGCGGTGGTGACCACTGCTGCATTGCCTTGGCGGCATCGGCAGCTGGTACGTCAAACCACCCAGCAACCGCAATCGCAACTTGACTAGTAAACTCGGCACCGGCGCCGTGAAACCGCTGGACTTCGGCCCGCGTTTCACCGGCCATCCAGTCAGCGAATTGGTCATCGGCACTCAGGATAACCAGGCCAGTGGCTGGCACCTTTGGCAATAACCCCGCGAGCTCTTTCGCAACATTGTCGAGGGTCTTCAAAAATTCCAGGTGCGCCGGACCAACATTGGTGATCACTGCAACCGTTGGTTGGGCAATTTTCACCAGCGTCGCGATATCTCCTGGATACTCTTCGCCGTACTCAAGTACCAGAACGCCTCGAGCTTCCGTGGTTGGGCGCAGCCCCCGAGTAAGTGCAACCCATGAAGTGCGTAGCCATTCACCGGCGGATTCTGGCTTTGGCAAATTCAAAATAGCCAAGGGCAATCCGAATTCCGTATTTAAGTTCCCTTCGGAACCACGAACTGGCTGTTTGAGTGTGGCTTTTAGTACGTGAACAATTGCTTCTTTCGTGCTCGTTTTTCCCGAGCTGCCAGCTACGCCAACAATCACCGGTTTCGAGGTTGCCAAGGCGCGTCGCGCTGCCCACTGTAATAGCCGCTCAATGAGCGGTCGGACCATTGATTTCATAGCAGTACTCTACCGGAAGGATACGCGCATCGCTAGCGGGATGGCTGAAGTGCTTCGTAGCTAATAATGCCCTGAGCCATAGCTCGGAATGCTGGTAAGGCTGTGGCGTCAGCGTAAATCGACGTGGTTGGATGATCGAGCTTTACCATAACGAGATACTGCGGATCGTCATATGGAAAGAACCCAATGAATGAGTGATTGTACGTGTCTTTCAGGTAACCGCCATTTTTTGGGTCGGCAATTTGGGCGGTGCCGGTTTTTCCACCAATCGCATACCCCTGAATCTGAGCCTTTTTCGATTGACCATTATCAACGACCGACAGTAGCATCTGTCGCACTTCGTCGGCGGTTTTTTGCGATACCGTCGTTCGGACTTCGGTTGGCTGGGTGACTACTCGATCGCCATTTGGACGAACCAATGAATCAACCACATAGGGCTTCATCAGCTTGCCGCCGTTCACGAGCGAACCCCAGGCCGTAATCATCTGCAGCGGCGTTGATGAAATTCCTTGTCCAAACGCCATGGTCGCGCGATCAATATCGTGCCAATCACTTACTGGCAAAATACTCCCAGTGGTTTCACCCGGAACGTCGATGCCGGTGGTTTGGCCAAACCCAAATCGTTTAAACCCATCGTACATGTCTTGGTACTCCAAGTGTCCCGATACCCAGACCATGCCGACGTTGTCAGAGTTCTCGAGAATTTGGGTCATCGTCTCTTCGCCGAACGCTTCATCGAGCGCGGTGTGGATTTGGTAGCCCTGCACTGTAACGTAGTTTGAAAAAGTACTCTTGGTATCCGGCGTCACTTTGCCCTCTTCAATCGCCATTGCCATGACGACCGGTTTCATAATTGATCCTGGTTCGTAGACAGTACTCACCGCATCGTTCGTGAACCGATTCACCTGGTCAGTTGGCACTTCGTTGTAGGTGTTTGGATCAAAGCCAGGCTGGTTCGCCATTGCCAAAATTGCACCCGTTTTTGGATTCATAACAATCACCGACCCGCCGCCCGTACCGTACAAGCCGCTTGCCTGCCGCAACGTTTGATCAGCCAAATACTGAATGGTGTGATCTATGGTAAGCACCAAATCGCTACCCGATTCAGGATTCACCTGGCCGGTAATACTCACTAGGCGGCCGAACGAATCTTGCTTTCCTAAGAGCGAGCCGTCCTTCCCCTCAAGTACATCATCGTACCGACTTTCCACGCCGTAGGCACCGACACCGTCGTAGTTCACAAACCCTAATAGCTGCGACGCGAATTCATTCTCTGGATAATACCGACTGTCCGTTGGTAGTAACGATAGGCCCTTGAAAGGCAGCTCGACTAACTTATTCGCCGTGGCTTGATCGACTCGTCGCTTAAGCGGCGGTAAGTACGGAACTTTGGTTTGGATTTTACTGAAAAGGTCGTTGGCGTCGACACTGAGAATGTTGCCGAGCGCCGTTGATAAACCTTTGGGATCAGTCACTTGATTGGGGATAACGCTAACATCGTACGTACGTTCGTTCGTTGCTACCGGAAAAAGAGCGTTGCCGCTGTCGTGAGCATAAATAGTGCCACGATGACTGGGAAGGTCTTCGCGAATCGTGTGCTGGTTCGATGCAAGCGCAACATACTGCGCGTGCTCTAAAACGCTCTTATCAAAAAATCGATAGAGCATGAGCGCGCATACCCCACCCAATACCAACAAAGCCGTTCGAATTCGCTGCTTATTCGTGGTTTGACTAGCTAGGGGTTGATAATGAATTGATCGCTGACGCATAGTCACCAATGGTACCATCCTTACTGGCTATTCTCGGGAATTGACTGAATATGTGCGGCGGGCTTCAGCGATGGAGTTGCAGGTTTCTTGCTGTCATCTGGTTTTGCATCAGCCGGCGGCTTTGAACCAATTGGCAACGGTATTGGCTGTGGTGGCGACACCGTGCTGAGTGCCTGAAGACGGACTGATTCTAGATCGAGCTGCTGCCGATCTTGCTTGGCCTGCGCCAGGCTATCTTCGAGGTTGCGCACTTCGTACTGTCGGGTTGCTCCCTGAGTCGATTGCGCAAGATACAACAGCAAGAGCACCGCAAAAAGCACCAGTACTGCCACTTTGGTTGCAGCCGGCCCGAGTGAGAGTAATCTCGGCTGCGCAGATTGATTTAACTGACTTGCTTGGTATCCGGTACTTATCGCCATGTCCCCTCCTTGAAACCTACTGCTTTCCAACTTCGAACGCACGGAGTTTGACACTCCGACTCCGTGAGTTTCGACGAATTTCTTCTTCGCTGGCCACCAACGGCTTTGGCGTCAGAATAGTGCCAATTCCGGCTTGGCTTGCGTCGCGAAAAACTTGTTTCACAATTCGGTCTTCACCACTATGGTAGCTGAGCACCACAATTCGGCCGTGTGGCTGAAGTAACCGCAGCGCTTGAGCCAGTCCATCTTTCAGGGCTGCTAACTCGTCGTTTACCGCAATCCGTAATGCTTGAAACACTGGCGCTAAGGCTTTTGGCGATGAACTACCAATCACCGCTACTAGCGCATCAGTGGTTCGAATTGGTGCTTGTTCGCGCGCCGCTACAATTCGAGCGGCTAACGCACGACCGCGTCGAATGTCGCCGTACTGCTCCAAAATAGTGGTGAGTTCTGGCACACTCAAACGCGCCAGTAAGTCGGCGGCCGAAAGCGGCAGCGTTGGATCAAGCCGCATATCGAGCGGTTCAATTTGTTGAAAGCTGAGTCCAAGCGCGGGCTGGTCTAGCTGCCACGAGGCAAGACCTAAATCCATAAGAATTGCGTCAGCATGTTGCATTTCGTTCGAATGCGCAATCGATTCCATATCGCGAAAATTTCCGTTGACGAGCGTTATGGCATTGACGAATTCACTCAGTCGATCCCGAGCTCTAGCCAAGCTTTGGGGCGACGCGTCGATACCAAGCACGTGACCATTCGCGCCAATCGCGCGAAGCATAGTTTCGGCGTGACCGCCATCGCCAAGCGTGCCATCAATAACAGTGGCACCAGGCTTAAGTGCTAAATATTCAAGGGTCGATTCAAGAAGAACGGGTGTGTGATGCATAGTAGTAACACTTACGGCTTTGGATGTGTGGATTCCCACGGCGGTCAGTACCCTACCGTGGGAATCGCGCTTTCAGGAGTGCCCCTCCCTTTTGTAGCCCGCTCCCGGGGAATTCGCAGTCGTCGCTCAGTCAGACTCGTTCTTCTATAAGCTTTTGCGATGAAATGGCACACATTCGTGCGAAACGAGTGAAGGCTGCGGAAACGTACGCTGTTTACGTTGATCGCGGCATTCGCTTGTTGCAGCCGAATGTGGGGCAGTTCAGTCAAAATGTTATAGAAGAACGAGTCTGTGGTTTTGCGTCGCGTCTGCGTGTGAGACAGCCAGCAACTGACGTGCCTCGCACTCAGATGCCAAATTCGCTCAAATTTTCATCAACGGAATGATGTTCTTTATACGTTTCCCAGCTTGTCTTATCCCAAACTTCTATTCGATCGTAGACGCCGGCCAAAACTGCATTCGTGCCAAGTGTGGCATATTCACGTAAGTAACTAGGAACCAAGGCCCGCCCTTGCTTGTCGAACACCACCTCCATGGCTCCAGAGAGCAGCATGCGGCTGAACGATCGAGCGCGAGCATCCGAGAGCGGTAACTGAGAAAGTTTTGTCGCCAGGGCATTCCAGGCCGCCTTCGGGTAGATCACTAAACATCGATCAGTGCCACGAGTCAGGATTGCGCCAGTGCCGAGATCTTTCCGTAACTTGACTGGAATCGCCAGCCGGCCTTTTTCGTCAATTGTGTGGTGGTATTCGCCGAGAAACATAGGAATAAACTTGCCTCGTTAGGACATTGGCCGCTTCCACCGGCCGCCGTCAAATTCCCCACCTTTCTCCACGAACCTCCACAAATCTACCAGCGTTCCCACGCACGTCAACGTTCTTGGCTGTGCATAACAAAACAGCCCCACGATGTGGGGCTGTTTCTTCCTATAAAACGCAGGCTTAGGCGAGTAGGTTTTGCAGGTATGTTACCAATTCGTCGATTGCAACGATGTCTTGCTTTAATGTGTCGCGGTGACGCACTGTGACGGTGTGATTCGTTTTTGAATCGCCGTCCACCGTAATACAGAATGGCGTACCAATTTCGTCGTGGCGGCGATAGCGCTTACCAATCGAACCACTGGCGTCGTACTGTACGTACCCCAAATTGGCAGCCCGGAGCTTGGCCATAACGGTTTCGGCGATTTCAGGCAGGCCATCTTTTTTCACCAATGGGAACACCGCTGCGGTGACTGGCGCAAGCCGTGGATGCAATTTCAGCACCATTTCACCAGCTTCGCGGCCATCGGTTCCGTCTGACACATGAAACGCGTGTACTAGGAATGCTAAAGCGGCCCGATCAATGCCGAGCGTCGGTTCAATGACGTACGGCGTTACATGTTCGCCGGTTGCTTCGTCGAACCAGCGCAGATCTTGCTTGGAATGATCCATGTGCTGCTTGAGGTCAAAATCAGTTCGGTTCGCAATGCCGGCTAGCTCGCTCCAGCCGAATGGAAACTCGTATTCAATATCACTCGTAGCGGTTGAATAGTGAGCAAGTTCACTTGATTCATGGGCTCGTAAGTGAATTCGGTCACCAGTGAGTCCGTAGTGGCCAAAGAATTCTTGCCAGTGCTCTACCCAGGTTTTAAACCAGAGGTCTGCATCAGCTGGCGGTACAAAAAACTCAATTTCACCTTGCTCAAATTCACGTGTTCGAAAAATAAAGTTGCCTGGCGTAATTTCGTTGCGGAACGATTTACCAATTTGGGCAATGCCAAACGGTGGTCGCATGCGCATGCTGTCGGCGACCAGTTTAAAGTTTACGAACATGCCCTGGGCAGTTTCTGGCCGTAGATAGACCATGTTCGCGTCGCTTTCAACCGGACCAGCATGGGTGCGAAACATTAAGTTGAACTGTTTGGCTTCGGTCAGTTGGTGTGTATGATCTTTTGCGGCTGGTACATCATGATCAGCCCGAAACCGTTCGTGGCAAACCGTGCATTCCACTAACGGATCGGTAAAGCCACCTTCGTGACCCGATGCTTGGAGCACCTGGCGCTTAGTTAAAATCGCCGATTCAATCGGCACAATATCGCTGCGTTCGTACACAAAGCGTCGCATCCATTCCCGACGCACGTTGGTTTTGAGCAGCGTGCCGAGTGGGCCAAAATCCCACACGCTGGCTACGCCACCGTAAATTTCTGCCGACGGAAACACAAAACCGCGCCGCTTGGCGAGACTGACGAGCTGATCCATAAAATTGTCTGGGTAGGTTGCCATATGGTAGTAGTTTACGCTTCTTGGTTCGCGAGCTCAATGTGGTGAAGTTCGACCGCTGGATCCAGAAATGACACCGTGGTTGGTTTGCCGGTGGTAACCATGGTGTCATGCGAGTGGTCTTCGTCGCCAAGTTCTAAATCATCAGCCAGGGTAATCGCTCGCTTTACGACGCCGTCGGCACCGTCGAAAATACGCAGTTGCGGCCAGGCCCGCTGAATGGCTGGGGTGAGAAAACTAAAGTGCGTGCAGCCAATCACTAAACTATCGGCGCCTTCAAATACTGGTTGCGTCAATTTTTGTGACAGCACCGTCGTATCGGTTACATTGCCCGATTCAACTTGGCGAACAAGTTCGGGCGCGCCGATGTTCCACACCTGCTTATTTGGCGCAACTTCTTCAACGAGTTGTCGGTACCGTGGGTTTGCCACGGTTGAATTAGTACCGAGCACCACAATAGCATCCGACGCTTGAGCCGCTAACCGTACCGCCGGCTCAATGCCAACAATCGGCGTATCGGGAAACGTGGCACGGAGCGAATCAATGGCGTTCACGGTGGCGGTGTTACAGGCAACAACCACCATTTGGGCGCCGTGCTGAATTAACGTCCGTACCACCCGAGTTGCGCGGGCGACAATTTCTTCGCGCGTTTTTTCGCCATATGGCGCATATGCCTGGTCGGCAATGTACATAGTCGAGGCTTCCGGAAACTCCTCTTTTAGCTTGCGCCAAATAAAGAGTCCTCCAACACCAGAATCAAATAAACCAATCATAGTGGTAGCGTAACCCGATTACGCACCGGGGTAAAGGCGCGGCAGACTCGCTGGAATTCGGGTGACGATTTCGTAGTTAATCGTGTCGGCCCAGCCAGCCACTTCGTCAGCCGTAATTACATCCTCGCCATCTCGACCAATTAATGTCACCTGGTCGCCTAGCTGGGCATTCGTTACCGCCGAACAGTCAATCATGCACATGTTCATGGCCACTCGGCCAATCACCGGACAGCGCTGCCCATTCAGCAGCACGCTCGCGCGGTTCGACAGTCCGCGGTCATAGCCATCGGCATAGCCAATTGCAACCACGCCGACTTTCATGTCACTGGTTACGTGGTGCGTGCGGCCATAGCCAACGGTCATGCCAGCCGACACGACTTTTGTTTGCACCAACTTGGCTCGCAACGACAGCGCTGGCTTTAACACCAAGTTCGGGTGCAGAATTCGTGCCGCTTGTTGTACGCCGTCGCTGGGCCACAGGCCGTAGATACCAATCCCAGCCCGAACTAAATCGAAGTGGCTGGCGGGCAGCTGAATAATCGCCGCTGTGGCGGCCATATGGCGAAGCAAGCCCAAACCCGCCTGCGCAGTTGCCGTTTCAAACATCTGAACCTGTTGGTTGGTATAGTCGATATCTTGTTCTTCGAGCGACGCAAAATGTGAGGCGGTTCCCTCGAGTTTCAGCGAAGGATTTTCCTGAATCGTACGCACGACTTTGGCAATATCGACTGGAGCAAACCCGAGTCGGCCGAGTCCAGTTTCAACTTTCAGATGCACAAACAGCGAAGGCCCATGATAGTCGATCGCGTGAGCGAGCTGCTCATGACTGGTGAGCAATAATCGCACTTGGTGTTCTGCCATTGTTTCCCAGGCCGATTCAGCCACCGCGCCGGTAATAATTAATGGCACGGTTATCCCCTCTTGGCGCAGCAGCAACGCTTCGTTTAGCTCAATAACTGCTAACCAATCGGCGCCAGCAGCAACGGCAGCCTTGGCCACCGGAACAAGTCCATGGCCGTAGGCGTTTGATTTAACCACCGCACAAAACTTGATGCCTTCTGCGGTAAGCGAACGCAGCGCTTGGACGTTGTCGCGAATTGCGGCCAAATCAATTTCAGCCCACGCCAAGGGATCACGCAGCATGAGATGAATCCGCAGTAAGCGTCAGAAAGGCGCGGCTCTTGAGCGGACGTTCGGTTTGCGTCAAGACTGCCTGTTCAATGATTCGACTGGCTTCGCGAAAACCCGGTAATTGCTGCTGGGTTTCATGCATAGGTTCACCTAAGAGCCTCGCCAGCGCCTGCTGGCCGGCGGTCGAACATGGAATCAAGCCATGCCCCAGTTCGGCAGCATCAACCGAGCAGACCAAACCGCCGTGGACTAAATCAAAACCGACTACCGGTCGATCGGTCGCCGCAGCAAACTGGGTATCGCAATGAACACACCGATCGATAACTGGCTGATGGCCAAGCAGTGTTAGGAGCTTCACTTGGAATCCAGCCAGAATACCAGCGGGTTTGTGCGCTTGATCAAGATAGGCCAAGGTGGCCGACACAAGGGCAAAGAGTCGATCGATCACCACTGCCTCAACCGTTAATTGAAGTACTGCCTCGGCCACAAAGTGAGCGGCATGGGTGCGTTCAACTTTTTCTGCCAACCCTCGGTGCGGCACGCTTAATGCAGCCGCCGTTACCAAATCGAAAGTTTTCCCTTCACGCAGGGTCAGTTGACTCACGGAAAATAGTTCAACGTGCCCACCCAATCGCGAGCTTGGTTTACGACTGCCTCGCACAATCGCCGACACTCGCCCCCGATCAGCCGTGTAGAGCGTCAGCACCCGATCGGCTTCGCCGAGATTAAATCGTTTTAGCACAATAGCTTCAGTCGTGTAGGTTCGCATGACTGGTTGATCATACCACGCGAAAGGCCCCCAAATTGGGGGCCTGATTTATGATTGCGTGGGAGTGGTGCGTAGAATTTGTAGGCACAGGTCAAAGATTGCCTGCGGTTCATAGGGATACTGTCGACAGTAGTCGGCGTCAATCACCAGCGTGTTGTGGTTAGTTAAAGGAATCTGACAGGAGATGAAGGCGATGTGAGCGATTCTGCGTTGGTTGCCCGAGGCAACCCAACCTTCGAAGAGCCGAACGATCGCCGAGTGGTTCGAGTGGGCTGCATCGCACTGAACCTCGGTAAATTCGTAGGTACAGTTGCCAACTTCTTGAATGCCTTTTTTGGCAAACAGTGCAGCAACCTTTACCGATTGAAGCTGTTGGGCTGGAACCAGCACCACCGCTCCATAATCCGACAAGGTTTCTAAAAACCCATAAGCAAACTCTGCATCCATTCCGTACTTCCTTTTCTCTTTCTCGAAGAGGAAATGAGCCTTTGGTTGAAATCGACTACTCGGTGTCAACCAAAGGCAAGGTAATCGTTAGTAGAACGGAGATCGGGGATCGGAATGATTGATCAATTCTGGTGCAAATTCTCGAATTAACCAATCAGTGAACTCTGCTCGAGCAACTCGGTAGGAACGATTTTCTTTCTTAGGATCGTCGGGCACTTCGTCGATTTTAAGAAACATGTAGCCGCAGGAGTGGTGAGCTGAAGGAAACTCATGGCTACTCACAATAACCGTGTGCGCCTGCTGGATAACCTCTGGCTCATCCGTAATGTAAACAAACAAGCCTCTGTTCCCAACAGCGTACTCAAAAGCATTGCAGTCAACGTGCCGCCAAACGCGACGAACAAGTTTGTGTTTGATCGATCCTTCGTACGCACGAAGGATCCGAGCAATCTTATTGTCGTCACGGGGTGCGGCAATAAGTGGGAGCTCGCGTAACGTTGGGCGTTCGGCCAGAATCTGATTGATCATGACACGGAACCTTTCCCCCTAAATTGTTAAGGACTGCGCTGAACGTTTGGGGTTTCTTGCTACTCAGGAATAAAAATCCCCCAAACATTCTGGGAGGATGCTGATTCTGCGTTGGTTTTCACCGTAGCGGAATTTAGCAACCTCCGACCGTAAAGCAATTGATGACAATCATAAATAGACCGTTCATGGAACGACCAGCCTGCATCTTGATATCGCCTACTTTAATGGTCATCAAAAGAAATGTTACGCCGTCATACTAACTAGGTCAACGGGTCAATTGTTTTCAACAATCGTATGTGCGTGTGCCAAAAGCTCGGGCGTATCAACGCCGTGCGATTCACGAACCGACGCTTTCACCGGCACCACTCGTTGCCCCGCATCGAGGGCGATTTTCACAATGTCGGTGAGATAATATTCATTGGTTAATGGATTGGCCTTAATAGTATTCAGCGCTTGCCAGAACCATGGTAGCCGCACGCAGTAGCCGCCGACATTCACTTCATCAATCGATCGTTCTTCATCGGTCGCATTCTTGTACTCAATAATCGATTCCAAATCGCCAGTATCGCTCCGTACAATTCGACCAAACCGTTCAGTTTGTTCAGTTTTCGGGGCGGTCACCAACGCACACGCAACCGAGGCGTCATCGAGTTGGTCATGCACCGCCGCGAGGGTTTCTTTCGAAATAAACGGTGTATCGCCATAGAGCACAAAGGTTCGCTCAATCGATGGATCGATTGCTGATTGGGCCACTTTCGGCGCGTGGCCCGTACCGCGAGGTTCACCCTGATCAACAAACGTTACTGGATAGTTTGCTAGGGCTGAGCGCACCAGTTCTTGCTTGTAATTCACAACAACGACCGGATGACGAATCCCGAGTTCGGTCAACGTATCAAGAAGATACATAATCAGGGGTCGACCGTGCACTTCGCAGAGCACTTTTGGAATATCGCCGCCCATTCGGGTGCCTTTACCAGCTGCGAGAATAATTGCCGTAGTATTCGAGAGTTCCATGCTTTCCTCCGTAAAAGTCGTAGCTACCGCTGACAGTGTGGACAATAGTGACTCGATCGCTGTCCAATTTTGGCACGAACAATCGCTGAACCACATACTACACACGGCAACCCCTCGCGACCATAGACCTTCAGGTGATCGCGCATGCCGCCTTTGGTTCCTTCCACATTACGGTAGCTGTTCATGCTAGTACCGCCATGTTTGATCCCCAGTTCGAGCACTGCTTTAATTGCCGCAAACAGTCGTTCAGATTCAGCCTTGGTTACTTTATTGGCTTTACGAGTTGGCAAAATCTTTGCCGCAAACAGTGCTTCGTCGGCGTATATATTCCCGATGCCCGCAATGAACGATTGGTCGAGCAATAACTGCTTAATAGTAATGATTCGCTTAACTAAGCCAGCGCGAAAATAATCGAGGGTGAATTCCCCTTCGAGCGGTTCTGGTCCGTGGTGGAACGAATCGAGAAAGTCAGCAAGCTTAGCTGGATCAATCAGCTTGAGCCAACCAAATTTTCGTAGATCGTTGAAGTAGAGCGTAGCACCATCAGAAAATTGGACAATCACGTGGGTGTGTTTGTGTGGCAACGGCTGTTCGTACGCTTTTTCCGGATGGCCGCCAACGAAGGTATTGCCGTTCACAACAATCACTTGCCCCGTCATTTTTAAGTGAATCGCCAACACCCAACCGCTCGATAGGTGCACAAGCAGCACTTTGGCTCGACGTTCAACGTGGTCAACTGTGGCGCCAATCAAAACCTGTTTGATGCGTGCCGGTGAATCGGCAAAAAGCTTCGGCACGCGAACATCCACCGTCTGAACGGTTTTCCCCACAATGGTACGTTCGAGTCCGCGCCGAACGGTTTCGACCTCGGGTAATTCTGGCATATCGAGAGCATGACCAATGCGCTTCAACAAATCAACTGCTATGCTGAATACCTATGGAAGTTGCACTCTCAGCTCTTGGCGTTATCCTCACCTTTCTTGGCATCGCTGGCTTAGTTGTGCCGTTTGTACCCGACGTGCCATTCGTGGCTGCTGGCGTGGTACTGGTGCTGATTGCCCAACATGCCCTGAGCGTCTGGGCGGTATTTGCATTGCTACTACTTACGCTGCTGGCGTTCCTGGCCGATTGGCTCCTGGTAATCTACGGCGCTCGAAAACTGGGCGCCACCCGCGCTGGATCAATTGGCGGTCTGATTGGCATGATTGCCGCGTTTCTCGCCATTCCTCTTGGGATTGTTGGTGGCTTCGCAATTTTTCCAGCCATTGGCGCTACCATTGGTGAACTCTATGGCCGCCGTGGCGACAAAACCTATGACCGTGCCCCAATAGTGGGTTTGGGTGTTGGCATTTTCGCTGCTCTCGCTCTGGCCGTAAAAATTATGCTCCTCGGCCTGGTTATTCTCATCGGCCTCTTAGCACTTGGACTTCACTAGCGGTCGCGGCTGGGTATTGGTCGATTCAGTTTTTCTAAGACCAGTTTTAAATCGTGCCAAACCTGGGCATGGGCTTGTCGGTTTACCTGGCGAAGCAAGTAGGCCGGGTGAAAGGTTGGCATGACCGCAACGCCACTGTGGGTTTTCCAGTGCCCGCGTTCTTTGGTAATCGCCAGCGACAGATCATCGAGCAGGTATTTGGCCGACGTGGCACCGAGCGCCACAATCACTTTGGGTTGGATAATCTGAATCTGCCGTTCTAAATATGGCTTACATACCACCGCTTCTTCGTAGGTTGGTACGCGGTTGCCTGGTGGGCGGGTTTTAACGATGTTGGCAATGTACACCTCATCGCGCTTTAACCCCATCGCGATAATTTCTTTATCGAGCAGCTGCCCGGCTCGCCCCACAAACGGTCGTCCCAAGCGATCTTCATCGGCTCCCGGCCCTTCACCCACAAACATTAATTCGGCATCGGGATCGCCTTCGCCAAACACCGCCCGCGCTTCGTTGGACTGAATCCGCGGCGCACAGTGTGGGCACTGGGTGGCGTGTTCGGTTTTGAGCGCATCGAGTTGCTGTTGTTTCGACATACTAAAAGCCTACGCGATCATATTGCGCGGTACAATGGATATATGGATGAACCAATCGTAGAGATGAAAACACCAACCAATCAATGCTGCCACTGCGGAAATATGCTCGAAGTGTTCGACACCTGCCCGTACTGCGGCTGGCAACCGTGTGATTTATGATCTAGTTTTACTTTTGTTCCGAAGATTCAGCTTGCTGGGGGCCGCTCGCAAATATGCTCGGATACGAAGCTCTGCCTTCAAGCTCGGGATCATGCAACTGTAATTTGATATAAGGCGGATTTTGCAAACTTCGTAAATGATTTTGTTTTTGTTCAGCGCTAAGGTTATTGTATCTACCTTTCTTTTCATACTCGGCGATTGTTTCTGTCATAAACGGGGACTGCCACCGAGTCCGCTGCAAATCAGCAATAAACCATTCTCTGTTAACTTTACTCAGCTCCTCAGGATTCGAATCTCCTGCAACGGCGGTTACTCCAGACACCTGAACTTTTCCTGGATTGGTTGGGTCGAATGTGATGAGAACGTCGCCCGATAACTTTTCGTTGGGTCGATACCAATCATCAAAAGAGATGGTTGTCTCTTTAAAAAGAAACTTCCCCTCTTTATTAGGATCGAGCTCGTCAACCTCAACAAGTTTTGGTCTAACTTCATTTTCGCCCGGACCTGGAATTTCAGACATAGTGCCTCCTAAAATTATTGCCTTCAGACTACCCCCCCCCGACGCGTCTCTGTCAAACATAAAACAGACCTATATAGGTCTGTTTTAGTGAGACAAAAAATTAGTTTTGGTTTTAATACTATGGTGCTACCGCCAAGATAGCGCTACCACTGCATACCCAATCGACACGACAATATTGAGCAGCATCACCGCAAATGCAACTGGAGCAATCGCCAGTAGTAACCGCGCAATTTTTGGTGCTGCTGCATTTTTTCTTAGGATAAGCCCTGAGCTAATAAGCGCTATCACCCCAATAAGGATTACAAATAACCAGTACCTATTACTAATAGGATCAAGACCGCCATCTACATTCGCAATCATCAGCGGGATCATTCCGCAGGATGTTGCGACCGCAATACTAACTGAAGCAAGCGAACCCCATAGCAAATAGAAGCCGAAACTTTGCTGAGATGCTTTGTGTTTTGGGGTCTCCGGTATGACGCCTATCGGGACTTGGTCGTGCTTATTTTCCATTACTCATGCCGTAGACAGCAGCGATCACAAGGATAAGCCCAACAATCAAGTTGCTCCACAGCGCCATCATGTTGTCCGAAAAGCCCAGTAACCACGGACTGACAAAAATCCAAACGCCTAAAATCAAATAAATCCAGCTCATAGTGCTCCTTCCGTATAGGAACAATACTACGCTGGATTCGCGGCAATACAAAAAGCGCACTGTGCTGGCGCCGGCCTACTATCCCATAGCCTTGCGGCTACAGTACCATCGGCGCTGGTGGGCTTAACTGCCGAGTTCGGGAAGGGATCGGGTGTTTCCCCACCGCTAGAGGCACCAACACAGTGCGCTTTTTCATACTGCGGTTACACAAACAGAACATGCTTGCGTAAACGCAGATGAATTTCTTTGGTATATACAACAACGTGCAAACTGAACCCTCAGCTTGGTAGCTGAGTGGTGCGTAGGAACTTCGATCATTAGTACGCCTCGGCTACACCCCTTACGGGGCTTCCACCTAGCGCCTATCAACCAGTTAGTCTTTCTGGGATCTCAGGGAATACTAATCTCGTAGCGGGCTTCCCACTTAGATGCTTTCAGCGGTTATCCCGTCGAACGTGGCGACTCGGCAATGCGACAGAGTGTCACAGCCGACAGACCAGAGGTTCGCCCGACCCGGTCCTCTCGTACTAAGGTCAGACCTACTCAATATTCCAACGCCCACAGTAGATTAGGACCGAACTGTCTCGCGACGTTCTGAACCCAGCTCGCGTACCACTTTAATTGGCGAACAGCCAAACCCTTGGGACCTGCTCCAGCCCCAGGATGTGATGAGCCGACATCGAGGTGCCAAACCGCGCCGTCTATGTGGACTATTGGGCGCGATCAGCCTGTTATCCCCGGGGTAGCTTTTATCCGTTAAGCTCTGGCACTCTCGTAAGTCACCAGAGGATCACTAACTCCCACTTTCGTGCCTGCTCGGCGTGTCAGCCTTGCAGTCAAGCACCCTTATGCGTTTACGCTATCACACCGCTTTCCATACGGTGTTAGGGTACCTTTGAACGACTCCGTTACTTTTTAGGAGTCAACCGCCCCAGTTAAACTACCCACCTGCCACTGTCTTTTCGGCCTTCCGAAAGTTAGATCCGCAACGATTGAAGGGTGGTGTTTCATTGGCGCCGAAGCTCCCACCTACGCTACACATCAATCGCCGCGAGCCAATAGCAAGCTATAGTGAAGCTCCACGGGGTCTTTCCGTCTTACTGCGGGTATCCGGCATCTTTACCGGAAGTGTAATTTCACCGAGCCCCTCGTTGAGACAGTCTCCAGACCGTTATGCCATTCGTGCGGGTCAGAATTTACCTGACAAGGAATTTCGCTCGAAATTTGTTACTAGATGCGGTCATTTCTGCCGCATTCTTCATGTCGCCATGAAGATCAGACTATATCTTCTCGCTTGGTCAGCGAGTTTGGCGTGTAGTCGTTGAGGATTCTCCAACATATGTTGGAGTCTTTCCTGCTGATTGTCTCCACAGTCCGACCGGTTACCCGTCGGAATTCAAGAGAGTTTCCAGCATATAGCCAAATTTTCGTTCTACGTCTCGCGGCATAAGCGAGTTCGAACGGAGGGTTGCACCTCACTATGGCAGCTTCCTACCATAGAACGGTTATAGTTACCGCTGCCGTTCACTAGGGCTTAAGTTCGAGCCTCAACACTTGCGTGCGTCAGCCCTCCCCGTAACCTTCTAGCACTGGGCAGGCATCACCCCGTATACGTCCCCATTGGGTTTGCACGGAGCTAAGTTTTTGGTAAACAGTCGCCTGGAGTCATTCGCTGCGGCCGACCCATAAATGAGTCGGCGGGCCTTATCCCGAAGTTACGGCCGCTGTTTTGCCGAGTTCCTTAACGAGGGTTGTCTCGATCACCTTAGGCTACTCGCCTCATCCACCAGAGTCGGTTTGCGGTACGGGTCCCATACGTAGTTGTCACGTCACTTTTCTCGTCGATTCGTCAGCTGCTCCAGATAAACCATTACCTCTGGAGTAACCTGTGGACCGCGTCATGACGATATAGTCGTATGTGAGTGCTGGAATATCAACCAGCTGTCCATCCCCTTCGGAAGGGTTAGGTCCCGACTAACCCCGGGACGATTATCGTTGCCCGGGAAACCTTGGATATTCGGTGAGCAGGTTTCTCACCTGCTGTTCGTGTACTCATGCCAACATTCTCACTTCGTAGCGCTCCACAACGGCTCACGCCAATTGCTTCACCGCACTACGAACGCTCTCCTACCACTTGACTGCCGGCGAACCGGCAATCAAATCCATAGCTTCGGTCATCGTCTTGAGCCCCGTTACATTTTCGGCGCAACCTACCTTGACTAGTGAGCTATTACGCTTTCTTTAAAGGATGGCTGCTTCTAAGCCAACCTCCTAGTTGTCTAAGCGCTCCCACATCCTTTGACACTTAGCTCTGACTTTGGGACCTTAGCCGACGGTCTGGGCTCTTTCCCTCTCGGCAACGGAACTTATCTCCCGCTGCCTGACTCCCGGGCAGTTGTCGTCGGCATTCGGAGTTTGGTTGGGTTTGGTAATCTGGTAGGACCCCTAGCCCATCCAGTGCTCTACCTCCGGCGCAATTCACTCGAGGCTATACCTCAATATATTTCGGGGAGAACCAGCTATCTCCCAGCTTGATTAGCCTTTCACTCCTATCCTCAGTTCATCCCCTACATTTTCAACTGTAGTGAGTTCGGTCCTCCAGGCGGTGTTACCCACCCTTCAACCTGACCAAGGATAGATCGCTAAGGTTTCGGGTCTACGCCACGCGACTCAACGCCCTGTTAGGACTCGCTTTCGCTCCGGCTCCACCTTACGGCTTAACCTTGCCACGTAACGTAACTCGCAGGCCCATTATGCAAAAGGTACGCGGTCACACGTTGCGGTTGCCCGCCATAGTGCTCCCACTGCTTGTAGGCGTACGGTTTCAGGTACTATTTCACTCCCCTAACCGG
>Ga0105240_10002844_pt1 | contig 27365 bp, 20 predicted proteins | sample KBSC54metaG_FD_80426 | JGI IMG/M metagenome (GOLD analysis project Ga0105240, IMG submission 80426) | Corn rhizosphere microbial communities from Kellogg Biological Station, Michigan, USA - KBS C5-4 metaG | ecosystem: Host-associated > Plants > Roots > Rhizosphere > Soil | place: Michigan, USA... | reverse complement strand
CTTCGGCAGCCAGGGCATCAGCACCGGGTTGCCCGTTTGCAGCACCACCACCGTCCTCGGGTTCGCGGCGGCCACTGCGGCGATCAGATCGTCCTGGTTCTCGCGCAGGCTGAGCGAGGGCAGGTCGGTGCCTTCGGTGGCCCACTGGTGCGCCATCAGCACCACCACGTCGGAGCGCGCCGCCAGGGCCGCGGCCGCGGCCACGTCGCTGCCGTCGGCGAAAGCGACGCTCGCGCCGGGCGCCTTGGCCTGGATCGCGGCCTGCGGCGAGCTGCGCACCCAGATCTCGCACCAGTTGCCCGGGCCGGGCTGCGCCGGGCACGGCGGCTTGGCGGGATCGGGGTTGATCACGAAGGCCGGCCCGCCCGGCGAGAGCACCTGGCTCGAGCCGCCGCCGCTCAGCATCGCCTGGTCGGCATGCTTGCCGATCACCGCGATGCGTGCCGTCGTGCGCGCCAGCGGCAACAGATCATCGGCGTTCTTCAGCAGCACCGAAGCGCGGGTCGCCACCTTCTGCGCGAAGGCTTCGCCGGCCGCGACGTCGATCGGCGCGATCACCGGCGGGTGGTCGATCGTGCCGGTGTCGATCAGGGCCGTCAGCTTGCGCTGCACCATGTCGTCGAGGCGCGCCTGCGGCACGCTGCCGGCCGCGACCGCGGCCTTCAGCGGCGCGCCGAAATAGGTCGGCGAGAACTCCTCTTCATCCAGCCCGGCATTCGCCGCTTTCACGGTGCTGTGGGTCGCGCCCCAGTCCGACTGCACGTAGCCCTGGAAACCCCATTCGCCCTTCAGCACCTTGTTGAGCAGCCAGTCGTTCTCGCAGGCCCAGTCGCCGTTGAGCTTGTTGTAGGAGCACATGACCGAGCCGGGCCGCGCTTCCTTGACCGCGATGTCGAAGTGCAGCAGGTACAGCTCGCGCAGCGTGCGCTCGTCGACCACCGAATTGGCTTGCTGGCGGTTCGTCTCCTGCTGATTGGCGGCGAAGTGCTTCAGCGACATCACGACATGCCCGTCCTGCGCGCCGCGGATCTTCGGCGCGACCATCTTGCCGGAGAGCACCGGGTCTTCGCCCATGTACTCGAAGGCGCGGCCGAGGCGCGGGTCCCGCAGCAGGCCGATCGAGCCGCCGAGCACCATCGCGAAGCCCTGGGCGCGTGCCTCGGTGGCGAGCAGGGCGCCGTAGTCGTAGGCCAGCTGGGTATCCCAGGTCGCGGCCAGGGCCAGCGGCGCCGGCAGCGCGGTGGTGCCGGTGTTGGCGCGCGGGTGGAAGGGCAGGGCGAGGCTGCTGCAATCGGCGATGCCGCCGCCGCCGTCGGTCATGTTCAGGTCGGGGATGCCGAGGCGCGGGATGCCGGGGATGAAGCCGGGGCCGTTCAGCCCGGCGCCGCTGGCGCTGAAGCCCAGCCCGCAGATCGACCAGCCGCGCACCATCTGCAGCTTCTCGTCCTGGGTCATTTGCTTCACCAGCGCGCGGGCGCGGGCTTGCGGCGAGCGCCAGTGGGAAGGCCGGGCGTCCCCGCGGTCGCTGGCGAAGTCGTCGGTCTCGGCTCCGGCGAAGGCGCTGAAGGCCGCCATCAGGGCCACGGCCAGGCCTGCGCGGCGCAGGCGGCGTTGTCGGTTCGTTTGCATGCCGTTGTCTCCTCTTCGGGGCGAGGAACGATACGGCGCGGGTGACTGCGCGTCTTTGCCGGCGGGGGCGAGAGTTTGGCTGGGCGGAGCAAGCCGCGGGCGATCGGCCCGTTGCCGCGGCCGGGCCCCCTTTCTGCTTGAGATGGCAGGATCCTCCGTTCCCCAACCATGGATCCCGCCATGAGCCTCGCCCAGCCCATCACCTCCCTGCTGATCGCCAACCGCTCCGAGATCGCCATCCGGGTGATGCGCGCCGCGGCCGAAATGAACATGCGCACGGTCGCGATCTACTCGCGAGAAGACCGGCTCGCGCTGCACCGCTTCAAGGCCGACGAGAGCTACCTCGTCGGCGAAGGCAAGAAGCCGCTCGCGGCTTATCTCGACATCGCCGACATCCTGCGCGTGGCACGCGCCGCGAAGGTCGACGCGATCCATCCCGGCTACGGCTTCCTCTCCGAGAACCCCGATTTCGCGCAGGCGGTGATCGATGCCGGCATCCACTGGGTCGGCCCGAAGCCCGAGGTGATGCGCACCCTCGGCAACAAGGTCGCCGCGCGCAATGCCGCGGTCGCCGCCGGCGTGCCGGTGATGCCGGCCACGCCGCCGCTGCCGCTCGACCTGGCCGAATGCCAGCGCCTCGCGGCCGAGATCGGCTACCCGGTGATGCTGAAGGCGAGCTGGGGCGGTGGCGGCCGCGGCATGCGCGCGATCCATGCCGAGGGCGAGCTCGAGGGCGCGCTCGCCGCGGCCCGGCGCGAGGCGCTGGCCGCGTTCGGCAACGACGAGGTGTACTTCGAGAAGCTGGTGCAGCGGGCGCGCCACGTCGAGGTGCAGATCCTCGGCGATACACACGGTAACGTCGTGCACCTTTTCGAGCGCGACTGCACCGTGCAGAGGCGCAACCAGAAGGTGGTGGAGCGCGCGCCGGCGCCGTACCTCGACGACGCGCAGCGCGACGGCCTGTGCAGCAGCGCGCTGAAGCTGATGCGCGCGGTGAACTACACGCATGCCGGCACCGTCGAGTTCCTGATGGATGCCGACAGCGGCAAGTTCTATTTCATCGAGGTCAATCCGCGCATCCAGGTCGAACACACGGTGACCGAGCTGATCACCGGCATCGACATCGTGAAGGCGCAGATCCGCATCAGCGAAGGCGGCCGCATCGGCCTGCGCGAAGACGAGCTCGGCGCCGACGGCAGCCTGCTGCAGCGCGCCACCGGCGTGCCCGAGCAGTCGAGGATCGGATTCAACGGCCATGCGCTGCAATGCCGCATCACCACCGAGGACCCGGAGAACGGCTTCCTGCCCGACTACGGCCGGCTCAGCGCCTATCGCAGCGCGGCCGGCTTCGGCATCCGGCTCGATGCCGGCACCGCGTACAGCGGCGCGGTGATCACGCCGTACTACGACTCGCTGCTGGTGAAGGTCACCGCCTGGGCGCCGACCGCGGCCGAGACGATCCAGCGCATGGACCGGGCGCTGCGCGAGTTCCGCATCCGCGGCGTGACCTCGAACCTGCAGTTCCTGGAGAACGTGATCAAGCACCCGGCCTTCGCCGCCGGCACGGTGACCACGCGCTTCATCGACACGACGCCGGAGCTGCAGGAGTTCACGAAGCGGCGCGACCGCGCGAGCCGGCTGCTCGGCTTCATCGCCGACGTCACGGTCAACGGCCATCCGGAGATGAAGGGCCGCAAGCTGCCCGACCTGCCGTTCATCAAGCCGGTGCTGCCGAAGGTCGACCCGGCCACGCCGATCCCGCCCGGCACGCGCGACCGGCTGAAAGCCATCGGCCCGAAAGCCTTCGCGCAATGGATGCTCGACAGCAAGCCGGTGCTGATGACCGACACCACCTTGCGCGACGCGCACCAGTCGCTCTTCGCGACGCGCATGCGCACGGCCGACATGCTGCCGATCGCGCCCTTCTACGCGCGCGCGCTGCCGCAGCTGTTCTCGCTCGAATGCTGGGGCGGCGCGACCTTCGACGTGGCGATGCGCTTCCTGAAGGAGGACCCGTGGCAGCGCCTCGCGCAGCTGCGCGAGCGCATCCCGAACATCCTCTTGCAGATGCTGCTGCGCGGCGCCAACGGCGTCGGCTACACCAGTTATGCCGACAACGTGGTGCGCTTCTTCGTCAAGCAGGCGGCGGCCGAGGGCGTCGATCTGTTCCGCGTCTTCGATGCCCTGAACTGGGTCGAGAACATGCGCGTCTCGATCGACGCGGTGCTCGAATCCGGCGCGCTGTGCGAAGGCGCGATCTGCTACAGCGGCGACCTCTACGACCCCTCGCGCCCGAAGTACAGCCTGGCCTACTACACCGGCATCGCGAAGCAACTGCAGCAGGCGGGCGTGCACATCCTCGCGATCAAGGACATGGCGGGCATCTGCCGGCCGCGTGCGGTGGCGGCGCTGGTCAAGGCCCTGAAGGAAGAGACCGGGCTGCCGGTGCACTTCCATACCCACGACACCAGCGGCATTGCGGCCGCCTCGGTGCTGGCCGCGGTGGAGGCGGGCTGCGATGCGGTGGACGGCGCGCTCGATGCGATGAGCGGGCTGACCTCGCAGCCCAACCTGTCGAGCATGGCCGCGGCGCTGGTGCACAGCGAGCGCGACCCGGGGCTGTCGACGGATGCGCTGCATGCCGCGTCGATGTACTTCGAAGGCGTGCGCCGCTTCTACGCGCCGTTCGAGAGCGACATCCGCGCCGGCACCGCCGACGTCTACCGCCACGAGATGCCCGGCGGCCAGTACACCAACCTGCGCGAGCAGGCGCGCTCGCTCGGGCTCGAGCACCGCTGGACCGAGGTGTCGCAGACCTATGCCGACGTGAACCGGCTGTTCGGAGACATCGTCAAGGTCACGCCGACCTCGAAGGTGGTCGGCGACATGGCGCTGATGATGGTGGCCAACGACCTGACCTCGGCCGACGTGGCGAGCCCGGCGCACGACACGGCCTTCCCCGAGTCGGTGGTGTCGCTGTTCAAGGGCGAGCTCGGCTTTCCGCCGGATGGCTTCCCGGCGGCGCTGTCGCGCAAGGTGCTGAAGCTGGCAGACGATGCCGCGCCGCCGGCGCCTTATCGCCCGGGCGATCACCTCGCGCCGGTGGACCTGGGAGCCGCGCGGGCTGTGGCCGAGAAAGAGGCCGGCATGGCGCTCGACGACTGCCAGCTCGCGAGCTCGCTGATGTACCCGAAGGTCGCGAAGGAGTTCCACCAGCATCTGCTGAAGCACGGCGACACCTCGGTGCTGCCGACGCCGACCTTCTTCTACGGCCTGCGGCTGCAGGACGAGGTGGCGCTGGAGATCGATCCCGGCAAGACCTTGCTGGTGAGCCTGCAGGGGCTGACCGAGGACGAGGCGGCGGGGGCGGTGAAGGTGCAGTTCGAGCTGAACGGGCAGTCGCGCACGGTGCTCGTGCCGAAGGCCGGGGCGGGGAGTGCGCAGCTGAAGCGGGAGGTGGCGGAGCCCGGGAACCCGCGGCATGTGGGGGCGCCGATGCCGGGCGCCATCGTGACCGTGCCGGTGCAGGCGGGGCAGTCTCTGCAGGCGGGCGCCACCTTGGTATCGCTGGAAGCGATGAAGATGGAGACGCACATCATCGCCGAGCGGGCGGGGGTGGTGGAGCGGGTGCTGGTGAAGCCGGGGGACCGGGTGCAGGCGAAGGATTTGCTGATTGTCTGGAAAGGCGAGTAGCGCGGATTCTTGCGAGGGCCGCCTTCAGTCGCGAGGCAGGCCGCGTTCGCTGCTAGCCTCCCATCCTCCCCCGCTGCTCCGCCGCCGAGGCCCGCCCCATGACGACCCCAACCCCCAAGCCCGTCACCATCTTCGGCCCCGACTTCCCGTTCCCCTTCGACGACTGGATCAAGCACCCGGCCGGCCTCGGCCGGATCCCGCCGGAGCACCTCGGCGCCGAGGTCGCGATCGTCGGCGCCGGCATCGCCGGGCTGGTCGCGGCCTACGAGCTGATGAAGCTCGGCCTGAAGCCCGTCGTCTACGAAGCCTCGAAGATGGGCGGCCGCCTGCGCTCGCAGGCCTTCGAAGGGGGTGCCGGCGTGGTCGCCGAACTCGGCGGCATGCGCTTTCCGATCTCGTCGACCGCGTTCTATCACTACGTCGACCTGCTCGGCCTGAAGAGCGAACCCTTCCCGAACCCGTTGACGCCGGCCTCCGGCAGCACCGTCATCGACATCGAAGGCAATACCCACTACGCGCGCAGCCTGGACGAGCTGCCGCCGCTGTTTCGCGAAGTCGCACAGGCCTGGGCCCAGGCGCTGGAAGAGGGCGCCGGCTTCGACGAAGTCCAGCAAGCCATTCGCGAACGCGACGTGCCGACCTTGAAGTCGCTGTGGAACGCGCTGGTGCCGTTGTGGGACGACCGCACCTTCTACGACTTCGTCGCGACCTCGAAGGCCTTCGAGCGGCTCTCGTTCCATCACCGCGAAGTCTTCGGCCAGGTCGGCTTCGGTACCGGCGGCTGGGATTCGGACTTCCCGAACTCGATGCTCGAGATCCTGCGCGTGGTGCTGACGCAATGCGACGAGAACCAGCGCCTGATCGTCGGCGGCGCCCAGCAAGTGCCTTGCGGGCTATGGGCGCACGCGCCGGATGCGCCGGTGCACTGGCCTCGAGGCACCACGCTCGCCTCGCTGCACCGCGGCGCGCCGCGCGCCGGCGTGGCGCGCATCGCCCGCGCGCCCGATGGCCGGCTCGCCGTCACCGATGCCTGGGGCGATACGCGCCACTACGCCGCGGTGCTCGCCACCTGCCAGAGCTGGCTCTTGACGACGCAGATCGATTGCGAGGAGTCTCTCTTCTCGCACAAGCTGTGGATGGCCCTGGACCGCACCCGCTACATGCAGTCCTCGAAGACCTTCGTGATGGTCGACCGCCCGTTCTGGAAGGACAAGGACCCGCTCACCGGCCGCGATCGGATGAGCATGACCCTGACCGACCGGCTGACCCGCGGCACCTATCTGTTCGACAATGGAGAGGGCAAGCCGGGCGTGATCTGCCTCTCCTATGCCTGGATGAGCGATGCGCTGAAGATGCTGCCGCACCCGCCCGACAAGCGCGTGCGGCTCGCGCTCGACGCGCTGAAGAAGATCTATCCGACGCTCGACATCGCGAGCCACGTCATCGGCGACCCGATCACGATCTCGTGGGAGTCCGACCCGCATTTCCTCGGCGCCTTCAAGGGCGCTTTGCCGGGTCACTACCGCTACAACCAGCGCATGTACGCTCACTTCATGCAGCACGACATGCCGGCCGCGCAACGCGGCATCTTCATCGCCGGCGACGACGTCTCGTGGACACCCGCCTGGGCCGAGGGCGCGGTGCAGACCTCGCTGAATGCCGTGTGGGGCATCGTCGCGCACTTCGGCGGCAAGACCTTCGCAGAGAACCCGGGGCCGGGCGACGTTTTCGCCGAGCTCGGTCCGATCGTGCTGCCGGAATGAGCGCCATCGCCGCCAGCCCCTTGCGCGTCGCGCTCTGGCAATGCGAACAACGGCCCGGCGACGTGGCCGGCAACCTGGCGCGGCTGCATGAAACGGCCCTCGGCGCGGCCCGCGACGGCGCCGACCTGCTGGTCTGCCCCGAGATGTTCCTCAGCGGCTACAACATCGGCGCGGAAGCGGTGCAGCGCCTCGCCGAGCCGGCCGACGGACCTTCTGCTCGTGCGGTGGCCACGCTGGCGCGCGAGGCCGGCTTGGCGATCGTCTACGGCTTTGCCGAACGCGGCGAGCGCGCGGCGGTCTTCAATGCCGTGCAACTGATCGATGCCCAAGGCCAGCGCCTCGGCAGTTATCGCAAGGCACATCTCTTCGGCGCACTCGACCGCGCCCAGTTCAGCCCCTCGGCCGGCGAGTGCCCGCTGTTCACGCTGAGGGGCTGGCGCATCGGCCTGCTGATCTGCTATGACATCGAATTCCCGGAAGCCGCACGAAGGCTCGCTCTGCTCGGCGCCGAGCTGATCGTCGTGCCGACCGCGAACATGCAGGGCTTCGACACCGTGCCGCTCACGCTCGTGCCCGCACGCGCCTACGAGAACCAGCACTTCGTCGCCTATGCCAATGCCTGTGGGCCCGAGGGCGGCATCGTCTACGGCGGGCTGAGCACGATCGCCGCGCCCGATGGCAGCGTGCTGGCACGCGCCGGCCAAGACCCGGCCGTGCTGATGGCCGGACTCGACCCGCATCACGCCGGGCGCACGATGAACACCTATCTGGCCGACCGCCGGCCGGACATCTACGGCGCCTTGAGCTCATCGCCCGGCAAGGGCTGAGTCACCGGCGTCTACACCTCCCAAAGGAAAGCATCCCATGGCAAAGAACATCATCGTCACCGGCGGCAGCGGCATGGCCGGACGCTGGGTCGTCGCGGACCTGCTGGCGCAAGGCCATCAAGTCCTGAACCTCGACCGCACGCCGCTCGCCGGCTCCCCGGCCCGCACCCTGATCACCGACCTGACGGACGCCGGCCAGGTCTTCAATGCCTTCGCCAGCACCACCGTGCCGCAGGACTACAGCGGCCCGCTCGCGCCCCGGCCGATCGACGCGATCATCCATTTCGCGGCCATCCCGCGCGTCATGATCGTGCCGGACAACGAGGTCTTCCGCGTCAACGTGATGAGCACCTACAACGTGCTGGATGCGGCCGCGAAGTACGGCATCAGGAAGGTCGTGCTCGCGTCGAGCGAGACCACCTACGGCCTCTGCTTCGCCGAGCAGGACCGCGTGCCCGAATACCTGCCGCTCGACGAGGACTATCCGGTCGACCCGATGGACAGCTACGCGATGTCCAAGATCATCAACGAAGCGACCGCCAAGGCCTTCCACGCCCGCACCGGCGCCGACATCTATTGCCTGCGCATCGGCAACGTGATCGAGCCTTCGGGTCATGCGAAGCTGGTCGCGAGCTATGCCGATCCTTCGCTGCGCCGGCGCATCACCTGGAGCTACATCGACGCGCGCGACCTCGCCACCGCCGCACGCCTGGGCGTCGAGACGGACGGCCTCGGGTTCCAGGTGATGAACGTGGCGGCCGATGATGTCTCGTCGAACCTGCCGACGGCCCAGCTGGTCGAGCGCTTCTATCCCGGGGTGCCGTTGAAGAAGCAGCTGGGGGAATTCGAGGGCTTGCTGAGCAACCAGAAGATCAAGCGCCTGCTCGGCTTTCAGCCGCAGTTCGGCTGGCGCAGCCAAGCCGGCTGAAGTCGCCTGAACGCAACAGGGAATGACCCCGAACCAAGGGTAAACCACTAAGGGTTTATACTTGAGTCATCGCCGCAAGGCCTGTCACTCCCTGGAGTCGAAGATGCTTCCGATGATTCTTTGTGCCATTGCCGTGATCGGCATCGCCGCTGCCGGTGTTCTCAACGTGATGTACGTGCAACCGATCGACGGCAAGCTCGACAGCATCGAGCGTTGAGCCGGGCAGGGCTGACTCCGGTCAGCCCTGCCGTGCGACATCAGGCCTTGAAGTCTTCGAGCGACTTGCCGGCTTCGATGGCCTGCTTGAGCCAGCGCGGCTTCGGGCCCATGCCGGTCCAGCTGTTGCCGGCATCGTCGCGATAGACCGGCCTGCCGGTCGCGGTCTTCTTGGCGGCGACCTTCTTCGGCGCGGCGCCGGCCAGGAAGTCTTCCAGCTTCTTGCCTTGCTCGATCGCCTGGCGCAGCCAGGCCGGCCGCGGACCCATGCCGCCCCAGACATTGCCGGCACCGTCACTGTACTTGGGCACCCCGGCGCGGCGGACGGGAGCGGCGGATCCGAGTGTCGAATCGAAGGCCAACTCTTGCGCGCTGATCGCATAAGTCCGGATCGATTCGTTGAGTGCCTTGATCACCGAGGCGCGTTCCGACTTGCGGATGGCATCGGCCTGGGCCTGCAATGCCTGGATCTGTTTGGTCAGCTGGGAATAGGTCTGAGTTGTCATCGAGTGGATCGTTCGAGTCCGAGTGGGGAGGCGAGTCTACTCTCGTGCCAAGGCTTTGCCGCTAGTCGTTTGCCAGGACTCATTGCAAAGAAACATTGATTCAAGCCGCGACATGAGACGAGCGCACCGCCGGTCCGGACTCGAGTCTTCGCGATCGGGGGCGTGCCGGTTTCACCCAGCCGGTGGAACCCACCGGACACGCGCAGGCGAGTGAGGGCGCCGGGGAGCATGATTCGGGTCGAAGCCGGCAAATACTTTCCGGCCCCAAAGCGAGCCCTCACGATGACAGCCAACACACGATCGACCGAAGAACTCGCGGGACTGCTCGCGGCTGCGCAGAGAACGATCACGCCGATCGAAGCGCACGGCGCAGCGCTGACCCCGGCGGATGCCGCCGCAGCCTTCGACGTGCAGCACAGGACGCTGGCGCTGCTGGGGCAGCCGATCGCCGGCTGGAAGGTGGGTGCCAAGTCGGTGGATGGCCCCATCCTCGGCGCCCCGCTGCCTGCCGACCGGCGGCTGTCCGGCGGCGCCGCGCTGCGCCGCGCGGCCTATCCGGTGCTCGGGCTGGAGCTGGAGATCGCCTTTCGCTTCGGCCGGATCTTCGAGCCCTTCAGCGGGCCGTATGCGGATGACGAGGTGCTCGAAGGACTGGGGTCGATGCTGGCAACGATCGAGGTCGTCTCGAGCCGCTTCGCGAGGTGGCCGGCCGTGGACCCGCTGGCGCAGCTGGCGGACATGCAGAACCACGGAGCGCTGGTCTGCGGCGAGGCGGTGCCGTATACGAAGGGCTATCCGTTCCTGACCCCGGCAGTGAGCTTCACGTTCGACGGGGTCGATATCGTCAAGGGCCGTGTCGCGAACCCGGCCGGCGATCCGAGACGGCTGCTCGGCTGGGTGGTGAACCACAGTGTGGCGCGCGGTATCGCCATCGGCGGCGACGTGGTCGTGACTGCGGGGTCGTATACCGGTGCGCATTTCCCGGAAGGTGCCGGGATCGCCGTGGGAATCATCGATGGCCTGCCGCCGGTACGGCTGACGATCCTCGATTGACGACGTGCCGGATCTCAAGCCGCCAGGCGCGGCCCGTGGTCCGCCACCAGCGGCTGGACTGGTGCCGGCGCACCATCGCCTTCGTACAAGTCCTTCAGTCCCTCCGCGTCGTCGGACTCGTGGCCGTCCAGCACCCGGGCCAGGCGCTCGCGGTCGACCGCGCCGACCCAGCGGCCGATCGCCAAGGTGCCGACTGCGTTGCCGATCGTGTTGGTAATGGCGCGGGCTTCGGACATGAAGCGGTCGACGCCGAGCAGCAGCACCATGCCGGCCACCGGGATCTTGCCCATCGACGCCAGGGTCGCGGCCAGGGTGATGAAGCCGGAGCCGGTGACGCCCGCCGAGCCCTTGGAGGTCAGCAGCAGCACGCCGAGGACGACGAGCTGGTCGGTCAAGCTCAGTGGCGTGTTCGTCGCCTGCGCGATGAAGATCGCCGCCATCGTGTAGTAGATGCACTGGCCGTCGGGATTGAAGGTCAGCCCCGAAGGCATCACCAGCCCGACGACAGGCTTCGAGACGCCGGCATGCTCGAGCTTCTTCATCAGTTGCGGCAGCACCGATTCCGACGAGCTGGTGCCGAGCACGGTGAACAGCTCGTCCTTGATGTACTTGAGGAACTTCCACAGGCTGAAGCCGGAGAGCCGGGCGATCAGGCCGAGCACGATGGTCACGAACAGGAAGCAGGTGACGTACATCGTGCCCATCAGCTTGCCGAGCGAGACGATCGAGCCGAGTCCGTACTTGCCGACCGTGAAGGCCATCGCGCCGAAGGCCGCCAGCGGGGCGAGCCGCATGATCATGCCGACGATGCTGAAGACCGCATGCGTGAACGCGTCGAGGAAGTCGACCACCGGCTTGCCGCGGGCGCCGACGTGCGAGAGCGCGACGCCGAACAGCACCGAGAAGACGAGGATCTGCAGGATGTCGTTCTTCGCCAGCGCATCGACGATGCTGGTCGGCACCAGGTGCAGCACGAACTCGACGAAGCCTTCGGGCTTGGCTGCGGCGGCGGTGTAGTTCGCGATCGACTTGGTGTCGAGCTGCGTGGCGTCGATGTTCATGCCGTTGCCCGGCCCGACGATATTGACCACGAGCAGGCCGAGCCCGAGCGCGAAGGTGGAGAGGACTTCGAAATAGATCAGCGCCCGCACGCCGACGCGGCCCAGCTCCTTCATGTTTTCCATGCGCGCGATGCCGAGCACCACGGTCGCGAAGATGATCGGCGCGAAGACCATCTTGATCAGCTTGATGAAGACATCGCCCATCGGCTTGAAGTCCGGGGCGATGTTGGGTGCGATGAGGCCCAGCAGGACGCCGGCGAACACGCCGATCAGTACCTGGACGTACAGCTTGCCGAAGATGCGGCGCATGGTTTGTCTCCTGTGAGGTTTGTTCAGGCGTGAGCCGACCCGGCAGCACTGGCGGCTGCCTTTGGGTGGGCATGGCTTAAGGGGCGGCCGCGTCGGCCAGCGCACGGCCGCTCCGAAGCGGCGTACTCGCGCGGCCGGGGGCTCTATGCCGCCTTGCGCTGGACGCTCTCGGCGAGCAGATCGCAGACGGCGCGTGTGACCTGCGCCGTGGTGGCGGTGCCGCCCAGGTCGCGCGTGTGCAGCGCGGGGGTCGCGGTGACACGTTCGACCGCCTGCATCACGCGCTTCGCGGCATCGGCTTCGCCGAGATGCTCCAGCATCATCGCGACCGACCAGAAGGTGCCGACCGGATTCGCCAGGCCCTTGCCCATGATGTCGAAGGCCGAGCCGTGGATCGGCTCGAACATCGACGGGTAGCGGCGCTCCGGATCGACGTTGCCGGTCGGCGCGATCCCCAGGCTGCCGGCGAGCGCCGCGGCCAGGTCGCTCAGGATGTCGGCATGCAGGTTGGTCGCGACGATGGTGTCGAGCGAGGCCGGCCTGTTGATCATGCGAGCGGTCGACGCGTCGACCAGCTCCTTGTCCCAGGTCACGTCCGGGAACTCCTTCGAGATCTGCAGCGCGATCTCGTCCCACATCACCATCGCATGGCGCTGCGCATTGCTCTTGGTGATCACGGTCAGCAGCTTGCGCGGCCGGGACTGCGCCAGCTTGAAGGCGAAGCGCATGATGCGCTCGACGCCGGCGCGGGTCATCATCGAGACGTCGGTCGCGGCTTCGATCGGGTGGCCCTGGTGAACGCGGCCGCCGACGCCGGAGTATTCGCCCTCGGAGTTCTCGCGCACGATGACCCAGTTCAGGTCGTCTGGGCCGCAGCGCTTCAGCGGGCCGTCGATGCCGGGCAGGATGCGCGTCGGGCGCACGTTGGCGTACTGGTCGAAGCCCTGGCAGATCTTCAGGCGCAGGCCCCACAAGGTGATGTGGTCGGGGATGTCCGGATCGCCCGCCGAGCCGAACAGGATCGCGTCCTTGCTGCGCAGTGCGTCCAGGCCGTTCTCCGGCATCATCACGCCGTGCTGGCGGTGGTAGTCGCCGCCCCAGTCGAAGTTCTCGAACTCGAAGCGGAAGCCGTTGCTCGTCGCGGCCAGCGCTTCCAGCACTTCACGGCCTGCGGGCACGACTTCCTTGCCGATGCCGTCGCCGGGAACGGTCGCAATGCGGTAGGTCTTCATCTGTTGTCTCCTGGGGGGGCGGGGTGGTGGTTGGGAGCCTCTACTGTAGGAACGGACCCCGCCCATGACACACGCTGGAAGTCAAGGCTCTCTTAACCTCAGGTTGACAATCGAGCCCCGGTTTTCACTCGGGCTTGCGCCCGAACTTGGCAAACGCCTCGTGCAGGAAATCGACGAAGGTCCTGACCCGTGTCGACAGCTGGTGGCGCTGGGGGTAGACCGCGTAGATGTCGGCGCCGGGCGTCTCGCACTGCGGCAGCACCTGCACGAGACGGCCGCTCGCGAGATAGCGTTCGATGTCCCACTCGGCGCGCATCAGGATGCCGTGCCCGTCGAGCGCCCAGCTGACCGCGATCTCGCCGTCGTTGGTGGTCAGGTTGCCGCGGATCTTGACGGCTGCAGTGCGCTGCTTCTGCCCGCGGCCGGTGCTCAGCCGCCACACGCCGAAGGCGTCGTCGCCTTGCCGGATGCCGATGCAGTTGTGCCGCACCAGCTCGTGCGGCAGCTTCGGCATGCCGTGCTGGGCGATGTACTTCGGCGAGGCGCACAGCAGCCTGCGGTTCGGCGCCAGGCGCCTGGCCATCACGCGCGCATCCGGCGGCTCGCCGAAGCGCACGCAGACGTCGAAGCTGTCGTCCGTCAGCGGAGGCGGGTGGGCCGACAGCTGCAATTGCAGGTCGACGCTCGGGTATTTGGCCGCGAAGCGCGAGATCACCGGCGCCACGTGCATGCGGCCGAAGCCGAGCGTCGCGTTGATCCTCAGCAGGCCCTTCGGCGTTTCCTTGGCCTGCATCAGCAACTGGTTCAGGTCGTCGACATCGTTCAGGATGCGCCGCGCGTGTTCGAGAAAGACCTCGCCCTCGGGCGTCAGGCTCATGCGGCGCGTCGTGCGGTAGAGCAGCGCGATGCCGATGCGCGCTTCGATCTGCGTCAGGCGCTTGCTCACCGCGGCGGTGGTGATGCCCATGTCGCGCGCCGCGGCACTCAGCGAGCCGCAGCTCGCGAGCGACGCGAAGAAGCTCAGCTCGGAGGGCTGGATGCCGGTGGTCATCGCGGGGTCTCGAAGGGCGCAGCTGCAGCAGTCGTGTCCATGACGCCGGATTATTCGCGACGCGCGGGCCTCACGGCCAGCGCGGCGCGCCTAAGTCACCGGCGCCGGATTGAACAGCACCAAGGCGTTGTGCAGCTTCCATTGTTCGGCATAGGTCTTCTTGCCGCTGGCCACGTCCAGCATCATGCGGAACATCTCCCAGCCGACGTCCTCGATCGTCGCCTCGCCGGTCGCGATGCGGCCGGCGTCGATGTCCATCAGGTCGTGCCAGCGCCGCGCCAGGTCGCTGCGCGTCGCGACCTTGATCACCGGCACTTGCGCCAGCCCGTAGGGCGTGCCGCGGCCGGTGGTGAAGACGTGCAGGTTGATGCCGGCCGCCAGCTGCAAGGTGCCGCAGATGAAGTCGCTCGCCGGCGTCGCCGCGTAGACCAGGCCGCTCTCGATGCCGCGGTCCTTCAGCTTCTCGCCGGGCGACAGCACGCCGCTGATCGGCGCCGAGCCGGACTTGACGATCGAGCCCATCGCCTTCTCGACGATGTTCGACAACCCGCCCTTCTTGTTGCCCGGCGTGGTGTTGGCGCTGCGGTCGACCCGGCCCTTGTCGAGGTAGCTGTCGTACCAGGCCATCTCGCGAATCATCGCTTCGGCGACTTCGGGGGTCGAGGCGCGCGAAGTCAGCTGGTCGATGCCGTCGCGCACTTCGGTGACTTCCGAGAACATCACGGTCGCGCCGGCACGCACCAGCAGGTCGGTGCAGAAGCCGACCGCCGGATTGGCGGTGACGCCGGAGAACGCGTCGCTGCCGCCGCACTGCACGCCGACCACCAGCGCGCTCGCCGGCACAGTCTCGCGCCGGCGCATGTTCAGCTTCTCGAGGTGGACCTTCGCGCTGTCCATGATCGACTCGATCATCGACATGAAGCCGACATGCTCTTCGTCCTGCAGGCAGACCACGTCGAGCTTCGCATCGGCGCTGGCGCCGACATCGGCGACGTTGCGCTCGTCGATCAGCTGGATCGTACCGGGGGGCAGCAGGCGCTCGGGCTGCAGCTTCTCGCAGCCGAGGCTGACGACCATCACCTCGCCGCCGAAGTTCGGATTCAGGCTGATGTTGCGCAGCGTGCGGATCGGGATGATCGCGTCCGGCGCATCGATCGCGACGCCGCAGCCGTAGCTGTGCTCGAGTCCGACCACGTCGTCGACGTTCGGATACTGCGGCAGCAGTTCGTCCTTGATGCGCTTGACCGCGAAGTCGAGCACGCCGGCGACGCATTGCACCGTGGTCGTGATCGCGAGGATGTTGCGCGAGCCGACCGAGCCGTCGGCGTTGCGATAGCCCTGGAAGGTGTAGCCCTCCAGCGGCGGCAAGGGCGGGGCCTTGACTGTCGCGATCGGCAGGCCGGTCAGCTCGCGCGCCGCGGGCATCTTCAGCAGGCGCTCGTGCACCCAGCTGCCGGCCGGGATGTCCTTCAAAGCGTAGCCGATGGCCACGTTGTAGCGGCGCACCGCGGTGTTGGCCGGCAGATCCACCAGCGCGACCTTGTGCGCCTGCGGCACGTGATCCTTCAGCACCAGGCCGTTGGCCAGCACGGTGCCGGCGGGCAGGCCGCCGTCGTTCGCGACGATCGCGACGTTGTCGGCCTCGTGCATGCTGATGATCAGCGGCTTGGTCGAAAGGGTTTCAGCCATGGTCATTGCTCCGTGAGACGGCTCAGTGCTTCAGCTCGATGCGCCGGATGTCCTTGACGATCACCAGGTACGCCAGCACCGTGATCACCGCGTTGGCCGCAACGAAGATCAGGGCGCCGTTGAACGAGTGCGTCGCGGCCAGGATGTAGCCGATGACGATCGGCGTCACGATGCCGGCGACCGCGCCGTAGGTGTTGAAGATGCTGCCGGCCAGGCCAATGACTTCCTTCGGCGCCACGTCGGCCATCACCGCCCAGCCCAGCGCACCGAAGCCCTTGCCGAAGAAGGCGAGTGCCATCAGGCTCACGATCAGCCAGTTGGCATCGGTGTAGTTGCATCCGATCATGCTGACAGACAGCAGCATGCCGATGACGATCGGGGTCTTGCGCGCGACCGTCTGGCTCAGGCCCCTGCGCATCAGGTAGTCGGAGAAGACGCCGCCGAGCACTCCGCCGAGGAAGCCGCAGATGGCCGGCAGCGAGACCATGAAACCCGCCTTCAGGATCGACATGTGGCGCTCCTGCACAAGGTACACCGGGAACCAGGTCAGGAAGAAGTAGGTCAGCACGTTGATCGAGAACTGTCCGAGGCAGACGCCGAACAGCATGCGGTTGGTCAACAGCTGTCTGACGTAGAAGGCGGTCTGGCCCTTCGGCAGCGCGGCCGCATTCGGGCCGCCGCGCTCGCCCATGTGCACCAGGCCGCCGCCGGCTTCGATGTGTGCGAGCTCCGGCTTGTTCACCAGCGGGTGCTTGGCCGGGCTGTGGATCAGCAGCCACCAGGCCACCGCGAGCGCCATGCCGACCAGGCCCATCGAGACGTAGACCCAGTGCCAGCCGAAGGCATGCACCACCCAGGCCATCAGCGGCGTGAAGACGACCGCGGCGAAGTACTGCGCCGCATTGAAGATCGCCGACGCGGTGCCGCGCTCGGAAGTCGGGAACCAGCTCGCGACGACCTTGGCATTCGCCGGGAAAGCGGGCGACTCGGCCATGCCGACGAAGAAGCGCATCACGAAGAGCGTCGCGACCGCGGTGGCGGCGCTGGTCAACACGCCGACCGACGATTGCACGAAGGTGAAGAGCGACCAGAAGAAGATGCTCGCCGCATACACCTTGCGGGCACCGAAGCGGTCGAGCAGCCAGCCGCCCGGGATCTGCGAGAGCACGTAAGCCCAGCTGAAGGCCGAGAAGATGTAGCCAAGCTGGATCGTGTCGAAGCCGAACTCCTTCTGCATCGTCGGGCCGGTGATCGACAGGGTGGCGCGGTCCGCGTAGTTGAAGGTCGTGACGATGAAGATCATCAGCAGCACGAAGTAGCGCACGCGGCTGCGCTTTTGCGTGGTGGCAGCGGCTGCCGGTGGCGCGTGGCCTTCGGCGTCGAGATCGAGTGCGTGGCTCATCGTTGACCTTGTGATGTGGAGTGTCGAACCGCGTGGAACCCTGCAGGTGCCTCGGGAGGCGCCATGGCCATGACGCTTGGCCGACCGGGCTGGCTTTTGATACAGTGCCGGGAGCGACGGATTTGTCTGCCATCAGTCGTCGTACAACGAGATGTATATTCGATCATCCGCCTCGCTCCGTCAAGGCACGGTCACCTAGGGATAACCCGATGAACATGCGCCCGGATACTCCGCTTTCGCCACGCCGCCGGCCGCGCAGCCTCGCGCTGGATGTCGTCGATGCCTTGGGCGATCGCATGCGGGGCGGCATGCTGGCGCCTGGCGACAAGCTGCCGACCGAATCCGAAATCATGGGCGAGTTCGGCGTCAGCCGCACCGTCGTGCGCGAGGCCTTGTCGAAGCTGCAGGCCTCGGGTCTGGTGCAGACGCGGCACGGCGTCGGCACCTTCGTGCTCGGCAGCAGCAGCGCCACGCCGTTCCGCATCAACGCCGAGCAGCTGGAGACGCTGAACGACGTGATCGCGGTGCTGGAGCTGCGCATGGGGCTGGAGGTGGAGGCCGCCGGCCTGGCGGCGCAGCGCCGCACGGAGCAGAACCTGGAGGCGATGCGCGAGGCGCTGAGCGCGTTCTCCAGCGCGCTCGACGCCGGGCGCGATGCGGTCGGCGCCGACTATCAGTTCCACCTCGAGATCGCGCGCGCGACGCGCAACCCGCACTACGTCGCGATGATGGGCGCGCTCGGGCTGTCGAGCATTCCGCGCTCGCGGCTGGACCCGGCCAGGCTCGAAGATGCCGAGCGCCTGGCCTATCTGCGCTACGTCAACCGCGAGCACGAGAACATCCTCGATGCGATCGCCAACCAGGACAGCGAGGCGGCGCGCGCCGCGATGCGCACCCACATCGGCAACAGCCGCGAGCGGCGCCGCAAGGCGGCACAGCTCGGCGGGCAGGCCTGAGCGAAGCGTCAGCCGAACATCGCTTGACGTACGTTTATCTTATATGATGACTGACGTCTAGGATTGTCGCTCGAGACGCCACTGCGACTCGACGAACGCGGCCGCCGCCGCGATCACCTGTTCCGGCTGATCGCGGTGGGGCGAGTGGCCGCAGTTCGGCAACTCCAGCAAGCGGGCGGTCGGCACGCGCCGCGCGATGCCGCGGATCTGCTCCAGCGTGCCGTATTCGTCGTCCACGCCCTGGATCGCCAGGACGGGGCAGCGGATGCCTTCGAGCTCGGCTTCGATGGTCCAGTCGCGAAAGTCCGGAGCCAGCCAGATGTCGTTCCAGCCCCAGAAGGCCGACTCGACGTCGTCGTGATGGCGCGCCAGCTTCTTCGGCAGGTCGGTCGACAAATAGGTCTCGCGCGTGGCGCGGATGCTGTCGACGCTGAGGTCCTCGACGAGGATGTGCGGCGCGAGCACGACCAGGCCCTTCACCGCCGCGGGGAAGCGTGCCGCATGGAGCAGCGCGATCGAGCCGCCGTCGCTGTGGCCGAACAGCCAGGGCGCCTCGTCGATCCGCAGCGCCGCGAGCAGCGCAGGCAGGACTTCATGCGCCTGCCGGTGCATGAAGTCGACACCCCAGCGCTCCTGCTGGTCGCGCGGCGTCGAGCGGCCGTAGCCGGGGCGCGAATAGACCAGTCCACGCAGCCGGGCCGCGTCGCACAGCGCTTGGGGGAACTCGCGCCACATCGAGATCGAGCCCAGCCCTTCGTGCAGGAACACCAGCAGCGGCCGGTCGCGCCACTCGGGGTTGATCCAGCGATGTTCGATGCGCACCGCGCGATCGCGCCATTCGATCGTGGCGAACGCGGTCTCGGGGCTCGTCATGCCCGGCTCTTGCTCGCTTCGCGGTCGCGCAGCCGGAAGCGCTGGATCTTGCCGGTCGCGGTCTTCGGCAGTTCGTCGACGAATTCGATGAAGCGCGGGTACTTGTACGGGGCGAGCCGTTCCTTGACGAAGCTCTTCAGCCCGGCCTCGTCGACCTGCCGGCCCTGCTTGAGCACGACGAAGGCCTTGGTCTTGGTCAGGCCGTCGGCATCGGCCTTGCCGATCACCGCGCATTCGAGCACCGCCGGATGCTGCATCAAAGTCGCCTCGACTTCGAACGGCGAGACGAAGATGCCGCTGACCTTCAGCATGTCGTCGCTGCGGCCGGCATAGGTGTAGTAGCCGTCGGCGTCGCGGGTGTACTTGTCGCCGCTCTTCGTCCAGCCGCCTTGAAAGGTCTCGCGCGACTTCTCGCGGTTGTTCCAGTACATCGTCGCGGCGCTCGGGCCTTCGATGTAGAGGTCGCCGATCTCGCCGTCGGCGACCGGCCGGCCGTCTTCGCCGCGCAGTTCGATCCGGTAGCCCTCGACCGGCTTGCCGGTGGTGCCGTAGCGCACGTCGCCAGGGCGGTTGGAGAGGAAGATGTGCAGCATCTCGGTCGATCCGATGCCGTCGATGATCTCGCTGCCGTAGTGCTCGAAGAAGCGCCGGCTGATCTCCGTCGGCAGCGCCTCGCCGGCCGACGAACACATGCGCAATGCCACCGCATCGCGCGGCGGCAGCGCGGGCGAGGCCAGCATGGCGGCGAAGCCGGTGGGCGCGCCGAAGAAGACGGTCGGGCGAGTCGCGCGGTCGGAACGTGTCCAGCGTTTGAAGTTGGCGTCCGGCGTCGGGCGCTCGGCCATCAGGATCACGGTCGCGCCGACCGACAGCGGAAAGCTCAGGGCATTGCCGAGGCCATAGGCGAAGTAGAGCTTCGCGGCCGAGAAGCAGACGTCGTTCTCGGTCAGGCCGAGCACCGCCTTGCCGAAGAGTTCGGCCGTCCACCACAGGTTGCCCTGGGTGTGCACCGCGCCCTTGGGCCGGCCGGTGGAGCCCGAGGAATAGAGCCAGAAGCCGGGGTCGTCCGGCGCGGTGGCCGCGGCGCGGGGCAGTGCCGCATGGGCTTCGATCAGGGCCTCGATCGCCACCCCGCGGAGCGGCAGCGCGCCTTCGGCCCGAGACACCACCAGGTGGCCGACTTCATGCGGCGCCTTTTCCATCGCTTCGGTCAGCACGCCCAGCAGGTTGCCCGAGACCAGCGCCGCCTGCGCGCGGCTGTGTTCGAGCATGTAGGCATAGTCGTCGGCAGTCAGCAGCGTGTTGACCGCGACCGGCACGATGCCCGCATACAGGCAGCCGAGGAAGCTGACCGGCCAGTCGTTCGTGTCCTGCATCAGCAGCAGCACGCGTTCCTCCCGGCGCAGGCCCAGGCCGAGCAGGCCGGCGGCGAAGCGGCGGATGCGCTCGGCGAGTTCGGCGTAGGTCAGGCTGCCGCGGTCGTCGATGTAGGCGATCTTGGCCGGCCGCCCCTGGTTGAGCTCGATCAGGTGCTGCGCGAAGTTGAAGCGGGCGGGAAGGCTCATCTGTCGTCTCCTGGGGTCGAACACCGTTTCGACATGCGGTGAATCTGCGTTCTGCGATGAATCCGGCGCCTTGCCTTGCAGTGGCGGGGGTCATGCGTTATCTTGCATGAAAAGGAAGATAGCTGCGTGACTCTTTACAGTCAAGCAATATAGTGCATCGATGTTTGTCGGGAGATTCTGCGCATGAACCAGCGTGACTTGCCTGCCTCGAGCGCGCTCGCCGAAGCCGCCGACGAGACCAGCGAAACCAAGAGCCCCTTGCTCGTGGCGCTGGGCGAGCGCGTGCGCAACCTGCGTGCGCGAAGAGGCCTGACGCGCAAGGCGCTGGCGCTGTCGGCCGACGTGTCGGAGCGCCATCTGGCCAACCTGGAATACGGCGTCGGCAACGCGTCCATCCTCGTGCTGCAACAGGTGGCCACCGCGCTGCAGGCGACCATCGCCGAGCTGGTCGGCGACATCACCACCAGCTCGCCGGAGTGGCTGCTGATCCGCGAGCTGCTCGCGAACAAGAACGAAGCGGAGCTGCGGCGTGCCCGCATCGCATTGGCCGAAATGGTCGGCAGCGGCGGCGGGGACGCGGCGCGCAGCCGGCGCATCGCCTTGATCGGCTTGCGCGGCGCCGGCAAGTCCACGCTCGGCCGCATGCTGGCCGATGCGCTGGAACTGCCCTTCATCGAGCTGAGCCGCGAGATCGAGAAGCTCGCCGGCTGCAGCATCCGTGAGATCCATGACCTGTACGGCACCAACGCCTACCGGCGCTACGAGCGGCGCGCGCTGGAGGAGACGGTGCGGACCTATGCCGAGGTCGTGATCGCGACACCCGGCGGCATCGTCTCGGACCCGGCCACCTTCAACGAGCTGCTGGCCCACTGCACCACCATCTGGCTGCAGACCAGCCCCGAGGAGCACATGGGCCGTGTCGCCGCGCAAGGCGACATGCGGCCGATGGCGGCCAGCAAGGAGGCGATGGACGACCTGCGCCGCATCCTCGCGGGTCGCGCCGCGTTCTATTCGAAGGCCGACATGACGCTGGACACTGCTGGCCGCCCCTTGGAGGAGAGCTTGCGCACGCTGCAGGCCATGGTTCGTGAGGTGCTGAGCCCGGCCGAATAGCCGTGGGCCGCCGTGTTTTTGCACCTGACTCTTGACGCAGAATAATGCATGCACTATTCTGCGTCAACTGCTGCGAGGTACATGCAGTATGTTTCGGAACGCAGCGCCATCCAGGAGACCCCGATGACCACCGTCGCCCCTCGTGTTGACTACCGCACCGACCCGTCCCAATACCGCCACTGGACGCTGAGCACCGAAGGATCGATCGCCAAGCTCTCGCTGGACATCGCCGAGGACGGCGGCATCCGCCCCGGCTACAAGCTGAAGCTGAACAGCTATGACCTCGGTGTCGACATCGAACTGCACGACGCGCTGAACCGCGTGCGCTTCGAACATCCGGAAGTGCGTTCGGTGATCGTCACCAGCGCGAAGGACCGGATCTTCTGCTCGGGTGCGAACATCTTCATGCTCGGCCTCTCCAGCCATGCCTGGAAGGTGAACTTCTGCAAGTTCACGAACGAAACCCGCAACGGCATCGAAGACAGCTCGAAGCACTCGGGCCTGAAGTTCGTCGCCGCGGTCAACGGCGCCTGTGCCGGCGGCGGCTACGAGCTGGCGCTGGCCTGTGATGACATCGTGCTGGTGGACGACCGCTCCTCGTCCGTCTCACTGCCCGAAGTGCCGCTGCTCGGCGTGCTGCCCGGCACCGGCGGCCTGACGCGGGTCACCGACAAGCGGCGTGTGCGCCATGACCTCGCCGACATCTTCTGCACCAGCGTCGAAGGGGTGCGCGGGCAGAAGGCGGTCGAATGGCGCCTGGTCGACGCGGTCGTCAAACCCGCGCAGTTCGGTGCCGCGGTGCAGGAGCGTGCGGCCAGGCTCGGGCAGGGCAGCCATCGGCCCGCCGACGGCAGGGGCGTGACGCTGGGCCGCGTCGAACGCGAAGACAGCGAGAACAGCCTGGTCTACCAACACGTCACGGTGCAGATCGATCGTGCGAAGCGCACCGCGACCCTGAGCGTGAAGGCGCCGAAGGGCAGCCAGCCTGCCGACATCGCCGCGATCGAAGCCGCCGGCGACGGCTGGTACCCGCTGGCGATGGCGCGCCAGCTGGACGACGCGATCCTGATGCTGCGCACCAACGAACTCGACATCGGCACCTGGCTGCTGAAGACCGAAGGCGACGCCGCCGCGGTCCTGGCCTCGGACGCGACGATGCTGAAGCACCAGGACCACTGGCTGGTGCGCGAAACCATCGGCCTGCTGCGGCGCACCCTGGCGCGGCTCGACGTCTCCTCGCGCAGCCTGTTCGCGCTGGTCGAGCCGGGCTCGTGCTTCGCCGGCAGCCTGGCCGAGATCGCCTTCGCCGCCGACCGGACCTACATGCTCGCGCTGCCGGATGATGCAGAGCGTGCTCCCAGGCTCACGCTGGATCAGTTCAACTTCGGCGCTTTCCCGCTGGTCAACGACCAGACCCGGTTGCAGCGCCGTTTCCACGAAGAGGCCGAGCCGCTCGCCGCGGCGCGCGAAGCCATCGGCCAGGCCCTCGACGCCGATCAGGCGCTGCGGCTTGGCCTGATCACCGCGGCGCCGGACGACATCGACTGGGACGACGAGATCCGCATCGCAATCGAAGAGCGCGCCGCGATGTCGCCGGACTCGTTGACCGGCCTCGAAGCCAACCTGCGCTTCGCCGGCAAGGAGAACATGAACACCCGCATCTTCGGCCGGCTGACCGCCTGGCAGAACTGGATCTTCCAGCGCCCGAACGCCGTCGGCGACAAGGGGGCGTTGAAGGTCTACGGCAAGGGCGAAAAAGCGCAGTTCGATCTGAATCGCGTTTGAAGACAGGAGACCGAGATGTCCACCATCGACTACAGCGACAAGATCCCCAACAACGTCAATCTCGCGGAAGACCGGACTCTGCAGCGCGCACTCGAACAGTGGCAGCCGAATTTCATCCGCTGGTGGGACGATGTCGGCCCGGAAGGCTCGACGAATTACGACGTCTATCTGCGCACCGCCGTCAGCGTCGATCCGCAGGGCTGGGCCCAGTTCGGCCACGTCAAGATGCGCGACTACCGCTGGGGCATCTTCCTGAATCCGGGCCAGGCCGATCGCGAGATCCACTTCGGCGACCACAAGGGCGAGAAGGCCTGGCAAGACGTGCCCGGCGAACACCGCGCCAACCTGCGCCGCATCATCGTCACGCAAGGCGATACCGAGCCGGCCTCGGTCGAGCAGCAGCGCCATCTGGGGCTGACCGCACCGTCGATGTACGACCTGCGCAACCTGTTCCAGATCAACGTCGAAGAGGGCCGCCACTTGTGGGCGATGGTCTATCTGCTGCAGAAGCACTTCGGCCGCGACGGCCGCGAAGAAGCCAATGCCTTGCTCGAGCGCCAGTCTGGCGATGCGAACAACCCGCGCATCCTCGGCGCCTTCAACGAGAAGACGCCGGACTGGCTGGCCTTCTTCATGTTCACCTATTTCACCGATCGCGACGGCAAGTTCCAGCTCTCCGCGCTGGCCGAGAGCGCCTTCGATCCGCTGGCGCGCACCACGAAATTCATGCTGACCGAGGAGGCGCATCACATGTTCGTGGGCGAGAGCGGCGTCTCGCGCGTGATCGCGCGCACCTGCCAGGTGATGAACGAGCTGAAGACCGATCATGCGCAGAAGGTCCGCGCCGCCGGCGCGATCGATCTCGGCACGATCCAGCGCTACCTGAACTTCCACTACAGCGTGACGATCGACCTGTTCGGCGCCGACCAGTCCAGCAATGCCGCGACCTTCTACAGCTCGGGCCTGAAGGGCCGCTACGAAGAGGGCAAGCGCACCGACGACCATCTGCTGAAGGGCCAGACCTACAAGGTGCTCGAGGTGCAGAACGATCAGCTGGTGGAAAAGGATGTGCCGATGCTCAACGCGCTGAACGAGGTGCTGCGCGACGACTTCATCAAGGACTCGGTGGCGGGTGTCGGGCGCTGGAACAAGGTGATCGAGAAGGCGGGCCTCCCGACGCGGCTCGTCGTGCCGCACAAGGCCTTCAACCGGCAGATCGGCGCGTTGGCGGGCATCCGCATGTCGCCGGACGGTCGCGTGATCAGCGATGCCGAATGGGACGCGAAGAAGGACGAGTGGCTGCCGAGCGCGGACGACCGCGCTTTCGTCGCCTCGTTGATGGGTCGGGTCGTGGATGCCGGCCAATTCGCCAACTGGATCGCGCCGCCGGCGATGGGGATCAATCGGCAATCGGTGGATTTCGAGTACGTCCGTTTCGACTGATCCGGTTCGGGGCCGGAAAGAGGAGACAAGAATGCACATGGCGACCGACGTGGCGGTCATCAAGCAGCACTTGATCGACCCCGAGATCTGCATCCGCTGCAACACCTGCGAAGCGACCTGTCCGGTCGGCGCGATCACGCACGATGACCGCAACTACGTGGTGCGCGCCGATGTCTGCAATGGCTGCATGGCCTGCATCTCGCCGTGCCCGACCGGCTCGATCGACAACTGGCGCAGCGTGCCTTTGCCCAAGGCCTACTCGATCGAAGAGCAGCTGACCTGGGATGAGCTGCCCGCGGAGTTGACGCCGGAGCAACTGAAGGCCGAAAGCGTGTCCGCCGCCGTCACGGCGCCGATTGCCGCGGTGCTCGCGGTCGAGCCGGCAGCGGCCGGCGGCGACACGCCGTTCAACGCCGCGGCCTACGGCGCGACCACGCCGCCCTGGTCGGCGGCCCATGCCTACACCAACCTGCACGGCCCCAAGTCGCCGACGATGGCGACGGTGGTCGGCAACTTCAATTGCACCGAAGCCGGCTTCGACAGCGAGACCCATCACATCGTGCTCGACTTCGGCGCGACGCCGTTCCCGGTGCTCGAAGGCCAATCGCTCGCGATCGTTCCGCCCGGGCTCGATGCCAAAGGCAAGCCGCACACGCCACGGCAGTATTCGATTGCCAGCCCGCGCAATGGTGAGCGCCCCGGCTACAACAACATCTCATTGACCGTCAAGCGGGTGACGGCCGATCACCAGGGCAAGCCGGTGCGCGGCGTCGCGTCGAACTATGCCTGCGACCTGAAGGTCGGCGACACGGTGCAGGTGATCGGCCCGTTCGGTCATTCATTCCTGATGCCGAACCACCCGACGTCCAACATCGTGATGATCTGCACCGGCACCGGCAGCGCGCCGATGCGGGCGATGACCGAATGGCGCCGGCGGCTGCGCCGCGCCGCCGCCGGGCCGTCCCCAGGCGGCGCAGCCGGAGCCTGGGGGCACGTTCCGGCCAAATTCGAGGGCGGCAAGCTGATGCTCTTCTTCGGCGCGCGCACGCAGCAGGAGCTGCCGTACTTCGGCCCGCTGCAGAACCTGCCGAAGGACTTCATCGACATCAACCTCGCGTTCTCGCGCGTGCCCGGCCAGCCCAGGCGCTACGTACAGGACCTTATGCGCGAACGCGCCGTCGACCTGGCCGAGTTGCTGAGAGACCCGAACACCTACATCTATGTCTGCGGACTGAAGAGCATGGAAGAGGGCGTGGTGCTGGCGCTGCGCGACATCGCCGAGGAAGCGGGGTTGCCCTGGGAGACGCTGGGGGCGAGCTTGAAGCGGGAAGGGCGGTTGCATCTCGAGACTTACTGAGGTCGTCGGCGGCATACATGAACATCGAGACCAAGGCCGTGGCCGATGGCAGGCTCGAACGCGGTCCTTTCGCTATTCGGCTGTATGGCCCGGTGCGTTCCTGGATGGCAGCTCTCACTTTCGCATTCCCGGTGAGCGTCCTGATTCTGCTGTGCATGTTGTTCGCCCCATCGGACTGCGTTCCGCGTGAATAGCATCTGCCTTTGAGCGAACCTCCGTCGGGAGGCCGCGTTATCCGGTGCAATGCCCGATCCGACAGTCCGCTTGCGGCCCGTTGCGGACGGTCGTTGTCCGCGTTCTGGTGCAAAGGTCGGCACGGCAAAGGCGGGGGCGGGCAGGCCGCCGCAGCGCAGTCGCAGCGAAGCGGAGACCGCCCCACCATGAGCCCCCGGCGGATGCCGCCTGCCGCGCCCCACGGACCTCGGCGCAAGAACGCGAACAACGACTGTCCGCAATGGGCCGCAAGCAGACTCTGGAACACTCTGGTTGCCAGAGGATCTCGCAGACGGGTCTCGGCACTCCCGTTCATCCCAGGCAACGGCAGTTCGTCGTTCGTTTCGCACCGTTTGTCGCAGGCCTCCCGCGCGGTTCGGACGGGATGCACAATGGCGCGCCGCCGGTTGCATTCGGCTGACCTCGTCGAGGTGGAGGGCCTACGGATGGATGATTTCACGACCCAGACCGACAGTCGCTCGGCAGCGCCGACAAGCCCACTTCCACCCACAGCAGGACACGGGTACACAGGCGTGCGCGGATGGCTGCTCGTCCTGTGCCTGATGTTCACGGTCATCGGTCCGGCCCTATCCGCGTGGCTGATGGTCAATGAATACGCCATGTTCGCGCCCAGGTTCGTGGGTTCGCCCAGGTTGCAGGGCGCAGTCTTCGTTTCCCTCGTGATCACCCCCTGTGCCGTG
>Ga0105240_10002843_pt1 | contig 27367 bp, 26 predicted proteins | sample KBSC54metaG_FD_80426 | JGI IMG/M metagenome (GOLD analysis project Ga0105240, IMG submission 80426) | Corn rhizosphere microbial communities from Kellogg Biological Station, Michigan, USA - KBS C5-4 metaG | ecosystem: Host-associated > Plants > Roots > Rhizosphere > Soil | place: Michigan, USA... | reverse complement strand
GGCAATCTTTTCAGTGGGCCGTGGCAGAGTGGCAACCTCCATGTGACCGCTCCCTATTCTCTGTAGCTTGCCAGGGTGACCAGTAACCGATCGCGATCGGCGGCATCGGCTTGAGCTCCGGATGAGTCGTGCTGCGCCATAATGGACGCCGCGTCCGTCTGTCCTTCAGCCGACTCTCTCGAAACCAGGAAACTGCCCAGTCCCGCCAGCACCAACAAAGAGGCAAAGGCCATTCTGCGAAAGAACGCCGGACCCAAAGACCACAGGCCCCACCACGCAAAACCTTCTTTCTCGACAATCCGGTTCGCTACACGGTTGTAAAAGCCCGCGGGAGGCTCCGGACATTCCGAATCCTCAACTCTGAAATCCCGGATCAGCAAAGTCACTTCCGACATGGCATGCACGGTGGTGCGGCACGCCTCACATCCGTTCAGATGTTCGTGGAAAGCAGCGGAAGCCGTTCCATTCAGGTAGCGATCGAATTCATCGACGACGATATTGTGCATGTCCGAACTGCTCATAAAATCCCTGACTTCCGTGCGACCGCCTTCACTTCGCCCCGATTTAACGTTCCACCGGGGCTTTGTCGAGCCGAAATGAGGCCTTCACCAGCTTCTGGCGCGCCCGGAACAATTTTACCTTGATGGTATTTTCGTTCATCTTCAGCTTTCCCGCCAGTTCTTCCACCGAATATCCTTCCACTTCCTTGAGCATCAGCAACTGCTTCTCTTCGTCCGACACGCGGTCGAGAAGTTTGACTATATAGTCCCGGCGGGCAAGCGTCGTGTCGGCCCGGGAACCCCGTTCCAAAACGGGCTCGGTGTTCTCAACCCGACGCACTTCATCCTCGCTCATATCGCTTTCGTAAACGAGTTTGCGAACCTTCTTCTTCCGAAGGTAATCGAAGCACTCGTTCACGGTAATTTTGTAGATCCAGGTGATCAGGGAGCTGCGGAAATCGAAATTGCGAATGGAAAACCAGACCTTCGCGAAGACCTGCTGCGCAATATCTTCCACGTCGTTCCGCTGCCTTACGATGCCGTGGATAATGGAAAAAACCTTCGACTGGTACTTCTCTACAATTTCGCGGAACGCGGCTTCGTCACCCGCCTGCGCACGACGGACTATTGCACCCTCGGCTGTGTTTTCGTAGTCCACCCGGATCCTGAGTTCGGACTTCTTCACCGTTAGGGGCAGTTGCAGGGTTTCGCTGAGTGTTCCCATACAGGGCAGCAGACGTGAGTAAGCCCCCGGACGTTTCAAATATCAGACGATTCGCCCTTGCCGCGCTCGCCGCGCCAGCGACTAACTCTATTGTAGTCGGCGGCTCTAAAGTTCCGAGCGGCGAATCCAGACCGCCCTCAGAACACTCCTGTATACTGGCGGGTAGGCGAAATCCTCAACGCAGATAAGGGAGACGTAAATTTTATTATGGTTAACATCACAAACACGGCCGTCGAGAAGGTCCGGGAAATTTTAGAGACGCAGGATCCGAAGCCGGCTGGCCTTCGAATCTCTGTCGTCGGCGGAGGGTGTTCCGGTTTTAGTTACTCCATGGCGTTTGAAAACACACCAAACATGCTCGACAAGACCTACAACTACGACGGGCTGAAGATTTTTGTGGATCAGGCGAGTCTGCTGTATCTGGATGGAGCAGAGGTGGACTACGTCGAAAGCCTGGAAGGCTCCGGATTTAAGTTCAACAATCCACAGGTGAAATCCACTTGCGGCTGCGGTAGTTCTTTCAGCGTTTAGCATTTTTTTCGGATACTAGTACCCGCAGAGGTACGCTTTCCCACTGATAATGAAAAAAGTACTTGATCGCCAGCAATCCTGCTGGTAGTATTCAATACGAAGCATCGAGGCGCAGGTCGGAGGACGTTGTACCGCAAGCCCGTTGCGAAAGGGAAAGCAAAATATGAATAAACTTCGGAGATTTTTGGCCATCGGAGGGATCTCGGTCGCTGGCGTTGCCGGCAACCTGATGGCATCAAGCATTACCCAAACTTTCAATGTGCCACTTCTGACGTCAGATGTGACCGCACTCCAGACTGCGGGAAGTTTTCAATACTGGCAGGATGCAAAGGTAAGCCTCGGTGCTCCGGGCACTGCGGTGTTGTCAAGTGTGACCTTGGCGGTTACGCTCCACGATCAAGTCACAGCTCTGGACGTCGCGAATACAACTGGATCTGCGCAAGCCTATTCTGAAGAACTTTTTGTAAAGTATACTCTTGGCGGAACTGCTCCGGATGTGGCCTTGGTGGCTGCTGGTCATGGTGCTGGAGGATCTGGTTACAGTGCGGGTCTGGCGACTGACATCTACACAATCGGCGACCCGACTGCCACTCCTCCTGTGTTGAAGTCCATAGCGGATGGCGCTGAACAATGCTGGGTTGGACCATGCGGCGCTCTTCCCCAAGGTTCTGGCCTTTCTTCGCCTGGTGATTACATCACTTACGTGAATCTCAACGGTGCCACTGGCGACGGTCTCTGGACATCGGGCGCAGTGACAGCTGCCAACGCCTCGCTCTACGACACAACTGGAAATTTTTCGTTCAACTATAAATCGACAACTTTGCAGACGAACTCGAGCGGCGCAGCCTTCACGCCGACAGATCAAAGTTTTGCAACATATCAGGTGATCTACAACTACACGATCCCGAGTGGCACTCCTGAGCCGGCGACACTAGTCCTGACAGGGTCCGCGCTTCTCGGTTTGGGCTTCCTGCGCCGTCGCCGGAAAGCCTAGTTCAAGCCGATAGAGTCTGTTCTTTCCCGCATCTGGGGAGGCCGAGTAATCGGCCTCCCCTTTGTCTACTTCGCATCCCGCCAATTTTTTCCGTTCCCCACCTCTGCAACCAGCGGTACCTGAAGTTCGCAAACCGACTCCATCTCCTTCTTGACCAGTGCTTTAACCGCCTCAAGCTCTTCCGGAGGCGCTTCGAGCACCAGTTCGTCATGCACCTGAAGCAGCAATTTGCTCTGCATACCCTTCAGCGCCTTGTCTATCCGGATCATGGCTACCTTAATAAGATCCGCGGCGCTTCCCTGAATCGGCGAATTCACAGCGGTCCGCTCGGCAAACCCTCTGGAACCCGGGTTTCGGCTGTTCATGTCGGGAATCGGGCGTTCCCTGCCGAACAGTGTGCGCGCAATGCCGGTTTCCCGTGTTTTCGCGATAGTCTCCTCAATGTATCGCTTCACCCCCGCGTATCTTTCGAAGTAGGCGCGGATATAGGTATCGGCTTCCTTCCGGGAAATTCCCAAATTGGCCGCCAGTCCAAACGAACTGATTCCGTACACAATGCCGAAATTGACCGCTTTGGCGTTGTTGCGCGCCTCCTTAGAAACCAGCATCGGGGGCACGCCCATCACTTCAGCGGCGGTCCTCGTGTGGATGTCTTCGCCGTTGCGGAATGCGCTCACCAGAACCGGATCCTCGGACATATGCGCCAGCAGTCGCAGTTCAATTTGCGAATAGTCCGCCACTACCAACTGCCAGCCCTCGCGCGGAACAAAAGCGGCGCGGATTTCGCGGCCGAGTTCGGTCTTTATCGGGATGTTCTGAAGGTTGGGATTCGATGAAGATAGCCGTCCGGTCGCGGCGCCCGTCTGGTTGAAGCTGGTGTGCAGACGACCCGTGTCCGGACGAATGAGTTCCGGCAGCGCGTCCTCATAAGTGCCCTTCAGCTTCGTTAACTGCCTGTAATCGAGAATCTTACGAGCGATCTCATGTTCCACGGCCAGCGTTTCCAGAACATCCGCCGCAGTCGAGATCGCCTTGCCCTTCGCCTGTTTGAATGGCGCGGGTATGCCCATTTCTTCGAACAGCACACGGCCCACCTGCTGAGGCGACGCGATGTTGAATTCGCGCCCCGAAAGCGCATGAATCTCCAAAGTCAAACGGGCGATTTCCGTCTCCATCATGGCGGAGAGCCGCGAGAGCTCTTCCGGATCCACCCGAATGCCTGTGAACTCCATCCGGGCCAGAACGCCGGCAAGCGGGAGATCCATTTCCAGATACAGATTGTGCAGATTCCGGCGCATTACTTCCGGTCGCAGACGCTCAACCAGTTCATGAACATACAGGGCGCGCTCGTCAGGGCGCGGACCGGGGCGCAGATCGAGGCGGCGCTCCACCATTGCTTCAAACGAGCAGGAGCCAGGGTCGGCGTCGAGCAGAAAGCCGTAAAGCGCCGCATCGTCCACGAAGCCGGCGGGATTTACACGGCGCCTGCACAGGGCAAGTATCAGGCTCTTCAGATCGGCGGTGGCTTTGGGGAATGCGGGGTCCTCCAGGGCCTGGCGCAATTCGTCGATCCGGCTCAGCGGAAGGCTCTTCGCCTCCCCGGAACGCCACGCCAGTCCAAATTCGTTCAGCTCAGGCGACAGAGTTATCGCAACCGAAGCGCCTGGAGCGACCCCGGCGAGAAAGGCCTGCACCGCCTCGGCATTTTCCAGAGGCGCGAAATCTTTGGGGCGCGTGTCCTCTGACGGCCCGAGTTCCTTCAGATGAGAGTGGAACTCAAGCTCCTTATATAACGGTTTGAGCGAATCGGCATCCGGCGGATGGGTCCGAAAACTGTCGAGGTCGAACGGCACCGGAACGTCGCAGTCGATAGTCGCAAGCTGGTAGCTCATCAGAATTCGATCCCGATGGTTCTGAAGACTTTCCCGGTACATCTTGCGCGCCACTTCGTCGGCCCGTTCGAGTGCCGCCTTAACGCTCCCGAACTGCGCGATCAGGTCAGCCGCGCCTTTCTCGCCGATTCCGGGTGCGCCCGGAATATTGTCGATCGCGTCGCCTCTCAGGGCGAGCAAATCCGCCACCTGATGCGGCTCAACTCCCATGAACTCTTTTACTTTCAGCGGATTGTACCAAGTGTCATCTTTGGCAGGGTTCAGCATGTACACGCGGTCTGTCACCAGTTGCAGCATGTCCTTATCGCTTGAAACGATCACGACTTCGCAACCCGCCTCGGCTGCCTTGCGGCTGAGGGTACCAATCACGTCATCCGCTTCAAAGCCCTCATACTCAACAATCGGAATACGCAGCCCTTCAATGAGGCGGCGAACGTAGGGGATCTGTTCGAGCAGGTCGGGGGGAGTTTCCGTGCGATTGGCCTTATATTCCGGAAACGCAACTTCGCGGTGCGTTTTTCCAAGACTCTCGAAGATGGCCACCATGTAATCGGGCTCAAAACTGCGCGACAGCTTACGCAGCATGTTGCTGAAAATAAACACTGCCTCCGTGGAGACGCCGGCGCTGGTGCGCATAGCCGGCGCGTGGGAACGAGCGCGGGCGTGGTACGCGCGGAAAATGAAGCCAAACGTATCGATCAGGAAGAGTTTTGGAAGGGACGATTTCGAAGCGGGCACTGCCGCCTATGATACCGGATCGAGAGTGATCGCGGTGAGGCTGAATCGCGTCGAAGTGTGGCGTTTCAGCAACGGATAGATTCTGCTTACTCTTTATATATGAAACATTTACAGACTTTGCCCGTCCGAACTATGTAGGATGTTATCAGTGCGCTTCGAAACTACAATTCAGCGACCGGTGGAAGTCCGCGGCACCGGTTTGCACCACGGCGTGCCGGTCAGGATGCGGGTAACGCCCGCGCCTGCCGGCTCCGGCATTATCTTCCGTCGCTCCGACCTGGAATATTTCCCAATTCCCGCCAGTTGGAAGCATGTTGCCCGCGTCAGCTACGCTACCAGCCTCATGCGCCAGGGCGTGCTGATTTCGACCACTGAGCATCTGCTGAGCACGCTCTACAGCTTCGGCGTGGATAATGCGGCTGTCGAAATTGATAATCTGGAAGTCCCGATCCTCGACGGCAGCGGCAAGCCGTTCGTAGAATTGCTGCGCGAAGCGGGATTGAGGCAACTGCGCCGTAAGCGCCGGTATCTGCGAATCCGCCGTCCGGTCACGGTGGAAGACGGCAAAAAACGCATCTCTATCATTCCGCATAACTCTTTCCGCCTGACTTGCGATATCGATTTCCCGCAGCCGATCGGAAAACAGTCGCTCGAAATGGAAGTGACGCCGGAGCGTTATGCTTCCGAATTGTCTCCCGCACGCACGTTCGGGTTCGAGCGCGAACTTGGTCAGCTGCGGCAAATGGGCCTGATTCGGGGGGCGTCGCTTGAGAGCGGGGTCTGTTTTACGGACACCGGCGTGCTGAATCCGGAAGGTTTGCGGTTTCCCGATGAGTGTTGCCGGCACAAGGCGCTGGATTTAATCGGCGATCTCGCTTTGATCGGCAAGCCGCTCCTGGGCCATGTGATTGCGGAGCGGGCAGGTCACGCGATGCATGCGGCGCTGGTGTCGAAAATCATGTCGGATCCGTCGATTTATGAGGTAGTTACGTTCGATCAGCTGGCGAACCGGGTGACCGAATCGCTGGTTGGCCAAACGGTTTGAGGGTGTGGTGGCGAAGAAGAAGAAACAGGTTTTCAGCGCCACGAAAGAGGTTCGCGCCATCGCGCGCGAGCGGGTGGGCCGCGTGAAAGCCGGTGTGGTCATCACTCCAAAGGCCGACAGAAAGCCGAAATACAAACAGGATCCTCTGAAGGAAGCCTGACCCCTACAGTTCCCGCCCCGTTCCGCCGATAGAAAAAAGACCCTGACGATATACTGAATCGTTTATGCGAAACAAAATTACGGTAGTCGGCGCGGGTAATGTCGGTGCAAACTGTGCCGTTTGGGCGGCGAAGAAGGAATTGGGCGATATTGTCCTGGTGGACATCGCGCTGGGTGCGGCGCAGGGTAAAGCGCTCGATTTGCTGCAGACCGGCCCTGTGGAGGGTTTTGACGTTACGCTCACCGGTTCCGATGACTACGCGGCCACCGCGAACTCGGACGTGATCATCATCACCGCGGGTTTTCCGCGCAAACCCGGCATGAGCCGCGATGATTTGCTGCTCGCGAACTATGAGGTTGTCCGCGCCGCCACCGAAAAATCGATTGCGGTTTCGCCGAACGCCATCATCATCGTTGTGACGAATCCGCTGGATGCCATGGCCCAGGTCGCATTGATGGTCTCCAAACTGCCGAAAAATCGCGTCATCGGAATGGCCGGTGTGCTTGATTCCGCGCGTTTCCGTGCATTCATTGCGCAGGAGCTTGGTGTTTCCGGCGAAAGCGTGACTGCCGTGGTTCTGGGCGGCCATGGCGACACCATGGTGCCTGTGGTGCGCCTTTCGAGCGTTGCGGGTATCCCGCTTACCGAACTGATTCCGGAAGACCGTCTGAACGCCATTGTGGATCGCACCCGGAACGGTGGCGCGGAGGTGGTGAAGCTAATGGGCACCAGCGCTTACTATGCTCCTGCCGCGTCCGCCGTGGAAATGGCCGAATCCATTCTGCGAGACCGCAAGAAGGTTCTCCCGTGCGCCGCCTACCTCGAAGGGGAATACGGGATTAACGGGTTGTTTGTCGGAGTGCCCTGCAAAATCGGCGCGAACGGCATTGAGAAGATCTACGAGATTAAGCTCACCGAAGCGGAGACCGCGGCGCTTCACAAGAGTTCCGGCGCTGTGAAGGAACTGGTGGACGTGATCAAAGCGAAGATGGCATAGCTACACACGGCTTGAAGCTGAAGCCTCGTGTACCGGTTTTCATTAAGCCGCTGGCGTTCGGGGCGTCTTCCTGCTAAAACAATTTCAGGGGGAAATGTCCTTGCGCCGCGGTGCCGGGCGCGGTTACGACCGTCTAAATGGTTAAGTTCTGCGTACTGGCCAGTGGCAGCGCGGGCAATGCATCCTTTCTGGGGACGTCGAAGACTCGCGTGCTGATCGATGCCGGCCTGGGCGTTAAGGATTTGACACGGCGTCTGGCGGAAATCGGCGAGAAGCCGGAAGACATCGACGCGGTTCTGATCACCCATGAGCACTCCGACCACATTGACGGGTTGGGGCGCTTCATTCGGTGGCGGGTGCGTCAGAAGAAGCCGGTCGCGGTCTACATATCGAAACTGACAAGCCCCACCATCGATTGGGAGGGCTTTGAGACTCCGCCCCCGGTCGAGCATTTCCAGGCTGGATCGGGCTGGACCATCGGCAACATCGTGGTGCAGAGTTTCACGATCCCGCATGACGCAATCGATCCTGTAGGATTTTGTTTTCATGCGGAAGGCGTGAAGGTCGGTGTCGCTACGGATCTGGGCTATGTGCCGGATTCCATTAAGCATCATCTGCGCCGCGTGCAGATTCTGCTGCTTGAATCGAACCACGATTTGGAGATGCTGAAAGTCGGGCCGTACCCGTGGAGCGTGAAGCAACGAGTGATGGGGCGCAACGGGCATCTCTCGAATGCGGTCACGTGCGATTACGTGGAAAACGATCTGGATTCAGGCGTGCAGACGCTGATTCTGGGGCACCTGAGCGAGCATAACAATCATCCGGAAATCGTGCGCATCAGCGCCGAACAATCGCTGTTACAACGCGGGCTTGCGCCTCGTCTGGTAATAGCGGAACAAAAGAAACCAACTGAGGTCTTTACGTATTGATTCCCCGTTATACCCGCCCGGAGATGGGCGCCGTCTGGACAGATCAAAATAAGTTTCAACAGTGGCTTGAAGTGGAACTGGCAGCGTCGGAAGCGCTGGCTGAAATGGGCGTCGTCCCCGCGAAGGATGTGGCGCTGCTTCGATATCATGCCTCGTTCGATGTCGGGCGCGTTTTCGAGATCGAGCGCACCACCCGGCACGACGTGATTGCCTTCACGACGGCTGTGGCCGAAAGTATGGCTGCGGCGGGCCACGCGGAATCCTCGCGATGGTTTCACTACGGCATGACGTCGAACGACGTGGTGGATACCGCGCAGGCTCTGCAACTGGTGCAGGCCGGAAAAATTCTGCTGGCCGGGGTGGAAAGGCTACGCGCGGTTCTGAAGCGCAGGGCATTTGAGTTTAAAGACGCGGTACAGATCGGGCGTACGCACGGGGTTCACGCGGAGCCGATCACGTTCGGCCTCAAGCTCGCGATCTGGTATCAGGAAGCCGGGCGCGATCTGAAGCGTTTGGAAGCGGCAGTGGAAGATCTGCGGGTCGGCAAGATTTCGGGCGCGGTGGGCACGTTTGCGCATATCGGCCCCGCTGCGGAAGAACGAATCTGCGCGAAGCTGGGCCTCGAACCGGCGCCGGTGGCATCGCAGGTGATTCAGCGCGACCGGCACGCTCATTTTCTCGCCACGCTTGCGACTTTGACCGGCCTCTGCGAGAAGATCGCGCTGGAAGTTCGGCATCTGCAGCGAACCGAAGTGCGTGAGGCAAGCGAGTATTTCGCGCGCGGGCAGAAGGGCTCTTCCGCCATGCCGCACAAGAAGAATCCGATTGTCAGCGAGCAGATTTGCGGGCTGGCGCGCGTGGTGCGGTCGAATGCGCAGGCGGGGTTTGAGAACATCGCGCTGTGGCATGAGAGGGATATCTCGCACTCTTCGGTGGAACGCGTGATCCTGCCGGATTCGACGATCCTGACGGATTATCTGCTCGACAAAACCGCGAATCTGGTGGACACGATGTTCGTGTATCCGGAGCGCATGAGGCGCAATCTGGATGCGACAAAAGGCCTGGTATTTTCGGGGCAACTGCTGCTGGATCTCGCTGCGGCCGGAATGTTGCGCGAACAGGCCTACACGACAGTTCAGAAGCTGGCAATGGACGCCTGGGACAACGAAAGCGATTTCCGCGCGGCGGTGGAAGCGGACCCGGAAATTACTAACCTGGTGAGCAAAAATAAGCTCGCGGAGACGTTTTCAGTGGAACGACAGTTGAAGCACGTGGATGCGATATTCGAGAGGGTCTTCGGAAAAACCTGAGCCGCCGATGCACGGCGCATGGACGCGGATAAAATCGAATAGTCGATGCTCCAATCAATTCTACGGAGTGGGGCCATTCTTCTTCTATTCGCCGGCTCCTGCCATGCTGCCGACTGGCTGCGCTTCACATCCGCCCACTTCGAGCTCTATACCGATGGCGATGAAAAGCGCGCCCGTGATCTGATTCAGTACTTCGAACAGATCCGCGGCTTCTTCCTCCAGGTCACTCCGACACATCTTTCCGAAGACTTCCCCGTCCGCCTGATTGTCTTTCAGAACACGACGGAATACGCGCCCTATTCACCGAGGGCCATGACGGGGGCGTACTACGTCCGCAGCCCGAAACGCGATTACATTGTTCTGGGGGACTTGTCTGCTGAGACTTACAAGTCCGCCGTCCATGAGTACACGCACCTGATTGTTCGGCACAGCGGCCTCAGGATCCCGGTCTGGCTCAACGAAGGCTGGGCCGACGTTTACTCGTCGCTGCATCCTGTAAAGGGCGGAGTAGCCGTCGGCGACCTGTTGCCTGCGCGGATGAAACCGCTTGAGGACGGTCCCTGGCTGGATTTCGAGACGCTCACGTCCGTTACCCCTCAGTCCCCTATCTACAACGAAGGGGACCGTACCGGCCTGTTCTATGGCGAAAGCTGGGCATTGGCGCACATGCTGTTTCTCGCGCCCGATTACAAACAGAATTTCGCGAAATTCGTCACCGCGCTTCATCGGGGAAGCAGCGCGGCGGAGGCCTGCCAACTCGCCTACGGGAAGACCGGCGCTCAGGTCTATAGCGATCTGAAGTTGTATCTGTCGAGGAAGAAGCTGTATGGCGCCATGTTCGACACCAAATTGACCAAAGCCGAAACTGAGCCGAACCTCACCCGCGTTTCTCCCACCGATTCCCGTCTTACGCTGGCGGATCTGCTTGTGGCGCTGGGGCGCGTCGATCAGGCAATGGCTCAATACACCTCATTGGAACAAACGGAGCCGGACAATCCGAATCTGGCACAGGCGATCGGTTTTGCGGCGCTCGCGAAGCAGGATATTCCACTGGCGCTGCGTTCTTTCAGCAAGGCTTTCGACGCAGGGTCCGACGATCCGCAGATGTGCGCGATCCTGGCGCAGATGATGGTAGTGAACCATCAACCGCCATCGGTCGCGATTCCCGTGCTGGAGCGCGCACTCAAGGTCAAGCCTGATTTTCTTGAGGCGCAGACACAGCTTGGCTTCCTTCGCGTGGCGGATAAGCAGTTCGAAGCCGGAGTCGCCGCGCTCTCGAAGCTGCCGACGGTCACCCCGGAACGCGCCCCCGCCGTGTTCATCACACTCTCGTACGCATACCTGCAAACGGGCGATCTCAGGCAGGCGCGGGAGAACATTGAATCGGCTAAGAAATGGGTGAAATCCGCGGAAGATATTCAGCGGCTGGGTAGTTTGGAAAATTTGGTGGCGGCCCGTGAGAAGCTCCCTTCGCCGCCAACGCCGGGTGAAAAGCTGCAATCCATCGAAGGGACGGTCGATACCATCGATTGCGCAAAAGAGGGAAACCGACTCGTCATGCAGGCTGGCTTGCGCCGCGTGTCACTGCTCTTGCCAGATCCGAAAGCAATCGAATTTACTTTCGCGGGCGGTAAGTCACTCCAGATCAAATGCGGTTCGCAGCCGCAGCCCTTCAAAGTGAAGATCGATTACGCGCCGGTGAGTGTGATGGAGCAGGGCGTTGCCGGGGTGATCCGGCGGCTGGATTATTGAAGTACTTCTCGCAACAGTTTTCTTTCATAGCCACGACCCCGAAGGGAGTGGTTTTGATTCACATCGAGATCGCGGAGATTCGTTTTCGCTACACTAATCCCGGTTGACCGAAGATCAACGGCGAGGCAGTAGAAGTGGGTTCAGTACCTTGACCGCCGGTGTGAACGAATCCGTGTAAACGATTCGCGGGGTTATCTGCATTCGGGTTTGGTTCTTTGGAAATTGCCTCTTAGCTCATCCCGCCGGAGCCGCCCGTCGCGATCCATCGTGACAGAACGGCGCGGAGCGCGCAAGGGAGCGCCGTCCCGGCTGTCGACAGCGCCGCCGCGTCCGTGATCCAGGCGATTGGCTGGATGATCCCTTGGAACCGAATACTCGCACTCGAAAGATTCGTTCGAATCGCCTTTCGAGTCTCTTCCTCGCTCCTTCCCGTCGGGCCTATGCTCCCTTTACAGGCTCTATCGCGAGCCTCCATCTCCTTGGGTTTTCCACATGGTGATATTCGTAGGCGCGGTCGCCCTCGCTATTGGGCCTTCATGGCGATCTCGCCAACACCCGCGGCCCGAATCTGGGGTTGGAAGAATTTCGAAAGCTTGGCTCCTCCAAGGAGGGCGATCTATCTTCGGAGTTTTCAGGCGATGGGCTTATTGCGCTAGCCGGCTTGCTCCTGGGAGTCGATTACGTATGGTTTCATTAGGCGATCCCACGCGAGCTCGATTCCTGAGCCAGCCGAGTCCCCTTCGCGCATGACAGGACGGACAACGCACCGGTCAGGGGGCGATTGGGAATTGGGAATATCGAATCACCCTCGAAAAATACACCACCCGCCGGAGATGGTGGTTTACAAATGCGGCCGGTCGGTTGCGAATAGAACCGGCTGGTAAAGCGGAGGCAGGCTCTGCGGGAGAGCAACCTGCCAGGGAATAGCTGGCCTCGAACTCATCAAGACGATGACACCGGCGGCGAAGCCAAAGAGGACATCGGCGCCGGTCTGAAGCGGCCATTTGCTTTTCGAGCCAGTTGCCCTCTCCGGTAAACACTACGCCATCAGGGAGGACCTATCCCGCTGCGCCCGGCGAATGTCAACTTTCCGTCTACGGGACAGAGGTCCATACCCTACGCAGCCAGCCGCAACGGAAGCGAGTGCGCTAATTTCCCGAGGGCCTCTCCGCACTGTCTATGACAAGAATTTCGACCGGACCCTTTTGCGCGTTCAGTTTCAGTCCGAGCTGTTCCTGTAGTGCGGTAAATATCGAAGGACCATCCATATCCGCTGTTTGGCCCGGATCCCAATTCAGCTTCACGTCGAAATCTCCGCTTATGCCCGTGTCGTCCCGAACTGTACGATCCAGTAGCTGTGCGAGCAGATCGGCGAGAAGAGACATTGAGATTTTGCTGCCCTTCAACTGACCAGACCCGATGGTCGCTCCAGGCCCGGGAGCGTCGATGTTCCTTGTCAGCTTCGGCCCGTTCCTTCCCACTACCAGCGAGTAGATTGGCAAATCCTTTGTTTCGCGGTGGAATTTCAGCTTAAAGCGGTCTGCAAGCAGCGCCTGGATTGCCACTTTCCATTGGTCGCGATTGAGCGTAACTCCGGCCGCGGGCTGGGCGACGACATCGTAGGTTTCGTAGGATTCGGAGTCGGCCCATTTCGGTCGTCCGCGGACCTGGAAATCCTTGACTCCGTATGCCAGTTGAATCAGGGCATTGAGCGGTGCTCCAGTTGCCCTGAACCTCCCGCCCGGCTCGAATTTCATGGTCGTATTGCCGTATCCTGGAGGAGCTGGTTTGATCGATGCCACATCAAATTGCAGCGGCGGCTGAGCTGCGCACCGTACCGTGTGCATCGCTGCCAGCGTACAGGCACTGGCCAGCAGAAGCGTCCGCCGTAAACTGCGTTCGTTTGTCGCTTCACGCATCATTCCGTGTCCCTCATTTCATAATTCCTTCCAAGAGTGTTGAACTTCAGCATTCAATTGCGATTGGCCGCATCTGGAACAGAAGGCAGCATCTTGCGCAACTCCGCATCCGCAGTTGGGACAGGGGTGCACGATGGGTTTTCGAAGCAGGAAGTAGAGCACGAAGCCGATCGCATTCGGCACCAGCACGGTCAGCGCGGTCCAGGCAATGGCCGGCATACCACGACGGGATGCGTCGGCGTATACGTAGCCGGCGAGCAGCACATAAGCCGCCGCAAAGAGGCCGCCCATTGCGCCGATGACGGTTACCAACCCGACCTCCGCAAGGCCCAAGGTGTTTCGGTCGACGAAAAACCAATTCAACCCGGCGACAATTGCCAGGAACACCAAGGCAGCCGCAACCTTTGCGCCGATAGGAATCAGCGAGAATCCGCTCTTAACTGTCATACCGCAACCTCCCCCGAAACAGGAGCAGCATGTCAATCAGAACGGACGGGAGAATCCAGAAGACTACAAAACCAAACTGCCATGCGCGGTTCGGCAGATTCCATTGCCCGGCCAACCAGGTGACTGCCTGCCACATGACAAAAGAGCCCGCAATGGTGAGAGCGAGGGCGAGCGGAACGGCGAGCGGCTCACTCGAGCGCATCCGCTCAGCACGGCGCGTGACCGCCTCCTGCACGCGTAGCGCGGCGGCGGGATCGAGATCGAAGGCGAACGAATCGAGTGCCTGGATCGCGCGGCGATTGAGCTCGGCATGCCGGCTGCATTCGGCGCACTCGGAGAGGTGATGGTCGAGCCAACGCTGCTTCTCGGCGGGTATAGACTCCATCATGCCGCGATCCAGCAGCACACGGGCGCGTTCGTGAAGTTCAGGCTGCACCGCCCCCTCCTTCCAGTCGGGATCGCATGATCGCCAGACCGCGATGGATCCTCGATGAGATCGTGGATACGGGCGCGCCGACCACTTGAGCGATCTCATCGAGAGAAAGCTCTTCCTGGAAGCGCAGCAGCAGCGCCTCGCGATAGATAGGCTCCAGCGCCGCAAGAGCGCCGGCGACACGAACCGCGTCTTCGCTTTTGGCGGCGGCGGCAAACGGTGAATGGCCATCTGGCGCAGGGACTTCCAGAAGCGCTTCGGCATCGTGTGTGTTGAGGCCGATCTTCTGCCCGCGGCGGAGGTGATCGATCGCGAGGTTGCGCGCAATCGAGAACAGCCACGGCTCAAACCGAGAGCGTCCGTTGTACTGACCGGCGCGTTCCAGCACCCGCATCCAGGTTTCCTGCACGAGATCTTCCGCCTGCTCGCGCCGGGACGTCAGGTACACCAGGTACCGCAGCAGACGGTAATGAAATTGCGAAACCAGGCGGCCGATGAATTCCGAGTCCTTCCGTCTCAGAGCTCGCGCAATACACTGCGACTCGGTCTCCGCCAGCCGGGAAAATGCCATAACAACGGCTACCATACACTCTGTATACGAAGTCGGGAGCCGAAATTACGCATGGCCACGCATCTTGTTGATGAAAAAGCCTGTTCTACTGCTCTGCCTGCTGGAGTGGCACATAGATCCTGCCTGGTCGCGTAGCGTAGATCGACACTGCGCCGTTGATAGTTACTGTTCCAACACCCAATGGGCAAGAATCGCCATCGTCCTTTGCCCTGCACTACCGGGGGCGCCTCCGTCGCAGATCCCACAGCCCACGCGCCGAGAGGATGAAGGTGAAGCCCCCTAGCCCGCCGAGCGCCCAGAGTACCCAGACGAAGAAAAAGCCGCCGGGGGATTTGGCGATCTCGCCGTAATGTGCCCCCCTCATGTGGAGGACGGGCATGGCTGCTGCGATCAATCCGATGAGCAGGATGATGACGTGCCCCGATCGTCGTTCGGGGATCGCGAGCGTCCCGTACAGGAAGACCACGAGGACAAGCAGCGCAGTGTTTGAGCTCTCTGCCTTCGATATTCCACGAACGATGTCGTCGGTAATGTGAAGCGTCAGGAACAGGAGCGAGAGCAGAGATGCGACGGTCAACATTGTGTTGTGTTTCATTGGAAAGTCCCCTTATCTTATTGGATTTTGCGTGCCTCATTGCCCTGCTGCCTTTGCCTGCTCCGCCCAGTGCTGCTCATTCACCAGACACCAGGAGCGACAGCATATTTGACGACAACGGCGAAACCCGCCAGTCAGCAACTCAGTTATGCCAGCGGATCATAGGAGACCAGATCGCTCTGAAAACGGTAAATATCTTCACGTTGTTCAATAGATTGGGCACGACCGTTCCGGTGTTCGATTTGCGGCGCGCTAAAAATGGCGGCAGTCTCAGCAGCGGCGAGGGGAATACCGGCGGCCTCGATCGTTCGCCGCGAGATTGTCGCGCAGCGTTTATCGATCCCGCGGCTCACGGGTCTGGAGCGGCATCGGTAGGGATTCGCCGAAATCGACACCGCAATCTTCGAGCGCTACAAGAACCCGCCCAACCAAAAAAGGTGGCGAACCTTTCGATTCGCCACCCCAACCACCTTGAATAACCTTCTACTCCTGCCAATAAGTAACGAGCAATCCTTCGCCCGCCACATCGGCGTCGACCGCGTAGTCTTTCAACCGAATGGAATTCGTCCCATCCTGCGATTCGACATAGAAAGTTTCTGAAAAGCCACCCGACGCGTTCGGCCACAAAATGCGCGCCACGCCCTCGAGTGTTTCCTTTGTCATATCGGCAACGCCGACGTAGGCCTTGCCCGAAAACCCGGAATCACCTGGAAAAACACCCTCTCCACAGCGGCTCTAACCGAAGTTCGTCACGACCACTCCCTCGCGGCTCAGAAGACCCCCTTGATTACACGGTCTTGACCCGCGCGCGCCAGCAAGCGTTTCTGTGACGAACCTCGGCGAACCTGTCAGGGAACGATTACCACAGGCAGCTTCTTCTGATCTCCCATATTGGGGCATGCGGGATGACCCAAACCACTCGCGCTGTTTCCGATTCCGCCGTTGGGATTCGGCGTGATGTCGTACACGATATTATCCGGGCGCGAAGGGTCTCCCGACAATGGCGGGAACCCGGCCAGGTGGTCGAGGCCCAACAAATTGCGGACACGCCAGGCGACGTCATGGTCGGTACAGGAGTGATCGCCGGCTACGCCGATCCCGCCGAGCGGGGCTGCGCCTTGACCATAAAGGCCGAGCCCTCCGCCTATCGCGACGAAGCCCCCAACTCGCTGGCCGAGCATTGGATCGAAGGCTGTTCCGAGCCAATCCAGTTGTCCACTGAACAGCGCCGCCTGGTTCACCGGGTAGTTGTAAGATACGCCGCCTACAAAGCCGCCGGGCTGCGTAGACGAATAGAGATTAGCGGTGGACAACGCGGCGCCACCATTATTAAAAGCATTGGCGGTGTTTGCTCTCATAGCGGATGAGATGCGGGCGATTCCCAGTTGTGAACGCCTGTCGTTACCCGTGAAAGCAGTCGCGCATACAGTCCCGTCACGATCCACGATCGTCGCCCACTGCGGTGCGTTCAGGCCGCTGTTCTCAGCAGTTCTGGCAGTGGCAAGGGCCGTCTTCAACTGCGAGTAGCTCGGAAGAAGCGCACAGCCGTTGCTCTGACTCTGACCCTGCCCATTCATCGACGGAATAATCGCGAAGACCACCGCTGCCAACATCAACACACTCGTTTTCATGATTTTCTCCTTGTGTCCGTTGCCGGACGCTCTGTGATTCTTTTCGGCGCCTTTTGCGCCTCCGTTGAACATGGCGTGAATCCGGGGCCAAAGCTCTAATGTCAATCGAATGTATTTTTGTTAACATTAAGGCCCGATGTTTTATGCGGACATTACCCACTCAGGACGTGACGGAGTTGCTGCACGCGTGGTCCGGAGGCGACCGCGACGCATTTGATCGGTTAATGCCTGTGCTGTTGGAGGAATTGCGCCGTACAGCCCGCGCCTATATGCGGCGCGAGCGTTCCGGACACACACTGCAGACCACCGCACTTGTAAACGAAGTTTTTCTGCGCCTGGTCGACATAAATAGGGTCCAGTGCCACCATCGCATGCACTTTCTGACTATGGCCGCACAGTTAATGCGGCGCATCCTCGTGGATCATGCTCGCCGGGGCAGATATCTGAAACGGGGTGGGGGAGAACGTCCGGTTCCCCTCGATGAAGTAGCCGTCATCTCGCCGGAGCGATGTGCTCAGTTCGTAGAGGTGGATGAGGCGCTGAATGCTCTCGCCCTGCATGACGAGCGAAAAGCGAAGGTTGTGGAAATGAGATTCTTCGGCGGCCTTTCGGTGGACGAAACTGCTGCGGCCCTCAGTGTGTCGCCACAAACCGTGCTGCGCGACTGGAGCCTGGCCAAGGCATGGCTGAGGCGCGAGATGAGCCAGCGATCCGGATGAGCCCGGAACATTAGATGAGCGACTATCACTGGCAAAGGGTCGAGGAACTCTATCACGCCGCGCTGGAGCTGGCGCCGGGACAGCGGGCCGCATTTTTGCAGGAGATGGCCAGCGGAAATCACGACCTGCGCGCCGAGGTCGAGTCGCTGCTCAGGCATCACGATCCACAGGACATTTTGTTTGAAAAGCCCGCTCTGGCAGAGCTTGCCGGCGGCGACGAGCCAGCCTCTCGGACTACGCCCTTGCTGGAAGCGGGCGCGCACCTGGGGCGCTATCGGATCACAGGCTTTCTCGGGTCGGGCGGCATGGGCCAGGTTTACGAGGCAAGCGATATGCGGCTGGGCCGTTCCGTCGCCATCAAGACTTCCCGTTCGCGATTCTCGGATCGTTTCGAGAGCGAAGCGCGGGTAATCTCGTCCCTGAATCATCCGAACGTCTGCACGCTTTTCGATGTGGGGCCGGATTACCTGGTGATGGAGTTCATCGAAGGCTCCACGCTGGCTGAGCGGATGAAGCAGGGCCCGATTGCGCTTGAGGAAGCGCTGACGATAGCGAGGCAGATTGCAGGCGCTCTGGAATCGGCCCACGAGAAGAGCATTGTGCATCGCGACCTGAAACCGGCGAACGTGAAAATCCGACCGGACGGCTCGGTGAAGGTGCTCGATTTCGGCCTTGCTAAGGCAAGTGAGACCAGTGTGGAGCAAACGCACGCGTGGATGATCATCGGGACTGCCGGTTATATGAGCCCGGAACAGGCCCGCGGCCAGTCGGTAGATAAGCGCGCCGATATCTGGGCGTTTGGCGTGGTGTTGTACGAGATGGTGGCAGGGCAACGCCTGTTCAGCAGAGCGACTACCGCGGATTCGATCCAGGCAGTTCTCAGTGAAGAAGCGGACCTGACGCAAGCGCCGCAGAAGGTTCGGCGGCTGTTGGCGGCTTGTCTCGAAAAGGATCCGCGGAAACGGCTCCGGGATATAGCCGATTGGGAACGGTTGCTTGAACAGGAAAGCGCGCCCGCGGTCGCCATACAACCAACACGTCGCCCGGTGGTCTGGATGGCCGCGTTCGGCGTGGCAGCACTGGCTCTCTTCGCGACAGGCGCGGTGCGTTTGTTGGAGAGGACTCCGGTTGCGCCAGCGACGCATCTCACCTTGCCCCTGCCAAACACAGTCGCTGGGGTCCGCTATCTGGCGCTGTCACCAGACGGTCGCACACTGCTGCTTGGAATTACGGGCAAAGACGCGGCGGGGAGCGGTCTGGCGTTGCGGTCATTCGATTCGGATCAGATCCGCCTGCTGCCGGGCACAGGCGGCGCGCGGGAACCGTTCTGGTCGCCGGACGGCAAGAGGATCGCTTTCAGCGAATTGGACGGCAAGCTTCGAATCATGTCAGCCGGCGGCGGACCTGCGGAAGTGGTGTTCGAAGGCTCCGGTTGTGGGTGCGGGGGCGGAGCCTGGGGAGATGGCGGCGTCATCCTGGTGGTCGATATCAAACACCAGTTCGAGCGCTGCGACGCCGAGCGATCGCGTTGCAAACCGCTCACCGACGATTCAACTATTAAGCGGAGCAGCCCCGTTTTTCTGCCGGACGGCAAACACTTTTTATTCAGCGTCAGAGCAGTGACGCCGGAGGCCGAGGCACGTGAGGGCCTGTACGTGGGGTCGCTGGAGAATCCGATCGGGAAGCGGTTGCTTCCCGACGCGGGCAAGGGGATCTTCGCGCACGGGCCGGGCGGGCGCGGCTTTCTGCTCTTTCTCCGCGACGAAGCTCTGGTGGGGCAGGCTTTCGACCCGAGTGCGCTCACGCTCAGTGGCGATGTCTTCAAAATCGCCGCAGATGTAAGCCGCGACGGAAGCCTCCAGATGATGGCCTCGGTGGCCGCCAACGGCGTACTCGTTTACGGGACCGGACGCAACGTGAATACTCAGCTGACGTGGCTTGATCGGGCAGGGAATGCTCACTCCGTTATTGGCCCCGTGCGGGCCCAGCATTCCGTAGCGTTGTCTCCTCGGGGAAACCGGATAGTCGTGACCAGAGGGCCCCCCGGCGGTAAGGACCAGGGCATGTGGCTGAGGGAGGGTGAGCGGGACAACGAGTCGCGGCTGATCGCGCCTCCGATCAGCGGAGAGGCAGGCGTCTGGTCCCCCGACGGAAGAATGGTGGCATTTGCGGGAGAAGATGGCAATCTGTACCGCAGGGATGTTTCGAGTGGCGCAAAAGAGGAACTGATTCTGAAGGATGGCTTCTCCAAGAAGACGTCCGACTGGTCGCGCGATGGCCGCTATCTTCTGTTTACGACGACTGACCCGAAGACCAACGGCGACATCTGGGTATTGCCGGACCCCGGAGGGATCGCCGGAGCCACTAAGCCGTACCCGTTTCAGCGGACTGCCGCTATCGAGAGCCAGGCGGTGATTTCCCCGGACGGGAAGTGGATCGCCTACACCTCCAACGAATCCGGGTCCGAAGAAATCTACGTGAGGCCTTTTCCTTCCGGTCCGGGCCAGTGGAAAGTCTCGGCGCGATCCGGCTTTGAGCCGCGATGGCGAGGTGACGGTAAGGAACTGTTTTACTGGACGCGAGAATTGGCGCCATACCATCGTTTGATGGCCGTCTCTACTAAGGTCGGCGCCGATGGGTTGTTTGCCGCCGGCGAACCACAGCCCTTGTTTGAGCACAGAATCTACAAATGGATAATGACGTTCAATTTCTCGACCTACAGCCCGGCACCGGATGGCCAACGTTTCCTGGTGCTCGCGAAGCCGGATGTACAGGAAACCGTCCACGTTCTTTCCAATTGGACTCAGATGTTTCCAGGGAAACCTTAAATCAAAACCTTAATCGAGCGCCTTGTACTGAACTCCCCGCGACCACTGGGTATTCGCCGTGGTGCCCGACTGCGAAGATGTTTGCAATGATCCTCGGGCCGGGGTGGCGGATTCTTACAACCCGCCACCCCAACCTAACCTTCTACTCCTGCCAATAAGTAACGAGCAATCCTTCGCCCGCCACATCGGCGTCGACCGCGTAGTCTTTCAACCGAATGGAATTCGTCCCATCCTGCGATTCGACATAGAAAGTCTCTGAAAAGCCACCCGAAGCGTTCGGCCACAAAATGCGCGCCACGCCCTCGAGTGTCCCCTTAGTCATATCGGCAACGCCGACGTAGGTCTTGCCCGTCAAACCCGGAATCACCTGGAAAAACAGCTTGGAAGCTGTAATCGCAGGATCAGTCGCGAGCGGAACGGGAGTGCCCGGCGCCGTAACGTTGACCCGGCCTTTGCAATTGATGTTCATCAAGTCTCCTTGACCGCATCATATGCGGCAAGCCCGGCGGATAACAGTATAGCTAAACCCGTAAGCGACTGAAAAAAATGGAGATGGAGTTTTTTGAAATCTGTGATGGTATGTAGGGCGCTGCAGCACCCCCGGCGGATCGGTGAAAATCGACACCGGGTGCGGGGAGCACTCAGAAAGATACTGCGGCGTGAAAAAAGCATGTCGGTTGCGACAGCCATGCGCGATATTCGGTTTTCGTGAGCATGGAATGGGCTGGGTGCGGCTGCTCAAATCGTTGCCGGGTGTGGGGAACTCTGGGGGCGACAATCCATCTGGAGATCGGAGACGTCAGCCGGTTTCCTTCGCCCCAGCATCTGGCAAGTTACGCGGGGCTGATGCCGCGCGTGATCTCCAGCGGCGGCAAGACCTGGCACGGACGCACATCGCCTCAGTCCAATCACTATCTGCGCTGGGCTTTTGTGGAAGCCGCCGACGCAATTCTGACGCATCGCAAAACATATGCCGGTGCCCATGTGATCGAACTTTACGACCGGCTGAAGAAGCACAAATGTCACGGCAAAGCCGCTATCGCGGTGGCGGCATTTGGCCGAGTCGGCTGGTGGATTACGGGAACAGTATCGCCCGCCGGGTGCGCAAGGGGCGGTGCTGCCTTCGTCCAGGAACGGTAAGCGCGGCTGACGGTCTGACCTTCAAGGTCGAATTGTGATTGCGAAACCCGGGGCGAAGACGCTCATGCCCGCGGTCAGGGCGGATAGATGACTTTGCAGACGAAGCAGCAGGTAAGAGCGCGAAGAAAACGAAAGCCCAATTATCAGACGAAAGGAGATTGCTCGGGGAAAGTGAACTTCGAATCAGACTTCCGGGGCTCTGCCCCGGGCCCCGGAGTTTAACGCTTTTCGCCAGGATTGGATCTTTGACATCCCGAACCGATTGGGCGCGAGCGGAAGCCCGCGCATCCAATCCCGGCCAGGAACGGCGCTCAGGTCGCTCTCCAGCGTTGCCTTATCCTCCGTCCGGTAACTGGAAGTGTATCGAAAGTCCATGCCTGAGGCCTCTAAAAAAAACAGTCAAAAACAGTCATTTTTTCGGCGCTTTGGCCACAACGAAGTATGAAAAAGCGGCTTTGCCGCGAGCGAGCATGACGGGAAGGCAGAGGCTGTGGCACGTATTCTATGTCGCTGATGTGGTCCGGTTTATAAATCGCCGTTTTCGAAGATTCGTTAGAACCAATGGCCGATGGACACAGATGGACCCTGATAAAAAACCTGATCACACGTTTTCCGGATATCCGGCATCTTTCACGCCGGCAGTAGCGGACGGGACTTTCAGGCCGTAGCCAAGGGGCAAAGAATATGGCGCGATTCAGATTCGCAGGATTCAGTCTCATTGCCTGTATCGGGATGGTTGTGGCGGCTCGGCTGGAGGCTCAGACGGACCCGCCTATACTCGGGCAGCGGGGATTTCAGCCTGGCGCCACATACACTGTTAGGGGCGGCGAGAAACGATACCATTTCGGGCGGCGCGGGGCGGAGCCAGCGGAGCCGGTTCCTGGTGCCCATGGGCGGGGATCGGTAAGGACTCTACATCAGTTTCTAAATTATGTAAGAGCGGACCAGAAGCGCACGGTTTCCTTGCTGCCGCAGGCGCTTTAAAAATTCTGCGCTTTTAAATCTCCCGGTCTACCACTGCACTGCTTCCGGCGCGCGGCGTGCATGGAGTGAGCGTCAGCGAAGCGACGGATTTGCACGACGCGCGACGGCGGTCCAGCGTCCCGTTTGCAGTCATGCGCTACCGGTAAGCCTCCCGGCGGTTGCGCACACGAACGACCTCAATCGAGTCGGCATCGCTCTTGCGGAAGATCACGCGCCAGTCGCCGATCCTCAGACGGTATTGCGGAGGATCGAAGCCATGCAGTTGTTTCACATTGCCGGCTTCGGTCTTGAGGAAGCGGGCCAGCGATTTGAGCAGACCCAGTGCCGTGTCGCGATCAATCACCCGGACGTCGGCGCGGGCTTCAGTGGATCAGATAACCCGCTTAGCCACGCTTAGCGATCACTCTCGCGGTCTTGAGCCATGTTCCGGAAGTCTTCCATCGTGAGGCCGAAATCGGCCAGGACTTCTTCCATGGGAACGCCACGGCCCGCGTCGAGCGAGGCGACTCCCGCCTGTATGGCGGCTCTGTCCTCCGGCGTGACCTGCTCATCGTCCAATGGCGCCAGCGCCAGCTTTCGGTCGAGCGGCGAAAGCATGGTTTCGAGCAGGCCATAGACAGCCGAGAGTTGATCGCCTGGCAAGCGGTCGATATAGGCGTGGACGTGTTGACGTTGTTCAGTAACGTTTTCAGTATGGTCGAGAGTCATGGACTTACTTCCTTCCCAGTTTGCCGGGAGCCGCGGCCGCCGGAGACGACCATCGGCGGGCTTCATGTTTGAGAATCATCCCGTCGAGCAGACTGCGAATCACTTGTTTTTCATCGGCGTCGAAACGGCTGACGGCCTCGAACTGAAGCCGCAGATCGTCGTCCGGCCCGCGCTGTGTATTGCCAGACTCATCGCGGCCAAAAAGAAGTTCGTCGGCGCTGACGCTGAGTGCGGTAGCCAGATTCCTGATGACGTCGAGCGTCGGCTGCGAAGAACCTGCTTCGTATCGTTTTAGCTGCTGCACATGGACACTGACGCGTTCCGCCAGATGTTGCTGGGTCAAACCTTTTTCTTTGCGCAGTGTAGCCAGGCGTTGCGCGAAGTCCATACCTGAATCAAGACGGGGCACACCCGCAGGATACGGAGGGGATGATGTTGTGCTCCCTGCTTGGAATTTCATATGATACCTGAATAGTATCAGATATGTTGCTTGACAGGTTTCCGGAGAACCCGGGGCGCGATATTCGGTTTTCGTGAGCATGGAATGGGCTGGGTGCGGCTGCTCAAATCGTTGCCGGGTGTGGGGAACTCCGGGGGCGACAGTCCATCTGGAGATCGGAGACGTCAGCCGGTTTCGCTGGGAAGATTTCACGCTTCCGTAGCCCGGGCTTTCGCGTCGCCTTGAATGCCGGTGTAGACCTGATTTCGGATCAGCCGCGTAATCGCGTCCCGAAGCTCCGGGTTATCGAGGAAGCGCACCACCTGCTCACTATTGCGGTCCATCCTTCCGATAACAAGCTCTTCCAGCTTGCGGTCGAAGACATGCGCGAAGTTGTCAAGGGTGTTGGCTTCACCCGCATTGCGGACCGATTCGTCCGCCGACGCATCGGCTCGAACCTGATCCCAAAATAATTCATCGGAACTGGTGAACTCGGTCCCAAACCGGTCATTGAGCACGTCCACGACCCGTGACAACGGAACCTGCTGGTCTTCAATTTTCCCGGTGCCCACGTCCGACGGCCCCTTCAGGGTTCCCGCCGTCCCCGGCTGCAAAGCTATACGGCCTTCACTGATTTTCTGCAGCCGATAGAACTTCAGCCTTACGTCATCATCCAAATCCAGCCGCCCGGTCCCTTCCCGCCCCGGCAGTTTGGTTTCGAAGAATCGCAGGTAGGCATCCAGCTTCTCGAGCTTACTGTCGCCGAAGGGAATAACCTGTGAGAGAAACGAGTAGAGACGGCGGAACGATTCCAGCCGGTTCCGAAGTTCTTCCTTGCCGTCTTCGGTGGCTTGCTCAAACCGACCCACCGCCTTATCGACGATTGAGTACATCAGCGCATGATCGGTCGGGCTCGGTTTGTCGGAACGGCGGGGCTTGAAGTACACAGCCGCAAACTGCTCCACTTCGAGTTCCTGGAGGATGAATGAGCCATAGAGTTCAGCGCGAAGCGTGTAGAGCTGGCGCGCGTCCGGCGTGCCCGTGATGTTCGGCGCGGTGTCGTAATACCGCTGAAATGCTTTCTGGATCTCTTCCGGGTCGTTAACGAAATCGAGGACGAATGTATCTTCTTTGCCAGGGCACATGCGATTCAGGCGCGACAGAGTTTGCACCGCCTGCACGTCGGCAAGTCTCTTATCCACATACATGGTGTGCAGCAGCGGCTGATCGAAGCCGGTCTGATATTTGTCGGCGGCGATCAGAATGCCGTACTCCAGCTTTCCGAATTCCGAGGGCAATTGCTTCTCGCTGATCTTGCCCCCGTTCATCTTCACCTCTGTAAGTTCCTCTTCAGTGGGATCGTCAGGGTCCACCAGGCTGCCCGAGAAGGCCACCAGTGTCCGAAGATCGTTGTACTTATGTTCGCGGATATATTTGTCCGCCTCTTTCTTGTAGCGAACGGCTTCCAGGCGAGAACCGGTCACCACCATGGCCTTAGCCTGGCCCCCTATCCGATGCCGGACAGTCTGCCGAAAATGTTCGATGATCACTTCGGTTTTCTGCACAATGTTATGGGGGTGAAGGCGCATGAAGCGGGCCAGCGCTTTGGCCGCCTTTTTCTTTTCCACCTCCGGATCGCCCTGCGAGAATTTGAGCAATCTGTAATAGGTGCTGTAAACCGTGTAATTCCGCAGCACGTCCAGGATGAAGCCCTCCTCGATCGCCTGTCGCATGCTGTACTCGTGAAAGGGAGCCGGCTCGCCGTTCCCGTCGGGCTGTCCGAAAAGTTTGATGGTCTTGTACTTGGGAGTAGCGGTAAAGGCGAAAAAGCTGAGGTTCGGCTGTTGTTTGCGGCCTTCCACGATTCGGATGACCTCTTCCTCGTAGTCGGGCAATTGCTCTTCCTCCGCGCGTTTCCGCGCAATCGCGCGAATTCGCTCGCCGGCAAGAGTGGCTTTCATCTTGGCAGCGCCTTCACCCGACTGTGAACTGTGCGCCTCATCCACGATCACCGCATAGCGCCGTTCGGGGAGGTCCCCTGTATGTTTGGCGACGTACGGAAATTTCTGAAGGATCGTAATGATGATCGGTACTCCATTGCGCAGAGCGTCCGCAAGTTGTTTGGAGTCGTCCTCAATCTTCATTACAACGCCGGTTTTATGCTCGAACTGGTAGATGGTTTCCTGAAGTTGCTTGTCCAGCACGAGTCTGTCGGTAATGACGATGACGGAATCGAAGACTTTGCGGTCTTTGGCGTCATGCAGGCTGGAGAGTCGGTGCGCCAGCCAGGCAATGCTGTTGCTTTTGCCGCTGCCTGCCGAATGCCAGACGAGATAGTTCTTGCCCACTCCCTTACGCGCATCGGCGACAAGTTTGCGCACCGCGTCTATCTGGTGGTAGCGCGGGAAAATGAGCGACTCCTGTTTACCCGACTTGTCTGTATGAAGGAACCGGCCCAACAAATCGAGCCAGCTATCGCGTTTCCAGATTTGCTCCCATAGGTAGTCCGTTCGGTAGCCGGTCGGGTTTTCCGGATTGCCGGCGCCTTTTTTATTGCCCTGATTAAACGGGAGAAAACGCGTGGCATCGCCTTCCAGTCGCGTAGCCATGTAGCACTCGTCGGTATCGACGGCGAAGTGAACCAGGGCGCGTTTCTTGAATGAGAACAGCGGTTCCCGGTGATCGCGCGCCCGGTACTGGAGAATTGCGTCGCGGACGGTCTGGTTCGTAAAAGCGTTTTTTAGCTCGGCGGTCGCAACAGGAAGGCCGTTGAGACTGAGGAGCATATCGATGGACTGCTTATGCTCCAGGCTGAAGTGGATTTGGCGGGTGACGGTGAGGTGATTTTCCTTGTAGAGTTTCGCGGTCTCGGGATTGAGCCCGCTGGCTGGCGCGAAGTACGCCAACTGAAAAGTTTGTCCGAAGAAGTCGAGCCCGTGACGCAGCACGTCAAGTGTGCCGCGACCGTCGAGCGCAAGGACCAGTTCGGCCAGGAACGCTTCGCCCGCACCCTTGCCGTAGTACGCGACAATAGTCTGCCATTTTGAGGGCTGGGTGGTCTGAACGAATTTCAGGACGAGATGAGGATGAAGAGCAAGAGTGCGGTCGTACTGCGCGGGATCACCTTTGTCGTAGCCGCCGGCGGTTAGCAGAGAATGCTCGACAGCGGTTTCAAAAGCGATTTCGCGGTGATCGACCATTAGGCCAAGGCCTCCATTTTCTTGTCGTGGGCGGGGATGTCGAGTTGGCCGGTTACGGCGGCGGTGATTAGGGCGGAACGGTGGCGGTGTGAGCGAATCCGTGTAAACGGTTCGCGGTGCGATTAGCGTTCGGGTGTTCGGTCGTAGAGAAAAGCTCCTCAGCTCATCCCGCCGGAGCCGC
>Ga0105240_10002842_pt1 | contig 27370 bp, 19 predicted proteins | sample KBSC54metaG_FD_80426 | JGI IMG/M metagenome (GOLD analysis project Ga0105240, IMG submission 80426) | Corn rhizosphere microbial communities from Kellogg Biological Station, Michigan, USA - KBS C5-4 metaG | ecosystem: Host-associated > Plants > Roots > Rhizosphere > Soil | place: Michigan, USA... | reverse complement strand
GTCTCCAGGTCGCCGGGGTCGGCATAGCCGCCGGGGCTGTCGGCCACGAACACCAGGTCGAACTTGCCGCGTTCGGCGGTCTGGGCGAGGCCCTTGTAGTGCTCGAGGTTCAGGCCGGCGTCGGCCTGGGTGTCCGGGTGCAGCCAGGCTGCCACGTGGTGCCCGGTGGCCTGAAGGAAAGCGCCGAGACGCAAGCGGCGGGGTTGCGCAGCCATGGCTGGCTCCTGTCGTGAACTCTTGAACGGGAGGGTGATGTCGGGCCAGCGCCGGCTAGGCGGGCACCAGCTTCAGGGCGTCGGCCGGGTAGCGGTCGCCGACCGTGGAGCCCGGCGTGAAGACCGCTTCCAGTTCCGCCACGGTGGCGGCGTCGAGGCGGACGTCGTTGGCGCCCCAGTTGGCCTCCAGGTGCGGGATGAAACGCGTGCCCGGGATTGGCACGACGTCCTTGGCCAGCACCCAGGCGAGGCTCACCTGGGCGATCGTGGCTCCGAGCCGCGCGGCGACCTTTTCGATCGTCTCGCGGCGCCGGCTGTTGGCGGCGATCGCCTCGGGCTGGAAGCGCGGATGCTGGTGGCGGCGGTCGGTCGGATCTTCCACCTTCGAGCCAGCCAGAAAGCCTCGGCCGAGCGGGCTGTAGGACACGAAGCCGATGCCCAGGGCCCGCGTGGTGGGCAGGATTTCGGCCTCCACGCCCCGCGTCCAGAGCGAGTATTCGCTCTGCAGGGCCGTCAGCGGGTAGGTCGCATGCGCCCGGCGCAGGCCGTCCGCGCTGACCTCCGAGACGCCGACGCCGCCGATCTTGCCCTCGTCGCGCAGGCGGCCAAGCTCGCCCACCGACTCCTCGACCGGGATCTGTGGGTCGACGCGGTGCAGGTAATACAGGTCGATGAAGTCGAGCCCGAGGCGCTGGAGGCTGGCCTCGACCGCCTCGCGCGGCTTCAGCAACGGCGCGTCGAGCGCGCCGCCCTGGCGCGGCACGAACTTGCTGGCGACGATGAGTCCGTCTCGTCGGTCGGCGATCGCCTGCCCCAGCAGCCGCTCGTTGTGGCCATTGCCGTAGCCGGTGGCGGTGTCGAAGAAATTGATCCCGAGGTCGATCGCCCGGTGCAGGGTGCGGATCGACTCGGCGTCCTCCGCGGCGCCGTAGGCGCTGGAAAGGCCCATGACGCCAAAGCCCTGGCGGCTGACCTTGAGGTCTGCGAGGTTCGGCATGGTGAACTCCTTACGGTTTGTGGCAGCCTCAGCCGGCCGCTGACGGATGGTCGCCGAGCCCGCGGTCGCGGGGGCTGACCGGCGGGCGATGGAAAGTCCGGTTGGGCGGCGGGATCGCGGTGTCCTCGAAGGCCGCGTCGACGCCGAGCAGGGCCAGAAGCCGGGCCTTCAGCGCCGCGACCTCGCCGGCGTCGGCGGGGCCTGGTCCCCGGCGCGGCGTCGCAAGATCCGCCGCCAGCTTGCCCCCTTCGAGCACCACCACCCGGTCGGCGAGGGCGATGGCCTCGTCCACGTCGTGGGTCACCAGCAGGACGGCCGGGTTGTGGATGTCGGAGAGGCGCTTCAGCAGGGCGTGCATGCGGATGCGGGTCAGGGCGTCCAGCGCGCCGAAGGGTTCGTCGGCCAGCAGCAGCTCGGGTTCGCGGACCAGGGAGCGCGCCAGGGCGACGCGCTGCTGTTCGCCGCCGGAGAGCTCGTAGGGCCACGAGGCCGCGCGGCCGGCGAGCTCCACCTCCTCCAGCGCGTTGAACCCCCGCTCCCTGACGCCCGGACCAGACAGCCCGAGCACCACATTGTCGAGCACGCGTTTCCAGGGGAGCAGTCGGGCGTCCTGGAACACCACCGACAGGCGGTCTGGCCGCACGAGCTCGCCGCTGCCCTGCGCCTCGTGATCGAGTCCGGCCAGGGCCCGCAGCAGGGTGCTCTTGCCCGAACCGCTGCGGCCGAGCAGGGCCACGAATTCGCCGCGGCGGATGTCGAGGTCGAGGCCGTTCAGGACGCCCCGCAGGGTGAACCGGCGGACGAGGCCGCGGATGCGAACCACTGGACCGGTCATGGCGCGAAGGTCCGGCGCCAGGCGAGCGCGCGCGTTTCCAGCAGGCGAACGGCGCCGTCCGAGGTCAGCCCGAGCAGGGCGTAAACCACCAGGCCGACCAGGATGACGTCGGACTGGGCGTAGGTGCGGGCGAGGTTGATCATGTAGCCGATGCCGCTGGTGGCGTTGAGCTGTTCGACCACCACCAGGGCCAGCCAGGCCGCCAGCACCCCGAAGCGCAAGCCGGTCAGGAAGCCCGGCAACGCGCCCGGCAGCACCACTTCGCGGATGAAGCGCCAGCGGGAGAGCCCGACCGTCTCGGCCAGCTCGACATACTTCAGGTCGATGCCGCGCAGCGCCGCGTGGGTCTGGATGTAGATCGGGGCGAACACCGAGATGGCGATCACCGTCACCTTCATCGGCTCGCCGATGCCGAGCCAGAGGATGATCAGGGGGATCAGGGCCAGCACCGGCACCGACCGCTTGATCTGCACCAGGCTGTCGAACATGTAGCCCCCGAGCCGGCTGAGGCCCGAGATCAGGGCGACGAGCACGCCCGCCGCCACGCCCCAGGCCAGTCCTTCGCCGGCGCGCAGGGCCGAGACGGCCAGGTTGTCTTGCAGGCGGCCGTCCTGGATCAGCTGCCAGGCGGTGGCCGCGGTGGTCCAGGGCGCAGGGAGCACCCGTGGGTCGATCAGGCCGGCGGCTGAGCCGGTGGTCCAGACCAGCGCCAGCAGGAAGGGACCAAGGAGCCAGCCGAACGGGACCGCTTCGCCAGGGCCGAGACGCCCCTTCGGGCGCGCCGGCGCCGCTGGCTGCGCGCGACTGAAGCGCAGATCGATGAGGGCGTCGCCGGGCGCGTCGTCGGCGGACTCCATCACGGCGCCTGTGTAGGCGTTCATCGTTGGGCTCCTCTGGCGTCGGCCACGGCGGCCGGCTGGGCGGCGATGGCGTCGGCGGGAACGGTTTCGAAACGGCGGTCGAACAGCGTCGCCGCCGCGAACGGCCGACGGTGGGTCTGGCCCGCCATCAGATCGATGGTGGCCTGCTGCAGGCGGATGGCCTCGTCCCAGCTGCGTGGCACGTCGGGTCGGCCGGCGGCGTCCACCGTGTAGCGGGCGTCGTCGGGCGACAGGCCCTGGTTGCCGACGTAGTAGATCTGGGCCCATTCGCTCGGGTGGGCGGCGATCCAGGCCTGCGCCCGGCCCCACAGCTTCAGATACTGCTTCAACGCCGCCGCCTTGCCGGGGTCCTGAAGCGTCTCGGTCCGGACATAGAGGTCGCCGAGGTCGTCGCGCACGGCGCTGTGGCGGACCAGGGCCGCGCCCTGGCTGCCGTAATTGGCGACGTAGCGCCGGGCGGCGGCGCCGGCGCCGATCGGCGCGACGTCCACCAGGCCCCCGATCAGGGCGTTGATGTAGAGGTCGCCGCCGCTCGACGGCAGCTCGACGAGGGTGACGTCCCTGGGGGTCAGGTGCGCGGCCTCCAGGGACCGCAGCACGATCTCGCCCTGGACCTGGCCGGGGCTGAAGGCGATGCGCTTGCCGCGCAGGTCGGCAAGAGAACGGACGCCCGAGTGGGGCGCCACCGCCAGCACGAACACCGGGTGTTCCTGCGGGTCCTGGCGGAAGCGGACGGCGATCATCTTCACCGGGATGCCGACCCAGACGGCGTGGATCGGCGGCATGTTGGCGGCGGACCCGACGTCGAGGGCGCGGGCGTGGAACGCTTCGGTGACGGCCGGGCCGCCGCTGATCTCGGCCCATTGGACCTGGAAGCTCAGGTCCTTGTCCCAGCCGGTGTGCTTCAGCACCTGCTCGGTCGTCGGATCGCCGATGATCAGCTTGACCCCGGGCGGAACCTGATCGGGGATCGGGGCGTCCAGGGCCAGCCGGCCGTGGCCGGTGTCGGCGGCGTCGCCGGCGCCGGCGAACACGCCGTGACGGGTCTGGGCGGCCCAGCCGAGCACGCCAGCCGAGGCCGCGAGGGCCACGCCCACGATGATCGCGATGCCTTTCCGGGTGGAAGCCACGTCAGGGGTCCTGAAAAGTGGGAGGTGGGCGCCGCGGCCCCTGGGGAGGAAGGAGCCGCGGCGCAGGCGAGGCCGTCAGGCCTCAGCCGAGCACATTGAAGAGTTCGCCCTCGAGCGGCTGCGAGCGGAAGCCGTCGACGCCCTCGGGCCGGTCGCCGGCGACCGTGATCCGCCGAACGGTCCGACCCAGGCTGAACTGGGCGTAGTCGATCGGCCCGGCGTGCGAGACGGCGGCGTTGTCCCAGACCACCAGCGACTTGGGCTGCCAGCGGAACCGCACCTGGTATTCGGGGCGGGTGATCTCGTGGAACAGCAGGTCGAGCAGGAACTGGTTCTCGCGCTCCTTCAGGCCGGCGAAGTGGGTCACCGTGCCGGCGTTGAAGAACAGCACCCGCTCCCCCGTCTCCGGGTGCAGCCGCACCAGCGGATGCAGCGAGACGAACGGGCCGGTGCTGCGCCCGTCCTTGCGCGGCTTGCGATCCCCGGCGTCGTAGCTGGAGGTCTGGTGGACCGCCTTCAGGCCGTCGACCAGATCGCGGATCTTCGGCGACAGGCCTTCGTAGGCCGCCGCCAGGTTGGTGAACAGGGTGTCGCCCCCGTAGGGCGGGATCGAGGTCCCGTGCAGGATCGAGAACCGGTTGGGATTGGCCACGAAGGTGATGTCGATGTGCCAGCCCTTGTAGTCGCGCGGGGCCTGCTTGCTGGGCGGACGGCTGTCGCGATCGGCGCGGCGGGTGCGGTATTCCTCCACCGACCGTTCCCAGATCTCGGGATGGTCATCCAGGCCCTCGGAGATCGGGTGGGCGGGCGTCAAGGGGCCGAAGTAGCGGCCGAACGCCTTCAACTGTTCGTTGCTGATGTCCTGGTCGCGGAAGAACACGACACGCCAGTCCCGGATCGCCGCCTTGATCTCCTCGACGGTCTGGTCATCCAGCGGCTGGGTGAGGTCGACGCCCGAGATCTCCGCGCCGATGATCGGCGTGGACGGCGATACGATGATCCTGGATCGGCGGCTCTGCTGGGACGGCGTCCCGGCGCGAAGCGCGACGGCTGCATTGCTCATGGTTGACTCCCTGACGCGACCAATCACCTGGGCGGCCGCCTCGGCGCGCCCTTATCACGTCAAAACCCTATTTGTTGGATAGGCTTTAGAAAAGCGCCAACTGGCCCCTTCATGGGCCAGAAATTCTCGCCCGCACCCCAGCGCCTCTGATTCGCCGGCCGAGTCCGCCCCGTCGTTTCCTCGGCGCTTTCGCCCCGCCGCCCGTCCGGCCGTCGCCTTCAGTGCGAGCCGGCGACGCCTTCCTCGGAAGGGGTCAGGTCGAGCAGAGCGCCCATCGGCGTGCGCAAGGCGTCGGCCAGCGTCGTGCGGTCGAGGATCTCCGAGACCTCATTGCGGACATTGGCGATCACGCGGCGAAGCACGCAGGTCGCCTCGTCATCGCAGTCGTCGCAGCGGCGGTAGAAGTTGCGGCTGGCGCAGGGCAGCAGCGCCAGGGGACCGTCGATGAGGCGGATGACCTCGCCAAAAGTGATGAGATCCGCGGGTTTGGCCAGGAAATAGCCGCCGAGCTTGCCGCGGGCGCTGGTCACCAGCGCGCCCCGGCGCAGGTCCGACATGATCGCCTCGAGGAACTTGCGAGGGATGTGATCCTCGTCGGCGATCTCGCTGACCCGGCGCGAACCGCCCCCGGCTCGCGCCAGGTTGATCATCGCCTTGAGGGCGTACCTGCACCTTTGAGAAAGCATCCCTGCGCCCATTCAGCCTTGCAACCGAACCCTAGTGGAAGGCGGCGCCGGTGACGATGCCCGCGGCCTGGCTTTGGGCCGCGCCCGCCAGCTCTCGCGATCGTTTCCCACAGGAAACCTATCGCCACTTCGAGAAGGTCTGAATCCAATTCATATTGACTAGATATGGATACGACGGCCAAAACGTGACCGTCGCGCTCCCCCGCGGCCAGGAGTAACGAACCATGCCGTCTCGTCGCACAGGGCGATGTCGCGGGCGCTGAGCGCCGCCGTTCCCTTCCCCTCATTGCGCCTGCGCCGCCGGCCCTTCCGGGCCGGTGAGCCGCCGTGCGCGCCCGCACCTCCGAGAGCTGACTCATGAACCCGCCCTACCGCGCGCCGTCGCAGCGACAGCCGCTCCTCCGCACGACAATTCTCTCAACCCTGGCGCTGGCGGCGCTTAGCGCCCCCGGCCTTTCCCGCGCCGCCGACGCGGCCGTGGACGCCACCGCCGATGCGACCGTGGACGCGACGGTCGACGCCACTGTCGACGCCACCAGCCTGAACGACGTCGTCGTTACCGCGCGACGGCAGTCGGAGCGCGCGTCCGACGTGCCGATCGCGCTCAGCGCCCTGCCCAAGGAGACGCTGCAACGCACCGGCGCCTACACCCTGGCGGACATCCAGAACCTGACGCCAAGCGTGGTCGCGTTCCAGACCAACGCGCGCAATTCGTCCATCGGCATCCGCGGCATCGGCGTCTCGTCGGCAGCCGACGGGCTGGACACCACCGTCGGCGTCTATGTCGACGGCGTCTACCTCGGGCGTCCCGGGATGGCGCTGGAGGACCTGGTCGACCTGGACCAGGTCGAGGTGCTGCGGGGCCCGCAAGGCACGCTGTTCGGCCGCAACTCCGCCGCCGGCGTGCTGAACGTGACGACCGCCAAACCGAGTTTCAGGCCCGGGGCCACGATCGAGGGCTCGTACGGGAACTACAATTTCGAGCAGGTGAAGCTCAGCCTCACCGGCCCTCTGGTCGAGGACAAGGTGGCGGCGCGGCTGACGGCGTTCCTGACCCACCGCGACGGCGTGCTGCCGAACATCCAGTCCGGCGTCGCCAACAACAGCATCGGGCGCGAGGGCGCGCGGCTGCAGTTCCTGTTCACCCCGACCTCGCGCCTGAGCGTGCGGCTGATCGCCGAAGCCTCGGTGGAGGACGACACCTGCTGCGTCAGCGTGCTGACGTCGGTGCTCCCGGCCAGCCTGTCCACGGGCGTCGCCAAGACCCTCGCGGCATTCTCGGCCCTGGGCTACGTGCCGACGGCGACCACGGACTATGCGCGCTACAACGCGCCGCAGAACATGCTGACCGACCAGCACTCCGTGTCGGCAGAGATCGACTACGACCTAGGGTTCGCCGACTTCACCTCGATCAGCGCCTACCGCTACTGGCACTTCCATCCGCTGCAGGACAGCGACGGCACGCCCCTGGACATCATCCAGGTGAACGTCGCCCAGACCCGCGACAACCAGTACTCCCAGGAGTTCCGGCTGGCCTCAAAGCCCGGGCGGCTGAGCTGGCAGGCCGGGCTCTACCTGTTCAGCCAGGACCTGAAGGACCACTACATCCTCAACCAGTTCGGCTCCGACGCGCAGGCCTTCTACACGCTCTACAACGGGGTCGCGCCGAGCCCGGCGATCACGGCCGGGTCGCAGTACATCGGCGACACCCACGCCACCGAGCGCAGCGCGGCCGTGTTCGGCCAGGCCAACTTCAAGATCACCGACCAGCTGATCCTGACCGGCGGCCTGCGCTACACCTACGACTGGAAGCACGGGATCACCGACACCTCGAACCGCGGCACGCCGCTGGCCAGCACCTCGATCCAGTTCCACGACAACGCCCGCGTCTCCGGCGGGAACGTCTCCTACCTCGGCAGCCTCGCCTACAAGATCACGCCGAACGTGATGGCCTACGTCTCCTATTCCACCGGCTACCAGGCGGCGGGGATCAACCTGAACTCGGCGCCGGTGGGCACGAACTCCATCGTGCTCGCGCCCGAGACGGTGACTGACTGGGAGGTCGGGCTGAAGAGCTCGCTGTTCCAGCACCGCGTCACCTTCAACATCGACGCCTTCTACGAGACCCTGAAGGGCCTGCAGGCCAACATCACCCAGCCGGGTGGCGGCAAGTCGTACCTGGCCAACGTCGGGGACGTGGTGTCGCGCGGGGTCGAGGGGGAGGTGGATTGGGAGGTGACGGAGGGGCTGACCCTGTCCGCCAACGCCTCCTACAACGACGCCCACTACACCCGCTATCCGAACGCCCCGGTCCCGGCGGGCGCGCCCGCCAGCGTGGTGACCCAGGACCTTACCGGCGCTCCGGTCTACCAGGCGCCGAAATGGGTGGTGAACGCCACCGGCCGCTACGAATGGACCTGGGGCGCGCTGGAGCCCTACGTCCAGGCCCAGTACACCTATCGATCGAAGGTGTTCGGCGACGTCCAGGACAGCCCGGGCGCGCTGATCTCAGGCTACTCGCTGGTCAACGCGCGGATCGGGGCCAAGTTCGGCGGCCACTACGACGCCTCGCTCTGGGTCTCAAATGCGCTGGATCAGGTCTATTTCAACACCCTGGGGGTGGCGAGCATCCCGGGCGCAGGGCAGTTCGGGTTCTCCGGCCAGCTGGGCCCGCCCCGGACCTTCGGCGCTACCCTGCGCGCAAGCTTCTGAAACACGACGGCCCGAGCCTGCCTGGGCTCGGGCCGGGTTGGTGTGCGTTCCTTCTCCCCTCGCGGGAGAAGGTGGCGGGCGGCGGCCCGCGGGATGAGGCGCCGCGCTGGCGTTGGGGTTCTCCTTGCGACGTAATTGACGGCGTCGGGCGCCCTTCATCCTTCGCTACGCGACACCTTCTCCCACGAGGGGAGAAGGGACCGCAGCGCCGCCCGCCTCGCCGCGGAGCAGCGGGAGCAGCTGGTCGCCCTGGCGCCTGATCTCGGCCAGGTAGGGCGTGTCCGAGAGGACGAAGTGGCTGATGCCGAGGTCCTGGTACTTGAGCAGCGACCGCGCCACGTCCTCCGCCGAGCCCACCAGCCAGGTGGCGCCGGCCCCGCCGCCGCCGAACTTGCCCGGCGCGGTGTAGAGGTTGTCGTCCAGCACTTCGCCGCGCGAATGCAGGTCCAGCAGCCGCTGCTGGCCGACGGCGACCCAGCTGCGGTGATCGCGCCAGCGCTCGCCCTTGTTCCTGGCCATTTCCGCCACCTTGGCCTCGGCGTCGGCCCAGGCCTCCTCGGTGGTGTCGCGCACCAGCGTGGTGATGCGCAGCCCGAACTCCAGCGGGGGCAGGTCGCGGTCGAGGTCTCGACTCAGCGCCTTCAGCCGTTCGATCCGCTCGCGGACGCCGTCGCGCGGCTCCCCCCAGAAGAGCTGGACGTCGGCCTCGGCCGCGGACACCCGCTCGGCGGCCTCCGAGGCGCCGCCGAAGTAGAGCCTTGGATGACGGCGTTCGCCGCGGGCCGGAAGGCGCGGCATGACGGTGGATCCGGCGACCTGGAAGTGCTCGCCGTCGAAGGTCACCTCGTCCTCGGTCCAGAGCCTGCGGACCAGCCGCATGAACTCCCGCGTGCGTCCGTAGCGGTGCGCCTGGTCGCCCTCGCTGTCGCCGTAGGCCGCCAGGTTGTCCTGCCCGGATACGATGTTGATCCGCACCCGGCCGCCGGTCAGGTCGTCCAGCGTCGCCGCGGCGGACGCGAAGTTCGCAGGCCGCCAGTAGCCCGGACGGATCGCGATCAGCGGCTCGAAGGTGGTCGTCCGCGCCGTCAGCGCCGCGGCAACCGTGAAGGTGTCGGGGCGGCCCCATCCACTCCCGATCAACGCCCCCCTCCAGCCGTGATCCTCGAGCGCCCTTGCGTGGCTGGTGAGGGTCTCCAGGCTGTTGGGCGATCCTGTGCCGGTATCCCCGCGGTGGCCGGGTTTGATCTCGTTGGGGATATACCAGAGGAATTCTGTCTGAGTGCTCATGTCCGTCCCGGAAAACTGTGTGATCCGATATGGCGACTTCGGCGGCGCAGGCGCTTAACGCTTCGCCCCGGCCTCCGACATCAGTCGTCGGCGCACGCCTCCTATCACCCTCTATTCATATCGGACAAGTCTGGTATCAGGTGAATCGCTTACGCGAAGGGACGCAGGCGACGACCCGGCCCACAGGATTTCTAAATTCCTATCTAGCGAATCTGATTTGAGCCAATGACCCTGGCGCCGACGTGGCGCCGTCGACGCGGTCACCCTGGCCCTTCTGCGGCGCCTGCGTCCCACACTGACCGACGGGGCGCGGACCCCGTGGCGTTTGGCCGAAATCCGGATCATCGTCGGCGCCTGCCTGAGGCCCGCGCGGGCCGCCGAGGAGCGGGACCGAGATCCGCGCGTGGAAACCTACGACTACATCATCGTCGGAGCCGGCTCGGCCGGGTGCGTCCTGGCTGAGCGACTGACGGCGGACGGCCGCAGTTCGGTGCTGCTGGTCGAGGCCGGCCCGATGGAGGGTGGCCTGTTGATGCAGATGCCGCGCGGGATCGCGCGGCTCTACCGTCCGGGCAGCCCGCACCTCTATGCCTATGAGGCCCGCAAGGGCGGCAACCGGGGACTGCAGCCCTGGATCAAGGGCCGTGGAATTGGGGGGTCGAGCTCCGTCAACGGCATGGTCTATGTGCGCGGTCATCCACAGGACTTCGATGACTGGGAGGCGGCGGGCTGCCGGGGGTGGGGCTGGAAGGACATCGGCCCGGCCTTCAAGGCCATCGAGGGACATGCGCTCGGCGAAGCCGAATGGCGCGGCGCCGACGGCCCCCTGAAGATCTCGATGCACACCGACCGAACCGTCCTCAGCGAGGCCCTGATTGCCGCGACCGAGCAGATGGGGACGCCGCGCGTCGCGGACGTGAACGATGCTCCGGAAGGCGGCGTCGGCTACCAGCCCCGGACGATCCACGGTGGTCGGCGGATGAGCGCCGCGCGGGCTTTCCTCAGGCCCGCGATGCGCCGCCGCAATCTCACCGTCCTCGTCGACACGGAGGCGCTGCGCATCCGCTTCGAGGGCGTGCGGGCCGTGGGCCTGCTGCTTCGGGACGCCGCCGGCGAGCGAGAGGTGCGGTTCGGCCGGGAGGTCATCCTCTCGGCCGGCGCATTGGAGACGCCGAGACTGCTCCAGCTCTCCGGCGTCGGGCCGGCGAAGCTGCTTCAGGCCTTGGGCGTCCCGGTCGTCGCCGATCTGCCCGGTGTCGGACGCAACCTGCGCGAACACCTGAATTTTTCGCTGCGGTATCGCGTCACGCGCGGAAGCTATGCCCGACACTTCCGGGGCGCCGGTCTCGCCCTGAGCGCCCTGAAGTATCAGCTGCTCAGGACCGGGCCCCTGACCTATGCCGCGTGGGAAGTCGTGGCGTTCGTCAAGACCAGCCGCGAGCTGGCTCGCCCCGATTCGCTGATCGCCTTCACCCTCGTGAGCGCAGAGCGCGGCAAGGGCCAGTTGGTGGTGGCGCCCTTCGACGGCGTCACCGTCCACAACTACAGCACCCAACCGACCAGCCAGGGATATTGCCAGATCCAGTCCGCCGACCCGCGCGTCCCGCTTCTGATCGACGCCAACTATCTGGACACCGAGGAGGACCGCCGGAACGCGATCGATACGGTCCGCTTTGCTCGTCGCCTGATGCAGCAGAGCGCCCTGGCCGCCCTGCAGCCCAGCTACATCGGACCGCCGCTGGACTTCGAGTCGGATGAGCAGGTGCTGGGGGCGATCAGGGAGTTCGGCGGCGCCGCCTATCACGTCTGCGGGACATGCCGGATGGGCTCGGATCCGGCGTCCGTCGTCGATCCCGAACTGCGTGTGCGGGGCGTGAGCGGCGTGCGGGTCATGGACACCTCGGTGATGCCTGTGAGCACCAGCGGGAACACCAACGGGCCGACCATGGCGATGGCTTGGCGGGCCGCGCAGCTCATTCGAGGCTAGCGCACCGCCCTACGCGGCGATGGCCAGTTCCTCGGTGATCACCTCGAAGCCCGAGAGGGTCGCCACGCCGAAGGTGTTGGCGATCGGCACGTCGGTGGCGTCGCGGCCTCGCGCGATCAGCACCCGGCCGATCCGCGGCACGTTGTTGCGGGCGTCGAAAACGTACCAGCGGCCGCCGAGGTAGGCCTCGAACCAGGCGCTGAAGTCCATCACGCCCGCCACCGGAACGCCGATGTCGCCCAGGTAGCCGGTGCAGTAGCGGGCCGGGATGTTCATGCAACGGCAGAAGGCGACCGCCAGGTGGGCGTAGTCGCGGCAGACGCCCTGGCGCTCCATGTAGGCCTCGTAGGCGCTGCGGGTGGGGCGGGCCTTCTGGTAGTCGAAGGTGATGTGGTTGTGGACGAAGTCGCAGATCGCCTGCACCCGCGACCAGCCCAGCGGCGTCCCGCCGAACAGCGACCACGCCAGGTCGCTCAGGCGGTCGGTCTCGCAGTACCGGCTGCCGAGCAGGAACACGAGAACCTCGTCGGGCAGGTTGTGGGCGGCGATCTGGACAGCATCGGGGGCGTAATCGTCCACCCGCCCCGAGTCCCGGACGATGGCGTCGGCGGAGATCACGAACCGCCCGGCGGGCGCCAGCACGCGGCTGCAGATGTTGCCGAACCCGTCGATGTATTGCCGCACGTCGACCATGGGCTCGGTGCGCACCCAGTCCGGGGTCTCCAGGTCGTCCCGGCGCGACGGATGCACGCTCAGGGACAGCAGCATCGGCGCCGGCGCCGGGCAGTCGTAGGTGATCTTGAAGCCGGTTCGTATTCGCATGAAATCCTCGGAGACCAATCCGCCGCCCGGCCAACGGCTCACGCCAGCGAACGTTGCGTCAGGCCTTCGCTTTCGAGGCGCACATCGACCGTAACGTCCATTCCGAGGTAGTCCCCGGCCTCACCTGCCCAAGTTCCGTGCAACGGCACGGCCTGGCGCGGGTCGCGGGCGACGGCCACGCGGACCAGGTCGGTGTTTCCGACAATGCCGTTGGTGGGGTCGAACTCCACCCAGCCACAGGCCGGCAGATAGACGCGAACCCAGGCGTGGGTGTGCCCACCGCCGATCCTGCCGCGGCTCGTCGGCGAGGCGTGTGGACTGTAGATGTAGCCGGAGACGAACCGCGCCGCGAGGCCGAGGCTGCGGGCCGCGTCCATCATCAGCACCGCGTAGTCGCGGCAGCTGCCGGTGCGCAGCTCCAGCGTCTGGGCCGGCGTCTGCACCCCGCGCTCCAGGCGCGTGCCGTACTTGAACTCGGCGTAGATGGCCTGGGTCATGTCGCTGAGCAGGCTCTGCAGCCGGGTCTCCCGCCCCCGTCGGACGAAGCGGCGCGCCCATTGGCTGACCGTCTCGTTGGGGTCGGGATGGTCGCGGCGGATCGACTGGAGGAGGTCGGGCAGATCCTCGGCGCTGTAGGCGATCGGCATGGCCCTGTCGTAGACCTCGATCTCGCCGTCCATGTCGGCGAAGGCGGGCAGCGGCGTGTGCTCCAGCTTCACCGTACTGTCGAACACCAGTTCGCGCGTCTTGCCCGTGAAGGCGGCGACGCTGACGCAGTTGCCGAACACGTCGTGCACGGAGTGCAGCCGAGCAGGGGTCGGGGTGATGAACAGGTCGCAGGCCAGCACCCGCTGGTCGTAACTCTCGCGCGGGCGGAACATCATCCGATGTTCCCCCAGGCTGACCGGATTGCGGTACCGGTAGCGGGTGAGGTGACGGATCGAAAGGATCGGCATGGGCGAGCGTCGCATGAATCTGCCGGCTGGGGCGAACCGATTACTCACCCCGGACGATCCGCCGCCGGTCGTGGTCACCAATGAGGCGGGCGCCTCGCCGTTCCTGTTGCTGGGCGATCACGCCGGCCGCGCGGTTCCGGCCGCCCTGGCCGGGCTCGGCCTGCAACCGCCCGCCATGGACGCCCACATCGCCTGGGACATCGGGGTGGCCGGCCTGGGAGAGCGCCTGTCCGCCGCTCTCGACGCCTGCTTCGTCCGCCAGACCTATTCGCGCCTGGTGATCGACTGCAACCGAAGACCAGGCGCCGCCGACGAGGCGCCGGCGGTGAGCGACGGCGTCGCCGTGCCCGGCAACGCCGCCCTGGACGCCGCCGCCCTGGACGCCCGCCGTACGGAGATCGCCCAGCCATACCAGGCCCGGATCGCCGCACTGCTGGACACGCGCCAGGGCCGACCCACGCTGCTGGTGTCGCTGCACAGCTTCACCCCCGCGATGCAGGGCCGCGCCCGGCCTTGGCGCTACGGCGTTCTGCACCGGGGTGACTCCGCCCTGTCCTCGCGCATGCTGACCCTGCTTCGGGAGCAACTGGGCGACGAGGCGGGAGACAATCAGCCCTACGCCATGGACGGGACCGACCACACCGTGCCGCTCCACGCCGATGCGCGCGGGCTGGACTACCTGGAGCTCGAGGTGCGCCAGGATCTCATCGCCGACCCTGCGGGCCAATCCGCTGCGGCCGGGATGCTTTCGCGACTGCTGCGGCAAGCTGCCTAGCAGCGAAGCGCGGCCGGCCTTTGCGGGTGCGATCGGGGCTTAGCCCCTCCCGAGCTCCCGGCTCACCGACCGGGCATTGGCGCCCACGGCCTTCACGGCCGCGATCAGATCGGCGCGGTTCACGCGCAACGCCCGCGACCAGTACTGGAGCTCGTACTCCACCGAGATGTCGATCTGCTTCGGCTGCAGGACGGGCTTGAGCTTATGGTCCACGGGCGTCCTGCCTACGACTTGCCCTTCAGCCGCGACCCCGGCGGCGACCGGGTCGGGCCGAACTGCACATCGACTTTGGGCGGCGGCGGTGCGGGCGGCGCCTTAGGGGGCGGAATCGGCTTGTCGGTCATGCTTCTTGATAACACGCGCGCGGTCCGCAGCCGCTCGAAATCCCGCGCCGAAATTCGACGGGCGACACGAAGTGGTCACCAACATATGATGGAAGAGTCGATCCGGCCGACCGCCCTGCTTCGTGGCGGAACCGATCAGGAATCCCGCTGCATGTCCACCGAGAGCGACGCCGAGATCGGCGCCGATATTGTCCACCCACAGGCGATCCCGTTCGTCCTGGTCCACCTGCTGTGCTTCGCGGCGTTCTGGACCGGGGTCACCTGGCAGGCCGTGGCCCTGTGCGTGGGGCTCTACTGGCTGCGCATCTTCGCGATCGGGGCGGGCTACCACCGATATTTCTCGCACCGCGCCTTCGCCACCGGCCGCGTATTCCAGTTCGTCCTGGCCTGGTGCGCCCAGAGCACGGCCCAGAACAGCGTGCTCTGGTGGGCCGCCCTGCACCGCCGGCACCACCTGTACTCAGACACCGCCGAGGACGTGCATTCGCCCCGCCGCCGCGGTTTCTTCTACGCCCACGTCGGCTGGATCTTGGACCGCCGGCACGTGAAGACCGATTTCGCCCGGGTGGGCGACCTGACGCGGTTCCCCGAACTGAGATGGCTGGACCGGTTCGAACTGGCGCCGGCCATACTCACCGCGGCGGCTTGCTGGCTGGTGGCGGGCTGGTCCGGGGTGGTGGTCGGGTTCCTGTGGAGCACCGTGCTGGTCTATCACTCCACCTTCTGCATCAACTCGCTGGCTCATGTGCACGGCAAGCAGCGCTATGTGACCGGTGACGATTCCCGCAACAACTGGCTGCTGGCCCTGATGACCATGGGCGAAGGCTGGCACAACAATCACCATGCCTGGCAGTCGAGCGCGCGCCAGGGCTTCCGCTGGTGGGAGGTGGACGCCACCTTCTACATCCTGCGCGGCCTTGCCTGGACTGGCGTGATCTGGGACCTGAAGATGCCGCCGCAGAGCCTGATCAGGGGCGAACATCGGCTCGGCGACCGCGTGATCGACCGCGCCGCCGGGCAACTGGCGGCCCGGTTCAACCCCGAGCCCATCGCCCGCGCCATCGCCGCTGCGCGGCACGGCGCCGAACTGGCCGCCCTGCAGGAGGTGCTGACCCGCGCGCAACACCGGGCCAGCGAAGCCCTGGCCAACGTCCATCTGCCGCAGATGCCCACGCGCGACGAACTGCTGGCCCGCGCGAGCGCGATGTTCGCCAAGACCCCGTCGCTGGAAGAGATTGTCGACCGCGCGCACGATCTGCTGCTCGCGGCCGTGGGGGCGCGGCTCGCTGCCGTGTCGGCGCCTCTAGCTCAGCATTGAGCCATCGCCGGCGGGCGGGCGGACCAGGGTGACGCGCAGGCCCGGGGTGGCGTCCGACGTCTGGACCTGTGCGTTCAGCTGCTTGGCCAGGCCCTCGATGATGCTGATGCCCAGGCCGGGCTTCGCGGCCGCGCCCGGCGCCATCCCTACCCCGTTGTCGGTGACCGACAGGGCCCAGCCTTCGGGCTCGACCCGATATCCGACGGTGATCAGGCCGTCCCGGTTGTCGGGAAAGGCGTGCTTCAGGGCGTTGATCACCAGTTCGGTCACCACCAATCCAAGGCTCACCGCCTCGCGCGAACTGGTCACGGCCGTGTCCGACACCACCTTCAGTTTCAGGTCGCGGCCTTCGCGGATCATCGAGGCGGCCAGGCTGTCGCACAACCTGGTCAGGTAGGGGGCCAGGTCGACATCGCCCAGGCTGGACTGGAGTTGCTGCTGGACCGCGGCGAGCGAGATGACCCGGTCGTGGGCGTCGCGCAGGTGCAGCCGGGTCTCCTCGGACTTCACCGCGCGGGCCTTGATCAGCAGCACGCTGGCGATGATCTGCAGGCTGTTGGCAATGCGGTGGTGCATCTCGTCGAGCAGGATGGCGCGCTCGCGCAGCAGGCCGTCCTTCTCCAACAGCAGGGTGATGTTCAGCCGCTCGATATCACGCACGTCGGTCACGTCGGTGATCGCCATCAAGGCGCGGATGGCGGGCTCTTCGCCGTGGGCGAGCCCCTGCACGTTCACCTGCAGTCGGCGCGGCCGCAGGTTCTCGCGCACCAGATCGGCTTCGTGACCGCTCGCCTGCGCGCCATCGCGCAGCGCATTCTCGAGCAACAGCCCGAGTTGCGGAATGTCCCAGCCGCCGCCCTGGATTTCCGACAGGCGCCGCCCCGCCGCGCCGTCCATCGGGATGTCGAAGTCCCGGTGGAAAGACCCGCTGGCGCAGACCACCCGTCCGTCCATGTCGAACAGCAGCAGCGGCTGCTGGGAGGCGTCGATCAGTGCGCGCGCGAACCCCGGCTCCGCCTCGGACGTCGTGCTGTGCCGCGGGCCCACGTCAGGCGCGGAGAATCGGGACAAGAGCGTCCTCGACAGACGCGCCGGTCGCATCGAACGAGACGGCGAACCGCTCGAATCCGTGCAGATCGATGTCAAACTCCCGCCCGTCCGCGAGCCGCAGGCGCGCTTCGGACCCTCCACCCTCGGCGGACTCGCCGCCCGCCAGCAGGGCCGAGAAGTCGCCCTCGAGATTGCCGCTGACGCTGCGCTGGGTCCCGACGCCGAACATGTCGAGCTCATAGGTCACCGGCAGGGTGTGATCGGGCGACACCAGCACGCCCTCGCCCCGCAGGGCGGCGATCAGCTTCAGTCGGGGGCGGGTGCGCCACTTTCCTTGTGGTGATGTGGCGGCGGCCCACTTCGGCGCCGACGGACCAGCCGCCTTGGCGGCCGGGTCCAGGTCCGTGGAACGGGCGTCCATTTTCTTTGCTCTCAGGGCGGTCGCAAAGACGCGCGGAGCACGGCGGTTCGCGACCTTCCGGCCGAAGCCGGACTCCATGTGGCTCCAGTCTAGCACATGCAGCCCCGTCACGGCTCACATATTCGGTTGTGCCAGGGAAACGACCGCAATGCTCACATTTCACTCTATAGATAATAGGGGAACCTTGATGGCTAATCCGGAATACAATCCAGCAATAATCAGGGTTCCGTCAGGTCAAAAATAATTATATCTCCACAATACACTTGAATATTACGCCGCGATTCCCAAGTGATACTGGCCATATATCTGGCACATATTCACAAGGATTTTTGCAATGCGGCCTTCTGAGATTCGAAACGGGCGCCTGGCGCGCGGCTTGGTCCTGGCCGTCGCGGCTGCAGCGCTGGTCGCAGGCTCGGCCGCAGCAGCGGACCGGCGCGGCGACCGCGCGGACCACCGCGGCAATCAGGGGGGTGGCCAGCAGCACGCCGGCTGGGGTCAGGACTACAACGGCGGCGCACATCAATGGCAGCGCGGCCAGAGGATCGGCTACAACGACTGGAACAGCGCCCGGCCGGTCGACTATCGCGCTCACCACCTTCGCCAGCCGCCGCGCGGCTACGAATGGCGCCAATCGGGCAGTCAGTACGTGCTGGCGGCCGTGGCCACCGGCGTGATCGCGTCGATCATCCTCAACGGCGGCCGTTGACCATGGATAGCGGCCGACCGGGCGGCGCCTACCTGTTCTGCTTAGATTCGTTGCCGGCAGGCTCGCATGCTGTATGAGTCGTTCTTTGCCAGCCAACGCCGCGCCAACGCACCGGGGCGTCGCCAGGAGACGTCCATGGCCGCTCCCGCCAAAACCGCCACAGGCCCGACGCAAAGGCCCAACCCTGGGCTGACGTTCAAGACCAAGATCGAGAACGCCAAGCTCAACGGCATCGCCCCGTCCGCGCTGTTGCTGCAGCTGACGCGCGGCGACGTCTCCCGGCTCAAGCGCGACCCCAGCTTGGCCACTGGCGATATCAGCTTCGTGGACGGCCAGATGCGCTATCTGGAGGTGAAGGTTTCTGAAGGCGAGGTCGCGGTGAGCGACCTGGTCATCCTGCAACCTTGACGGTGGTGACGGCCGGATCGTCGCCGGCCGTCCACGACCTCCAGAGCACGAGCTGCGCCACGCCCGCCAACGCCGCGAAATCTCGCTGAGCCGCGGTCAGCAAGCGCCTACGAGGAAGCACCATGGCGACGGCGGCCATAGCGCCATTGACCCACGCGCTGCATGAAGCCGAAGAGCGCTTGCTCGACGAGTTGCGCGCCCTGCGCAGGGGCCTGCGCCTCGACGGGACGGCCAAGCCGCCGCGTGCGCTCACCCTCGGCCAGAAGGTGGCCGACAAGGTGGCGGCGACCATGGGGTCGTGGCGCTTCATCATCATCCAGACCATGATCCTGGTGTTCTGGATCGTCCTGAACGTCACGGCCTACGTCCAGCGCTGGGACCCCTACCCGTTCATCCTGCTGAACCTGGCCCTCTCGTTCCAGGCCGCCTACGCCGCGCCCTTCATCATGATGAGCCAGAACCGCCAGCAGGACATCGATCGCCAGGAGGCGGAAACCGATCACCAGATCAACATCAAGGCCGAGCTGGAGATCGAACTGCTGCACCAGAAGATCGACGAACTCCGCGAGAAGGAGATCCTGATGCTGGCGACTGCCATCGCGGATCTGACGGAATTGCTGAAGAGGCAGCAGCCGGCATAGCGCAGCCGGCTGAACGATCACCCTCGCTGCGGCGGCCGCAGCCTCGAAGACGGCGGCGCCAGGACAGGTGGGCTGCGGCCGGCGGTGCGATCAACCCAGTGTCACCTCGATGCGATGGATCTGGCCGTCGTCGCTGAAAGCCGTGCGCACGGGACGACCGCTGATCGCGATGCCGTCATGCCGCGCCGCAGCGACGCCTCGGGAAACCCCGTTCGGATTTTCCACGGCGATCTCATAGCGCGCGGCGCCACGGCGCAACACGGCCTCGAAGCGCGGCCAGGATCTGGGGATGCAGGGGTCGATCTCCAGGAAGGCGCCTCGAACACGCATGCCCAGAAGGCTCTCGACCCCCGCGCGCTGCATCCAGCCCGCCGACCCGGTGTACCAGGTCCAGCCGCCGCGACCGGTCTGCCCCGGGGCCGCGTAGACGTCGGCGGCCACCACATAGGGTTCCACCTTGTAGCGGTGCATGTCGGTGCGGGTGCGCGCGTGATTGACCGGATTGAGCAGCGAGAACAGGGCCCCGGCCTTGTCGCCGTCTCCGAGCGCCGCAAAGGCCATCACCGACCAGAGCGCGGCGTGCGTGTACTGGCCGCCGTTTTCGCGCACCCCAGGCGGGTAGCCCTTGATGTAGCCGGGGTCGAGCGGGGTGCGATCGAAGGGCGGGGTAAACAGCAGCGCCAATCCGTCGCGCGGCACGATCAGGTCGCGCTCCACGGCGGCCATGGCCTCGGCCGCCCGCTCTGGCCGGGCTGCGCCCGACAACACCGCCCATGACTGGGCGATGGAATCGATCCTGCACTCCTCACTGCTGGCCGAACCGAGGGCCTCGCCGCCGTCGAACCAGGCGCGCCTGTACCAGTCGCCGTCCCAGGCATGACGCTCGAGCGCCTCGGCCACGGCGGCTGCGTGGCCCCTCCAGGCGGTGGCGCGGGCCCCGTCGCCGCGCTGGTCGGCGACCTCCGCGAACGACCGCAGCGTGGCGCAAAGCATCCAGCCGAGCCACACGCTCTCGCCCTTGCCGCCCTCCCCGACCCGGTTCATGCCGTCGTTCCAGTCGCCGCCGCCCATCAGGGGCAGACCTTGGCGGCCGACCTTCAGGCTGGCGTCGAGCGCCCGGGCGCAATGTTCGTACAGGCTGGCCGACTCGTCGGCGACGACGGCCTGAAAGAAGCTTTCGGCCTGGTCCGGCGCCAGGGGCTCGCCGCTGAGGAACGGCGCGGGTTCGTCGAGCACGGCGGCGTCATCGGTCACGCCGAGATAGTGGGAAGCCGCATAGGCGAGCCAGACGCGGTCGTCCGAGATGCGCGTGCGCACGCCCTGCCCCGAATGCGGCAGCCACCAGTGCTGGACGTCGCCCTCTGGGAACTGGCGGCCTGCGGCCCTCACCAGATGTTCTCGGGTGAGGGATGGACGCAAGCTCGCCAGCGCCATGCAGTCCTGCAGCTGGTCGCGGAACCCGTAGGCGCCACTGGCCTGGTAGAAACCCGACCTGGCCCAGATACGACAGGCCAGGGTCTGATAGATGAGCCAGCCGTTGAGCAGCAGGTCCATCGATCGATCCGGGGTTTTCACCTGGACGGCGCCGCAGATCCCCCGCCAGAAATCCTGGACCTCCGAGAGAACCGCTCCGAGATCCGCCTGGCGATAGCGGGTGACCAGGTCGCGCGCCTGCGACTCGTCGGCGGCGTCGCCGAGGAAGAAGGCCAATTCCACGGCGGCGTTCGCCGGGATCGTCAACGTCGCCTGCAGGGCCGCGCAGGGGTCGAGACCTGCCCCGGTGCGTCTGGAGAGCGGCTCGCCGGCCACGAGGGCGGCCGGCCAGGAAACCGATCCGTTGCGACCGATGAACTCGCGTCGATCGCCCGTCCAGCTGGCCTGCCGCCCGGCGAGGTCGGCGAAGGCGACCCGCTCGCCGAACGCCGTATTCCAGGAGTTGGTCGCGAACATCGCCCCGCTCGCGGGATCGATGCGGGTTGTGATGAACGGCGCGGCGACGCCTCGGGACGGGCCGAGCGCCCATTCCGCGTACGCCGTCACCGATATCCGCCTTGGACGGTCGGAGAGGTTGCGCAGGGTGAGGCGGGAAATCTTGATGGGATCAGCGAGGGGCACATATTCCAGCAGCTCGGCGCCAATGCCGTGCGAGGTATGCTCGAAGCGGCTGTAGCCCCAGCCATGCCGGGCGACGTAGGTGGCCGCCTCGTCGCGGATCGGAGACGCGGTCGGCGTCCAGACGTCGCCGCTGTCGACGTCGCGCAGATAGAGCGCCTGGCCGGGCCGATCGACGACGGGGTCGTTGGACCAGGGCGTCAGCTGCCGCTCGCGGCTGTTCAGCGACCAGGCATAGCCACCCCCCTCCGCGGACACCTGAAATCCGAAATCGGGGTTTGCAATGACGTTGATCCAGGGGGTCGGCGTGGATTGCCCCGGGCCCAGCATGATCAGGTATTCCCGACCATCCTCGGCGAAGCCCCCCAGGCCGTTGAAGAACTCTACGCCGAGGGGCGGCCGCGATACCTGCAGCTCCGAAGCCGGGACCGCGCGGCGCGCGACCGGGCGGGGCGAAGGCCGGGCCTCGGGCGCGCGTTCGAGCTGGTCGGCCAGCCGCCCTCGCTCCCCTACCAGCACGACGCGCGCGGCCGAGAACAGGAGCGCTCGCGCCTCTGCCGGGATGAGGTCGGCGCGCAGCATGAAGATCTGGCCGGCGGGGCGATCGCCGCCGATCTGCGGTCGCGACTCGCTGGCCCGCACGAGTGTCTCCAGGGCCATCTGCAGATCCTGGACATAGGAGGTGGCGCGCTCGTTCAGGATCACCAGATCCACCGCCAGTCGCTTCGCTCGCCAGTACTCCGCCGCCAGCAGCGTCTCGCGGGCAAGGTCGAGCTGCTCGATGTCGGAGATGCGTACGAGGACGATTGGCAGGTCGCCGGAAATCCCGAGGCTCCAGAGACCCGACTGATCTCCGCGGCCGCTGTCGATGGTCTCGGACGGTGGGCGCAGGACTGGCGCGGCGTAGATGACATGGCCGGCCAGGCGCTGGAACTGGCTGGCGTCGGCGCGGTCGATGCCCAGATGGTGAAGCTGCACCTGGACCTGGGTCCAGGCCAGGGCCGCGGCGCGCCCGAAGGCCCCGGCGTCGTGGTGCTTGTCGACCAGGCCGAGGATCTCATCGCGCGAGCCGGCGGCCATGGTCCAGAAATCGACCCTGGCGCTGGCGCCCGGCGCGATCCGCACGCGGCGGCGCAGGGCGAAGATCGGGTCGAGCACCGTGCCGGTCGCGCCGAACAGGGGGCGTCCGGCGGTGACGGCGTTCCAGGCGTGGACGCTGGCCCCGCGGCCGATGAAACGCGCCCGGTCGGTCTCGAACTCCCGCTTGCCCAGAGCCTCGCCATCGACCACCGCCAGGTGCGCCGCCCAGACCTCGGGCTCCTCCGGCGAGCGCCGCCGGCGCGTCGCAAGCAGCGCGCCGAGGCCCGGGAGGTGCTCGGTCTCGACGAACAGCTTGGAGAAGGCCGGGTGCGCGATATCGGCGGCCTGCGGCGCCAGCACCAGTTCGGCGTAGGACGTGATCTCGATCTCGCGGGTCGTCCCGCCGTTGTTGGAGATGGTGACCCGCCGGACCTCGGCATCGTCCTCGGCCGAGATCAGCACATGCAAGGTGGTCGTCAATGCGCCATCGACGCGGGTGAACTCCGCACGATCCTCGTTGAAGGTGACTTCGCATCTGTCGGGTTCGGCGCCGGCCGGCTGGTAAGTCGCCGACCAGACTTCGCCGCCTCCGACGTCGCGGAGAAACACGTACGAGCCCCAGTCGTCGCAGGTGGCGTCCTCGCGCCAGCGGGTCACGGCCAGATTGCGCCAGGTGGAATAGCCGGAGCCGGCGGCCGTCAGCATCACGGCGTAGCGGCCGTTGGAGAGCAGCTGGGTGGCCGGGGTCGCGCCCCAGGGACTGACCCTGCGCCAGGCGCTGGCCCCGTCGGCGGCGCGAACTCTCGCCCCGGTGGCGGTCTCGGACGCCGCCGGCCGGCTGGCGGTGATGTCGCGCGGCGCGCGCTCCTGCAGCAGCAGTTCGGTCGCCTGGATCATGGGCTCGGCATGGAACCGGCGGCGCATCAAGCCGTCCAGCAGGGTGTCCGCGATCGCGGTGACGGTCATGCCCTGGTGGTGCGCCATGAAGGCCCGCACGATCGCGACGCGCTCGCCGTCCGGGACGCGGCCCGGCGTGAAGTCGAGGGCTTCGTAGAAGCCATGGCGCCCGAGCGCGCCGATCGCTTCCAGGCGGGCGAAATTGCGTACGGCGGCGGCGCCGTCGACCATGCTGGCGAGCGCGGTCGCATAGGGGGCGATCACGGCGTTGTTCGCCAGGCCCCGCTTCAGGCCCAACCCGGGGACCCCGAAGTTCGAGTATTGGTAGGTGAACTCGAGGTCGCGGGCGTTGTAGGCCGACTCCGACACCCCCCAGGGCGTCCGTTGCCTCGTCCCGTACTCGATCTGGCGCTCGACGATCAGACGATTGGTCTGCTCGATCAGGCTGTTGCCAGGCGCCCGCATGACGATCGACGGCATCAGGTACTCGAACATCGAGCCCGACCAGGAGATCAGCGCCGCGCCGCCGGCAACCGGCGTGACCGCGCGGCCCAGACGAAACCAATGCTTGGCGGGAGCGTCCCGCTTGGCGATGGCCAGGAAGCTGGCCAACCGGGCCTCCGAGGCGAGGAGGTCGTAACAGCTGGGATCGCGCTCGCCGGCGGAGACCTGGTAGCCGATCGAAAGCAGTAGCCGATCCGGGTCCATCAGGAAGCCGAAGTCCATCGCGAGCGCCATCGCCCGCGCCGTGTCCTCCAGGCCGCTCAGTCGCTCCGCCAGAGTGGCGGCCCGGCCCGGGTCGAGATCGCGCTCGTGGCTCTCGAGCGAACCGCGCACGGCGTCGGCCCAGAACTGAAGATCCGCTCCGGTCTGGCTGTCCTCCTCCAGGGCGATCGCGCGGGCCGAATCGGCGAGGATCGCCGCCTGCTCGGTGGCGCCGGCCAGGCGTTGGGCCAGGCTGTCCACGCCCGGCCGCAAGGCAGCCGCCATGCGCTCGATTTCCTCGTCCAGCCGCCGCCAGGACACGGCGTGCGACTTGCGCGCCTCGCGCACCCGGCGGACGTCGTCGCTCAGGGTCTCCAGAGTGTCGACAACGCCCTGCAGGCGCCGCGGGTCCGGGAGCGGCGCAGCGCGCCACTCCCGGCAGCTGTTGGCGAGCGCGATCAGGTGGCCGGCGAGGTTGCCGCTGTCGACCGACGACACATACTGCGGCTCGAGCGGACGCAGGTCGCGGGTGTCGTACCAGTTCATCAGATGGCCGCGGTGCTTGGTCATGCGCGACATCGTGGCCAGGGTCGCCTCGAGCCGGTCGGCCGCCTCGACCTCGCCGATCCAGCCGAAGTCGCGGGCGCAGGCGACGGACAACAGGTAGAGGCCGATGTTGGTAGGCGACGTGCGGTGAGCCGCCACCGGGACCGGATCTTCCTGGAAATTGTCCGGCGGCAGCATGTTGTCGGCGGCGGTGACGAAGGTTTCGAAGAACCGCCAGGTCCGGCGGGCGATCAGGCGCAGGGACCGGGCCTCGGCCTCGTCGATCGGGCGGGTGCTCGCCACCGGTCGCGGCAGGCTCGCCCAGCAGGCCACGGCCGGCGAGACGAGCCAGGCGGCGGCGAATGCGCCAGCCAAAGGCCAGGCCCCTTTTCCCAGCAGACAGGCGGCCGCGACCGACGCGATAGCGATGACCAGCGCACCCGCCATCTGGCGATAGAACTGCGCGAGTCCCTGCCGCGGCGCCGCGGCCGCATTGGCCGCGGGAACCCACTCCAGAAGATGGCGACGGGTGATCGTGAGGCGGAACAGGGTGCGCAGGATTGCATCACCCGTGAGCCAGGCCTGATGGGCCAGGAAGATCACCATCAACGCCGCCTGCGTCAGACCCAGTCGGAGCTCGGCGCCGAGCGCGGCGGCATGGCTGCGGAACGTGACCCCAGGGCGCCGGGGCTCGAGATCCGAAATCACGGGCATGAGCGGCGGGAACACGAGGGTGATCAGGACAAAGAGGGTCCATGGCCAGGCGCTCGCCAGCGGCAGCGTCCATCCCACGATCAGGGCCAGGACCAGCGACGGGGTCGAGAGCGACCGGCGCAGGTTGTCGAACATCTTCCAGCGGCCGACGGCGGGCAGTCCCTGCCCGGCACGACGCGCCGCCCCCCTCGGCGCCAGGCCCAGGATCCATGGCAGCAGCTGCCAGTCGCCGCGGACCCAGCGATGGTGGCGCAGGGCGGCGACGTCGTAGCGCGGCGGAAAGGCCTCGACGACTTCCACGTCCGAGACGAGACCTGCGCGCGCGAAAACGCCCTCGAACAGGTCGTGGCTGAGCAGAACCGAGTCCGGCACCCGCCCGTCGAGGGCGGCCTGGAAGGCGTCGACGTCGTAGATGCCCTTGCCGGTGTAGGATCCTTCGCCGAGCAGGTCCTGGTAGACGTCCGAAACGGCCGCGGCGTAGGGGTCGATGCCATTGGCGCTGGAGAACACCCGCAGGAACAGCGAGCTCTCGCGCCCGACCGGCAGCGCCGGGGTGACGCGCGGCTGAAGGATCGCATAGCCCTCCGCGACGCGACCCCGCTCGGGATCGAGCCGCGGACGGTTGAGAGGATGGGCCATCTTGCCGATGAGCCGCGCGGCGGATTCCCGCGGCAGGCGGGTGTCGGCATCGAGGGTGATCACGTAACGGACGTCCGGCGGCGGGCTGTCGGGATCAACGAAGGTGGTGTCGGTCGCTCCGCGCAGCAGCCGGTTGAGCTCCCAGAGCTTGCCGCGCTTGCGCTCCCAGCCGATCCACCGTCCCTCTCCGGCGTTCCAGACCCGGCGCCGGTGCAGCAGCAGGAAACGCGGGCCGCTGGGCCCGGGCCCATACGTCTGGTTCAGCCTGGCCACGCCTTCCCTGGCGGCCGCAAGCAGGGCTGCGTCTCCCTCGACCTCTTCGGACAGGGCGTCGCGCCAATCGGAGAGGAGGGCGAAGTAGACCTCGCCGTCCGGGCTCGCCAGGTGGTGGATCTCCAGCCGCGCGACCTGTTCGTCGATGTCTTCGGTCGAAGCGAGGAAGGTGGGCACCGCGACCAGAGTCCGCCATTCGGCAGGAACACCGGATCGAAGATCGAGCGACGGCAGCAGGGTGGCGCGAAAGCCGCGCGTCATCAGGTGATTGACCAGGGCGACGGCCAGATCCACCGCGGGAACGAGTCCCAAGGCGCCGAGCACAACCAGCAACGGGGCCGCCACGCCGCCCAGACCGGCGGCGGAAAGCGCGATGGCGAGAAGGAAGGTGGCGAGAAGCGCTCCGGCGCTGACGTATCCGCCGATCCCGAGCGATCGGTAGGCGCGGCCGGGCCAGGCGCGCAGAGGCGCGCGGTAGCCGATCGCGGCCTCAAAGCGGGCGCGGCCTCCCGCGATCAGGTGGTAGCCCGGGTCAGCGAGGCGGTCGCCTGCTCCGCTCGGCGCGGCCTGCGCCTCTGCGACGGCCGCCCGGGCGATTTCAACCTCGGTCAGTCCTGAGCCGCGGGACAGCTCCTCGACCGCGCTGCGGTAGAGGTTGCGCGTCGGAAAATCCATGGTCGCGAAAGCGCTGCCGGCCGCGAACACTTCGTCCACCCGGCTGACGTCCTCCACCAGCTCCGTCCAGTCCAGGTCGGAGATCAGGCGCATCGAGGTGATGATGTTGCGCACGGTGATGCTGGCGGCGACCTGCCGCTGATGCTCGTGCTGGACCACCGCCTCCTCGCTCGAGCCCTGCCGGGCGAGCTGCTCTGCGAGCCACCTCGAGGCTGGGGCGACGCTGGCGTCCTGGTCCCGCAGCCGATGGACAAGCTGCACCAGGAAGGCGTCCGGGAAATTGACCTGCGACCGCCACGGGAGCACGGCGTCCGCCGCTTCCGGCGTGCGCCCGCCCGCGCCGACCAACCGGTCGGCCAGGTCGTCGGCGGCCCGGCGTCCCGCCCGGCTGTCGGTGACGCGTTTGGCGATGCGGCGCAGATTCTCGACCAGGACAATCCGCAGGGTGATGGCGACGGCCCACAGTTCGCCGATGGTGAGCGGCTGCACCTG
>Ga0105240_10002841_pt1 | contig 27371 bp, 20 predicted proteins | sample KBSC54metaG_FD_80426 | JGI IMG/M metagenome (GOLD analysis project Ga0105240, IMG submission 80426) | Corn rhizosphere microbial communities from Kellogg Biological Station, Michigan, USA - KBS C5-4 metaG | ecosystem: Host-associated > Plants > Roots > Rhizosphere > Soil | place: Michigan, USA... | reverse complement strand
GTCATTCCGGCGCTGATCGCGATCCGCACGATCTGGCTGCCGTTCTCAAAGAAGACGTTCCGCGAGGCGCGCGACGCCTCCTCCATCGCCAACGGCGCCCTGGCCGAGAACATCAACGGCATCCGCACGGTGCAGGAGACCCGGCGCGAGGCGATGAACTTCGAGCTCTACGAGGTGAAGGCGCGGGAGAACATGGACGCGGCGGTGGAGAGCGCCTTCCTCGCCCAGATCATGACCCCCACCGTCGACATCCTGACGGGGCTGGCCATGGCCACCATCATCGTGGTGGGCGGGGCCGAGGTGCTGCGGGCCCAGATGCCCGTCGGCGCGATGATCTTCTACGTGCTGTCGGTGCAGAAGTTCTTCGACCCGGTGCGGCTGCTCTCCATGCAGTACACGGTGATGCAACGGGCGATGGCGGCGGGGCATCGCATCTTCGAGGTGCTCGACGTGCCGGTGACCATCGCCGACAAGCCGGGCGCCATCGTGCTCGACCATCCCGAGCCGACGGTCGAGTTGGACCACGTCACCTTCGGCTACGCGCCCGGCCGCCCGGTGCTGCGCGACGTCTCGATCAGCGTGAAGCCGCGCCAGGTGGTGGCGCTGGTGGGACCGACGGGCTCGGGCAAGACCAGCATCATCTCGCTGGTCCGGCGGTTCTACGAGGTCGACGAGGGCGCGGTGCGGGTGGGCGGCCACGACGTGCGCGACGTCACCCTGGCCTCGCTCGGCCAGGTGATCGCCATGGTGCCGCAGGAGCCGTTCCTGTTCACCGGCACGATCGAGGAGAACATCCGCTACGCCTCTGGCGCGTCCACCGAGCAGGTGATCGCGGCCGCCAAGGCGGTCAGCGCCCACGACTTCATCATGCGCCTGCCCGAGGGCTACGCGACGCCGCTGGGCCAGCGCGGGCGCAACCTCTCGGTGGGCCAGCGGCAGCTGATCTCCTTCGCCCGCGCCCTGGTGATCGAGCCGCAGATCCTGATCCTCGACGAGGCGACGGCCAACATCGACAGCTTCACCGAGCTGGAGATCCAGCGGGCCCTGAAGGTGCTGTTCGCCGGCCGGACCTGCCTGGTCATCGCCCACCGCCTCGCCACCGTGCGCGACGCCGACGAGATCATCGTGCTGCAGCAGGGCGCCATCGTCGAGCAGGGCCCGCACGACGCGCTGATCGCCCGCGGCGGCCTCTACGCCCGGCTCTACGCCTCCAGCCACGGCTCGTTCGACGACCTCCCCGGCGAGGGCGAGGACCGCGCCGACCGGGCGGCGATGATGACTTGAGGCCGGCGGCTATTCCCGGCGGAGAATCTTCTCGGTCAGCAAGGTGCCCCACCACTGGGCCTTGAACTCGCGGCGGATGGCGACGGGGTCGTAGCCGGGGCTGCGCGCCCAGTCTTCCAGCGAGAGGCCAAGGGGCTCGATCTCGGTCAGGTACTTCTCGAAGTAGTAGTCGAGCACACCGGTCAGGCCGGCCTTGAAGTGGCCGTAGCGCAGGTGCAGCTGGTCCACCGCCTCGGACACCGGCCGGCCCTTGCGGAAGTGCATGTAGAGCACGCTCATGATGCCGGCGCGGTCCGCGCCCGACTTGCAGTGCATCATGGCCGGATATTCCAGCCCCTCGAACAGGGCGCGGGCGCCCAGGATCTGCTCGGTGGTCGGCACGTCGCGCGAGGTGACGGCGTAGCTGACCATGTTCACGCCGTAGCGGCGGCAGGCCTCTTCCTCGAGCGCATGGTGGCTGTCGAACCCGCCGCGCAGGTTGACGATGGTGCGGATGCCGCGGTCGCGCCAGGCCTTGACCTGGAACGGCCAGGGCTGGTTCGCGCGCACCAGCTCCTCGCTGATCCAGTGGGCGTTGGTCCACCCCAGCCGGAGGTAGGCGTGGTCGTTCCAGAGGTAGTGGAGGTAGGCGCCCAGGCGCCCACCGGTCGTGCTGACGTCGAATGTGCTGGCCATGAGGTCCCGGGATGGTCGCGGTGGGCTAGGTAGGGTGCGCCGGGCGTATTGCAAAGGGGGATGCGCCCGCTTGACACAGACGCAGCGTCATCCGACCCCTCGCGCCGATGATCCGTCACGGCCTGCCCATCGCGTGAGCTCCGATTGACCCGCCCCCTGCGCCGTCCCCGCGTGCAGGCCGTGCTCGGCTGGCTGCTGGGGATCTATCTGAAGCTGATCCTGCGCACCGTGCGCTGGCGGCACGAGAACCTCGCCGACGTCGAGCCGGTGCTGACCCGACCGGGCGGGGCGATCGGGGCGTTCTGGCACGGCCGAGTCCCGATCTGCCTGGGGATCTGGCCGCAGTGGGAGCGCAAGCCCACCAGCGCCCTGATCTCGCCTTCCAGGGACGGGGAGTTCATCGCCCGGGCGCTGGCCATGTCGCGATGCGGGGCGATCCGCATCTCCTCGGCGCGCAAGGGCGACGCCGCCAAGAGCCGCGCGGCCGTGGCAGCGTTCCGCGAGGCGGTGGACTGGGTGACGGGCGGCGGCGCCCTGATCGTGACCCCCGACGGCCCGCGCGGGCCCAACGAGGAGATCGCCCCCGGCCTGATGCAGATCGCCCGCCGGTCCGGCGCGCCGGTGTTCCTGCTCGGCATCGCCGCCAGCCCGGCGTGGCAATTCGGCACCTGGGACAAGGTCATGGTCGCCTTGCCGTTCGGCCGCGGCGTGGTGGTCTGGGACGGGCCGCACACGGCGCCGCCCCACGCCAGCGAGGCCGAGGTCGCCCGCCTGACCGAGGACTGGGCGGAGCGGCTCACCGCCGCCACGCGCCGGGCCGAGGCGCTGGCGCAGGGCAGGCTGCGCTCCGGCGACCTGCGCCGGGCGGTCGAACCGCGGCCCGCCGCCCTGGCGCTCTACCATGCGGCCGCCGGCCGCCTGGCGCCGCTCGGCCCGGCCGTGCTGGCGAGGCGGGCGCGCCGCGGCAAGGAAGATCCGGCGCGGGTCGGCGAGCGGCTCGGCCGCGCCTCGGAGCCGCGGCCGAAGGGCTCGCTGATCTGGCTGCATGCGGTGAGCGTCGGCGAGAGCGTCTCGCTGCTGCCGCTGATCGGCTGCCTGGCGGCCGACCGCACCGACCTGACCCTGCTCGTCACCAGCACCACCCGCACCTCGGCCGAGATCCTGCAACGGCGCCTGCCGCCGGGCGCGATCCACCAGTATGCGCCGATCGACACGCCGGCGGCGGTCGCCGGCTTCCTCGACCACTGGCGGCCGGACGTGGGCCTGTTCGCCGAGAGCGAGCTGTGGCCGAACCTGATCCTGGCGGCGCAGGCGCGCGGGACACGCCTGGCGCTGGTGTCGGCGCGGATGACCAAGAAGAGCGCCAAGAACTGGTCGGCGCAGCCGGCTGCGGCGCGGACCATGCTGCAGGCTTTCGAGCTGATCCTGGCCCAGGACGCGGCCACCGAGGCGCGGCTGGCGAAACTCGGCGGGCGGGTCGCGGGACGGCTCAATCTGAAGCGCGTGGGCGCCCCGCTGGCGGCCGATCCGGCCGAGGCGGCGGCGCTGGCCGAGGCGATCGGCGGGCGGCCGGCCATCGTCGCGATCAGCACCCATGCCGGCGAGGAGAAGCTGATTGCCGACGTCGCGGCCGGCCTGCCTGGCCGGCCGCTGCTGATCCTGGCGCCGCGCCACCGCGAGCGGGGCGATGCGGTGGCGGCGGAGCTGGCCGGGCGGCGGCTGGCGCGCCGGTCCACGGGCGAGCCGCTGACGGCGGACACCAGCATCTACCTGGCCGACACGCTGGGCGAGATCGGCCTCCTGCTTTCGGTGGCCGACATCGCGGTGGTGGGCGGCAGCTTCGGGCGCGCGATCGGCGGCCACAATCCGCTGGAGCCGGCGCGGCTGGGCGTGCCGGCAGTCACCGGGCCGGACGTGTTCAACTTCGCCGAGCTCTATGCGGAGATGGAGCAGGCCGGCGCGGCGGTGGCGGTGCGCGACGGCGCCGGGCTGAAGGCGGCCCTCGGCGCGCTGCTGGCGGACCCGGCGCGGCGGCGGCGGATGGGCGAGGCGGCGCGGGCGTTCGCCGATCGGCAGGCGGGCGAACTGGAGGCGGGACTGGCGCTGATCCGGCCGCTGCTGCCGCCGCCCGCGACGTGAAACTCGCCACTCCCCGTTTCTGGTACGTGCGCCGCCGGGCCCCGGCCCCCATCACCCGCGCGCTGCTGCGGCCGCTGTCCTGGATCTGGGCCTGGGAGACCGCGCGGCGCATCGCCCGGGCCGATCCGGTCGATGCGGGCGTGCCGGTGATCTGCGTCGGCAACCTGACGGTGGGCGGCTCGGGCAAGACGCCGGTCGTGCGCGCCATCGTGGGCAGGCTGGCGGCGCGGGGGACTGAGGCCTTCGTGCTGACCCGCGGCTACGGCGGCCGGGCGGCCGGGCCGGCGCGCGTCGATCCTCGCACCGACAGCGCCGCCGACGTGGGCGACGAGGCGCTGATGCTGGCCGCCGACGCGCCGGTGATCGTCGCGCGCGACCGGGTGGCCGGCGCGCGGGCGGCGGCGCAGGCCGGGGCGAAGGTGGTGGTGATGGACGACGGCCACCAGAACCCCAGCCTGCGGAAAGCCCTGAGCCTGGTGGTGGTGGACGGCGAGACGCGCGACGACGAGTGGCCGTTCGGCGATGGCGCGGTCTTCCCCGCCGGGCCGATGCGCGAGCCGCTGGCCGCGGGGCTGGCGCGCGCCGACGCGGTGGTGCTGCTGCTGCCGGCCGACCTGGCGGCGCCCGATCCGGCGCTGCTGGCGCTGTTCGGGTCCACGCCGGTGCTGACAGCCCGGCTCGCCCCGCTGGCGCCGCCGCCACCCGGCCCGCAGCTGGCCTTCGCCGGCATCGCCAAGCCCTGGAAGATGGAGCGGGCGCTGGTCGCCGCCGGCTGCCAGCTGGCCGACTTCGCGCCGCTGCCCGACCACTGCGCATTCGACGAGGGCCTGCTGCGCGCCCTGGCGCGGCGGGCCAAGGCCCTGGGGGCCGGGCTGCTGACCAGCGAGAAGGACCACGTGCGCCTGCCGCCCGCCTGGCGCGACCGGGTCGCGGCCTGGCCGGTGGCGGCGAAGTTCGAGGACGAGGCGGCGCTGGACGCGCTGCTGGCGGGGGCCGGACTGTAGGCGTCCGCCCCTACTGCGCCCCGGCCCTCTGGGCGAACTTCCAAGCCGCCTGTTCGAGTGGCGGGATGCGCAGTTCCTGGGTCCCGGCCTCGGCGCTGGCGGCGGTGCCTTCGCGGACCCGGCCGACGATGCCCTGCAGGATCGCCGCGAGCCGGAACATGTTGTAGGCGAAGTACCAGTTGAGGTCCGGGAGCCCGGGCCGGCCGGTGGCGCGGCAGTATTCCGCCACCACCTCGTCGATGCTCGGCAGGCCATGCGCGGCCGGGTCCTCGATCTGCGACAGCGGGCCATTGACCCACTGCATCAGGAAGTAGGTGAAGTCGGCGACCGGGCTGCCGAGGGTCGACAGCTCCCAGTCAAGCACCGCCCGCACCCGGGGCTCGGTCGCATGCAGCACCATGTTGTCCAGCCGGTAGTCGCCGTGAACGATGGAGATGGCGGGGTCTTCGGGGCAGGTCCCCGGGAGCCAGGCCATCAACTTTTCCATCAGCGGACGCTGGACGGTCTCGGAAGCGCGGTACTGCTTGCTCCAGCGGTCGACCTGGCGGGCGACGTAGTTGCCGGTCCGCCCGAAGTCCTCCAGTCCGACGGACCTGTAGTCGGTGTTGTGGAGCGCCGCGAGGGTGGTCACCTGGGCCATGTAGATCGGCCGGCGCTCCTCCGGCGTGTACTGCGGCAGGGTCTGGTCCCAGAGGATCCGGCCCTCCACCATCTCCATCACGTAGAACATCGTGCCGGTGACGCTCTCGTCCAGGCAGAGGCCGTAGGGGCGCGCCACCGGGAAGCCGGTCGGATAGAGGGCGTTGATCACCTTGAACTCGCGGTCCACCGCGTGGGCCGACGGCAGCAGATGACCAGGGGGCTTGCGGCGCATCACATAGCGTTGGCCCGGCGTGACCAGCTGGTAGGTCGGGTTTGACTGGCCGCCCTTGAACTCGCGGACCTCCAGCGGGCCCTGGAATCCCTCGACGTTGGCCTGCAGCCAGCGCAACAGCGCCGCCTCGTCGAAGCGGTGGGCGGCGGCCACCTCCTTGGTGCCGGTGTTGAGCTGCTCGCGGTGCTGCTCGTATTCCTGCAGGGGGGTCAGGTCGGTCATGGCTGTTTCCTCACCGTCGGCGCGACCTAAACCGCCCGGGAGGGCCTTGCCAAGCGCCGGAGCGTGCTGAGTGGCGTCGAACCAAACCGGGAATCGTCACCCCGGACGGCCTGCAAGGCTGATCCGGGGCCAGACCATCCGCTTCCGAGACGAAATCCAGCTCGGCCGGGGTGACGGCGGCAGCGGCGCATCCGACCTCGCTCCGTCTACTCCAGCGCCCGCCAGCCGATGTCGCTCCGGTGGAAGCCCTCGGGCCAGTCGATGCGGGCGATCGCGCCGTAGGCCCGCTCGCGCGCCGTCTTCACGGTCGGACCAAGGGCGCAGACGTTCAGCACCCGGCCGCCGGCGGCAGTCAGGGTCCCGTCCGGACCTCGCGCCGCGCCGGCGTTGAACACCACCACGTCCGGTCCGAAGTCGGCCTCGGCCCCGCGGATCACCGAACCGGCCCTGGGCGCATCGGGGTAGCCCTCCGCGGCCAGGACCACGCAGACGGCCGCGTCGCCGCTCCAGACGGGGGCGGGCTGCTCGGCCAGGCGGCCGGTCGCGCAGGCCATCAGGTAGGGGACCAGGTCGCTGGCCAGCTGCAGCATCAGCACCTGGCATTCCGGGTCGCCGAAGCGGACGTTGAACTCGATCAGCTTCGGGCCCTCGGCGGTGACCATCATCTCGCAGAACAGGGCGCCGCGGAACGGCGCCCCCTCGGCGGCGATCCCGGCCAGGGCGGGCTCGACCAAGCGGGTCCGGGCCGCCTCCACTACCGCCTCGCTGAGCACCGGGGCGGGCGCGTAGGCGCCCATGCCGCCGGTGTTGGGACCCTTGTCGCCGTCGTAGGCGCGCTTGGCGTCCTGGGCGCCGCCGAAGATCAGGGTCGCGCGGCCATCGCAGAGGGCGAACAGGGAGGCGATCTCGCCCTCCAGGAACTCCTCGATCACCACCCGCGCGCCGGCGGCCCCGAAGCGCCCGCCGAGCGCGTCGTCGATGGCGGCCTCCGCCGCCGCGCGGTCCGGCGCGATGACCACGCCCTTGCCGGCCGCCAGGCCGTCGGCCTTGATCACGAAGGGCGCGGTGAACCCGTCCAGGAAGGCCTTGGCGGGCGCCGCCTCGTCGAACACGCCGTAGCGGGCGGTGGGCAATCCGTGACGGTCGGTGAAGGCCTTGGTGAAGGCCTTGGACGACTCCAGCCGGCCGGCCGCCGCCGTCGGCCCGAAGCAGGGGATGTTCGCCTCGGCCAGGGCGTCGGCGAGGCCCGCGGCCACCGCCACCTCCGGGCCGAGCACGACCAGGTCGGCCGCGATCTCCCGGGCCAGGGCCAGCTGTCCGGCCACGTCGGTGGCCCCCACCGGCCGCACTTCCGCCAGCGCCGCCATGCCCGGATTGCCGGGCGCGCAGACGAGGCGGGTCACCAGGGGCGAGCGTGCGATCTTCCAGGCCAGGGCATGCTCGCGCCCGCCCGACCCCACCAGCAGGATGTTCATGCGCGGGCTTTGGCGCGCGCCGGCCAGCCGGTCAAGCAGACGCCCCGGCCGGCGCGGCCACCGGCGGCGCGGCGACCTGGGCGCTCATCGGGAAGTAGGCGACGAAGGAGGCGCCCTCGCCCGGCACGCTCTCCACCGCCATGCCGCCGCGGTGACGGTTGACGATATGCTTGGCGATCGCCAGCCCGAGCCCCGTGCCAGCTCGTTCGCCGCCGCGCTGGCCCTCGACCCGATAGAACCGCTCGGTGAGCCGCGGCAGGTGCTCGCGAGCGATCCCAGGACCGGCGTCGGTGACCCGCACCAGCACGTAGCGCTGGTCGGCGGCATGATCGGGCGTGAGCAGGGAGAGCAGCGCCGCCCCCGGCCGCCGCTGGCCCGCGGCGGCCTCGGCGGTCACGCCCGCGGCGACTTCCAGCTCCACCTGCGAGCCCTTGGGCGCATACTTGAGGGCGTTCTCCGCCATGTTCTGGATCACCTGCAGCACCTGGTCGCGGTCGGCCGGCTCGGCAAGCGCGGGCTCGTCCGGCAGCAAGAGCTGAAACCGCACGCACTTCTCGGCCGCCAGGGGCGCCAGGGCGTCCAGGACGTCCCTGGCGGCGAGGCGAAGATCCAGCCGCCCCTGCGGCGGGATGTGCTCATTGAGCTCGATGCGGCTCAGCGACATCAAGTCCTCGATCAGGCGCGCCATGCGGGCCGCCTGGTCGTGCATGATCGCAAGGAAGCGGTCCCGGGCGACCGCATCGTCGCGGGCATGGCCGCGCAGGGTCTCGATGAAGCCGGCCAGCGACGCCAGCGGGGTGCGCAGCTCGTGGCTGGCGTTGGCGAGGAAGTCGGCGCGGGTGCGCTCGGAACGGCGCAGCTCGGTCTCGTCGCGCAGCATCAGCAAGGCCAGCGCGCGTCCCTCACGCTCGCCCAGCGGCTGGGCCTTGGCGCGCCAGACCCGGTCCTGCACGCCGCCTGCCTGATACACCGCCTGGCTGGCGATGCGGCCGAACAGGGCCTCGTCGACGGCCTCGAGCACCTTCGGATCGCGAACCACCGTGACCAGGGGGGCCGCCTCCCGACTGGTGCGGAACAGCTCCCGCGCCGCGGCATTGGCATAGATCAGGCGGCGGCCGGCCAGGTCGTCCGGCTCGTCCCCACTGACCAGCAGGATCGGATCCTCCAGGACCTCCAGGATGCCCGCGAAGGACGACACCGGCGGTTCGGGCGACGCCTCGCGCAGGGTGGTCGCCGACTGGTAGGCCGGGGGCGGCTCGCGGCGGCGCTGCCAGGCGCTCAGGCCAAGCCCCAGGCCGACGAGCATCGCCCCGCCGACGGCCGCTGCGAGCGGCTGGGCAGAGCCGCCCAGGATCAGCGCCGCCACCACCATGGCGGCCGCCAGGGCCATGACGAGCGGAATCCAGGCCGAATCACGGGGTTGGGCAGACACGGGTTCAAGCGGCTCTGTGGCCATGCCAGCGACTCTTCGACGGCGCGGGTGTCCGGCGGACCCCTCGCCTACGTCCTACGCCGCCCGGCTGAAAACCCCAAGAATACAAGGGCGCACCCTGGCGGGTTGCTAAACGTCTACGGCGAATCGCCAAGTCTATTTCACCGGCGGGATGTGTCGTGCGCGTGACAGCGCCCTCCGAAACGCCGGCTGGCTTGAAAGCGGCCCAAATGCAGTCGTAATAGGCGGCCAAGCACAAGGCGACGTCGGTCGGCGGCTGTCCGGAGAGTTTCGTTTCATGCGCAGAGCCCTCCTAGCGGCTGCCGCGGTCGGTCCCATGCTCGCCTGTCTGGCGGCCGGCAGCGCGTTCGCCGCCTGCCCGTCGGGGCCGGGGCCCACCAACGGCGCCGACGTCGACATGCCGTCCGGCTGCACCGTCACGCCCACCGCGACCACACCGGGCGTCACGGTGAACACCAGCAACAACGTGACCGTCGAGAGCGGTGCGACAATTAGCGCGACCGACGTGAGCAACGCCGTCGGCATCCAGGTGCTCGGCGGGACGACGGGACAGGTGCTGCACCAGGGGGGCATCTCGCTGCTGATGTCCTACGCGCCGGCGGACGCCAACGGCGACGGCGTGCCGGACGGCGTGTTCGCCCAGGGCTCGAACCGCTACGGCATCCAGGTCACCAAGGGGCAGTTCAACGGCTCGATCAACGCGCAGACCGCCAGCACGATCGTCGTCCAGGGCAACGATTCCTACGGCATCTGGGTCGACCCCACGGGCATCGTCGGCGGCGATGTCGCCGCCGGCAGCACCATCACCATGACCGGGGATCGGACGGTCGGCGTCAACATCGCCGGCCAGGTGAACGGCAGCCTGAACGTGCTGGGCGGGGTCAGCGCCACCGGCGTGGGCGCGCAGGGCGTGGCGACGTCCGCCCCGATCGGCAACGGCGTGACGATCCAGAGCGCGATCACCGCCACCGGCTACCGGTCGACGGTCGCCCCGGGTACGCCGACGACCCTGGCGGCGCTTACCGGGGACGAATTGCAGCAGGGCGGCTCCGCCCTGACCATCGGCGGCAATGTCGGGTCCGGCATCAATCTCGGCCAGGCCTATTCGGTCACCTCCGGCAACACGACCACGCAGTTCACCGCCGCCGCCGTGTCGGTGTTCGGCGGTTCGCCGGCGATGCAGGTGGGCGCATCCGGCAAGGACATCACGATCGGCTCGGGTTCCAATACGAACGTCAACGAGGCGTTCAGCCTGGTGATCGGCGGCTCGGTCACGGGGGTCGGCGTCTACGAGCCGAAGACGTCGCCGAACCTGCCCGCGCCGGTCAGCGCCACCGGCGTGTTGCTGGGCTCGGCGGACCAGACGGGTACGACAACCCTCAGCAACGGTTTCCACGTCCAGAGCACCGGCCAGATCGTCACCAACGCCCTGAGCGCCAGCTCGACGGGCATCCACATCGCGAACGGCGTCAGCATGTCGTCGTCGTCGTTCATCAACGACGGCACGGTGGAGGCGCTCTCCACGCTCAACGGAGGCGCGCCCGCCCCGTCGGTGTTCACCGGCTCGATTTCGGGACAGGTCCTGACCGTCACCGCCCAGGGCGCCGTGCCCGTACAGGTGGGCCAGGTGATCACCGGGACGGGCGTCAAGGACGGCACCGTGGTGACCGCGGTGCTGAGCTCGTCAGGCGGCGTGTCCACCTACGCCGTGAACCAGGCCCAGAACGTGTCGCCCGGCAGCGCCTTGAGCGGGGCGATGACCCCACAGGTCAACGCGCTGGTCATCGACTCCGGGGCGACCGTGCCCAGCATCATCAACAACCGCTCGCTGGCGGCCTCGGCCACCGCGACGTCGACCGCCCTGTTCGCCAACGTCGGCGGCATCGTCGACTACTCGGGCAGCGTGAAGAACATCACCAACACCGGCTCGATCTCGGCGGTCACCAACGGCACCAGCAACCTCTATGTGACTGGAGGCACGGACCGCGCGATCGACGTGCGCTCGTCCACAGCCGGGACCAGCATCGTCCAGAGGCAGGCTTCGCCGGCGCAGATCACCGGCTCGATCTCCGACACCACCCTGACGGTGACCGCCATCGCGCCCGGCGGCCAGGTGCAGGTCGGCGATACCATCAGCGGCGCAGGGGTCGCCGCCGGAACCCAGATCGTCCAGCTGACCGGCGGCAACGGCGGGGTTGGAAGCACCTATCAGCTGAGCACGTCCCAGACGGTCAGCAGCGAGACCCTGAGCAGCGGCACGCCCACGTCCGTGTTCACCGGCTCGATCTCGGGCAACACCCTGACCGTCACCGCGGTCACGTCGGGCACACTGGTTCCGGGCCAGACGATCTCGGGCCCAGGCATCGCCCCGGGCACGACCATCACCGCCATCAAGTCGGGCACGGGGGGCGTCGGCAGCTACACCGTCGACACCACCCAGTCGGTGGTGACCGAAACCGTCAGCGCGGCAGTGGCGCCCTCGATCAGCGGCGACATCCTGTTCGGCAAGGGCGCCAACGTCCTCGACATCGAGGCCGGCCGCGTGACCGGCGCGGTGACCGAACTGCCCGGCGAGCGCAACCTCACGGTCAAGGTCGACAACGCCACGCTCAACATCACCAGGGCCGAAGCGCATCCGGTGACCTCGCTGATCGTCGGCAGCAAGGGCGTGCTGCAGGCGACGGTCGATCCCAGCCTGGCAGTGGGCGGATCGAACCCGACCCCGGTGTTCGACACCACCGTCGGCGCCGGCCAGTCGGGACCGGATGGCAAGGCCAGCTTCGCCGACGGGGCGCAGATCGGTCTGACGCTGAACGGCCTGCAGAGCGCGCAAAGCGCGACCTATGTGTTCGTGCACACCAGCGGCGCCGGCCAGCTGAGCGTCGGCAATCTAGGCCAGACTGCGCTGGCGGACGCGCCGTTCCTGTTCAGCACCACTACCTCCGTGAATGGCGGCGACCTGGACGTCACCCTGGCCCGCAAGACCGCCGCCCAGCTCGGCTTCAACCGGTCGGAGTCCGCGGCCTACGACGCCATCTTCGCCGCCCTGCTCCGGGACAACGCCGCGGGCGCGGCGATCGCCGCCCAGACCACGCGCGAGGGACTGGTCGGCCTCTACGACCAGCTGGTCCCGGATCAGGGCCTGGGCACCTTCTCGGCCCTGGAGATGGCGACACAACGGGTCGCCAGCCTGACCGAAACGCCGCCCACGCCCGGTCCGCAGCAGACAGCCGGATCGAGCCTGTGGCTGCAGGAAGTCAACGAGCGGGTGAACCGCCAGACCAACCCCGACACCCTCGGCTCCAGCGGCAAGGTGCTGGGGCTGATCGGCGGCTATGAGGTGCGCGGGGCCGGCGGCGGCGCCCTGGGGCTCACCATCTCGTACCTCAACATCCAGGACGAAAGCATCGCGGCGGCGGTCGGCGCGCATCTGGTGACCAACTTCATCGAGGGCGGCGTCTACTACCGGCGCTCGTTCGGAAACCTGCGATTCTCGCTGCGCGGCGCCGGGGGCTACGCCTGGTTCAAGGACAACCGGGAGTTCCTGACCACCGGGCTCTCGGAGTCGGCAGTGGCCAAGTGGACCGGGTTCTTCGCCGACGCCCATGCGGGGGCCGCCTATGAGCAGCGCGTGTTCAGCCGCTTCTATGTCCGCCCGGAGCTGTCGGCGGACTATCTCTACCTGAGCGAAAACGCCCACGGCTACGACGCGCCGGCCGACCAAGTGGTGAACCTCAACATCGCCCGGCGCACCAGCACGCGCTTCACCGGCTCGGCGATCGTGACCTTCGGCGCGCAGTTCGGACAGGAGACGTGGTTCCGACCGGAAATCTTCGGCGGCTATCGGATGGTGTTCGCAAGCGACCTCGGCGACACCGTCGCCACCTTCAGCGGCGGCCTGCCCTTCACCCTCTCGCCGGGCAATGGCAAGGGCGGCTGGATCACCGCCGGTTTCGCGCTGAAGGCGGGCACCGAGCTGTCGTACGTCGCCCTGGTCGGCGACATCGACTTCCAGGACGACGAGCAGCGCTACGACATCTACCTGGCCGGACGGACGATGTTCTAGGCGGTCTTCGTCGTCTCGGCTTCCCCCAAAGCGAGGTCCCTTCTCCCCTCGCGGGAGAAGGTGTCGCGCAGCGACGGATGAGGGGGTCTCGACCCCGCGACTACGTCCGAGAGCATCTCACGCCGGCGCGGCCCCTCATCCGGCGGGCTCCGCCCGCCACCTTCTCCCGCGAGGGGGGAAGGGGCTGCGCTGTTCAGGAAATCTGACAGCATGTCCCCTAAATTTCTATCGATCCAATAGGAATAATCGCTAAAGGTGGGGTTGAAGCGGCGCCGCAGGGCGGGAGCCGCCGTCGCTATCCAACGGTTCCCGGAGGCTGATCGTGACCCACACCCGCACCGCCGCTTCGCGCCGGGGCGTCCTTGCCGCCCTCACGGGCGCGGCCCTCGGCGCCCCGCTGCTCTCGAGCCAGGTCCGCGCCCAGGCGCGCCGGCCGGTCAGGCTGCTCAACGTCAGCTACGACCCGACGCGGGAGCTCTACAAGGACATCAACGCCGCCTACATCGACTACTGGAAGGAGCACACCGGCCAGGTGCTGACCATCGACCAGAGCCACGGCGGCTCCGGCTCGCAGGCGCGCGCCGTGATCGACGGCCTGGCCGCCGACGTGGTCACCCTGGCGCTGGCCTATGACATCGACAACATCGCCGACAAGGCGCACCTGCTGCCGGCCAACTGGCAGTCGCGGCTGCCGAACGGCTCGACGCCCTACCTGTCGACGATCGTGTTCCTGGTCCGCAAGGGCAATCCCTGGAAGATCCGCGGCTGGGGCGACCTGATCAAGCCGGGGATCACCGCGGTGGCCCCGAACCCGAAGACCTCCGGCGGCGCCCGCTGGGCCTACCTGGCGGCCTGGGCCTCGGCGCTAAAGGCGCCGGGCGGCAGCGACGCGACCGCCAAGGCCTATGTGCAGCAGCTCTACAGCCACATCCCGGTGCTGGACTCCGGCGCCCGCGGGTCGACCGTGACCTTCGCCCAACGCGGCATCGGCGACGTGCTGCTGTGCTGGGAGAACGAGGCCCACCTGGCGCTGGACGAGTTCGGCGCCGACAAGTTCGACATCGTCACGCCGCCGACCTCGATCCTGGCCGAACCCCCCGTGGCCCTGGTCGACAAGAACGTCGACAAGAAGGGCACCCGCCAGGCGGCCCAGGGCTACCTGAACTTCCTGTACAGCCCGCTGGCGCAGGACATCATCGGCAAGCGCTTCTACCGCCCGCGCGACCCCGCCGCGGCGGCCAAGTACGCGTCCCGCTTCCCGCGCATCCCGATGGTGACCATCGACGACACCTTCGGCGGCTGGCGCAGAGCCCAGGCCACGCACTTCGCCGACGGCGGCGTGTTCGACCAGATCTACAAGCCGAAGTAGCCGCCGGCCCGCGCTGCCGGAACCGGTCGCGCCGCCACCCCGTTTCCACCGCCGAAGCCGCCGCGCGCCAACGCGGCGGCGCTCGGCGCGAAGAAGGACCGCAGGACTTGTCCGCCGCCTCCCACGCCCTGCCACTCGCCGCCGCCGGCAGACCGCGCTGGCGCTGGCGCGAGTACAGCGTACTGCCCGGCTTCGCGCCGGCCATGGGCTTCACCCTGCTCTACCTCTGCCTGATCGTGCTGATCCCGCTGGCGGCGTTGATCGCGCGCCCGTGGGAGCACGGTCTGAGCGGCTTCTGGGAGACGGTGACCGAGCCGCGGGTGCTGGCGGCGCTGAAGCTCAGCTTCGGGCTGTCGCTTCTGGCGGCGATGATCAATGTGGTGATGGGCGTCATCGTCGCCTGGGCACTGACGCGCTACGACTTCCCGGGCAAGCGGCTGGCGGACGCGGCCGTGGACCTGCCGTTCGCCTTGCCCACCGCCGTCGCCGGCATCGCGCTGGCCACCATCTACGCCCCGAACGGCTGGGTCGGCGCGCTCGCGGCGCACGTCGGCCTCAAGATCGCCTATACCCCGCTCGGTATCCTGATCGCCCTGATCGCGGTCGGCCTGCCGTTCATCGTCCGCGGGGTCCAGCCGGTGCTGCGCGACTTCGACGCCGAGGTCGAGGAGGCCGCCGTGACCCTCGGCGCGGCGCCCTGGCAGCGGGCCTGGCGGGTGATCCTGCCGGCGATGACTCCGGCCCTGATCTCGGGCTTCTCCCTCGCCTTCGCCCGGGCGGTCGGCGAGTACGGCTCGGTGATCTTCATTGCCGGCAACATGCCGATGCGCTCGGAGATCGCGCCGCTGATGATCGTCATCAAGCTCGAGCAGTACGACTACGCCGCCGCCGCGTCGGTGGGCCTGGCCATGCTGATCCTGTCGTTCGGCGCGCTGGTGGCGATCAACCTGGTCCAGCTGGCCCTGGCGCGGCGAGGCGCGCGATGAGGGCCGCCACTCCGATTCGACCGTCGGCGACCGGCTGGCTGGTCATTGGCCTGGCCTTTGTCTGGCTGGCGCTGGTGATCGCGCTGCCGCTCGCCTCGATCTTCGTCGAGGCGTTCCGCAAGGGCGTCAACGCCTACTTCGCGGCCCTGGCCGAGCCGGACTCGCTGTCGGCGATCAAGCTGACCCTCGAGATCGCGGCCGTCGCCGTGCCGCTGAACGCCGCGTTCGGCCTGGCGGCCGCGTGGGCGGTCACCAAGTTCGAGTTCAAGGGCAAGGCCCTGCTGCTGAGCCTGATCGACGTGCCGTTCTCGATGTCGCCGGTGATCTCGGGGCTGGTCTGGGTGCTGCTGTTCGGCGCCAACGGCTGGTTCGGCAAGCAGCTGGACGCCTGGGACATCAAGATCATCTTCAACTTCACCGGCATCCTCTTGGCCACCATCCTGGTCACCCTGCCGTTCGTCGCCCGCGAGCTGATTCCGCTGATGCAGGAACAGGGGACGGACGAGGAGGCCGCCGCGGTCACCCTGGGCGCCGGCGGCTTCGCCACCTTCTTCCAGGTCACCCTGCCCAACATCGCCTGGGCGCTGCTCTACGGCGTGCTGCTCTGCAACGCCCGGGCGATGGGCGAGTTCGGCGCCGTCTCCGTGGTCTCCGGGCACATCCGCGGACTGACCGACACCATGCCTTTGCACGTAGAGGTGCTCTTCAATGACTATGACTTCGTCGGCGCCTTCGCCGTCGCGACGCTCCTCGCGGGCCTCGCCCTCGTCACGCTCGCGGCCAAGTCGGCCCTCGAGTGGCGGTTCGCCGGCGAACTGGCCCGTGGCAGCCGTCACTGAGACGACGCCCGTCGCCAGCCTCGCGGTCGAGGGCGTCGCCAAGCGCTTCGCTCGCTTCCCGGCGCTGAAGGGCGTCTCGCTGACCGCCCAGCCGGGCGAGTTCCTGGCCCTGCTCGGCCCCTCCGGCTCGGGCAAGACCACCCTGCTGCGGGTGGTGGCTGGGCTGGAGACCCCCGACGCCGGCACGGTGTCGTTCGAGGGCGAGGACTTCCTGGCCCTGTCGCCGCGCGAGCGCCGGATCGGCATGGTGTTCCAGCACTACGCCCTGTTCCGCCACATGACGGTGGCCAAGAACATCGGCTTCGGCCTCAGGGTGCGGCCGCGCAGCAAACGCCCGCCGAAGGCCGAGATCGAGGCGACGGTCGAGCGGCTGCTCAGCCTCGTGCAGCTGCAGGGGCTGGGCAAGCGCTACCCCGCCCAGCTGTCCGGCGGTCAGCAGCAGCGGGTGGCGCTGGCCCGGGCGCTGGCCATCGAGCCTCGGCTGCTGCTGCTCGACGAGCCGTTCGGGGCCCTCGACGCCAAGGTGCGCAAGGAACTGCGCCACTGGCTGCGGGCGGTGCACAACGAGACGGGCGTGACCACCATCTTCGTCACCCACGACCAGGAGGAGGCCATGGACCTCGCGGACCGGGTGGTGGTGCTGCGCCTGGGCCTGATCGAGCAGGTCGGCACGCCCGAGGAGCTGGACGAGCGGCCGGCCTCGGCCTTCGTGTTCGACTTCCTGGGCGAGTCCAACCAGCTGCCCTGCCGGCTGGACGGCGCCGAGGCGGTGTTCGACGGCTTCCGCACCCCGGCGGTCGCGGCGCCCGGCGCGGCCGGCGAGACCTCGGCCTGGTTCCGACCGCACGAGACCGAGGTCAGCGACGGGGGCGAGGGACTGCCGGTGACCGTCGTCGACATCCTGATCAAGGGGGCGATGGAGCGGCTGGAGTGCCGGACCGCAGACGGCCGGCTGCTGGACGCCGACTATCCCCGCGGCTCGCTTCCGGCGGGCCTGCGGATCGGAAGCCAAGCGCGGCTGCGTCCGAAGCGGGTGTTCGTGTTCCCGGAGCGCGCGGACTAAACGGCGCTTAACCATCCTTTCTAACCCGTCCGAAAGCGGCGTGGGTTAGCGGGAGGCATGGACGAATTCTCCAGGCCCCGCCGCGTGCGGCTGCTGGGGGGCGAGGTCGATCTGATCGGCCCGCCCGACGTGCTGCGCCATGCCGACCGAACGGTGAAGGCCGGCGGCCGAACGGTGATCGCCAACCACAACTTCCACAGCCTGTTCCTGCTGCGCCGGCGCGCGGCGGGCCTGCCCGAGTTCTTCGCCGCCGCCGACCTGATCCAGATCGACTCCACGCCGATGATCGCCTGGGGCCGGCTGCTCGGCCTGCCGCTGCAACGGCGGATGCGCTCGACCTACCTGGACTGGCGCGAGGACTTCTGGCGGCTGGCCAACGCCCGCAGCTGGCGGGTGTTCTACCTGGGCGGCGCGCCGGGGGTGGCCGAGACCGCGTGCCAGCGCCTGGCCGAGCGCTGGCCGAACGTCGACCTCGGCTGGCGCGACGGCTACTTCGACGCCGCTCCGCAGTCGGCCGACAATCGCCGGGTGCTGGCCCAGATCGCCGCCTTCGATCCTGACGTCCTGCTGGTGGGCATGGGCATGCCGCGCCAGGAGGCCTGGGTGACCGAGAACCGCGAGGCCATCCGCCGCGGCGCGATCTTCACCGTCGGCGCGGCGTTCGACTACGAGGCGGGCGCGCAGAAGACCCCGCCGCGCTGGACCGGCAAGCTGGGGCTGGAGTGGCTGGCGCGGCTGATCGCCGAGCCGGGGCGGCTGGCCGAACGCTACCTGATCGAGCCCTGGTCGCTCATCGGACCGGCGCTCGAGGACCTCGGCGCCGCGCTCGGCCGCTCCCGCTGACGGATATCCCTGACGGCCGACGGCGTGCATTCTGGCCGCCGGAGGGTTCGATTCGATGGCCGTCTCCTTCGAGGGTTTTCCGCGCCTCGTCGATCGCGCGGCGATGCGGCCCGGACGCTGGTTCGTGGCCGGCGAGGGCGCGCGCCCGCTGATCTGCTTCTCGACCGACGAGGGCGAGGACGACGACCGGCTGGTGCTGACCTTCGGCAGCACGCGGCCGGAGACGCTCGACTTCGCCGCCACGAACCTGAAGGCGCTCGGCGGGCCGCTGGCCACGCTGGAGCACGAGCTGGTGTTCGCGCCCGGCCTGGCGGGCCAGAATCCGCAGCTGGCGGCGCCGGTGCGGCGCTCGTTCCGCTCGGGCGCGCTGCTGCGGCTGCGCAGCGGCGACCTGGGCATCGGCTTCGCCACCCATACTGGTGGCCAGCTGATGGTGATCTCGCTGGCCACGGGCCACCGCGCCGACGGCTTCGACCTGGTGTTCGACCGCTGGAGCCTGTCGATCCGCCGCGGTTCGGTCGAGCGCCTAGTCGGCTCCTTCCGGCCGATCTGACCCGTTCAGGCTTCGGCGGGCGCCGCCGAGTTCTCAGCCGGCGCTTGCTCGCTCCGGCCGCCGGTAGCGATCAGCACCGAGACGCCCAGCGCGGCGGCCAGGGCCGAGCCGGCCAGGACACCGATCTTGGCGATGGCCGAATAGGCCGGATCGGTGAACGCCTGGTCGGCCATCAGCAGCGAGAAGGTATCGCCGAAACCGCACAGGCAGGCGGCGCCCAGGAAGGCGCCCCAGGAGGCGTCTTCGGGCGCGATGGCGATCTTGGCCTTCACCGCGGCGAACGAGGCCAGCACGATGCCCAGCGGCTTGCCGATGGCGAGGCCCAGCACCACCCCGGTCAGTACGCGGACGCCGTCGGGCACGCCGAAGTCGGCCGCCAGAGGGATGCCGGCCGCCGAAAACGCGAACAGCGGCAGGACGACAAAGTTCGACCAGGGCGCGACCGACCGCTCCACCTCCTCGGCGGGCGACAGCAGGCGGTCGCTGGCGGCCGAGAGGTTGCGGCTGGCCCATTCCCACACCGGTTCGCCCTCGACCTGGGACAGGTCTTCGCCGCGCCGCCGCACCTCTCGCTCCGCATTCTCCAGCTCCGCCAGGGCGGTGGCGGCCTGGGCGAGCAGGGCCGAGGCCGAGGGCCGAGGGCGCGTCGGCAGGAAGGCGGCCAGCGCCACCCCGGACAGGGCGGGGTGGATGCCGGCGAGATGCAGCGACACCCACAGTCCCGCGGCGGCGGCCAGGTAGGGCCAGCTGGCGTAGACCCGCCAACGGTTCAGCACCGCCAGGGCGCCCAGCATCATGACGGCGCCCAGCAGCCATTCGGGGTGGAAGTTGCGCGGGTAGAAGATCGCCAGCACCAGGATCGAGAGGATGTCGTCGGCCACCGCGAAGGTGGCCACGAACACCTTGAGACCGGCGGACGCCCGCTGCCCGAGCACTGCCAGGACGCCGAGGGCGAAGGCGATGTTGGTAGCGGTGGCCACAGACCAGCCGCCCGACGTCGGTCCCTGGTTCAGCGCCAGGTAGATCAGCGCCGGGACCAGCGTGCCGCCCAGCGCCGCCGCGGCGGGCAGCACGGCGGCGCGCCAGTCGGTGAGGGCGCCGGAGTGCATCTCGCGCCGGATCTCGAGCCCCACCAGCAGGAAGAACACCGCCAGCAGGCCTTCTGAGCACCAATCCGCCACCGTCAGGGACAGCAGGGCCGTGGGCGGGCCGATCCCGAACTCGGCGGTGACGATGCTCTGATAGAGGCCGGCCAGCGGGCTGTTGGCGCAAATCAGGGCCGCGGCGGCGGCGACCAGCAGCACGATGCCCGCGGAGGCCGGCAGGCCGGCGAAGGCGCGGGCGGTGCGCTGCACGCTGGCGCCCACCGGCCGCTCCATCGCCTCCAGCAGCGCGTGGTAGTCCCAGGCCCCGTCGTAGCGCTGCCCGTCGATGAACATGGTCGGCGTGGCGGTGACGTGGTTGTGGCGGCCGTCCTCGTGGTCCTCGTCGACGCGCTCGCGCACACTTTGGCTCGCCACGTCGTGCTCGAACTTCTCCACATCCAGGCCGAGGTCGCGCACGATGTCGGCCACCACCGCCTCGTCCACGGGCAGGTCGTGGCCGTAGAGGGCGTCGTGCATCTCCCAGAACTTGCCCTGCAGCGCGGCCGCCTCGCTGGCGCAGGACAGATAGGTCGCCCCGGGGTGGATCCGCTCGTTGGGGAACTGCCGGTAGATGTAGGCCATGCGATCGCCCAGCCGCTCGCGCAGCTTGGCGAGGACCGGTCCCAGGCGGCGGCAGTAGGGGCACAGGTAGTCGCCGTAGAGCACGATGGTGGAGACGCCCCGTCCCCTGCCCCCACGGGCGTGGTCGCGGCGGCGGTCGACGGGGCGCCGCAGCTTGCGACCAGTCTCGGGGCCGCTCACTTCAGCGTTGCCGCCAGGGTGATTTCGGCCTTGAGCAGCTTGGAGACCGGGCAGTTCTGCTCGGCTTCCCGGGAGATCTTGTCGAAGGTCTCCTGATCGAGCCCCGGCACGTCGGCCGTCAGGGTCAGGGCCGAGCGGCTGATCTTGAAACCGTCACCGTCGGGGTCCAGCGACACGGCCGCCTCGGTGTTGAGTTCGGTCGGCGTGTAGCCGGCGCGCTGCAGGCCGAAGGCCACGGCCATGGTGAAGCAGCCGGCGTGGGCGGCGGCGATCAGCTCCTCGGGGTTGGTCCCCTTCTGGTTCTCGAACCGGGTGCGGAAGGAATAGGGCGTCTCCTTCAGCACCTCGGAGTCGGTGCTGATATCGCCGTCGCCGTCGCGGCCGGTCCCGCGCCAGACGGCGCGCGCTTTGCGGATCATGGGGCTCTCCCTTGCTGGGCTGTGGACAACCTTTCCACTCGCCCGAAGACCTGACAAGCCAGCCGAAGGCATTGGCGACGTTGCCATGAAAGCAACGTGACTTGTGACGTCCTCGCCCGCGTCGCGTGGTGGCGCGGCGCCGGCGGCTTATGCGCAGTCGACGCGTCGACCTTCCCACGAGGGGGCAGGACTGCGCGACGCTTCAGAAGTCCGTGCCGCCGTCGATGTTGATCACCGCGCCCGTCATGTAGGCGGCGCGTTCGGAGAGCAGAAAGGCCATCAGGTCGCCGGCCTCATGCGCCTCGCCGGGACGGGGCATGGCCACGGGCATCTTGAACACGTCGCGGACGACGTAGGCGGCCGCCTCGGCGCGGCCCATCTTGCGCTCGCGCATGGCCTCTTCGATCCGGGCGTTGACACGGTCGGTGGCGAACGCGCCCGGGCAGACGCAGTTGGCGCGGATGCCCCTCTCGCCGTAGGTCTTGGCCAGGTTCTTGGTGATGTTGACCACCGCCGCCTTCAGCGAGGCGTAGGGGAACAGGAAGCTCTTGGCCGCCCGCACCGAGTAGGCCGCCGTCGTGACGATATTGCCGCCGCCCGCGTCGAGCATCGCCGGCAACACCGCCCGGCAGGCCCGCACCGTGCCCATCACCACGTCCTGGAAATTGGCCTCCCAATCCTCGTCGGCGGCCTCCAGGATGGAGCCATTGCGGTCGGTGAGGCCGCTGGTGACCAGCAGGCCACGCGGCGGGCCGAACTGGGCCACCGACTTGGCGATCGCCGCGTCGATCTCCTCGGGCTTGGTGGCGTCGGCGGCGAGCGCGCCGACCTTGGCGCCGGTGGCCCGGACCAGTTGCTTGGCCGCCGCTTCCAGCGGCCCTTGCGAGCGGCTGATCAGGGTCAGGGTGGCGCCTTCGGCCGCCAGCACCCTGGCCGCCTCCAGACCCATCCCGCGCGAGCCGCCGAGGATGATGTAGGACTTGCCCTTGACGCCGAGATCCATGGTTTCAGTCCTGGTTGGTTAGGAGAACGCTGCCGCCGAAGCTGCCGCCGCCGACGCCGGAGACCGAGGTCTTGAGATTCTTGACCTGCCGCGCGCCGGCCGCGCCCCGGAGCTGCAGCACGGCTTCGTGCAGGTGGCCAAAGGCGTGCAGGCGCCCTTCCGACATCTGGCCGCCGTTGGTGTTGAGGGCCAGCTCGCCATCGAGGGCGATGCGCTTGCCGCCCTCGACGAAGGCGCCGGACTCGCCTTCGCCGCAGAAGCCCAGGGCCTCGATCCACAGCAGGGTCTGGAAGGCGAAGCCGTCGTAGAGATGGGCGCTGCCGACATCCTTCGGCTTCAGGTCGGTGCGGGTCCACATCATCTTCGCCGCGTCGTGGCAGACCATGTGGGGGAAGTCGTCGCGGGCGTACCAGGTGTCCATCCGGTCATAGGCGGCCGAGCCGACCGCTTCGAACCGCACCACCGGGTGGGGCATGTCGCGCGCTTCGTCGAGCCGCGAGATCACCAGCGCGGTGGTCCCGTCGCAGGGCACGTCGCAGTCGTAGAGGCAGTGCGGCGTCGCGATCATCCGGGCGTTCATGTACTGGTCCAGCGTCAGCGGCTCGCGGTAGATCGCCTTCGGGTTCAGGCCGGCGTTGTGGCGCTGGGTGATCGCCACCGCCGACATCTGCTCGCGGGTCAGGCCGTAGCGCTGCATGTGGACCGACGCGTGCAGCGAGGTCCAGATCACCGCCGAGGGCGACCAGTAGGGCGCGTGCCACTGCTGCCAGCCGCCGGCGCGGGGCATCTTGTCCAGGCCGCTCCAGGCCTGGGTGTAGCTCAACGCGCTGCGCTCGCCCATCGCGCGCCAGACCAGCACGTGCTTGGCGTAGCCGGCGGCGATGGCGCCGATGGCGTTGACGATCGGCGCATACTGGCCTGCGCCTTCACCCGAGCCGTACCAGTTCAGCTGCAGGCCGAGCGAGTTCTTGATGTCGGAGACCGCGGCTGCGCCGAAGCCCTCGCCGACGCCGCCCTCGCTGGCCGGCCAGCAGGCCGCGCCGTCGATGTCCTCGATCCTCAGCCCGGCGTCGGCGATGGCCGCCTTGCACGCATCGATGGCCAGCAGGAACGGATAGCGGCCCGGCTTGCGGTTGATCACGGACTGCCCGAGGCCGGTGACCGCGACCTGCTTCTCGTAATAGCGGCTCATACGGCGGCTCCCCGGGGCTGGAACAGCGGCACCCAGACGTCCTCGTGCTGCTCGAACAGCACCTCGACCGGCAGGCCGATCCGGACGTCCTCCAGGGGACAGTTCATGACGTTGGTGACGAGGCGGATGTTGTCCTGTTCCTCGAGGGTCACCATGGCCACGGCGTAGGGGACCGGCACGTTGGCGAGCCAGGGATGGTGGTTGATGGTGTAGCTGACCACCTCGCCGCGGCCGCTGACCGGCTCGGGCTTGAGGGCCTCCGAGCGGCACTTGGGGCAGGCCCCGGCGAAGGGGTGGATCCAGGTGCGGCAGTCGGCGCAGCGCAGGATCTCCAGCCGTCCGGTGCGGCCGGACTGCCAGAAGTAGGCGTTCATGGGGTTGAGGTTGGGCAGCTGCCGTGGCGGCCCTGCGACGTCTGACACTAAGCGCCTCCCGAACTCGCGATCTTGGGCTTGTCGATAGGACGCCGGGCCGGAGGCGTCCACGGCAAAACTGGCGCGGCGTCAGTTGACCGGGTGGCGCAGGCGCTCGGCGTTCATCCAGCCGATCTGGGCGCGCTCCTCGTCGGTGAGGTCGAGCGAGCGCCAGGTCTCGGCGAAGGCCGCCACGTCCACGATCGGATAGTTGGTGCCGTAGACCACGCGGTCGGCGCCGATGTTGCGGATCACCTCCACCACCTCGGCCCGGCTCCACTGGCCAGGTTCGCCGATGCCCACGAGCCGCAGCGACAGGTCGGCGAAGATGTTGCGGTGGTCGCGGGTCAGGCGCGCCACCTCGTCCTCGGCGCCGTTGCTGAGATGGGCGAGCTGGATGCGCACGTCGGGGTAGGCGCGGGCCACGGCCTCGAAGCCGCGCGGGTGCGAGCAGGGCGCGTGGTGACCGAAGCCGTGCGCGCTGCTGCATTCGGACAGCACGAATACTCCGTGTTTGCGGGCGATGTCCCAGATCGGCGTGACGATGGGATCGTCGGCCGGTCGATCGAAGAACATCGGCGCGATCTTCAGGCCGCAGGCGCCCTGGCCGAGCCGCAGCGCCGCTTCCGCCTCCATCTCCTCGCGGGTCATCAGCACCGGATCGAAGCCGACCAGGCTGGAAATCCGGTCCGGGTGGGTTCGGGCCATGCCGGCGGCCCATTCGTTCAGGCCACGCCAGTGGTCGATCACGGCCTTCACGGCGGTCGTGCGCGGTTCGCCCGCCGCGACGCGGGCGTCCACCATGTCCTGAGCCGGGTACCAGGGCACGATCAGAGTCCGGCTGACGCCCACCGCGTCCATCTTGGCGAACAGGTCGTCGGGCGTGCCGGGATTCCTCGTCGGCCGGTCGCCGCCGATCAGCGCGAAGAATTCGGCCGCGGCCGCGGCGTCGGGTTGAGCATGCGTATGGAAATCAATCAGCATCCGGACGCTCCGCCCCAAGCTTCCCGGCGCCAATCTAGGCGCTTTATCCACATGAATAAATCGCAAGGAACGACTCCTCCGGAGGCCGCCAAAGCCATTGTGCGGCGCCGAAGCGCGGTGTCTGCAGAATCGGCGAAAACCTGTGAATTGCTGAACTTTTGAGCGTTTTCGCCGCGTTGCAGCACGATGCCCCGGAAACCCCCCTGGGAAAGGGGCTGCGGCGGCGCGCCACATCGCCAAGCTTGATGAAGCTCTTTTCCCGGAACCGGTATGCGGCGATGATTGTTTAGTGATTCGATTCCGCCGGAATTCGCAAAGTAAGGACGCAGCGCCGAGACCCATCCTGAGAGCCACCATGTCGCGTTGAGGGACTGCGCGGCATGTCTGACATAGTCGATGATGCTGGGGCTAGACGAGGTGTTCTTCCGTTGACCGGAAAGAACGTGTGGACAACTTAGGCTTTGTAGCTGCTGTTCGAATCTCTAGACCTCGCTCGCTGAGGCGTGCTTGGCCTCACGAACCCTTCCCTGCTTTGATTAGACGATGGGCGCCACCTATCGGCAGTCCCACTTGCTCTGATCTTTCCTGCTTCTCACGGTGAAACAGATGAACATGATGGCGCCCCAACCAGATGTCTTCGACCTCTACTCCAGCCTGTTCGAGAGCCGGAAGCAAACCGAACTGTCGCTTCGTGACTATCTGACCCTGTGCAGAGAGACGCCGAGCACGTTCGCTAATGCAGCGGAGCGGATGATCGCCGCAATCGGCGAGCCGGAGGTGATCAACACCGCGGCGGACCCGAGACTGGGCCGGATATTCATGAACCGGTCGATCAAGCGCTATCCGACCTTCTCGGACTTCTATGGCATGGAGGAGACGATCGAGCGCATCGTCGGCTTCTTCAAGCACGCAGCCCAGGGGCTCGAGGAGCGCAAGCAGATCCTCTACCTGCTGGGCCCGGTCGGCGGCGGCAAGTCGTCCCTGGCCGAGCGGCTGAAAACGCTGATGGAGCAGATGCCCATCTATGCGCTGAAGGCGGGCGATCAGATCAGCCCGGTGTTCGAGAGCCCGCTGGGTCTCTTCGACCCCGAGCGCCTCGGCCCCCTGCTGGAAGACCGCTACGGCATCCCGCCACGCTACCTCACCGGCCTGATGTCGCCGTGGGCGGTAAAGCGCGTGCAGGAGTTCGACGGCGACATCTCGAAGTTCACCGTCGTGCGGCTGATGCCGTCGAAGCTGAACCAGATCTGCGTCGCCAAGACCGAGCCGGGCGACGACAACAACCAGGACATCTCGTCGCTGGTCGGCAAGGTCGACATCCGCAAGCTGGAGTTCTTCGGCCAGAGCGACCCCGACGCCTATTCCTACAGCGGCGCCCTGAACCTCACGACCCAGGGCCTGATGGAATTCGTCGAGATGTTCAAGGCGCCCATCAAGATCCTGCACCCGCTGCTGACCGCGACCCAGGAGGGCAACTACGTCGGCACCGAGAGCGTGGGCGCGATCCCCTACCAGGGCATCGTGCTGGCCCACTCCAACGAGTCCGAGTGGCAGAGCTTCAAGAACAACAAGAACAACGAGGCGCTGATCGACCGCATCTGCGTCGTCAACGTCCCCTACTGCCTGCGCACCAACGAGGAATCGGCGATCTACCGCAAGCTGCTGCAGAGCAGCGACCTGGCCGAAGCGCCGTGCGCGCCGCACTCGCTCGACATGCTGTCGCAGTTCTGCGTGCTGTCGCGCCTGAAGGAGCACGAGAACTCCAACCGGTTCTCCAAGATGCGGGTCTACAACGGCGAGAACCTGAAGGACGTCGATCCCAAGGCCAAGTCCATGCAGGAGTACCGCGACATGGCGGGCATGGACGAGGGCATGAACGGCATCTCCACCCGGTTCGCGTTCAAGATCCTCGCCGAGACGTTCAACTTCGACAACGAGGAGGTCGCCGCCGACCCCGTGCACCTGATGTACGTGATCGAGCAGTCGGTGCGCCGGGCCCAGTTCCCGGAAGCGGTGGAGAAGGAGTATCTGGAGTTCATCAAGAGCGAGCTGGCGCCGCGCTACGCCGAGTTCATCGGCAACGAGATCCAGAAGGCCTACCTCGAGAGCTACGGCGACTACGGCCAGAACCTGTTCGACCGCTACGTCGCCTACGCCGACGCCTGGGTCGAGGACCAGGACTTCAAGGACCCCGACACCGGCGAGCTGTTCGACCGCAAGATGCTCGACCAGGAGCTCTCCAAGATCGAGAAGCCGGCCGGCATCGCCAACCCGAAGGACTTCCGCAACGAGGTGGTCAAGTTCGCCCTGCGCGCCCGCGCCGCCCACGGCGGCAAGAACCCGGCATGGACCTCCTACGAGAAGATCCGCGAGGTGATCGAAAAGCGCATGTTCAGCCAGGTCGAGGACCTGCTGCCGGTGATCAGCTTCTCCAGCAAGGGCGACAAGGAGACCGAGCGGAAGCACAACGACTTCGTCGAGCGGATGCAGAGCCGCGGCTACACCGCGCGCCAGACCCGCCGGCTGGTCGAGTGGTACATGCGCGTCGACAAGGCAGGCTGACCGGCGATGGCCGTCAACGTCATCGATCGCCGCCTCAACCCAAGCG
>Ga0105240_10002840_pt1 | contig 27375 bp, 20 predicted proteins | sample KBSC54metaG_FD_80426 | JGI IMG/M metagenome (GOLD analysis project Ga0105240, IMG submission 80426) | Corn rhizosphere microbial communities from Kellogg Biological Station, Michigan, USA - KBS C5-4 metaG | ecosystem: Host-associated > Plants > Roots > Rhizosphere > Soil | place: Michigan, USA... | reverse complement strand
CCACCACTACATCCATTCTGAAACCGCAATCCAACTTGATTCCTTTGTAGACCACAGGCAAGTCTACCTGTCTTCGAAACGTCAGCCTCGCCTGGCTCAGCTCATAACAGAGGCACTCCTCATATACGGATTCGAGTAGGCCTGGTCCCGTGACCCGGTGGACCTCGATAGCAGCGCCAATAATCGTTTCCGTGATGACATCCTCAGCGCCTCGGCGTCTCGGCGGTGAAATCAATGCTAGTCCCTCGGGGCGGGCTTGAATTCCAGGACCTTCTTCAAGATGTCGTCCTGTTTCAGACGGTCGGATTCCGCGTGGAAGTTCAGGAGAATACGGTGACGGAGGACGGGGATGTACAACGACCGGACGTCTTCGTACGTCACGTGATACCGCCCCTTCATCAACGACCTTGCCTTAGCCGCCAGCACCAGGAACTGCGCCGCACGGACGCTAGCCCCATAGTTCACATACTTCTGGACGAAGTCTGGAGCATTTTCGTCACGCGCGCGCGTCAACCGGACCAACTCTACCGCATGCCGCGCCACGCTCGCCCCGATCGGCACCATGCGCACCAACTGCTGGAAGTCCAAAATCTCCTGCGAGTTCGTCACCGGGTCGGCGCTGGCCACCGTGGTGACCGTCGTCAGGTCGACCACCTTCAACTCTTCTTCCGCGCTCAAATAATCCAGCACCGTATTGAACAGGAAGCGATCGAGCTGCGCTTCGGGCAGCGGATACGTGCCTTCGAGTTCGATCGGATTCTGCGTCGCCAGCACGAAGAACGGCGCGGGCAGGATATAGTTATGGCCGCGCACCGTGCAGGCCCTCTCCTGCATGGCCTCCAGCAGCGCGCTCTGCGTCTTCGGAGGCGTACGATTGATTTCGTCCGCCAGCAGGATGTTGCCGAAAATCGGACCCTGCACGAACGTCCACGTGCGACGCCGCGTCACCGGATCTTCTTCGATGATGTCCGTGCCGGTGATGTCGCTCGGCATCAGGTCGGGCGTGAACTGAATGCGCTTGAACACCAGCCCAAGCGTCTGCGCCATGGTGCGGACCAGCAGGGTCTTGGCAGTGCCGGGCAGACCCGTGATCAGGCAGTGGCCGCCCACGAACAGGGCGATCATCACCTGCTCCAGCACATCTTCCTGTCCCACGATCACGCGGCGGACCTGCGTCACGATCTCCGACTGCACGAGGCGGAAACGTTCGATCCGCGCTTTCAGAACTTCCGGCTCCAACTGCTGCGTCACGGTTGTCGACATTGATTAGTCCATTCCTAATTCTTCAAGATCAAGGCGAGGTTCCAAATAGATTACCCGCCGCCGCTCAATTCCAGCAATAACTTCTGCGCCGGACGGAAACCCGGAGCGACTTCCAGGGCCGCCAGCAACTCGTCCTTCGCCTGCTCGTCCTGATGACTCAAATGATACGCGCGCGCCAGGTCGTAGTGCGCCTGCGCCGGGTCGATCGAGTTCCCCGCGATCACGCTCTTGAATTCCCGCACCGCGCCACCGGCATTCCCGGCATCGAACAACAGGTCGCCGAGCAGCTTATGCAGTCCGTCGGCTTCCGGGTAAATGTCATTAAGGCGCGCCAGCACCTCGGCGGCTTCCTTCTTGCGCCCGGCCTCGACCAGCAGTTTGCCGAGCTTCATGATGCCGTCGGGATCGCGGCCACCCGCGTGGACGAACCGTAGCAGTTCCTCGGTCTCGGCCTTCTTGTCGCCCTTCGAATCGTACGCCGCGGCCAGCGCCTGGTAAGCGTTGCCGGCTTCCACGAAATCGGGAAACAGGTCGCGAATCTCGGGACCTTTCTTGAGCACCTCGGCGTAATCCTTATTGCGATTCGCGGTGTTCAGTTCCTTAATCGCGGTGCGCCACTGATCGAAACCCTGCACCTGCTTTTTCGTATCGGCTTCCAGCCACGCCAGAAATTCCTTGTCGAAATCCGCCGGCTCGATCTTCAATTCTTTCTTGATGACCGACGCCGTCTCGACGTTCGCCGAAAAGTCGTGCAGCATCGCCAGCAGCGTGTCCCAGCCCCACTTGTTGTTGATGTAATCGCAGATCCTCCCCGCCTGGAAATAGCTGACGATCACCTGCGTCGGCGCGGTGGGATGCACAAACCCGCGATCCAGATCCGCGACGGGCAGCAGCGTGTGGTTCTTGATGGCCGAGATTTCGTCCGGACCCAGCCGATCGCCCCATTCCGGCGACGCGGCCGTCTCTTCGTGCACCGCCAGCCCTTCGGTGAACCAGCGCGGCACGTGCGAGTTCGTCAGCGAAAGCGTGAACACGTGGCTCATCTCGTGCCACAGCGTGGACGCCCAGTGGAACTGCCCCGGCGGACGGCCCGATGGACTGTCCATCGCAATGTAATACCCCAATGTCGGCCCGACGAAGGTCACGCCCAGCGCGCCGAGTCCCGGCAAACCCATCGTGCGCACGGCGAAGTCCTCGTGATCCGGATACACTTCCACGCGCACCGGCATCGTCAGCTTGATCTTGTACTTCTTCTCGTACGTGTCGATGGAGCGCTGAATCTCGCCTTCGAAATACGGCCGCAGCAGGTCGGCTTCCTTCTTATTCGCCACCAGCACCAGGCTATTCGTCTTGAACGTGGTGAAGCGCGGAAAGCTCTCCATCAGTTGAATGGTGTTCTTGTTGACTACGGGTTGGTAGCCGTTTTCCCAGCACAGGTTCAGTTCCCGCAGCGCTTCGTCATTCTGGCTCAGGCGCATCAGGTTCAGCCCCAGTTCCAGATGCGCGCTCCACAGCTTGGGGTCGAGCGCGATGGCCTTGCGGTAGTAGGCGATAGCTTCTTCGTACCGGCGATTCAGGAAAAAGAAGTGGCCGCCGGTCTCGTAACCCCTTGCAGAATGCGGGTCCCACTGCGAGTCTTTCTTGTCGGCCAGCCAGTCCATGGACGCCAGGACGGCTTTGGCCTGCACGGCGTTGGGGTCGATCTCGAGCGCTTTGTGCGCCTGCTCGGCGGCCTTCTCGTTCTTGTTGTCTTCCAGCGCCAGGCGCGCCAGCAGTTCGTAAGCCTCGACGCACTTGGGGTCCGCATCGAGCGCCTTCTGCGCGATTGGGCCGGCCTTCGAGCCGTAGTTGCGCGCTTCGATCAGCGCGAGTCCCACCAGCGCCGGAGCGTAGTTCGGATGGATCTTCAGCGCCTCGTTGAAGAGATCGTTCGCGCTCTGGAAGTCCTCTTCCTTGGCGTGCTCCATGAACGCGCGGCCCCAGCTCACCTTCACCGCCGGATCATCCGGGTGGCGCGCTTCCAGTTGCTTGTAAACTTCGTTCGCGCCCATCAGGTCGTGCTGATCGCGCAGTTGTTCGGCCTGTTGCAGAGTCTGGCCGGACGCGACCGCGGCGGCTAGCGCGGAGAAAATGACGACGCGGGCAGCCGCTGCGGCTACCCTGAGTGACCCTGGAACCCTCATTGTTTGTCGAGGGCCTCCTGAACTTTGGCGAGTTGCAAAAGAAGTGAGGCTAACTGCTTTTTGTAGGCGTCCACGGGCATGGAGATTTTGTCGTACTTCAGCTTATCGATGGCCTGCTCGAGCTGTTCCTTCTGGTCGAGCAGCGGCCGCTTGTTGGGATCGCGCGCGGCCGTCGCGTTGGCGCCGAGCCGCACCAGCGGGAATGCCGCGGCCAACCGGCCCTCGCCGTTGTCGGCGCCCGGCGTGCGTTCTCCCTCGCCCTTGCCGGTGTCTTCGATCACGGAGTGTTCGGTCGCCAATCGCTTCTGCGTATCGAAAAACTCCGTGGTCTTGTGCTGTGCGAAATGGAAGGCCTCCAGCGCGGAGATGGATTCGTTCTTGTCCACATCGGCCGCCGGATCGCGCAGCGCTTCGGCCCAATAGCGCGCAAAAACAGTCGCGTTCTTTTCGGTGCCGGCCTTCGTGGCGCTGATCACCACACGGCTCGGCTTGCGCAGGAACGCGATCGCGCCCCCACTCGCACTGGTCATGTTGACGACGCACTGGCGCGTGGCCGGAATGTGGTCCATCAGTGACGCCAACTCGGCGGCCGTGATGTCCGGACCCGGAATATTGAACTTGTACTCGGTGCCGTCGAAAGTGCCGTGCCCGATCAACATGAGCACCACCGCGTCGCCCGGTTTGGCCTGCCGCGCGACCTCGCCCATCTTGGTGCGAATCACGTCGCGCGTCGGCGCCACCAGCGTGACCACGTTGGAATCGCCGCCAGCCTTCTTCAGGCTGCCGTCGATATCGTCGGCCCACATCTTAAATCGCTGGTCGTAGTCGTTTTCCCCGCCCAGACCCGAAATCGTGACGTAGAACGTAGTGGCATGTGCCGCAAACGCAGTTGCCAAGCAAAACACGCCGGCTCTGATCGCTCGCTGCCATCCGCGGCTAAACCCTGGCCCCTGGCCCCCGGCCCCTGGCCCCTGCTTCCTCATACTACGCCCCACTTCCTGCGCAGCAGCCACTCGGCGGCGCGAATCCCCAATACCAGGAGAAAAAGCGCCGGCATGTCCCAAAGGTCGCGAGTTTCGCGGGCCGTGATTCCGGCTTCGGAGTATGCAATATCATTCGTTAATTTGGACGCCTCAGACGGCGTGTAGTACCGCCCGCCCGTTTGGTCGGACAGTTTCTGCAGTAGTTCCTTGTTCTGCGACGTGTGGAAGTTCTCCGCCACGCCGTCTTCGCGGCGGAACGTCACCACGTCTTTCCCGAGCTCTTCCTGCTCCCGCCCGGCGATAATTTCCGCCACGTACGAGCCCGGCTTTTCCGCCGTCCACTCGCCCGAATAAACACCTTCTTCCAGCGCTTGCGGCGCCAGTTCCATCGTCGCCGTCGTGCCATCGGGACTCAGGAATCGCGCCTGCACCTTCGCATTCACTACCGGCTTAAACTGCTTGTCGCGGACTTCCACCCGGATCGGCACGCGCGTATCGTCCGACAGCACCGTCTTCGGCGTCGTGCCGATCACCTGACCCGGAGTATCGGTCACCAGGTGCCGGAAAAGCTGCTGCCAGAAGATCGGATGCGTCTTGTCGTTGTGGTCCATCCACATGCGCCAGCGCCAGTCGCCGCCCGTTGCGAACAGCACCGTGCGACCGCGGCCGTAATTTTCCGTTACCAGCAGGGGCATCTTCTTCTTGCCCGCCGGCGTGGATTCCAGCAGCACTACCGCGCCCGGCTTCGGTTCGCCGACCTCCTGGTAATTCGCCAGCGCCGGCATCTTGCGCCAGATCTCGCCGTTCTTATTAGGGTCGTCGTTCAGCCGGCAGATGACGCTCTGCGCGCCGAACATCGTGAGTTGCACCGGCGTCTGATCGCGATGGAACGTTCCCTTCGCTTGCGCCAGCGTAGTGGGGATCAGGTCGGCCAGTTGCGAACTCGCATATCCGCCGTCGCTCAACGATGCGCGGCCGCCCAGGAAGAGCAGCCCGCCGCCGCGCCGATCCACAAAATCGCGGATCAACTGCTGCTGCGACGCGGTGAAATAATTCGCCTCGACGCTGCCGATGATGATGCCCGAATACGCGAACAGGTCCTCGGCCTTCGACGGGAATCCCTCCTGCAGCAGAGTGATTTCCTTGGCGTCCGGCGGATCGGGCGCGCCCTGAATGTACGTCTTGTTTTCCGTGGTGCGCAGGATCGTCACCACTTCCATGCCCTGGTAATCGTCCAGCGCGCGGCGGATGAATTTGTAGTCCCAGCGCGGCTCGCCCTCGATGTACAGAATGCGCGGCTTGCGCGCTTCCACGCTCACCAGCCGGGTGAGTTTGTTATTCTGCGTGTTCTCTTCGCCGGGCAGGGGATCGATCCCGATCTCGAGCGTCTTCGGACCCGCATCGCCGCACTCGAACACCATGTTTTCCGACTGCAGTTGGCCATCCGACCGCAGCATGACTTCCTGCGACGCCAGAACCTTGCCGTTGTCGCGCACGCTCAGCCGCGCCTTGCTGCCCGAGTAGCCGTAGCTGTGGAAACTCACGGCCGCGGTCAACTTGCTCTGCGGCAGCGAGCGCGCCGGCAGCACGGCGTCGGTGATCTCGATATCCTTATCCGGCCGTTCCTTGCCGAATCCGATCGTGTGTACCGGAATGCGCTGGCGGCGAATCGCGCCGACCGTTTGCAGGTCGATCCCGCCCGCGTTGTCCGCGCCATCGCTCAGCATCACGATCGCGCCCAGCGGCAGCGACGAGGATTCCGCCATCACGCGTTCCAGCGTGTCGCCCAGGCGGGACGCCGGTTGCGCCGCCGTGACCTGCTCGGTTTTCTGGATGCGCTCGGGCTCCTTGCCGAACTCGTACAGCCGCACCTGAAATTTCTCGCCCAGCGTCTTCAGCATGCCGGCATCGAGCAGCTTCTTGGCGGCGTCTTCGCGCGAGCCGCCCGTATCGGCGATTCCCATGCTGCGCGACCCGTCCACCAGCACTGCCACCACGTTCTGTTGCGGACGCAGCGTGGCTACGCTCAGTGCGGGATGCCACAGCAGAAACAGCAGCACCGCCACCATGCAGCTTTCCAGAACCCAGATCGCAATCGGGCGCAGTCCACTCAACATGCCATGGTTGCGCTGCACGTTCCAGAACAGCAGCCCGGCGGCGCAAAAAATCGCCACCGCCATCAGCCACAGCGGCCACGGCGTCAGAAATACGAACTGCCCTTTGTGAAACAGGCTCAGCGGATATTTGAAGAGAAGTTCGAACATGGAGTCCACATCAGGGAATTAGGGCTGCGATATGTGTAGACGTGCGTGTGGCTGCTGGGAGTTACAAGCATTCCCAGATTGGCGGGAAGATCGACATGCGGGCACATTCCGCAAAGCCCTCGTATGTTCGTCAGGATACCACGCCCCCTAAGTGGGAAAATCCATCGGACCCGCGAGCGCCCCTGAGCGTCTTTTCGTATACACTGTAACGATCGCCGAGCATGGAAATCCATCGTCACCCGCGAACCGACCACCTGGAAATCGCCGTCGAAGGCCGCCTGGATGGCTATTGGGCACAGCATCTTTCCTCTTCCATCGCCGACGTCATGCGCGAGGGAACGCACGCCGTCCGCCTGAACCTGTCCGGTGCTTCGTACATCAGCTCGGCCGGAGTCGGCGTGCTGGTCGAGATGTACAAAAACTTCACGGCTGTAAACGGATCGTTCACCGTGGTCGAGCCCTCCAAGCAGGTGCGCCAGATCCTGGAAATGGTCGGGCTGGCCGGCATGCTGCTGGGCGGCGGGGTGGCGAGGGCTGCGACAGCGCCCGTTCCCGCCCGCGAACCGCGGCGCGTGGAATTGGGCGGCATCGTCTTTGAAATCCACGACGCTGTGGTGGGTGCCGGAATGACCTGCCAGTTGTTGGGCGATCCACGGCGCCTCGCCTCGGCAGGTTACGGTATGGATGACTGCCATTCGCTGCCGCTGACCGAGTCGCGCATGGCGCTGGGACTCGGTGCTTTCGGCGACGATTTCGAACATTGCCGCGACCGCTTCGGCGAATTCCTTGCGATCTCCGGCGCCGGCGCCTTTCAGCCTACCGACGGCACCAACTTCCCCGACTACATGGTCGGGTCCGGCAACTTCGTGCCGCGTTTATCCGCCCTGTATGGGCTATCCTGCGAGGGCACTTTTTCGAAGCTCGTGCGGTTCGAAGGTAACGACCCCGCCACATTGAGCGCGGTCGTGGCGCAGTGTTTGGAAATCGGCGGGACCGAGTCGGCCGCCATGGTGATCCTGGCCGAATCGGCGGGACTCGTGGGCGCGGCGCTCAAGCGGTCCCCGACCGCAACAGGTCAGGTGTTCGCCTTTCCCGATGTGCGGCGCTGGCTGTCCTTCTCGCCGGAACGCAGCCATTCGCATGCTTTGGCGCTCATCGGCGGGGTAGCATCGAGAGCGCCGTCCGCTGCTCTCGCGCCGTTCGTACGGCCGCTCGGTCGCGGAGTATCGGGCCACTTTCATGCCGCGGCGTTCGGCTATCGCCCCTTGAAGAAGGGCGCGCTCGAACTGCAAACCGCCACGCGCGGCCTATTCGATGCCGGGGGTCTGCAAGCGGTGCTCCACCTTCTCGCCGACGATCGCGAATCCGGCGGCGCCGGCGAAAGCGAGTTTCTGCGCGGCGCCTGCTGGGTCGGACCGATCCGCGAACTTCGCAACCAAGGCGCAACATCGTGAGCCTGCTCATCGGGTCGCTATTGATTGGCTTTATCCTGTCGCTGCTCGCGCTCGGCGTGTACGTCAGCTTCCGCATCTTCAGCTTCCCCGACATCACCGCGGAAGGCTCAATCACCCTGGGCGCGGCGGTGGCGTCGATCCTCATGGTCGGCGGATGGTCGCCGCTCTTCGCCACGGTGGCCGGTGCGGCGGCCGGGTTCGTCTCGGGAGCGCTCACAGGCGTGCTGGCCATGCGCTTTCGCGTGAATGGTTTGCTCTCCGGCATCCTCACCATGACAGCGCTGTACTCAATCAACCTTCGCATCATGGGCCGCAGCAACCTGCCGCTCCTGCACGAAAACACTTTGACAACCCAGGCCGACCGGCTGGGCCTGCGACTGCTCGGCGGTCCCCATGCGATGGTCCTCGGCTGGGAAGTCGGCGCGCGCGACATCGCTCTGCTGCTCATGCTCCCCACGCTGGTCGTGTTCGTCGCCGTGGTGCTGTTCCTCTTCTTCCGCACGAATCTCGGCACCGCCATGCGCGCCACCGGCGACAACGCGCAGATGATCCGCGCGCTGGGCGCCGACGATGGCACCATGGTGATCCTCGGGCTCGCGCTGTCGAACGGACTGATCGGCCTCTCCGGCGCTCTTCTCGCGCAATATCAGGGCTTCGCCGATGTGCAGATGGGCATCGGCATGGTCGTCTGGGGCCTCGCCAGCGTGATCATCGGCGAGGCGCTCGTCGGCACCACCAGCATCGGGTACGCCATCATCGGGTCCATCATGGGCTCGCTGCTTTTCCGCCTGCTGGTCGCCGTGGCCCTGCGCTGGGGACTCAATCCCAACGACCTCAAACTCGTCACCGCCGTCTTCGTCTTCGCCGCCCTGGTGCTCCCGAAACTGCCCGCGAAATTGAAACTGCGGTCGCGGAGGCTGGCCCGTGCTTGAGATCCAATCCATTCGCTCGGCCCTGTCGAGCCCTTGTTTTCCCAGGGGCAGCCGCCTGCGTAAGTTGTGGGGCAGGATGGTATCCGGGATGGTATCCTGCGCGCCGGTTGGCAACCGGCGCCGAGCTTCCTTGTTGCAAGCGGTGCGAGCGGGTTGGCAACCCGCTGCAGGATGCCATCCTGCCCCGCCGGGCCGCGCGTTCCTGGCGCAGTATCGGGGATCGGCGACCTCAAAACTGCGGTCGCGGAGGCTGGCCCGTGCTTGAGATCCAATCCATTCGCAAGACCTTCCACGCCGGCACGCCCAACGAGGTCCGCGCGCTGCAAGGCGTCGACCTGACGCTCGACGAAGGATCCTTCACCGTCGTGATCGGCACCAACGGGTCGGGCAAATCGACGCTGCTCAACGCCGTGGCCGGGACGTTCATCGTAGACGAAGGCAATCTGCGCATCGGCGGCACGGACGTCACCAACTGGCCCGAACACCGCCGCGCATCCCTGGTCGGACGCGTCTTCCAGAATCCCTTCAGCGGCACGGCGCCGTCCTTGACCATCGCGGAGAATCTCGCGCTGGCCGCCCGCCGCGGACTGAGTCGCGGACTCGGATTGGCGTTGCGCTCCCGCTTCCGCAGCGAAATGCGCGATTCCATCCGCACTCTGAATATGGGCCTCGAGGACCGCATCGACAATCCCATCGGCACGCTCTCCGGCGGCCAGCGCCAGGCGCTCACGCTGCTGATGGCCACCTGGCGCAAGCCGCAGATCCTGCTGCTCGACGAACACACCGCCGCGCTCGATCCCAAGAGCGCCGACCAGGTCATCGCCCTCAGCGATCGCATCATCGCGCGCGACCGCCTCACCAGCCTGATGGTCACGCACTCCATGCAGCAGGCCGCCGGCTTCGGCGATCGCATCGTCATGATGCATCGCGGCAAGGTGATCCACGATCTGCGCGACAAGGAGAAGAAGCGCGTCCGCGCCGCCGAATTGCTGGAGCGTTTCGAAGAGTTGCGCCGCTCCGAACTGCTCGACGAGAGCGCCGCCGCGATGCTGGAGCGCGTCTATGTTTAAACACCTCTGGCTGGGCATCGCGCTGATTCTGGCGACCTCGGGCTTCCTCCTGCTGTCCGACATGAAGCAGCGCGCCGGCGGCAAAAGCGCGGTGCCGCGCGTCGCGATCCTGCAATTCAGCTCGCTCGGAGTGCTCGACGAGGGCGTCCACGGACTGATGGATCAGCTCAAGGAGAACGGCTACGACGGCACGCACGGAGCGGTGATCGACCTCTACAACGCGCAGAACGACATGGCCACCAGCACGTCCATGTCGCAAGAGATCACTTCGGGCAAGTACGATTACGTCTTCAGCATCAGCACCAATTGCCTGCAGTCGGTCGCCAACGCCAATCGCGGCGGCCGCGTGAAGCACATCTTCGGAGTCGTGGCCGATCCCATCGCCGCCAAGGTCGGGCTCAATCCCAAGGACCCGATGGATCATCCCAAATGGATGGTCGGGATCGGCACCCTCATGCCGGTCAGCGAGATGATGGAACTGGCCCGCAAGTTCAATCCGCGCGTGCGGCGTTTCGGCATTCCCTGGAATCCCTCGCAGGCGAATTCGCAGCGATATCTCGAACTGGCGCGCGAGGCCGCCGCGCAGATGCATGTCGAACTGCTCGAGGGCTCGGTCGACAATACAGCGGCCGTCGGCGAGGTCACAAGCTCGTTGATCTCCCGCGGCGCGGACACGATCCTGGTAGTCGGCGATGTGACGGTGGCGCTCGCCATCGACGCCGTGGTCTCCGAATGCCGCAAGGGCAAGGTCCCGGCGCTCACGCTCATGCCCAATGACGTAAAGCGCGGCGCACTCGCCGGAGCAGGCGCGGATTTCTACGCGGTCGGCCGCCAGATGGGCCAACTCGGTACCCGCGTCATGCGCGGCGAGGACACCGCCACCATCCCCATCTCCTACGAATTGCCGAAATACTACGCCTTCAATTTAACCGTGCTGCCGTCGCTGAAAGACTCGTGGATCATCCCCGACCCGCTCCTCTCGGCGGCTAAAATTGTGGTGAAGTGAAAGCTCTTCTCGTCCTTGCCATCTTCGCGATCCCGCTGGCTGCACAGGTAGTGGAAGGCCGCGTGGTGAACGCGGTGACCGGCACGGCCATTCCGGGCGCGCGGATTACCCTGTTGCAGAACGGCGAGCCGGTACACCGCTCGGAAGCCGATGCGGACGGAGGCTTTCACTTTGAATTCGTGAAGACGGGCATTTACGAGGCGCGTTACACGGCGCCGCACTTCTCGCCCGTGCCTGCGCTGGGCGAGCGTCTGCCGCACGTTCAAGTGCGCGCCGGCGAGCCCCTGCATCTTGAGATCAAGCTCCAGCCTCTCGCCAAAATCTCCGGCCGCGTGACGGATGCGGCAGGCAAGCCTGTGTCGAAAGCCGACATCTGGGCCGTTAGCGACTGGAGCCTCTGCAAGCCGCCCGCCTGTTCGCCCTTCCGCCTCCACGGCACCGCCAACGACAAGGGCGAGTACACCTTGGCCGATATCGAGATCGACGGCGACTGGCAAGTAGCCGCGTCCGCGCCGCTTGCCTACGATCCGCCCGCGCCCTCGAATGGCCAACGGCTGGGATGGGCGCAAACGTTCTACGGCCATGCCTCCGAAGCGCAACTCGCCGCCGTTGTGCCGGTCCACGCCGGCGCGGAAATCTGGAACACCGATATTCAACTGCTGGCCGTCCCGGTCCACCGCCTTCGAGGCCGGGTCCTCGACATGGGCGGTCGGGCCGCGACGAAGGTGGCGGTGTCCATCGACGGCAGCTACGGCCCAACCTTCAAGCGCGAGACCGACGCCGAGGGCGCCTTCGAATTTCCGTCTGTGACGGCTGGCGACTGGCGCATTTCGGCCTCGGCGCAGAGCGCAGTGAAAGCGTGGGTGGCTGAATCGATTCACATGACCGATCGCGATTTGGACGTGGAACTGCGGCTGGCCGAACCGTTCAGTCTGCCCGGCAGGATCGTCGCCGATGTTCCCGAGGCCGTTCCCGCGCCGGCGCTCGAACCTGTGGACGTAATGCTGATCTCCCAGGCATCGAGCTTGAATGATTCGCCGCGCGATTTCGCGCTGGTCGGCGCGCCGTTCGGCGAGAAGGAGTTCCAGGTCAAAGGCGTGTATCCGGGTAGCTATATGGTGCAGCCGTTGGGCGGATCGGCGGGGCCGTATTACCTCGATTCCATCCGTATCGGCGATCGGGACGCGAGCGGCTTGGATGTCCCGATTCTGTCGGGCGCGCAACCGCTGGTGCTTACGTACAAGTTGGGCGGCGGCAGCGTGCGCGGCAAAATCGAAGGCTGCGGCGGCGCCAGCGTCGTGCTGGTTCCGCGGGATCCCACGCTGCGCCGCAACGGTTTCTTCGGCCTCGGACACTGCGGCCCCGACGGCAACTTCCAGCTATCCGCGATTCGGCCCGGCGAATACTACGGGCTGGCAATGACCGGCGATCGCGGCCCCTCTTTCGACGAGGGCGTCCTCAAGCAGGCCGCGCGCATTACGGTCCGCGCGGGCGAGACTACCACCAGCCCCGACCTCCGCATTTTGCGGTAACGCCGGCTACCCTGCCTGGAGGACCAGCCGCACCCAGAGCCTGATCAACTGCACAAAGGTCGTAGCCAGCGCCCGTACCCGGAAAAACTGACTCCGCCCGTACAGCCGCTCGTAGTGATGGACCCCGACCTCTGCCACTTCCCACCCGCTCAGCTCCAGCTTGCGGACCAGTTCCACGCAAATCGTCCCGCTCGTCGAGGTCAGGTGGATCTTTTCCAGCAGCTCCCGCCGGATCAGCCGGTAATCGCAGTCGATATCGCGGATGCGGATGCGAAACAGCAGTCGCGCGCAGAAGTTGTACGTCCTACCGATCCAGATGCGGTGCACCGGATCGTGCCTTTCCAGCTTGAACCCGTTGACCAGCCCCGTCTTCGGACCCATGCGCTCCAGCAGCAGCGGCAATTCCGTCACATCGTACTGACTGTCGCCGTCCGTGTAGAACACGAAGTCTTTTCGCGCCGCCGCAAACCCGCTGCGCAACGCCCCGCCGTATCCGCGATTCTGCTCATGCGTGATGATCCGCAGGTTCGGCGCGTATTGCTCCGCCAGTCGCTCCAGGACCTCGCCCGTCTTATCCTGGCTCCCGTCGTTCACCACAATCACTTCGTAATCCGACGCGTACCGCTCCAGCGTGGCGAACGTTTTTTCCAAGAGCCGGGGCAGGGAAGGCGCGTCGTTGTAAGCAGGAAAGAACACGCTGATTGACGAGAACTTCACCGCGGCTTCTCTCCGATCAGCACCAGCGACTGCCCGACCGGAAAACTGCCCCCGGCCCCCAGATACCTGGCTTCCATTGCGAGCGCGGCGTACAGCATCTTGTCCAGCCAGCCCGGCACCGGGTCGACGCCGCTGGCCACGGGCTTGCGCATCATCGGCTCCCACAAGCGGAACTTGGCCAGTGCCACCGGCAGCAGCAGCGTATTAGTATACGTGCAGCGTGCCACCTTCAATCCGGCACGCTCCATCATCCCGGCGAGCCGCCCCTTCGTGAAGCGCTGTTTCTCGAAAACGAATTGCGAGTGGCGGCTGCGCAGGATCTCCAGTGCCGGAGCCCGCAGCACCAGCAGTCCGCCGGGCGCCAGTACGCGCGCCATTTCCTTCGCCGCCTGATTCTCCGCCCCCGGTGGCAGATGCGGCAGCACGTCCATGGAGAGCACAATATCGAACGCCCCCGCCGCGAATGGCAGAGTGCACGTATCGCCCTGCACGGCGCGCTCGAGACCCATCTCGCGTGCGTACCGCAGCCCGTCCGCGCTCAGGTCCATCGGGACCACGGGCCAGCCGCGCTCGCTTTGCAACAGGTGGGAAAAGTAGCCGGTGCCGCATCCGGCCTCCAGCACGCGGCCCACTTTGCGTCCTTCCAAATAGGGCGCCAGCACGCGATCCATGATCATGCGCATCCCGCGATACCACCAGAAATCGCGCTCGCAGTTGGCGATGTTGGCGAACTCCGCCGGATTCATGCCGACCATGCTATTCGGCAGCCGCCGGATCCGCCTTTTCGTTTTCGACGCCCTGACTCAGCCGGTCGAACAAACCGCGCGCCGCGCGCTGGGCCGCGATCTTTTTGGTGCGGCCCTCCGCCTGGCCCGTCCAATCCTTGCCGACCCGCACCTCCACCGTGAACAGCTTCGAGTGCTCCGGACCCCGCTCCCGAATGATGGCGTACCGCGGCTGCGGCAACTTGCGCGATTGCGCCAGTTCCTGCAGCGCGCTCTTGAAATTGGTGATGGCCGGCTGAATATCCGTGCCCGCTTCTTCGTCGCCTTCGAACGGAGCGTCCAGTATGTGATTGAAGATGAACGCGCGCGCGGCCTCGGTGCCCCCGTCCAGGTAAATCGCGGCGATCAGCGCTTCCAGCGCATCCACCAGCAGCGTCTTCTTGGCCCGGCCGCCGCTCATTTCCTCGCTGCGGCCGAGTTCCAGAAACGTGCCGATCTCCAGCCGGCGAGCCACTCCGTGCAAATGCGCGGCGCTCACCAAATGGGCCTTCTGTCGCGAAAGATCGCCTTCATGCAATTGGGGATACCGCTGCACCAGCGCTTCGGCAATCAGAAAACCCAGGACCGAATCGCCCAGAAATTCCATTTGCTCGTTATCGTCCAGCGGAGAAGCCGTCGACGGGCCGGTGCGCGATTCATTGGCCAGCGAACTGTGGGTGAGAGCGCGGTGGAGCAACTCCGGATTGCGGAACCGGTAGTTGAGCCTTGCTTCCAGGTCTGGCAGCTCCGCGCTCATGAACGGAGCCTATTTGCCTCCCTTGCTGGCTTCGGTCGCGGCCTTCTTCACGTTCTCCGCGACGCCCTTGATGGCGGGGTGCAGTTGCGGATCGGCCAGCAGCTTGTCGCAGATCGCGATGGCTTCCGCGTTCTTACCGTCAGACTGCAGCGCAGACGCCAGCCGCACCGAATAAGCCGGTTGCGGATCGCCTTCCACGGCACTGCGGAAGTACGTGGCGGCCTTATCGTAATGCTTGCGTGTGAGTTCGATCAGGCCGAGGTCGTTCTGCGCTTCGGCGATCATGAACTTCTGGCTCTCCGCCCATTGCGCGTCGGTGATCTGCGGATTCGGCTTGCCGCCCGTCTTGACGTTTTCGATGGTCGCGTTGAGCTGCTTCTCGGCCTTACCCAGTTTCTCCTCCCGATCCAGATCGTTCTGGCCGGTGTGCTGCGCCAGGAGCTCGCCCACCATCAGCGTCGCCTGAATATTCTTCGGATTCATTTCGAGAACCTTCTCGGCGTAGATGTCGGCCTTGATCCAATCGCCCTTCTGTTGATAGGCAGCCGCCTGCAGATAGGTGGCGATCTCCTTGAAGTCGGTATCCGAATACTTGGAGGTCAATTCGTCAGCCGCCTTGATCACGTTGTCCATATTGCCGGACTGCTGAGCGGTGAACAGCGCCTGTACCGCTTCCATTTCGCCCTTCGATTTCGGGGCCGGTCCTTTGGGTGCTGCCGGCGCCGCCGCCTGTTGAGCCGTGAGAGCGGCCACGCCGGCGCCGAGCGCCAGAATGCCGGTGAGAATCATTCGTTTCATTTCAACAAACTCCTTAGCGTTGCTATTGCTTTAAACTTTGCAGGCTCTGGGTGGCTTCTTTGCGCGCCAATTCGCTGGCGCCTTGCACCTTGAGAGCCTCATCCATTAACTTCGCCGCCGCCGGACGATCTCCCGACGCCAGGGCCAGCTTTCCGAGGTATACCAGCGTCCACGCTTTGACGAACGGTTCGGGTTCGAGCTCCCGTGCTTTCGTGAGCAGTTTTTCCGCCGTCTCCGGATCTTTTTGCAGCAGGGCGATCCGTCCCAGCCCATAATACGCCGCTGCCTGCTGCGGTTTCAGATCGGTCTGCTGCAGCGCCGCCAGAAACAAGGTCTTGGCCTTGTCCAGATCGCGCTTCACGTACAACTTCTCGGCGTCATCCAGTGTCCGCGCCGCCCCTGTCAAGACCGGGGGCTCGATCTCGTGGGTTTCGCTGCGCACCACCTTGCCCGGAGCGTCGCTGTTGAACGTGATCTTGTCCAGCCGCTGATTCTCTTTGTAGTTGTCGATCCCCGCCACCAACTGCGGGTAGTAGAGCAGCATGTTCTGTTCCTGCTTCTCGTACACCGGCAGTTGCTCCGAGAAATACGCCGTCAGGATATAGCCCTGCAGCATCGCCTGTTGCACCGCCTCGGCCGAATGGTCCAGCCGCGCCTCCACGGCCCTGATCAGCGATTCCGTCACCAGCAGCAGGAAGTCCTCTTTATACGACTCCGGCAGCGCCCGTGCCCGTTGCGCATGGTCCGACAGCGACTTCTTCCGATTGATCACTTCCTGATTACGCGTGGCCAGCGGGTCCAACAGGTAATGCAGATACGCATGCCGCACGTCGAACGACCGCAATTCCGCCGACGGCGAGATCACGATGAAGTACTCGTCCGCGTAGCTGCGCGTCTGCACCACGTTCGGCGGACACTGCAACTCGATGAAAATCTGAAAGTGGCGGCCCTTGAACCCCGACGTCTGTTGCCGCAGATACGTGTTGACTGCCAGCACCGATTCCAGAACCGGGGTGTGATACCGCGCGATATATTGGTCGATCGCCGGCTGCGAGCGCTTCCAAAGCTCCTCGATTCCCGCCTCTTTGTAGAACGCCGCCAGCAGTCCTGCCAGGTCCGACAGCCCGACCACGTCCGGCGGAATCTCCACGTCGCGTTTGTTGATCGCGAACGACGGCGGCCCCGACGACGTAAGCGCAAAGCTGATGTACTGGCTGAGTTCGGCGCTATCCGTCCGCCGGCGATGATTCTGGAAGAATTCCTTGAGGGCCGGCAGCGACGGGATATCCCGCTTTTTCAGTTCGGTACGGATCTCATCCCGCAACGGATGGTTGTTGGGCGAGGCCACGTCCGCATCGAACCCGGACGCATTGATCGCCGCCATCACCGTGAAGAGAGTAGGGCTGGCATCAAGCTGTCCGAGTGCGGGCTGGTCTGCGCGAGCCGCGAATGCCGCCAAAAGGAGGGCTGGAAGGACTAACCGATTCAAGAATCCGCCTAGAACTATAACAGTTTAGCGTACTTGAGAGTAGCTTGTCCTTTGGCGCCTAATCGATCACATCCTCCCCGTGTTTATAACGGGCTAGCGGATTGTCCGGCTCCGGAATTTTTGGCCAGTGGACCATCAGCTTCATCGAGGAGATGCCGGCCACCAGCAACAGAGCCAGAATAATGTACGAAAAGGGAGCCCAGTGACTGATCCAATCGCCGGAATTCCCCAGCATCCCAGATATCATGGCCCGGGTCTTCGGCGCGATCAATAGAAAGAAAAGTAAAAAGATAATGGGACCCAACATCGCGAGTCCAGAGCCTCCGTGCTCAGTCTTCAATACTACCTGTTGATAGTACGTTCGGTCTACGATATCTGGTACTCGGTTTACTTTCGTTAGTCCCGTAAGGACCGGTTTCGCCCAGAATTATCGGACGTGTCACTCCGGAACTCCGGAGTGACACAATTCGGCCATGCGATTGTCCATGGCAGCCGCTCCCCTAGCCCTAGGGATGTGCGCCCTGTTTGCCCAGACGGCTGAAAAGCTCTCCTTCGAAGTAGCATCCGTCAAGCTTGCTTCCACCCCCATCGGAACCAAGGACGTGTACACGGAAGGCTACAAAAGAAAAGGCCGCGAGTACCGTAGTACCCGCGGCCGAAAACCGATTCCGAAAGGAGCAGGATCTAAAAGATGTAATCGAGACCGACCATAGGAACGATCTGGTTCAACACCGAGCCGTATTTCACTCCCGGCGGCGGCGTAATGATGTCCTGCGGGAACGCGCTGATGAAGTCCCGGACTTCCACGCGAACATGCATCCGCTGGCCGGCATTGAACATCACCCCGCCTCCCACGCTGATCATGGGCTTCAGTTGATGCGTCTTGGTGAAGTATCCGTACTGGCTGAGATTCTGATACGCCGCTTCCGTGCCGGTTCCCTGCCAGAACTTCATGCCGCCGCCAACCGCCGCAAACGCCACTACCTTGGCCTCTTTGCTGTTGGTGTGGATCAGGAAATCGTAATGCAACGCATGGGCGTTCCCTGAGAACGTGGCGGTCTGCCCGCCGCTCTTGAGTTGCAGGTCGCTTTTCATGAACTCATAGCGAATTTCCCCACCGTAGTGGCGGCTTATGTTCTGTCCCAGGTACGCGCCCGCCACGAAACCGGGTGCGAATCCGGCCGTCGCCGCGCCGCCGTTCACGTTGACATGATCGAGGAACGACCCGCCCCCGACGACTCCGAACTCCCATTGCTGGGCGAAGGCCGCGCCGGCAGCCGTCACAAACAGAAGTATTCTCCCAAAAGCCTTCATGAAACTCCTCCGATACTCTAATTCACCACTCGCACGTTGACTGTGGTGCTGCTGCCACCTTGTGTGATGGTCAGCGGAACACTCAGGCCGAGCGGCGCACCGAAGGGCACCGTGGCATTGATCTGGTACACGCCCACTTCATCGGGCACCATGCCCGCGTAGAACACGTTGAGGCCATAACCGCCCAGCGTGACCGTCGGCGGAACCGATGCGTAAGCCAGCGGATCCGACGAACCCGGCAATCCCTCGGTCGATGCCGGAGACGTCGCGCCCATGCCGGTCAGGTAGATGACGACCGTGTCCTTGGGATGAATCGGGTTGGTCGGCGTGATCAACTCGTTATTGTCGGCGCGTACGATCGTCGCCAGCCCCGTCTGCGGTCCGGCGCTTCCCGACATGAAGACGTGCGGCGCGGTCGACAGCACCGGAAACTGGAAGCCGTCGCTGATGCCGCCTGGAGTATGGATCGTCAGACTGGCAGTGCCGCTGACATTGAACGGCAGCTGCGCGTTGATCTGCGTGCCCGAAACGAACAGCAGTGGCACCGGAACGCCGTTGACGCTCATGCAGGATTGACCGAGCGCGGTCGGCAGCGGAATCGTCCGTGTCGCAATGTTCACCGGACTCATCTGCGTTCCGTACACGCTGATCAGACCGCCGGATGCCACGCCCTGGGTATTATCGGCGGCGTTTACCACCGAAGTGATGTTGGGCGGCGCCACGGCGGCGTCGTAGTTCGTCGCCAGCACCGTGAAGCCGGATGTGGTCAGGGTAACGATGCCGCCGGACAGCGGAGCTACCGTGCGGGTAAAAGGCTGCGTGGTGGAAGTCAGCACCGGCGCTTCTACCGTGCGGACCGGCCGTACATTCGTCGCCTGCAGCACGTTCGGTAGATTCTGCATCACGCCGGGAGCCGACACGGTGCTGCCGGTCAGCCGGTACCCGCCAGGACCGTTAAAGGCGAAACCCGCGGTCTTACCTACTGTCGTGTCGAGAGTTCCCTGCGGCACCAGGGCCGCATCGAAGATGTTGTCGCCGACCACGTAGCGCGTCGCAAAATTCGGACCGCTGCTCGAAGCCGTCGCGCCGGAAGAAACCGCATAGCCGCCCGAGAGCGCCGTCAGGTCCTTGCGCGACAGGATAAACGTATCGTGCGTGGCGTCGTACAACATCAAGGTTCCGTTCGGAGCAGCCAGCAGGATCGAGTTCTGGTCAGCCGAAGGGCTCAGGACGGAAGTCGAAGGGATGTTGGCCGGGGCATTCGAGAAAATCCCCAATGAGGTCGGAGTGAAAGCGCAGTGGTTGGGAAGATCGAACCGGTCAACGGCATTCAGGCCGGAATCGTCCTGCACCACGACAAACGACCCGACATTGGACTGCGCTACCGATGCTCCGTAATGCGAGGACGGCAGTTGGATGGGCGCTTGCAATTGATAAGTGTCCAGGTCGTACATCTGCAGCAACTGCGAATCCTTGCTGGCGATGATCAGGTACTTGCCGTCGTTGCTGAGCGACATCCCCGTCGGGGTCGTGTTGGTGCGCAGCGTCGCCAGCGATTGATAACTCGAACCATCGAAGACCAGGACTTGGTTCTTATCCTGGCGCATGACGTAGAAGTGGTTGCGGTTGACATCGGCCAGCAGATCGACCACCTGCCCGGCGACATTCACGATCGTGCCGCGCTGGTCCAGATCGGGATTGCTGATCAGCAGGCGAACCGGCGCTACAACGTTTACCGCGCTCTTCGAACTGATAGTCAAAGGCACTGCCAGCGTGCCGCCCGGATTGGGAATAGCGCCGGGCTGAACCGTGACCGTCACAGTCGCCGGAGCCTTGCCCGAAGAGACCGAAATCTGAACGCCCGTCTGCGTGGTGGAAACCGAGAAATCCGTCGCGTTGTTGCCCGGGTCGCTGATCTTGAATGTGGCGGTCAGCCCATTGCGATTGCAGAAGTTGGTCTGCACCAGCACGTCCTCCTGTGAGGTCGCGATGCGCGGATACTTATTAAGCGCTCCAACCGGCAGCACAGTCACGCCGCTATCGGAGATGGCATACATATTGGTGCCGGTCGAATCCAGCAGCGCGCGGCCAACCAGATTCTCGGGCAGATACAGCTTATCGCGGACCGTCAGGTTATCGGCATCCATCACCGAGAGCGCCGGAAACTTGGTGGTAGCCGTCGCGTTCGACGGATAATATGGTGGTCCGACCGGCTGATTGGGATCGAAGATCTGGGCGTAGATCGTGTCGCTGACACCGCCCTTGGACGAAACGACATGTCCCGTAATGCTCGTCGAACTCACGGATTGCGGATACCTGGACTTGATCATCAGTCCGCCTCCGCACATCGCCGGAGCGAACTGCGACCAGCCGACCATGGCCCACGATCCGTCAGCCGCGGGGCTGACGCGCGGCAGTAGCGCCGGAGCCGTTGTCCACACATCGCCGAGGAACTGGCCCTTGCGGGCATCGAAGCGGAAGATCAATTGCGTGCCCGTGCCGCCATCCGCCAAACCCCAAATCCACAATCCGTCCGCGGACGTAGTCAGTTGGGTCTGCACGATCTGCGACGGGAAGGTGGCTGGCGCGACCGGCAGCTTCTGCGCGAGGTTAGTGTAGCTGGCGATGTATTGAAGGCGGCCGCTCACCGGATCCAGCAGCGTGAAGCCGCTGGTGGTGGCAATCAGCGCCTGGCCGCTGTTCTGGCCCACATCCTGCCCGGTACGCACGAATGCGACGCCGAGTGCGGCATCGCCCGTACTGAAATTCTGGCTGGCATTCGTATTAAGGTTGATCAGCGTGACGCCGTCGAACCCTTTCGACGAGCCATTCGCAAACTCAGTCACTACGAGATAGGTCCCGTCGGAAGACATCGCCACGCCGCTCGGATGCGACTGCAGCGGAATAGTCCGGCGAATCGTATTGTCCTTGATGGACATTACATCGATCTCGAGCGCCGTGAAGTTAGCGATGTAAAGCTGGCCGCGTCCTTCGTCCAGCGCAATGTCGGCGGGATGGCCGCCGACAGTCGTGACCACGCTCCCGAAGGTGGCGGCGAATGAGGGTGCAGCGCCGGCAATAACCAGCGCCATTGAAATGATGAACCCGTTGTTGCGCATATAGAGTCTTCGAACAGTCCTATTAAATGCTTTTGCTGCGCCAGAAGCAATGATCGAAATGGCTAGTAAATGCGGCATTACCAAAGTTAGCCGTGTATTTCTGTGCATTTACGCGTATACTGCAAACCGTGGAGAGGGTGTCTAACGACGTCCTTGAGACGCCCATCGAGGCAATGCAGTCGCCCAAGATTATGAAATTCTCTTCGAAGTTCATAGCAATCATTTTCGCGGCCGGAATGTTTTATGCCGCTACCCCTACCGCCAAGGCCCAGAGTTTGACCACCGTGTCGACCACTCCCGACGGAATGAACTTCTCCGTTGACGGCACAAACTACACTCACGCCGTCAATGCGTTCTGGCCGGAGGGCAGCAAACACATCCTCTACGCCACGCCGGAAGCAGACAGCGCATATTACCATACTAAGTACACCTTTAACGGCTGGTCCTGGTCCGGTGGTGCTCTGGTGGGAAATCCCGTGGCAGTCACCGCCTCAAGCGCCATCAAGGGATACACCGCAAGTTTCCAGGTGCTGTACGGGTTGAATGTCGTATTTAATCCCTGCGCCGACTGCGCCTCGCCCGGAACCATCATGGTCAATGGCGCGCCGATTACCAGTAATCAGGAGATCTACCAGCCGGCAGGCGGCTCGGTCATCCTGCAGGCGTATCCGAACTCCGGGTATGTCTTCGTAGGCTGGCAATCCGGCGCTTCTCAGGTCATCCAGGGATTTCAAACCACCGTTTCGATGGCGGCTCCGGCCACGGTCACGGCCGTTTTCGCCCCCGTACAATTCGTCAGCCTGGCGACCGTCCCGGCCGGTCTGAATCTCTTGGCGGATCGCACTCAGGTGCCCACGCCTACCACCATGGAATGGGGCCTCAACACGGTCCACACCCTCGGAGTCGTGTCGCCCCAAACGGATATCCAGAATAAATATTGGGTGTTCGGGTCGTGGAGCGATGGCGGCGCCCTGCAGCATGCCTACACCGTGCCGGGTTACGCAGGCGCAACGATTACAGCGACGTTCGTTCCCGGAGTTGCGGTGCAGTTCCTGACCAGTCCCAACGGTCTGAACCTCACCGTCGATGGACGAACCAACTGGGTAAACTATAGCTTCGTATGGGGAATCGGCGAGACGCACGCCATCCAGGCCCCCACAACGCAAACGGACGATCAGGGCCGAATCTGGCAATTTGCCAATTGGTCGAACGGCGGCGCGCAGTCGCAAAGCGTTACGGTGGCGCCCGGATCGGACGGGCCGGGCATCCGCATGATTGCCAACTTTACGCAAGTCGGCCATCTGACGCTGACCAGTCCCATCTCCGGAGTCGCGTTCACGGTGAACGGAAACTCCTGCGGCATGCCCTGCGATATTCAGCAGCCGCTCGGAACCAAGCTGACCATCAGCGCGCCGGCGTCGCTGTCGAATGGCCCGGGGTCGCGGCAGGATCTGGCCGGCTGGTCCAACGGCGCGGGCGCAGGCGATCTGGTCGTTACCCTCGGCGCGGATGCCCTCACCATCACGCCGAATTACAGGCAGATGAACTATCTCGCCACCGCGGCAGCCCCCAACGGCGCGGCCTCGTGGACCCTGCAGCCGGCCTCCGGCGATGGTTACTATGACGCGCAGACTAATGTGGCGGTGAAAGTAACTCCGCTGCCCGGCTTCCGTTTCCGCTCCTGGACCGGCGACCTGAGCGGTTCCACCCCCGCGGGAACCGTGACGATGAGCGCTCCGCGCGCCGTGCAGGCCATGTTCGATAAGGTGCCCTACATCATGCCTTCGGGTGTGACCAATGCAGCCGGCACTACTCCGGCGGCGGCCGTTGCCGCGGGTAGCGTGGCTTCGATCTTCGGCGCGAATCTGGGGACCGAGGTCATTCTCGGACCGGCCAGTCCAATGGCGCAGACGCTGGCCGGCACCACCGTACGAATCGGCGACAGGCTTCTGCCGCTCTTCTTCTCCTCGCCCAACCAGATCAACTTCCAGTTGCCTGCGGACCTGCAGCCCGGGACCCAAACGGTCACCGTAAGCACGCAGGGTCAGGCCGATGTCGCGGCAGTCTTCAACATCGTGCAGGATGCGCCCGGCCTGTTCCCGTCGGTTGCCAATGGCCAGGTATTCGCCGTGGCCCTTCACCCCGATGGCTCGGCGGTGACGCAGGATGCTCCCGTGAAGCCCGGCGAAACGATCACGCTCTTCGGTACGGGCTTCGGCCCCACGGCTCCGGCGCGCCCCTTCGGCTTCGCCGTTCCTGACGGGCCGGCCTTCACGCTCACCGATGGTGTCACCATCCAAATCGGCAGCGCCGCCCCGCTGACCCCGTCTTCCGCGTATGCGGTCGCCGGCTCCGTCGGTGTCGACGCCGTCCAGTTCGTCCTGGGCTCCGACGCCCCTTCGGGCACCAACGCCGCCCTCACCGTCACCATCAACGGCCAGGCCAGCAACATCGTCCTTCTGCCGATTCAGTAGCGTAGGCCTCCGGCCTGCGCGCTGCCTTTGGGTTGCATAACCCCAGTGACGAAACAAAGCCAATTGTCCCCGGAAGAGAAGGAGGAAATACTCGATCGTTGGACCAAGGAGATTTCTAAATCCGACCATCCCCCGTCCACCGCAACCGTTCTTTGCCTCGTGAATAGAAGTTGCCGCGGTGTTGGAACTCCACCACCCCGGCATGATCTTTGACAATCTAAAACCGGCGCATGTGCCCTATTTTCATGCCCCTGGGTGCCCCTGGGGCATCATAGTTTGACAACCGAATATTTCGCCCACCAATTCTTACGCCCGCAGTGTCTTTTTTCCTCCGCGTTTTCCTCTGAGTCTCTGTGCCTCCGCGTCGGCTGTCCCGCCGTCTGACGGAACAAAGCCAATTTGCCATCTCCCTCGGCGTCTCGGTGTCTCGGCGGTGAACTATCTACAGCCCCGCTTTCCCCACCCTCTCGATCAGAGTCAGCATATCCTCCGCGTGCTCCTCTTCCTTCGCCAGAATCTCTTCCATGAGCCGCCGGCTGGTCGGATCGTTCTCCCCCAGATACCGAATGATCTCCGAGTACGACTCGATGGCAATCCGCTCCGCCACCAGGTCTTCCTTGATCATTTCGGTCAACTTTTCGCCTTCCACATACTCCGAGTGGCTGCGCGTCAGGATTCCGTCGGGACTGAAGTTCGGCTCTCCGCCCAGTTCCGTAATCCGCTTGGCGATCTTGTCGGCATGCTCCTGCTCTTCGCTCGCGTGCTCGGCGAATTCGTCGGCGACCGACTGCGCGCTCAGTCCGTGCGCCATGAACTGGTGCCGCTTATATCGCAGCACACACACGATCTCGGTGGCGAGCGCCTCGTTCAAAAGCCTCAGGACGGTATCGCGATCCGCTTTGTACCCCTCGGTAACGGCGCCTTTGTCCATGTGCTGTCGCGCCCGCTTGCGGATCTCCTGGATATCGGAAAGGAACGGCTGGTTGGGTTGCATCGTAGCCATGCTTCTATCATGTGGATTTCGTGCGAGCCGTGCCTGTTCCCTTTCACACACAGAAGTTTACGCACTGTGCGCGAGCGCTCTTTGCGCTATCGTAACGTTTGATGCCAGAAGGCTATATCCGCGCGCGGAGTCTCTCCAAACTCTACAAATCCGGCGAGTCCGACCTCGTCGTATTTGCCGATGTCTCGCTCGACGTGCAGAAAGGCGAGATGCTTGCCCTCGTCGGCGAGAGCGGAGCCGGCAAGAGCACGCTCCTCCACCTCTTGGGCGGTCTGGACAGGCCTTCCAACGGTACGATATACTACGGAGGAACAGAGATCTCAGGACTCGCTGACTCGGAACAAGCGGATTTTCGTAACCGGGAAATTGGATTCGTTTGGCAAATTCACTACCTGCTGCCTGAGTTTACAGCCCAGGAAAACGTGATGATGCCTTTGCTGATTCGGGGTGTCCCGCATGCACAGGCGGCTTCCGAATCGCTTGCGAGGTTGGATGAAGTGGGGCTTTCCGCGCGGTCTTCGCATCGCGCCGGCGAATTGTCGGGAGGAGAACAGCAGCGGGTGGTACTCGCTCGCGCCCTGGTGGGGAGACCTTCCGTGTTGCTCGCCGATGAGCCCACTGGCAATCTCGACTTCCGGACCGGGGAAATGATCTTCGAACTGCTCGAAGGTTTACATCGCACACACCAGCTCACGTCGGTATTCGTCACGCACAACCTGTCGTTCGCACGCCGATGCGATCGAATTCTGAACATGGAAAAAGGCGGCTTAGTACCGGGAACCCCAAATGGTTCGCAACCGGAAAGCCCGCGGGAGTATCTTTAGTCTTAGGGGGCGTCACTTTTTATGTTTGAGCGATACACGGAGAAGGCGCGTAGGGTGATCTTCTTCGCGCGCTACGAGGCTAGCCAGTTCGGCAGTCCCTATATCGAAACCGAACACCTGCTCCTCGGCCTGTTACGCGAAGACAAGGCATTAGCGAACCGGTTCCTCCGGTCGCATGCTGCGGTCGAATCCATCCGCAAGCAGATTGAGGGGCACACGACAATCCGGGAGAAGGTTTCTACCTCCGTGGATCTGCCGCTTAGTCATGAATGCAAACGAGTCCTGGCGTACGGCGCGGAAGAGGCCGAACGCCTGAATCACAAGCACATCGGGACCGAACACCTGCTCCTCGGCCTGCTGCGCGAAGAAAAATGCTTCGCGGCCGAGATTCTGCACGAACGGGGACTCCGGCTTTCTACCATCCGCGAAGAACTGGCCCGGTCGCAGAGCGAGAAGGTAGCCTCGCAGCGGCCCAAGGAAAGCTCGCTGCTGACTGAGTTCAGCCGCGACCTCACACAGGCGGCCATGGACAACACGCTCGATCCGCTGATCGGCCGCGATTACGAACTGGAGCGCGTGGTGCAGATTCTGTGCCGCCGCACCAAGAACAATCCGGTCCTCATCGGCGAACCGGGTGTCGGCAAGACCGCGATCGTCGAAGGCTTGGCCCAGCGCATCGCCGAGGGCGACGTGCCGTCGTTCCTCGCCGATAAGCGCATCCTGGCTCTCGACCTTTCGCTCATCGTGGCCGGAACCAAGTACCGCGGCCAGTTCGAAGAGCGCCTGAAGACCATCATGAAGGAGTTGATGGAAAATCAGAACGCCATCATCTTCATCGATGAGCTGCACACCTTGGTGGGTGCCGGATCGGCCGAAGGCTCGCTGGACGCCGCCAATATCCTGAAGCCCGCGCTGTCCCGCGGCGAGATCCAGTGCATCGGCGCGACCACTCCCGCCGAGTTCCGCAAGTCGATCGAGAAGGATCGCTCGCTGGAGCGCCGCTTCCAGGCGGTCAAAGTCCCGCCGCCGAGCGAAACCGATGCCGTCAAGATCCTGTTCGGCATCAAGGATCGCTACGAGAAATTCCACGCGGTTGCCTATACGGACGACGCCATCGAAACCGCCGTCTTCACCAGCAGCCGCTACATTCCGGACCGCTATCTGCCGGACAAGGCCATCGATCTGATCGACGAGGCTGGCGCTCGCGTGAAACTCCGCCAGACCACCCTTCCGGCCGATCTTGCCGATATTCAGAAGCGCATCAAGTTCATCGTCCACCGGATGGAGAACGCCATCGCGAACCACGAGTTTGAGAAGGCGCGGTTTTACTCCGACGAAGAGCGCAAAGAGCGCGAGAACCTGCGCGTGCTGCGCGAGAAGTATAACCTCGACGAAAGCTCCATCGGAGTCGTGACCAAGGAAGACATTG
>Ga0105240_10002836_pt1 | contig 27406 bp, 19 predicted proteins | sample KBSC54metaG_FD_80426 | JGI IMG/M metagenome (GOLD analysis project Ga0105240, IMG submission 80426) | Corn rhizosphere microbial communities from Kellogg Biological Station, Michigan, USA - KBS C5-4 metaG | ecosystem: Host-associated > Plants > Roots > Rhizosphere > Soil | place: Michigan, USA... | reverse complement strand
GCTCCAATGGTAACCCGTTGCCCGCAGCATCGTGTTTGCGAATTCCCACAGCCTGACAAATGTGCGGCCAAGCCGAAACGCCGGGCTTACATAGACATCGAAGTCCCAGATTGCATCACCGGCAGGCTCCAGTACGTATCGGCAGCGGACTTCATCTTCGGGATACTCGTGCTCCTTCAGCCAGATGTAGCCGGCAAACCTGCCATCCTTCTCCGCCGCGAGACACTGGGCGCCGATCCGAAAGCGCTGCTCGATCACCTGTGCCGGTCGCGGAAACTGCGCTACCAGTGGATCGTTGTGATCCACGCGCCTGATGAGCATCGTCAATGATCGCTCCGCGCGCACGATCGGCTTGCGGGGAATCGGTTGGGCAACGAAATGATAGCGATACAGTCGACAGCGGCCATGGCTTGCCGCTGACAATGCCCTGGACGCCGCGAGCAGGGCCGCGTTCACGAAGCCAAGCCGGCGTATTGCCTCTTCGAGCGCGTCAAGGGATGGCAAGAGTTCCGCGGTCGCTTGCAGCGAAGTGCGTCAGCACGCATCTGACAATATTACCGGCGATCATCGCTGCCGCTCCCGCGCCGCAATTCGACAATGACGAAGGACACGAAGTACTCCCCGACGTATGGAATGGCCATCAAGGTTCTGCCAATCACTTGCCGGATGCGCGAGCCACCGAAGCTGTGCAGTTCCTCGCGCAGTATCTCAAAGCCGGCTTCTTTGGCCAGCTTCCGAAACGTGCCCAGGTCAAGCTGATTGATGTACCCCTGCTCCTCGAACGATGACCAAGCGCGCCATTTGTTCGGTTTTTTCTTGCCACGTTCGTCAAGATCCCAGTGTCGCGGAACGAACTCCGGGAGATCGTAGATCATCTCCGCAGCTCGAAACATCGCTCTTTCACCGAAAATGACATGGGCCCATGGGATCGGGATGAGTGACTCCATATGGGGTCCCCACGGACCTTTGAAGGGGAACCATTCGATCAGGCAACGACCGTCGGGACGAAGAACCCGGAACCAATCGCGCAGGATCGACTCTGGCGACATTACGTGCTCGAGGCAGTCGAAGGCGAGCAGCGTGTCAAACGACTCGTCGGGGACAGGCAGCCTGTTGGTTGTCCCGACTAGGAAGTCGACCTCGACGCCGGCATTTGTGGCTGAGTTGGCAAGTTTCGCCCGTGCCCTTGCGATGCTGGCGTTGTCCAGGTCCACACCGACGATCCGGTGAGGCTTTTTAGTTCCGGCCAGGTAAAGGCCCAGCTGTCCATCGCCACAACCAAAGTCGAGAACGTCCTTCCCCATCACGCACGAATCGGAAAATGCAGACCAACTGCGCGATAGCGAATCGCTGCGCCACTCGCCGTAGGCCCGGGATTTGGCGCTATGCGCCGAAGGTGCTCGTGCCAGACGCCGGCTCAGTGCGAAGCAGGCGCGATCCCTCAGCCTCATTGCGCGTTTTCGTGCACGGCATCCAACACATGAGCGAGCAGCGCGGTACGCTCTCGCCGCGACGCTTGACGGACATTCGCCGGATCCGGGAATGGTGCGGTACCGGTGTGCAGGTCGTCGATGAACCGTCCCAGCATGTCCGCAATTGTAGCGCTGTCTTCGAGCGCGGCGATGTGCGTAATCCCCGCCGTGCGGAGCGCCTCGGCGGTGTCGCCGCCCCGGTCGGTCAGCCCCAATATCGGACGACCGGCGCGCAAATACTCGTACAGCTTGGCCGGGATCTGTTCATTGCAGTTCGCCGCCTGCAGCACGAGCAAGCCGTCCGCCGCGAGCATTTCCGCAAGCGCGTCCCGGTAGGGCAAAGGGGGCAGGACCTCGACCAGGTCGTTCACCCCGTGGCGCATCGCGAGCTCATTGAGCATCGCATCGTGCACGGATGCTCGAAAGCGTAAGACCACGGTGCCCGGGGCAATTCTCCCCTGTCGGCGCAGGTTGCCGAGCGCAGAGAAGAGAGCCGTCGGGTCCCGTTCCGATGGATAAACGATACCGCTATGGAGCAGTACGATCGGTCTACCGATCGCCCGGTGACCGGTTTCTCCGAGATGTGCGAACGACTCCTCGTCGAATCCGTTTTCGATGATGGACATGCGCTCTGCGTGCGCGGGGTAGCGCTCTTCGTATTGGCGCGCGGCGCTCGGTGCCGTGAACACGCTCCGGCGTGCAAGCTCGATCGTACGCGTTTCGATCCGTTTGAAACTGCGCCATATCGCAGGATCCGCGGGGTATCCATCCTGCGCCATGGGATCGCGGAAATCGGCAATCCATGGCAAGCCGCTGATTCGCGCGAGGGTATGGCCGATCAAATGCGCGGTGGCGATAGGGTACGTCGACCAGAGCGCCTGCGGGCGCAGACGGTGGATCAGCCGCAAGCCGGCGGGAACCGCGCCCCACCACCACGACACCCAGCGATCCGGCCGGGCCAAAATCGACGGATATCGCCGCCCGATCGCGAGATGGCGCGATGCATCCAAAGCGAACGCGCGGTGGACGAAGAGCCCGGCTGGTGGATGGTCGGCGTTGTCGATGCTGTCGTAGGCGCGAGGATGCGCGGAGAGTACCAGTGGCTCCCAGCCGAACTCGGGTAGATAGCGCGCGAAACGAAGCGTGCGTTGCAGCCCACTGCTCCCGCGTTGCGGAGGGAAGTGGAACGCGATCATCAAGACACGCTTTTGCAGGGCCAAGAAGCAGTTCTCGCCACATGGTGGTGAAGGACTGAAAATATATCAGTAGCGCCCAACGCGATTCGAATACCGACGGCTGCTTGTCGGAAAGGCGCGATCGAGTCCAGTGCGTCGATGCCACCGTGAAAATATATAATAAGACTCGTGCTTCAAGCCGGCTTGGCGCATCGCGTCGAGAAGTCCTGGGGACAGCCAGCGCGGCTGCGAATCATCTGCGGTGGCTGCCGCCTCGCATCAACTTAATTTGGGAGTGCGTTTGGATATCCGCGCAGATGTGCTCGCTGTGCTGGACGACGTGTTGAGTCTGAAGGGTCGTGCACGCAATTTTCGTGACGAAACCGCGTTGCTCGGCAGCCTTCCGGAACTCGATTCCATGGCGGTCGCAAGCGTACTGGCATCGCTCGAGGAACGGTTCGGGTTCGCGATCGACGACGATGAGATCGACGGGTCCACGTTCGAGACCGTCGGCAGACTCGTCGCGTTCGTCGATGGCAAGCTCAGGTCCACTCATTGAAGGTTCTGCAGGATGCGTTCTATCTGCCAGTTGAAGGCGGCAGGTGCTTTTGCATCTTTCGAAGATCGGCGGTACCGGTAGGGGCAATGCTCCATCTGCCGGCTTTCGGCGACGAGATGAACAAAGCGCGTGCGATGACTGCGCGGGCGGCACGCGCGTTCGCCGCAATCGGCTTCAACGTGCTGCAGATCGATCTCGTCGGATGCGGCGAAAGTTCCGGCACGCATCGGGACGCCGACGTCACTCGGTGGGCCGGCAATGCGCTCGCGGCACTCGATTGGCTGCGGTTGCGGGGCGAGACCGCGGTACCACCATGGATCTGGTGCCTCCGCGCCGGTGCGCTGCTCGCACCTGCCCTTCTCGACCGCGCTCGCGACGCGCCTTTGCTGTTGTGGCAACCGACCCTTTCTGGCGCGCAGCAGCTGACCCAGTTGTTGAGGCAGAAGCTTGCGGGGGGATTGACCGGGTTGGACGCCGACCGGGCCGGGACGAAAAGTCTGCGCCAGCGCCTGCAGCGTGGCGAGTTGCTCGAAATTGGCGGCTACGAGATCTCGCCGCGCCTCGCCGACGAACTGGGTCGCGCCGTATTCGATCTACCGGCCGACTATCGAGGCAGGATAGCGTGGTTCGAATTGAGCCCCACCGACCCGCCGGTATTATCGCCGGCAGCAAGAACGAAGATCGCGGCGTTGCGGTCTACCGGTGTGAAAATATCTGCAGCCGCAATCCGCGGTCCCGGATTCTGGCAATCGTCGGAAATCGAACACTCGAAAGCGCTGATCGAAGCCTCGGCGACGGCGCTCTCGGCCGACTTCGCGCATGGACTATCAAGAGATACCGCTGTTCTTTGATTGCAAGGGGGCGACGCTGGTCGGGATGCTGACCCGCCCGGACAGCGTGCCCCGCGTCGGCGTGCTCATTGTCGTCGGCGGCCCGCAATATCGCGTCGGAAGCCATCGCCAGTTCGTCCTGCTCGCACGCGCACTGGCTTCTGCCGGGATCGCGTGCATGCGGTTCGACTATCGGGGAATGGGCGACAGCGAGGGTGATCCCGTGCGATTCGATGCAACCGGACCCGATGTCGGAGCGGCGATTGAAACCTTTGCCGAGAAAATGCCGAATCTCGGCACGATCGTACTGTGGGGCCTGTGCGATGGCGCCGCGGCATGCGCGCTTGCCCGACCGGACCTGCGCGTCGGCGGCATGATTCTCGTGAATCCGTGGGTACGTACCGAGGCGACGGCGGCTGAAGCGACGTTACGGCATTACTATGCGGGACGAATATTCGCTCTGGCGTTCTGGCGCAAACTTGCCATCGGCGGCGTCGATTTCGCGCAATCGCTGACAGGTCTTTTGCGGACGATTCGACGCGCAGGAGTGCCGGATGCCGCCGCGGCGGGGACCGCAAACCTTCCCGGGCGTTTCGGCCGCGCCCTTGCGCGCCATCGCGGGCCGGTACTGGTCATGCTCAGCGGGAATGACCAGACTGCGGAGGAATTCCGACTGGCCGTCAAGAAGCCTGGCCCGTTGCGGTCCGTGATGCAGGATTCGCGGGTTACGCAGGTCGATATCGCCGGTGCAGACCATACACTGTCGACTGCGGACTGGCGCGATCGTGCCTCGGCGCTCACGATCGACTGGCTGCGCAGGCATTTTTTTCAGCCAGGCGCTGCCTCCTCTTGACCGTGCTTCGCCAACAAAGGACGAGAACCGCCCTATGCTTTCACGCTCGATAGCGCTGGTGATCCTGGCCGTTGCGCCGCTTGTGGCAATCGCTCAGGGATGCGGATCGCTGAAAAATCTGTATGGTCCATTCGACTATCGGACGGACAAGAAGCACCTCGAACTGGTGGAGGCCTATCATTTCACACCTGATGTCGCGGCGCTGCGACGAGGATCGACCGGTGCGATCGGGAGCGATCTCGATTACACGCTGCGCGCATTCCCGAATCACCATCTTGCGCTCAACGCGATGGCGAATCTGGCGCTGAAGATGAACACCGAAAGGCCGCGTGGCGCGCGTTACACGGTCGACTGCTACTTTGATCGCGCGTTGACGTTTGCCGCCAATGACGGCCTCGTGCGCATCATCTACGGGGTGTACCTCTCCCGAACCAAACGGCCGCGGGATGCGGTACGCGTATTGGAGGCGGCCAAGCAGTACGAACCCGACAATCCCAATCTGTTCTACAACCTCGGTCTTGCGTATTGCGACGTCAAGGACTACCCGAACGCGTTGAAGAACGCCCATGAAGCGTACCGGCTCGGATCGCCGTTCCCCGGATTGCGCGATAAGCTCGAGGCCGCCGGGCGCTGGCGCGAGGAGCCCGCATCGGACGAACACGCCGGCGCAGCGAGCGCCAAGGGACCTGCCGCGTCGAAGTAGTTCACTCGCCGCCGAGTCGGCGACTCATATGCACGTCGTTCCCGGAAACTCGAATATCTCGCGCGTGATCGTTTTGCTTCGGCTCACAGCGCCGATCGTGTAGGAGAATTGCGCGGAATTGCCATCCTGGAAGGCAAGCGTCGCGGAGCCCACCGAAGTAGCGACAACGCTCGACGGATCGAACGGCGTTGCATCGAACGAAGGGCCCGTGTAGCGGTACAGCGGTCCGGCATAGGTGCCAGGTCCCGTCTTGCGGGCGGTCGATGCGAGCCACATCGACTCCCGGTTTGCGTCGTACGTCAACCACACGGCAAAGATAGTGTCGCCTTGATGCGTGACGCTTAAACCCCAGCCGGATTCGGAGCCGGGTGGTGAATTCCACCAGATGTCCTGAAAGTTCGTGGCTGACGCGGCGTCGGGAGGTGCTCCAAACGTACAGACAGGTACAGGATTGCCGAACACGAAGCGGGTGATCGGTTTGACCTGTGACTTGCCATCGACCGTGTACTCGAAGGTGCCGTTGGCCGAATCACCGAATACGAGTTTACCGATCCCGACGACGGACACCGAAACCGTGTTTGGGTCGAAAGTTGCGGCATCGTACGGCGGCCCGCTCGTCCGGTAGATCGCTCCCTCGTAGGCGTTGCCGGCGGTGCGCTCCGCCGTCATCGCGAGCCACCATGGAGCACCGGCCGCATTGTAGGTGAACCAGATCGCGAAGATGACGTCGGCCTGCTGCGCAAGGCTGATCCCCCAGCCCGATTCGCTGCCGGCGGGAGCGTTCCACCACATTCCCGCATGGTCGCTGTCCGGATCGATCGAAAAACGCGCCTGACCGGGGCGGCCGTAGTGTGGCATCGTCGTGCTGCGAAGCTCGCCTTGAATATAGTCGTAGCAGGCACGCGCACCCGGAACCCGCTGCCTCACGGCCATGGCAAGCGCCGCGCGAAGATGCAGGAAGTACGAGGGCCCGGTCTGGTAGAACTGCTGCATCAGCGTGTGCCCATCCCATCCGGCGGGATCGATCGTATGGCCGTTGGTATCGGTATGACCATCCGAGCCCGAGCAGTAATACGACCACGCGTCCGCCCAGCTCGCGCAGGTCGACGCGTCCGAGCTGGTGTCGCTGAAGTAAAGACTCGGTGTCCCGTATCCGACCTTGTTCGGGATGAAGTAATACGGCACCGGCCACTGTCGGGACCAGCCCGATGTGCCGTTCGTCTGCTGAATATGAAAGTCGATCCCCCAGTCGAAGACGTCCCGCCAATCGGTGAATCCCTGTTCAACCGCAATGCCGACGACTGCATTGAGCCATGCGCTCATCCAGGCTGCGTTCAGGTCCGTACGCGTCCAGGTGCGGAACAGGGCATGGATCCGCGCGGGGGAATTCACGTAACGCAATGCGAAGGCCTTGTTGTCGTCGATGCAGGACTGCCAGTAGGCGCGAGGTTGCAGCCAGGCCGGAACGTCGACCGGGGTGCTCGCCGCGACGGTGAAAAGATCGCGCAACCCCCACGCGAAGCTCCGCGTCTGACCCGGATACACAAGGCCCTCGAGACCCTGGACCGTTCGATGATAGGCATCGAAGAGAATCTGCCAATTGCAGCAGAACTGCAGCTCCTCGAGCAGGTATGGATCATCCGTCAGCATCCACGGCAGATTGGCGCATGGATAGAAGTGTGCTGCGTCGACCGACACAAACGCTGCATTGGCACCGGCATCGACGTTCGGGGGGCTGCTTATCGTCCCGCCGTCGCCGCGGTAGCGAAGCCGATTGCCACGGACGTCGGGCACGCCGCCGGTCGAATCGTCGCGGATGTGGATGCACCAATTGCCGCACCATTCGCCTTCGGTACGCAGCGAGGTCAGCGATGCCGGTGAGTCATTGATCACGTAGTCCGCGGCGTATTCGGTCAGGAATCCGATTTGCGGATTGTCGCCGGCGGCCCCCATCACGTTGGCGAACGCGCCCAGCACCTTGTCGCGCGGCGCGCTCATCGGCCCATCCCAGGTGACCGCGTTCATATTGGGAGGTAACCCGAACAGACCTTGGGGTCCGAAATTGGCGATCCACCCCTTGGCCTTGAGCGCGGCCGGCGAGCGCACGACGGTGCGCTCCGATGACTGGTAGCGCCATCGCGCATACCACCAGTGGTTCGGCACGACATGCGAGGCGACCTCGCTTCCCGCTTTGGTGATCGTGGCCGTATAGGGCTCGGTAACGTGCACCGGCGCGCCAAGTGTCGAGCGCCCGTATTCGACTACCACCTCGTCGCGCCAGCCTTCCGCCGGAGACTGAATTCTCGCGCCGGCTTCGTCTGCGTCCACACGGAAGAAGACGCGCCAGTCAGGAAAGTCGCTGTGCGTTGCAACGTAGTTCTTCTGCCGCACGAAGTCCCCGACGAAATCGCCGAGCTCCACGGCGTTCGCGCCGGAGAACGTCGCGATTCTCCCGGCGCCGAAGTCGAGTGTTATGGCGAGATCGGCCACCCCGACAATCGCTGGTGCAGATTCGGCGCCACCATATCGGTAGGCCCAGGTCGCGTTGCTCGTCGAATCGCTCAGGAAAACGAAACATCCGCTGACGGAATCGAAGTCAAGGCAATTGAACGCTTCGTTCGGGATTCCGGACGATCCCGTTTCGGTCTGCATCGACACCGCGGTCCACTTCGCGGTTGGCGGATCGAACGCGTAGAAGACACCTTGCGCAACGTTGCCGCCGATGATGCGATGCGTGTCATCGTACGCAAACCCGCAGGTCGAACTCGCGATCGGACCGGTCCCGGTAACGCTCATCGGCACCGCCCTTGACGCGTTGAAATTGCTGCGGTCGAGCGTGATTTCCCACACCCTGCCATCGCTTTGCAGAATGTAGAAACGATCGTTCGGCGGGAAATACACGAGATCGTGCGAATGGCCGACGTTGGGCAGTGGAGGGCCGGTAACGAGCGAATCCTTCGCCGGATCGTACAGCCACAGGTAGGGGGTGCCTGCCTGGTTGTTGGGACCTGCGACGATGATCTGCTGCGACACCGGATCGAACGCCGCGGCAGCAGCGTAGTACCATGGTGTCGCATTCCCGGCGATCTGGCTGTACTGCCACGTTCGCGCTGCGAAGTCGAACCAGCAGACCCGACCTCCCCAAGCAGGTCCGGGGGCGTCGAGATGGTCGGGCATGCCCTCGGGCGTCATCAGGTAATAGCGCGGACCGACGATCAGCGCCATGTTGTAGCTGTGGCGCGCATACGGCTGATTGGTGCTGATCCAGCGTCCCAGGTCGCTGTCGCCGTTGCCAGCGTTCATTGCGCTCCGCGGCGTCGGTGCATAGAGGCTCGACCACTGCAGCGTCGTCAGGTCGAAGACTCGGATATCGGTTTCCTGTGAGGCGCCGTGACCGCCGCCAAAGAGACACATGCGTCTCCCGACGGGGTCGTATACGATCGACGAGTAGTCGGTGATCGATCGCCCTCCGATTTCGGAGGACGCATACCCGCCGAGATTACGTGCGGTGTTGGCAGCGAGCGCCGACAGCCCTGACTGGGGCGTCTGGTCCTTCGCATTGGCCGCGTTGCTCGTCGGCTTCGCGATGGCGCCGAGCGGGAGTGCCAGAAGATTGCCCGCGATACCGCCGATGAATTCGCGTCGATCCATTGTTATTTACGCAGACTTTGCCGCCCATGTTGCACAAGTGCACGTTCGTCAGGTGAATTATCCCATGGCGCACCTCGCCCACTGGGCCAGGCACGAGCTCCGCCGGCTGTAATGACGGGTGCCACGCCGCGTGATCAAGCTTACGTCGATAAACGTGTTGTAATCAACAAACCGCACGCGCACCAACCGATCGGCGGCTGGGTGTTTACGTCCTGCTGCGCTTGCGGAATATTCGCTTGCCCGGCATCCGAACGACCGGGCACGATGCCCCATATCGGGCTCGGTGCGATGCTCCAACCGGAATCGCGCGAACTTGCGTGTGTAATTGACGGTCTTGCGCTACGCATGCGACATCATCCGATATGCGCATCCGATCCCTGATCGCATGGCATATTACTTGCTGACCACGTTCCGTTGACCTGCAACAAGCGTGCGTCCGAATAACCTGGAGTGAGTTTGTTCAACGTACTTCGACAAAATGTTTCCGGCGCCACGCTGTTCCAGCTTGGAGCCGAGTTGTCGTGGTTGTTCGCGGCAATCCTGCTGATCCTCGGTCTGGACGGGCTGCAACCCGACCGGCACCCGCAAGTCGCGCTGCTTGCCTTCTTCTTCGCGGCGACGATGGTGTGCCTGAACGGCGCGTTCGGCCTTTATCGTCGCAGCCAGGCGTTGTCGACCAGCGGGTATTTTCTGCGTGTAATCTTTGCGCCCGCGATCGGCATTCCGCTGGCGTACCTGGGCGCACAGCTTCTTCCCGGCGTCGCGCCGCCGGAGGAAAAATGGCTTCTCGCGATCGTGCTGGCGCTCGCCGGATTGCTCCTGATCCGGCACGTGATCGTGTTGCCGCTCGTCGCGACGTTGCTGCCGCATCGCGTGCTCGTTCTTGGCACCGGGCCCGAAGCGCGCCTCGTCGAGGCATCGCTTACGTCGGCCAATCCACTGGGTATGCGGCTCGTCGGCTTTTACGCACTCGACAAGCTGAACGAGATGGACGTTTCACCGGGCCGAATCCTCGCGCGCGACACGCCGCTCGAAGAGCTGGTGCGCCAGTTGAGCGTCGATGAAGTCATCGTCGCCGTGCGGCAGCAGCGAGGCGGCGTGTTGCCGTTGCGCGCGCTGCTCGATTGTCGTTTGAACGGCGTGCAGGTGACCGATCTCGCGGGATATTTTGAACGCGTGCACGGCCAGGTGCCGATCGAGTCGCTGAAGGTGAGCTGGCTTATCTACGGCCATGGTTTCCGCCAGAATCTGGTCAGGGCCTTCGTCAAGCGATGCTTCGATCTGATCGTTTCCGCGGTTCTGCTCGTCCTGACGGTGCCTGTGCTGATCGTTGCGGCGCTGCTGATCGCCGCGGAAAGCGCCGGGCCCGTCATTTATCGCCAGGAGCGCGTCGGTTTCCGCGGATGCAGCTTCACCGTGTTCAAGCTGCGCAGCATGGCGACGGATGCCGAAAAAGATGGCAAGGCCGCATGGGCAAGCGCCAACGATTCGCGCATCACCCGCATCGGACGGTTCATCCGACGTACGCGCATCGACGAGTTGCCGCAGTTGCTCAACGTGCTGAAGGGCGAAATGAGCTTCGTGGGGCCGCGCCCGGAGCGCCCGGAATTCGTCGCCATGCTGACGGAGCAGATTCCGTTTTACGCGGTTCGCAACAGCGTCAAGCCCGGACTGACCGGGTGGGCGCAAGTGCGGTACTCTTACGGCGCAACCGTGGAGCAATCGGTACGCAAGCTCGAATACGATCTCTATTACGTGAAGAACCACACGCTGCTTCTGGATCTCGTGATATTGCTCGAGACGGTCCGCGTCGTGGTGCTCGGAGAGGGCGCCCGGTAGGCGCGCGGTCACGTAACGCACCGCCGCGTCGAGCCGGCGCCTTGCTCGTCGCGATGACGCTGTCTTCCCATCGCCGCGTCGCATCTCCCGCCGATCGCCGGGAAACCGTCGACGCGGTGGCGATCGGTACGTCACCCGCAGGCTCATCAGTGCCAATACGACCAAGCCGTGTCCGATAACGTCTTCGCCAACGCCGCGACGTGGAGCTACGGGCTCGCGTTGCTCGTATACGTGATCTTTGCCGTGCGCGTGTGGACGGGGTCCAGCCACAATTTCCGCGCGCGGCTGCTGGTTGCAGCACTTGCGGCAACGGCTGCCTGGGCTGCAGTGTGCATCGGCGTGGGCATGCAGCCGACGTTCGAGCGGGTGCTGGCGGCGAGCGCGGCAGACGCATTGCGTTGCGGCGCGTGGTTCCTCTTTCTACGGCACCTCCTCGGGGACTCGGACCGCCAATTCACTGGACTGAAGACGCGTACGCGCACGGCGATCATCGCCGTCGGCGCGTTGCTGGTCGGCAGTGTGCTGCTGGGTGAAGGCACGTCGGTGTGGCGGGCGTCCGCGCTATGGGGCTTGCGTACCGGTTTCCTGCTGAAGCTCGCGTTGGCGGTGTTCGGATTGATATTGGTCGAGCAGGTTTACCGGCGCGTGCAGCCGCGGGCCCGATGGGCGATCAAGCCGCTCGTCCTCGCGCTGGCGGGCGTCTTCGGGTTCGATCTCTTCTTCTACGCCGACGCGTTGCTGTTCGGCCACCTCGACGCCGATATCTGGCTATCGCGCGGCGTTGCGAACATCGTCGTCGTCCCGTTCATCGCCGTCGCCACCGCGCGCAACACCGGGTGGACGGTGAATCTACACCTTTCGCGCAGCGCCGTCTTTCATTCTTCCGCACTGCTGATTTCCGGAGCCTTTCTGCTCCTCGTGGCAGGTGCCGGCTATTTCGTTCGCTACGTCGGCGGAGACTGGGGACGTGCGCTGCAGATCGAATTGCTGTTCGCAGCCGCGCTCTTTGTCGCGCTGGCGATCTCGTCCGGTCGCTTTCGCTCGAAGCTCAAGGTTTTCGTCAGCAAGCATTTCTTCTCGTATCGCTACGACTACCGCGAGGAATGGCTTCGTTTCACGCGCACGCTGTCAACCGAGAGCGGCGCGGAAAATCTGCAGGTCCGGACGATCATGGCGCTCGCGGATCTGCTGGAAAGTCCGGCCGGCGCGCTTTGGCTGCGCAATGATTCGCATCGATTCGTTCAGGCCGCCCGATGGAACACCGCTGCCAGCACGGCGACCGAGCCTGAGGAGGGTTCGTTGGCCACGTTTCTGCGGCGCACGGGATGGATCGTCGATGTCCCTGAATACCGGGTCGATCCCGCTCCGTATCCGGGGCTGTCGCTTCCGCCTTGGCTCACCGATTCAAGCGATACGCCGTGGCTCGTCAACCCGCTCATCGTCGGTAACGAACTCCTGGGATTCGTTCTGCTGATGCCGCCGCGAACCCCGCTGGAAATCGATTGGGAAGTCCGCGATCTCCTGAAAACGGCGAGCCGGCAGGCCGCGAGCTTTCTAAGTCATGCCCGCGCCACCGAAGCGCTGCTGGAAGCGCGGAAGTTCGATGCGTTCAACCGGATGTCCGCATTCGTCGTGCACGACCTCAAGAACCTCGTTTCCCAATTGTCGCTGATGTTGCGCAATGCGGAGCGCCATCGCGACAATCCCGAGTTCCAGGCAGACATGCTGGAGACCGTCGAGCACGTCGTCGAGCGGATGAATCGCCTGATGCTGCAGCTTCGCACCGGGTCCGAGCCGGTCGAGAGTGCGCGCCATGTCGATATCGCCGCTGTACTTCGGCACGTATGCTCGACAAGATCCGGTTCCGGCGTTCGCATCGAGACGGAATCGCTTGCCAGCGCGATCGTCCTCGGACATGAAGATCGGCTGGAGCACGTCGTTTCTCACCTGCTGCAAAATGCAATCGATGCGACCTCCGCGACGGGAATCATCCGCGTTCGCATCGAGGCGGATGACCGATTCGTCATCGTCGTCATCGCGGACACGGGAAGCGGCATGACGCCTGAGTTCATGCGCGATCGACTGTTCAAGCCTTTCCAGACGACGAAGGAGTCCGGGATGGGCATCGGCGTTTACGAGAGCACGCAGTATGTCGCCGGGTTGGGTGGCTCGCTCGAAATCGACAGTCAACCTGGCATCGGGACCACGGTGTGCATGCGGTTGCCGCGCGCGGGGCTGCCCGCGACACTCGACGAACCTTCGGCCATTGAAAAGATGGCAAGCGCCGCCGGACCGCTGGTACACCAATGACCGACCCACGAAAGGTCCTGCTGATCGTCGAGGACGATCCCGCGCTGCAGAAGCAGATGCAGTGGGCGTTCGACCAGTACGAGACGATCGTCGCCAACGATCGCGCGAGTGCCATCGTGCAGGTCCGCCGCTTCGAGCCCGCCGTCATCACGATGGATCTCGGACTTCCCCCGCAGCCCGACGATCCGACGGAGGGGCTGCGGCTTCTCGAGGAGCTCCATGCGCTCGTTCCGCGCGCGAAAATCATCGTGCTGACCGGCCAGAACGATCGCGCGAATGCACTGAAAGCAATCGGTCTCGGCGCGCATGATTTCTGCGCAAAGCCGTTCGAGGCCGAGCTGCTGGTCTGGACCATCGAGCGCGCTTTCCGCGTCCACGAGCTGCAGGAGGAAAACGCGCGGCTGCAGGCGGTGCGCGAGTCGCCGGCCGCTTCCGGGATCATCACGCGCGACCCCGCGATGCTGCGGATCTGCCGCACCATCGAAAAGGTCGCGCCGACATCGGCCACCGTGCTCATTCTGGGCGAGTCCGGGACAGGCAAGGAGCTGCTGGCGCGCGCGGTGCACGAGCTTTCACCTCGCCGTGGCGAGCGGTTTGTCGCCATCAATTGCGCGGCGATCCCGGAGACGCTGCTCGAAAGCGAGTTGTTCGGCTACGAGAAGGGCTCGTTCACCGGCGCGGTCAAGCAGACGCTCGGCAAGATCGAAACCGCCAACGGCGGCACGCTGTTCCTGGACGAGATCGGCGACCTTCCTGTCGCGCTGCAGGTAAAGCTGCTGCGCTTCCTCCAGGAGCGGGTGATCGAGCGCATCGGCGGCCGGCAGGAAATCGCCGTCGACGTGCGGATCGTGTGCGCGACCCATCAAAGCCTGAAGGCGCAGATCGAGCATGGCAAGTTTCGCGAGGACCTCTATTACCGATTGGCGGAAATAATCGTCGAGGTTCCGCCGCTTCGCGCAAGGTCCGGCGACGCCGCGCTGCTCGCGCATGGATTCGTCCGGCGGATGGCTGAAGAGCAGCGGCGTGGTCCTATGTCGCTGCAGGCAGATGCGCTCGAGGCGATCGAGGCGCATACCTGGCCCGGCAACGTGCGCGAGCTCGAGAACGTGATCAAGCGCGCCGTCATCATGGCGGAGGGCTCCAGCATCTCGCCGGCCGACATCGGCTTCGAGGTCGCAAACGGAAACGGCGATGCGCTCAATTTGCGCCACGTTCGCGAGCAGGCCGAGAAAAGTGCGGTATTGCGGGTGCTGGGGCGCGTGAATGGCAATCTCAGCAAGGCGGCGGATTTGCTGGGCGTCAGTCGTCCCACGCTGTACGATCTGATGCACCGGTTCGGTCTCAAGTGACGAACGTCCCAGGTTTCGAATTGAAAACATGAAAATCTTGCGAAGTGGATACGCTGGCGGCGTTGTCGCCCTGCTGGCGGCGATGACGCTCGCCGGCTGTTTCGGCGAGGACGCGGCGTCGTACATGGCGTCGGCGAAGAGCTATCTCGCCAAGTCCGATTACAAGGCGGCGATCATCGAGGCCAAGAACGCGCTGCAGAAGGCGCCGGATAATGCCGAGGCGCGTGTTCTGCTGGCGACGTCGCTGCTCGAATCGGGCGATGCCACGGGCGCTGAAGCCGAGGTCCGCAAGGCGATCGCCCTGCATGCGCCGGATGATCGAACGTATCCGCTGCTCGCGCGTGCGCTTGCGGCCCAGGGACAATTCGGAAAGCTTGCAAGCGAGGTCGCCGATCGGAAGATCGATGATCCGGCTGCGCGCTCGCAACTGCGCGTGGCGCTTGCCGGTGCCGCGCTTGCGCAAGGCGATCCTGTCAAAGCGAAGGACCTGGCGGATGCTGCGCTCGCGGACGATCCCGCGAGCGTGCCTGCGTTGCTGCTTAAGGCGCAACTCGCGGGTTCGCGCGGTGATTTGACCGCGGCGCGGCAATTCGTCGATACCGCGCTCAAGACGTCGCCTGACGATGTCGACGCGTTGATGGTAAAGGCCAACATCGCGATGGCCGAGCAGAAGCCGGACGACGCGCGCAAGATTTACGAGCAGGCCATCGCGGCGCACGCCGATTCGGTCGCCGCGCGCTCGGCGCTTCTATCGCTGGAGGTGCGCTCGGGCAAGCTCGACAAGGCCAGGGAACAACTGGCGAAGATGAAGGAGGTCGGGCCGAAGGACATCCGCACCGTCTATGCCGACGCACTGCTCGCTTCGGTCTCGGGGGACAATGCGCACGCCCGCGAGGCGATCCAACGCGTGCTCGCCGCGCGCCCGGATCACCTGCCGAGTCTCCTGCTGTCGGGAATGATCAATTACCAGCTCGGCTCGTACGGGTCCGCCGAGCAGTCGTTGCGCAGCGTGATTGCCAAGGTGCCCGATGAGCCGAATGCCCGCCGCGTGCTGGCGATGATCTACCTCAATACCGGACGCGCGGCACAGGCCCTGGAGGTGCTTGGACCGGCCTTGCGGCGGCTGCCGGACAATCCGATTCTGCTTCGCGTGGCCGGCGAAGCGTACCTTGCCACCGGCAACACCGAAATGGCCGCGACGTCCTACGAGCGCGCCAACGCCATCGACAAGAGTGACGTCGGCAGCCAGGTCCGGCTCGCTCAAGTCCGCCTTGCCGCGGGCGACACCGAGCGCGCGTTCAACGACCTCGAGTCGCTCGCGCAAAGCGATACGAAGGATGCGCAGGCCGACCTCGCGTTGTTCAGCGAGCACATGCGTCGCCGCCAATTCGATGAGGCGATGGCCGCGGTCGACGAGCTCGCGAAGAAGCGGCCGAAATCCGCGCTGGTGCCCAATCTTCGTGGCAGCGTGTTCCTGGCGAAGCGCGATCTTGCGAACGCGCGCGCCAGTTTCGAAAAGGCGCTCCAGATCGATCCGCAGTTTTTCGCGGCCGCACGAAACCTCGCGATCATCGATCTCCAGGAGGGAAAACCGCAGGCAGCACGTGCGCGTTACGAGCAGATGCTGGCCAAGAGTCCCGACAACGAGGCGCTGCTTCTCGCTTACGCCGACCTGCTCTCGGTCTCGGGCGCGTCGCAGGACCAGGCCAGGAGCGCGATCGACAAAGCGGTTGCCGCGCATCCTGCTTCCGCGCAAGCGCGCCTTGCGCTCGTCGGTTACGACATGCGGCGTCGCGACTCGAAGGGCGCGATGGCGGCGGCGCAAGCCGCGTTGTCGGCCATCCCGAACGATCCGCAACTGACCGAAGCGCTCGGCGCGACCCAGCTCGCATCGGGCGAGTTCAACCAGGCGGTCGAGACGTTCAGGAACCTCGTGAAATTGCAACCGGAGAACCCGCTGGCGCTGCTGCGCCTGGCCGAGGCGCAAGTGGCGATCAAGGATTTCCCGTCGGCCATCGACAGCGAGCGCAAGGCGCTGGCGATGAAGCCCGATCTACCCCCGGCGCTCGTGGCGCTGACCAAGACCTATCTGTTGTCGGGCAAGGCGGACGCGGCCATCGCCGAAGCGCACCGATTGCAAAAGGAGCAGCCGGACAAGGCGATGGGCTACGCGCTCGAGGGTGAGCTGCTGTCGTTGCAGAAAAAGTGGCCGGAAGCGGCGAGCGCATTCGGCGCGGCGGTGTCGCGTCAGCCGAGCGCGATGCTGGTCACGCGTCAATATGCGGCGCTGCAGGGCGCGGGCAAGGCGACCGACGCCGCGGCGATGGCGAACAAGTGGATCAAGGAGCACCCGGCGGACCCGGGAATTCCGCTGATGCTCGCCGAGGAAAGCCAGCGGCGAAAGGATTTCCCCGCGGCGATCGCCGGCTATGAGAAGGTCATCGCGCTCGATGCCGGCAATGTCATCGCGTTGAACAACCTTGCCTGGGTGCTGACGGAGAAAAGGGACCCCAAGGGTCTCGAATACGCCGAACGCGCGCAGCATGCCGCGCCGTTCAATCCCAGCATCCTGGACACGTACGGATGGGCATTGACGCGCAACGGCGATGCGAAGCGGGGCGTGGAAATGCTGCGCATGGCGACGCGGCTCGCACCGGAGCAGGCCGAGATCCGGCTGCACTTCGCGCAAGCGCTCGCCGCTGCCGGCGACAAGGCAGGCGCGCGCCAGGCGATCGCCGATCTCACCAAGCTCGACAAGGCATCGCCGATCCGCATCGAGGCGGAGAAGCTGCAGGCGACGCTTTGATGGCGCGGAGAACTGAAGGACACGCTGTCAATCACCCGCCCGGCAAAGCTCGCACATGACGGATTCAACCACGATCGCCGTTGTCGGCCTGGGCTACGTCGGCCTCCCGCTTGCCGTCGAATTCGGCAAGCAATATCCGACGATCGGGTTCGACCTTTCACACGCGAAGATCGACGCGTATCGCCGCGGCATCGACCCCACGGGGGAAGTGAGCGGCAGCGAGCTTGCCGCGGCGAGCAAGCTCGAAGTCACGAGCGATCCGGGAGCGCTCAAGCGCGCCGACTTCATCGTCGTCGCCGTGCCGACACCCGTCGACGAAGCCCACCAGCCGGACTTCGGGCCGCTGCTCGGTGCAAGCGAATCGGTCGGCAGGAATCTGCGCCGAGGCGCCATCGTCGTGTTCGAATCGACGGTGTACCCCGGCGCGACCGAAGAGATCTGCGTGCCGGTGCTCGAGCGTCACTCGGGACTCAAGTGGCGGCGCGACTTCTTCGTCGGCTATTCGCCCGAGCGGATCAACCCCGGCGACCGGGAGCATTCGCTGACCAGCATCACCAAGGTGGTCTCCGGGGATACGCCGGAAACGCTGCGCCGTGTCGCCGCGATTTACGCGAGCGTCGTCAAGGCTGGGGTCTACGAGGCGACGTCCATCAAGGTCGCGGAAGCGGCCAAGGTGATCGAAAACACGCAACGGGACCTGAACATCGCGCTGATGAACGAGCTCGCGCTGATCTTCCACAAGATCGGCATCGATACGAGCGAAGTGCTGCAGGCTGCGGGAACGAAGTGGAACTTCCTTCCGTTTCGGCCGGGCCTGGTCGGCGGGCACTGCATCGGCGTCGATCCCTATTACCTGACCCACAAGGCGGACAAGCTCGGCTATCACCCGCAGGTGATCCTCGCGGGCCGCAGGATCAACGACGGCATGGGCAAGTATGTCGCCGAGCAGACGGTCAAGCAGATGATCCAGTCGGGTTTTCCCGTCAAGGCGGCGAAGATCAACGTTCTCGGCCTGACGTTCAAGGAAAACTGTCCGGATCTGCGCAATTCGCGGGTCATCGACGTGATCAACGAGTTGTGCTCGTACGGAGCCGACGTGCACGTGCACGATCCGGTGGCCGACACGGCGGAAGCCGTGCACGAATATGGCATCACGCTGACGCCATGGGAGCGCCTGCCGCGCGCGCATGCAATCGTGCTGGCGGTCGCGCACCGGCAGTTCAACGCGCGGCCGGTCGACGACTTCGTCGCGATGCTCGAGCCCGGCGGGCTCTTCGTCGATGTGAAATGCCAAGCCGACGCAGGATCGCTGCGGGAGCGCGGTGTCTCCGTATGGCGCCTTTGACGCAGGTGGCAGCGCCTCGGAGCGAAGCGCTTCACGACGCGCAGGCGCGCCTTCGCGCACATCCTCGCCGCTGGCTCGTGACCGGCAGCGCCGGGTTCATCGGTTCTCACCTGGTGGAAGCGCTGCTCGATCTCGGGCAACACGTCGTGGGCCTCGACAATTTTTCGACGGGGTTTCGCCGCAACCTCGACGAGATACGCGACGCGGTCGGGCCGATTGCCTGGCAGCGGCATTCGTTCATCGAAGGGGACATCGTCGACGCGAGCGTCTGCCGCCGCGCCTGCGAGGGCGTCGACGTCGTGCTGCACGAGGCGGCCCTGGGCTCGGTCCCGCGGTCGATCGACGATCCGCTTTCTACGCATGCGGCCAACGCAACCGGTTTCCTGAACCTGCTGGTCGCTGCACGAGACGCCGGGGTCGGTCGCGTCGTCTATGCGTCATCGAGCTCCGCCTATGGCGACCATCCCGGATTGCCCAAAGTGGAAGACGTCATCGGCGCACCGTTGTCGCCTTATGCCGTGACGAAGCACGCCGGCGAGCTGTACGCCGCCGTATTCGGCCGCTGCTACGGTATCGCTACCGCCGGGCTTCGCTATTTCAACGTCTTCGGTCCGCGGCAGGACCCTGGCGGCGCTTACGCGGCCGTCATTCCCCGATTCGTCGCCGGAATGCTGCGCGGTACGCCGATCACCATCTTCGGAGACGGCGAAACGACGCGAGATTTCTGCTACATCGACAACGTCGTGCAAGCCAACCTGCTGGCCGCAACCGTCGATGATCCCGCGGCGCTCGGTCAAATCTACAACGTGGCCGTCGGCGGGCGGATGTCGCTCAATGAACTTCACGCCGCGCTTCGTGCTCTCATCGCGAAGCGGCATCCGGGTCTCGAAATTTCCGCTCCTCGATACGCGGAATTCCGGCCGGGTGACGTACGTCACTCGGAGGCAGACATCGGCAAGGCAGGGCGACTGCTGGGATATCTGCCGGAATGGGACGCGCGCAGTGGGTTGACGAACGCGTTGCCCTGGTACGAGGCGCACCTCGACCATGGCCGCGACGCTGACGCGCGGCGTGCCGTCTGAAGCGCGATGACCCGCGCCGGCGTCCCGGGGCTCGTGCTCGCCATCGCTGCGCTGATCGGAGTGAGCCTGGCGGGTGTCGCATCCCCGGCATCGGCCGAAGGCGGCGCTGACGCACCGATCGCCCGTGCGCTCGCGTACGAGCACGGCGAAGGGGTGCCGAAGGATCAGAAGATCGCCGCCGCGCTCTATTGCGAGGCCGCCGTTCGCGGCAGCGCCGAGGCGGCGTTCCAGTTGGGCTGGATGTACGCGAACGGGCGCGGCGTCGCGCACGACGATGGGACGGCTTCGGCGCTGTTCGAGCTCGCGGCGAAAGAAGGCCATCGGTTTGCGCGTACGGCGCTCGACCATGTCGGCGGCCATGGACTGCTACCCGATTGCATGCGTCCGGTTGCGCCGCCAACGCTGCCCGATGCGCCTGCCGTCGCGGATGCTGACGAGGGAGACGATCCGTTCCAGAACCTGCCGCCTGACAAGCAGCGGATCGCCGATCTCGTGCATCGGCTTGCGCCGTTCTATGGCATCGATCCGCGACTCGCGCTGTCGGTGATCACGGTCGAATCCAACTTCAACGTCCTTGCGCGTTCCGTGAAGAACGCTCGCGGCCTGATGCAACTCATCCCCGAAACGGCGGCGCGCTTCAACGTGCGAAACCCGTACGATATGCGCGACAACGTGCGCGGCGGCCTTGCGTATCTGCGATGGCTATTGGCGTACTACCGCGGCGAAGTCGCCTTGGCGGCCGCCGCTTACAATGCCGGCGAGGGCGTGGTCGATCGTTACCACGGCGTGCCTCCGTATCCCGAGACGCGCGACTACGTGCACCGCGTGCTGGCGCTGTTCCGGCGCGCACGTCACCCCTACGATCCGACCATCACCGAGCCGTCGATCATTGCGGCGCATCTCGACGCTTTGCCGCAATGAGCGTCGCACCGAGCGATCTTTTTGCAGCGATCAAACACGAGTTGTAAATTTTGCCGACATGTTGGTCGCAGCACCGTCACGCGGGTTGGTCCTCGCGCCTGAACGTCTTCGCGGTCAGGTGCCACGCGAGAAGCGGGATCGGCATCCTGAGCCAGTGTCCGCGGACGTACAGCGCGCGCCGCGCCCAGCGCGTCGACGCACGGTCCGCGGCGGGATAGAGCGCCCGTGCGAGGAGGCGATCCATGAGCCAGGCAACATGGGCGCTGGGAGCGTGACGTTTCGCAGTGCTTGTGACGGCGCCGGGGACCGGCGTTGCAAGGAGACGCGACGCCCACCGTAGCGCGTAATACAACGGCCGCCCGAGATCGAGCTCGATCGCCCGCGCGGCCAGATCGTTCCAGAACTCCGGATGGCTGCCGAAGTGACGCAGCAATGCGTCGATGTCGACGAGATCGCGCAAGCCGTGCGTCAGCTCTTCATTGTGGAATAGATGCGTAGCGCTGTGCAGCACCATGTCGACCGGGCCGAGCACCGAAAAGTCGTCGCGGCCGGGGAGCGGCATTGCGCGCTGAAAGAGCTTGTCTGCATCGAGTCGAATCGGCGCTGTCTCGGGAACGATCGTGTGATGCACGTCGAGCATCGTCATCCGCTTGACGTGCTGCATCGGCGGAAGCTCGTGCATCCAGCGCCGGTAATACCGCTGATCGTACGGATGGTGGTGCGTCGTGGCGTATCCGGCGAGCATCAGCGCCGATTCGACTGCCGGCAGCGCTTCTTTCCGAACGAGGATGTCGATGTCCGAAAACAGCCGTCCGCGCGAAGGCGGCAGGCCTGCCAGCAGGTACGCGGCGCCCTTCAGCAGGACCACCGGCGTGCCCACGTGCTGCAACGCCTGCGCTATTTCCGCAATCTCTCGCCGGACCGCCGTTTCCTGCGCCTTGAAGGTGATTTGCGCGGCGCGAAGGTGCGCCCGTGGCGCGTCAGGGACGCGCATCAGAAATCCGGCTTCGTCAAGCCGGTGCGAAAGCGTTCCCAGCAGGTCGCCTTCCTTCGCGCGTCGGATCAGCTCTTCCCATGGGAACCCGTCCGAGAAGACGCATTTGATTTCGCGCAGCGCGTCTGTCAGCGCGTCTGCCCGCTGCGCGATCAACGGGCGTCCGCCAGCGTGTCGAGGACGCGCACCGCATCCAGCAGCGCACCGCCATACTCGAACCGGTAACAGCTACTTGCAGCAATGAGATCGGCGAGTGCCTCGAATCCGCCCCGGCCGTGGATGCTGTAGTTGAACGCGCTGTCGACCATCTGCATGAACGCAGCAGCCTTCGACACCGGCTCCAGGGACATCGGGTGCCCGGCCTTGAATCGCGGCAGCACCACCCAACCGGGAATCACGTCCTGCATCGATCGGCGGACGCTTTCCGACGGCGGCCTTACGTGAGCCACCGAACCTTTCACCGTATCGTGTACCACCGGACCAATCGCAGCCTCGGGCCAGAACCGCCGGACCGCTTCGATCGATTCGTTCTTGAGGCTGATGGGTCTCGGAAGCGGAACGATGCGACCGCTCGCGATATCGATCAGCGTCAGCTCGTCCGACAGCAGCCGCCATCCCCGCGCAACCAGTGCGGCGCAGAGCGTGCTTTTCCCGGATCCCGGTGGCGCGGGCAGGATCATCGCGCGGCCTCCGCGTTCGGCGACTGCCCCATGAACGACGAGATACTGGTGGCAGTTCGCCGAGACGCACCAGTTGAGTCCCCATTCGAGCATCGGAAACGCTTGCGCTGCGGGGAGCGGCAGGAACGGGCGATGACCTCCAGACCGGAATAGAGCCTGACGCCGAAGCAAGCGGCGCACGCTTGTCGGAGCATCGACGGCAACGTGGAAATCGGCGAAATCGGCCGGCGTCGCGACTTCGTGGGCGGCGTAATGGAGCGCGATGGACTGCTCGACGACCCTGAACGGCGACCTGATCTCGGCGACCAGCGGGCCGAGGCGAAGCCGCAACCCCGAGGAGGCGAGCTGGCCTCGCAGGCGTCCGGCAGGCAGCTCGGCGACGATCAATCGAAACTGGAGGCCACGAGCCGCAGCTCGGCAAGCTCGACGAGCGCGCGTTCGATTTGCTCGGCCAGCAGTGCGTTATCGGTGATCCTGGCGCCGTCGAGGATCTCGCGAACGAGAGCGGGCATGTCCACGCCGGAAGAATGACGCAGCAGCGTCAGAAGCACGTGGCCTCCGAGCTCGCCCAGATGGTGGGTATCGCCTGTGGCGTCATCGTAGATGACGAGCTCGTCATCGAATTCGCGCCACGCGATCGCTTGCGGCGACGCAACGCGCCACAAGGAAACACGATTCATTGCCGCGCGGTCCACCATGACCGGCGCTTGCCGGCCACTCAGGTCATCGTGGTCTTCACGTACGCGATGATCTCCGGTGCTGTCCATCGAATGCCGGCCGTGGGCTCGTAGTAGCCTTGATTGACGAGGTCGTTCCACATGTTACGCGCACCCGTCTCGGTCAGCACGGGCGTGCGTCCGGCCCGCGCATTCAGGAGCGCGGCGACGATATATCTTCCGAGCGATTGCACGCCAACACCGCCCTCACCGAAGTCGATCACTTCGAGCATCGTGCGGTCACCGAATATGCGCCCGCCCAATCCCGTTGTCGGGCAATGAAACGGCGTAGCCTCATGTCCGCCCACATAGTTCAGTCCGCCGACTTCGTTCATCGTAATCGCACAATAAGGCAACGGCCACTGCATTGCCCGCGCCTTCCATGCGCTCGGCGTGAGGCCCGAACAAACCGCAGTGGCTTTGGCGGCCTGGCTGCCTGCGGAGGTGGCCGAGGCGGAAGCGCAGACGACCTGGCCCAGCACGGGCTTGCTTGCAAGCGTCATGATGACCGGCCCTGCAGTCAGCGCGCCACGGAGGACGCGCCTCCGTTCGTCGGAAAGCGGGGGCTTTGCCGTCAAAGGGGAGTTCCCGAGCGGTTTGGGGGGATCTTGTGCAGACTTCACTCTTGGGCCTAAGCAATCCTCGTTCCATTCCGTGAAATTTTCTCCCGGGAACGCTAAAACAATGGTTTGCTTACAATCCCGGATTCACGCGTTTTTCGAAACTGTAAAGGGAGTCGACACGAACGAGCCGGCGAGGTTGTTGGTCGATAAGCTAAATGTTCAATCGCTGACCGACCCGGCGTATCTCCGGACGTTCCCAAAGATCGGCTGCCATCGAACGCCGTTTGTCGGGAGCCCGCCTCGGCGGGGACTGATCCAGGCGTGTCCGCTGCGGCCGGCAGTGGAATTCCTTCCATCGTTCCGACAAGGGCAAGGAGCCCGAATTTGGTCCTGTTCTGGTTGAAGCCCATTGTGAAGTCGGCACTGCTGCCGCCGACCGGCATGTTGCTCGTCGCGTTGATCGGACTTCTCGTCATGGGTCGTTTCCGGCGCACGGGCCGCGCGCTGGCCATCGTCGGGGTGATCGCGCTCGCCTTGTTGGCGATGCCCGCCGTCAGCGGATTTCTGATTCACCGCCTCGATCGCACGCCGGCATTCGATCCGGCCGACGCCGGCAATGCTCAGGCGATCGTCATCCTTGGCGGCGGCACGCGTCCTTACGCTGCCGAATACCATGGGCCAACGATCGGAACGATAACGCTCGAGCGCGTCCGCTACGGCGCGCGTCTCGCGCGCGCGACCGGCTTGCCCGTCCTGGTATCCGGCGGCGCGGTGCGAGGCGCGCCGCCGGAGGCGGTGCTGATGCGCAATGCCCTCATGCATGATTTCGGGATTGCCGTACGCTGGACCGAGGCGAAATCACGCAACACGCACGAAAACGCCGTGAGATCCGCAGCGATTCTCAAGGGAAGCGGTGTCGAGCGAATCATTCTCGTCGGCCACAGCTTCGACTTTCCCCGCTCACGCAAGGAGTTCGAGGCCGCCGGCATGCGCGTCATTCCGGCACCGATCGACATTCCCCCCGACATGCCGACTGAAGTTGGCGATTACCTGCCGAGCGCCGGCGGGCTTCAGCGCAGCTATTACGCGCTCTACGAGATACTCGCGAACGTGCTGTTTTACTTCGGGACAGCGCAGCAACCCGCTTCGCGCGCGGTTTCCCCGGGCAATACCGTCCTCAACGGAAATTCCTCCGATACACGATCCCGACCCCGCTGGTCGTCCCTGCTTCCGCGCGGAGCGTGACCTGCCGCGACAACGCGTATTCGAGGCGCACGGCGCTGCTCGCGAGCGACAGCCCCTGCTCGTAGCCGAGCGACAGGCGGTCGCTGATGCGCTTGCCAAAGACGACGACCTGGCTCGCCGCCGTTCCCTGTGCGCTGGTGGTGCCGGAGCTCGTGCCGCTGCTCTGCAGTGAAATGTCGGTGAGACCGAGCCGTTGCGCGATGTCGGCGGTGATCGGTTTGCCGCGCTTGCCGAGCAGTGCCGCCGAGGCCGCGCCGAGCGCCGCGTAGTCGACGCGCCCCGTTGTATTGAGTCCCTGTCCGGTGACAAGCCACGCGAGCGCTTCGTTTTCGGCGACCGGCGGATTGGACGTGATGCGTACCTGCGGCACCTTCACCGTCCCGGTCAGCTCGATGCCGGCCTCGACGGGCAGGTTCTTGCGCAACGCGACGACGTCGAGCGCCGGGTTGTCGAGCGGGCCGTCGAAGATGACGCGTCCGCGGTCGATCGTGAGCTTCTGGCCGAACGCGTAATAGGTGCCGTAGACGGCGCGGATCGTGCCGCGTCCCTGCAGGCGGCCGTTCGCGCTCGTCGTGATCCGCACACGGCCCCCGAGCGTGGCGTCGAGACCTTCGCCGACGAACGTCAGGTCGCGTCCGAGGTCGACGTCGACGTCGAGCGCGAGCGGAACGTTGCTCGCCTGCGCTGCGCGCACTTCCGCCGGCCGGCCCTTGATCACGATATCGGACGCGAGCTTGCCGGTTGGCGACGGCTCGTACTCGACGTGCCCTTCGACGACGGCGACGTTGCCATGCAGCGCGAGGCGCTTGTTCTCGAGCGCGAGCGAGCCGTCGCCGTTGACGACGAAACGCAGGTCGGGGCGATTCGTGAGGCGAAAGCGGTCGGCTTTCCACGTCACGCGCGTCGCCGCAGCATTGGGCTGTCCGGGCAGGCCGATCATTCCGCTCGCGTCGAACGTGCCGTCGCCGCCGGTGAAATGCGCTTCGTCGATCTCGACACCCGTCGGCGCGAGATGCGCGCGCAACCGGCCGTCGCCGATCTGCAGGCCGTATTGCGGCGCGCCGAGTTGCAGCGCGTCGGCTTCGACGGCACCCGACCACAGCGGACGGCCGATCGTCCCGCTCGCGCTGACGTCGAGGTGCGCGCGGCCGTTGATGGCGGCCTCGGTGCCGAACCACGGCTGGAATACCGCGAGCGATGCGAGCTCCGCGCGTACCGCGAGTCGCAGCGGCGCCGCAGGGTCGATCTTGCCCGATGCAGCGCCGCTCGCGGCGCCGATCGAGACGGTGCCATTGGCCGAGCCCGCGCGCGCCGACGCGAACGACGCGTGCGCGTCGAGCGCGTCGTCGGCAAACGTGCCGGCGACCGTGAGCGCGCTGACGCCGACACCTTCGCGCCGCGTCGACGTCCCGGACGGCACGTCGGTGAAAATGTCGCCGCGCTCGCGCTGCAGGGAAAAGTGGCCGTCCAATCGCGGTGCCGCGGCGATCGACCAGTCGCCGCCGAGCACGAGTGTCGATTCGACCGGCAGCGTCCGGCCCGCGAGGCGCGCGGCCGTCGTCAGCGGAATGCCGGTGAACGAGCCGCGCGTTGTGATTCGCCCGCTGTCCCAGACGAACTCGCCGACGTCGGCGCGTCCATCCGCCGCCTCGATGTGCGCGTCGGCGATCCGTGCGTAATCGCGATGCAGCGCGAGCATGGCCGGCCCGCGCAACCGCACCGGAACCGATCCGTGATTCTCGAACGCGACGAGTGTGCCGGTCCAGCTCGCATCGGCGGCACGGTCGACGTTGCGCAGCGACCCGTCGAGCGAAACTGTCGTATCGATATCGCGGCTGCGAATCGCGAGCGTTGCATGATGTCGCGAGAGACTTCCCGTCGCGCCCGCGTGCACGTTGTCGAACGATCGCGCGCCGAGTCGCAACTGCGTGGCCGTGATGTCGAACGCGAGCGCGCGGTCATTGATTGCGCCGCGCGCCGCGGCGAGCGACGCATGTCCCTGCGTGGCGCCCGCGGCATACATGCCAACCTGCAGCGCCTTGGCGCGCCATTCGATGTCGCCGCCGATGACGCCATTGCCGTTGGCGAGATGGCCGCTCGCGTGTAATTCGCCGGCGATCGGGCGCGGTACCGTTGCCGGCAGGAGCGGCGCTGCATCGGCGATCTGCGGTGCGTCGAGCGAGATCGCGATTCGATCGCCCGGCGATCCCGCCGAGCCTGCAACATGCAAGCGCACGGATCCTAGCGCGGCGTCGATCGCTGCGTCGCGAATGCTGCCCGGCGCGACGTTCCCCTTGCCGTTGCCGGAAAGCG
>Ga0105240_10002835_pt1 | contig 27410 bp, 25 predicted proteins | sample KBSC54metaG_FD_80426 | JGI IMG/M metagenome (GOLD analysis project Ga0105240, IMG submission 80426) | Corn rhizosphere microbial communities from Kellogg Biological Station, Michigan, USA - KBS C5-4 metaG | ecosystem: Host-associated > Plants > Roots > Rhizosphere > Soil | place: Michigan, USA... | reverse complement strand
TCGTGGTCGAGAACATCGTGCGGCACTTCCATCTCCCGCAGAACCGGGGCCGAAATTGGAGCACTATTGCCGTCGAGGCCGTCAACGAAGTCGGCAATCCAACCATCCTCGCCACCTTTGCCGTTATCGCTGCGGTGCTGCCGATGGCGTTCGTGGGAGGGTTGATGGGTCCGTATATGCGCCCGATACCAATCGGTTCGAGCGCCGCCATGTTCTTTTCCCTGGCCATCGCTTTCATTGTTACCCCTTGGGCTTCCATCCGCATACTTCATTGGGGCAAAAAATACTCCTCCCTGACGGCTGGACAGGCCGCCGGCAATGGTCACCCTCATTCTCACTCGGAGCACCCGGAAGACCTCTTCACCCGGGTTTACCGTCGGTTCATGGCGCCCATGATCGCCCAGCGCCGGTGGCGCTACGCGTTTCTGGCGAGCATCGTTGGCCTGCTGCTGATGGCCATGGCGCTGGTGGGAATCAGTTGGGTCAAGGTGAAGATGCTGCCGTTCGACAACAAGAGCGAGTTCCAGGTGATTCTCAACATGCCGGAGGGCAGTGCTCTGGAACGAACGGCCCAGGCCGCTCGCGAAATCGCCGCCGCAATTCGTGTGGAACCGGAAGTAACCGATTACCAGGTTTACGCCGGCGTGGCGGCCCCGTTCAATTTCAATGGGTTGGTGCGCCATTATTTCATGAGGCGGGGCGCCCATATAGCGGATGTGCAAGTGAATCTGGTATCGAAAGGCGAACGCAAGGCACAAAGCCACGACATTGCCAAACGCGTGCGCCCACGCGTCGCCGTGATCGCCGCCAAATACGGCGCGCGTGTCGCCGTGGCCGAAGTGCCACCGGGCCCGCCAGTCCTGCAAACGTTGGTGGCTGAGATTTACGGGCCGACCGAGGAAGACCGGCTCGCCCTCGCGCAAAAGGTGATTCAAACCTTCCACAGTACCAAAGGCGTGGTCGATACCGACTGGTATATCGAGGCCGACCAACCCAAGGCCCGCTTCGTCGTTGATAAAGAAAAGGCCGCGCTCCACGGTATCAGTGCCGAAGCTATTTCACAGACGCTGCGTGTCGCGGTTGGAGGTGAGCGGGTTGGTCTCCTCCATGTTCCGCGCGAAAAGGAGGACGTGGATATCCTGGTGCAATTGCCGCGTGCGAACCGGGCCACAACCGAAGATCTATTGGGATTGCGCGTTCGTTCGAGTGCCAACCCCTCGGCCCCGCTGGTGCCTTTGCGAGAGCTCGTGAAGGTCGACCAAATCACCGTCGATAAAAGCATCTATCACAAGAACCTGATGCCGGTCACTTATGTCATCGGCGACGTCGCGGGCGCGGTCGAGAGCCCGGTCTATGCGATTCTGCAGATGAACAAGGCGTTGCGAGCACTGGATACCCGTGAGTTCGGAGGGGATGGCTCCCCCTTAAGGATCTATAACGCGGTTCAACCCTTCACTGAGGATCAACCCTCCATGAAATGGGACGGTGAATGGCACATCACCATCGAGGTGTTTCGCGACCTCGGCACGGCGTTTGCCGCCGTCCTGGTGCTGATCTTCATCCTGATGGTGGGCTGGTTCCGGTCATTCGTTACGCCGCTGGTCGTCATGGCCGCCATTCCCTTCTCACTGGTGGGGATTCTGCCTGCCCATGGGCTCATGGGCGCATTCTTCACAGCCACCTCAATGATTGGCTTCATGGCTGGCGCGGGAATCGTCGTGCGCAACTCAATCATCCTCGTGGATTTCATCGAGCAACGATTGGCGGAGGGCATGCCGCTGGATCAAGCCGTGGTCGACGCCGGAGCGGTTCGCTTCCGCCCGATGCTGCTGACGGCGCTGGCGGTCGTGGTGGGTGCGAGCGTCATCCTGGCCGACCCTATTTTCCAAGGCTTGGCCATTTCCTTAATGGCGGGTGAAATTGCCTCCCTCCTGATCAGCCGCATGGCCGTGCCGGTGCTCTATTTCATGGCGTACAACCACCGACCCGCTCGCAATCCTGCCATTCCTCACCGAACGCAAGAGCCCGTGACTGCTCTGAAATCGTGACTGCTCCAGGTAAGGCGTTGGTTCAGGAAAAGGTCGCCAGTAGAAGGAGTTAAGGTGATCCGCTTGAGTTCGATTGCGCGGTCTCATCAGCACCAGGCGGATTGGCGGCGGGTGGAGCGGTCCCAGATGCGCTTTCCTGCCGGGCCTTTTGCAACTGAAACCTTTTGGCTTTAACCGCCAAGACCGAGCGGTTCAACCGCTTGGCGACTTCGCGGTCAGGCATGGAGCCGATGAGTTGGATCTGCTCCGGGGTCCACTCCTCCGGCCGTCCGATAAGTAGGTGGCGCCGCTGCCACCGCTCGGCCACCTTGGCCTTCCAGGCCTCTGTCTTGGGACGCTTCTGTATCGCCCGCAGCCGTTCCCGGTCCTCAGGTGTCATTAGATCACGACGGCCTTCGCGCTGTCGGGACATCTTGGCCCTGGCCTCATCGGAACCGGATAGCTTTATGGTCTTCCAAAACAGGCGCATTCCCCCAGCGGTCAACCGCTCGATTCCTAAATGCTTTTTATACCCGGATACGCTTTGCGGCGAGATTCCAAAATGAAAACAGACCGCGAGGCGCGATTCGGTTTTGAGCGCGGTCAAAAGATCCCCACACAGGATCATCTGCCGGGGATGCTTCACCGCGACGGGCCAAGGAATCAGAGCGTTGGTGTAGCCGCCCACCTGGACCATGCCTCTAATTTGGCATTTCAGCCATCCACCAATGGGGACCAGGGGTGGAGCATAAGGTCCGCCCACAAATCGCACCTTCTCCTCCTGCTCAATGGAGTCATAGCGAGGCACGGCGACTCGGAGTTTCACTTCTTCCGGGCTGAGCAGCTTCAGAGCAGCTTCCGGTGATAATTTTCGGCGCAGTTTGCCCTTGCGGATACTGACCGCGTCGACTGACCGATTGAGGAGCTTCGCGGCCTCGGGGATGGGCTTTGAGAGCGCCACTTTGTCCTCCTCTTCCGTCCAGCGGCGTACCAATGTGGGCGGCCCGGCTATGCCTAGCGCCTGTCTTTTGGCCCACACTGCTTTTCCTGGCCTTCCAATCATTCGGCCAATCTCAAAGTCCGGTTTGGTGCCCAACAACTGGACTTCAGCTTCTGTCCACGGGCGGCTCATATCTCGCCAGATACTGCCACACGAGCCTGCAAAGGCCAAGTGCCGGCCTGTTCAACTCGCCGTCGCCTAGGCAATGATCACTTCGGGAAGGAGGAGTTTACCCACTACCTTCACTTCAACGGAGACTTAGTTTTGCCTGCTGCCAGGGTGCCGTACTGATGTTACAGGACCGTCATGCTAATTCGAGTTTCGGCCGGAGGCTTTGGTCTCAACGCGCCATCATTCTCGCGCTTCTCGCTGCCGCTACCAGCGCTCGCGCGCAATTCAATGATTGGATCAGCCCGGTCAGCGGCAACTGGGATGTGGCGGCCAATTGGTCGGCCGGCTTGCCCAATTCCAACCAGTTCGAAGTCCGCATTACCAACGCGAACAGCAAAGCCGTGGCAATCCAGCCCAGCACGCCAGTCGATTTTCCCGATTCGATGACCGTGCAGAACCTTAGAATCCAGGGCTCGCCGCCAGACACGAATGTACTGTTACTGAACTTCTTCGGCACGACGCCGCCGTTACGCGTGCTCAACGACTTCAATATCGAAACCAATAGCCGTGTGCTCATGCTTTCTTCCGGCCTGAACGTCGGCCACACGCTCCACCTGAACGGACTGTTCGATCAGGACGGCGGGGAACTCACATTCGCGTCCTCCCCCACGAACACGATGCAAATTGAAGGCGGCCTCTTCAACCTGACCAATGGACTGGTGACCGGGGCGAACATGTTTCTCGGCGGAACGAATGACGGACACGTGCATCAGGACAGCGGACTGGTGTCACTCGACTGGCTGCTGCTCGGGTCAAAGCCTTCCTTTCCCAACCTGGCCAACGGGACTTATGTGCTACGAAGTGGCTGGCTCATTGTGAGCGTATTTGAAGGAATCGGCCAAACTGGATTCGGCACACTCAACCAAACCAGCGGCACCAACAGCGCGACCCAAATCGACATCGGCAACGGTACGTATTTGAAGAACGGCGGCGGCTTGTTTGCCGGAGACGTCCGCGTGCTGGCCCCCTCGGAGCCGATTTTCGCGCCGCCCACCGCGATCCTGACCCATGCGGGCGGCACCGCCATGATCACTAACGACCTCCGCCTGCTTGGCCAGGGCGCCCGGCAAAATCCGCGCGCCGCCACGTTCAATATGTTTGGGGGGTCGCTTTCGGCCTCTCGCATCCTGATGGAGGAGGCCGGGGTGTTCAATCAAATCAATGGCACGGTGGAGGTGGGGAACGAGCTCTTCGTTGGCGACAATTCCACCATGGCAAGTAGTTATTCTCTTTCCGGCGGAGACCTGTTTGCCTCCGACACCACTCTTTCGTCGTCCTATCCAGAGTCCAGCATCTTCGACCAAACCGGCGGCCGGCACATCGTCAGCGACACGGTCCGGATTAACGGCACCGCCATGTATCAGTTGAGCGGCGGAACGGTGGCCGTGCCGAACATCGTTCTCACCGGAAGCCTCAATTACCCGCCACAGTTCTTCGTTGTCGGCGCGCCTTCCTTCGCCGTGACAAATGACGCCATTTCGTCACTCGGCGGCGCAATCGTCATCGAGAATTCCACGCAACGGTTTGGACGCCTCACGCTGGAAGGCGATTCCGGCATTAACCTCGCCGGCAACTCAGCAGTCCTGCGCTTCGCCGACAGCCACACGAATTCCTGGCAGAGCGAATTGCAGGGGGTCATCCCGCAGCTTACGGTTTTCAACTGGAACGGATTGACGAACGGCGGCGGTACGGACCAACTCATTTTCGGCGCAGACAGTTCGGCGCTCACCGCAAGCCAAGTCGCGCAAATCCGGTTCGTGAACCCGGGCGGCTTTCCCTTCGGAACATATCCGTCGCGAATTCTTTCAACCGGCGAAGTCGTGCCCATGTCCTTGCCGGCGCTCGGCGTGCAAAACAACGCGACGAATATCGTGATCAGCTGGCCGGGAACCTTGATTCTGCAGAGCGCCACAAATGTCGTTGGTCCATACTTCGACGTTACGAACGCGACGAGTCCTCACACCGTGGACACGCATCAATTCCCAGCGCAATTCTTTCGGCTGCGTGACTGAGTAGGTGTCTGCCCCATTACCAATCATTCCGAATCTTGATACTTCTTTCAACCAATAATGAAAGCGGACAAGAAAGCGAAGCTTCGATTGAAAGATGCGGTGCGTGTGAAGAGCGCCGAAATGTGGCTGGGCCTCGGTGAACCACTGCAAGCCAGCAAGGAACTGGCAAAGCTCACCAAGAGAGCCTGGAATCACCCCTGGACTCAGAGCATCGTCTGGCAAGCCGCTCAGTCCGCAGATTAGCCGCCCTTCCTTCGCCCACCTCAACGCATAGCTGTCCCCTGCCCTTGCTCGACCGTTCCAGGCCCCTCGAACAGCCTCCCCGGCCCTCCAGCCATCGGCGTTCGAATTGAATAGCCCACACGCGCTGAAGCCCAAAAACCGCGATCGCTCGGGTCGAATTGCGGAAGTTGGGCTAAAGGAGCTAATGTAGGTGAGGAATGAGTTTTTCAAAAAGCACAATGATGGAGGCTGCCCGGCTAACCCGTGAGGGACGGCTGGCTGAGGCTACGGCACTTATCCGTCGAAGCCTTGGGCGAGGCCCGGCTCCGACCGGGCCGCGTTCGCGGGTAGTAGAAACGCCGGCCAGCGAGGCCGCGCCGCCTGATGAGCCTCCTCCGGCTGGGGCACAGGGCGGCGGACAAACGCCTGCTCAGCCGCAAACCGGCGGTTTCAAAACTGTCCCGCTGGGGCCTGCCCTTCGTAAGACGCCCTTGGACTTCAGCTCTCTAGCGGGGCTGCCAATGTCCGAGTTTCCAGGCAAGCTCTCGGCGCACCTCTCATCCGTACGACAATTCCCCGTCGAGGTGGTCTTTCCCTCCGGCGGCCAGTGGATCGCTCGAGTCCACAGCGGGGAGGCTGGAAAGCGTGACTACAAACTCTATTTGCCCGGCGGACGTCAAGGTCAACCCCGGCCGTTAATCGTGATGCTCCACGGTTGCACGCAAAACGCGGATGATTTCGCGGCCGGCACGCGAATGAACTTCCTGGCGGAGCAGGCGGGCTTTTTAGTGGTTTATCCTGAGCAGGATTCCGCCGCCGATAGCTCAAGGTGCTGGAATTGGTTTCAACCCGCTAACCAGCGGCGTGGCCACGGCGAACCCGCGATCATCGCCGGTATCACGCGGCAGGTGATGGCGGAGCACCAGGTGGAGGCCGACCGCGTGTACATAGCGGGCCTCTCGGCCGGTGGAGCAATGGCCGCCATCGTGGCGGCAGAGTACCCCGAGTTGTATGCGGCCCTCGGGGTGCACTCAGGTCTGGTCCCGGGCAGTGCGCACGATTTGCCCTCCGCCCTTCAAGCCATGCAACGGGGCCCCCGGGGCGGCGGGTCAGGTGTCCCGGGCAGAGCTATTCCGCTTATCCTCTTTCAAGGCGATCAGGATACCACCGTCCATCCGCAAAATGCCGAGGAATTCATTCGGCTCTGGGCCGGAGAGTCGGACTCGCCACGCGAGACACAAGGTCAGGTGCCGCGCGGCCGTGCGTACTCCTGTTCAATTTATCAGGATCAGAGCGGCCGAACCCTGGTGGAGCGCTGGACGGTCCATGGCGCCAACCACGCGTGGGCCGGCGGCAGCCGCAATGGTACCTTCACCGACCCGACCGGCCCGGATGCCTCGGGAGAGCTGGTGCGCTTTTTCCGCGAACACCCGCGCATAACCGGGTAGTACCTCGAGAGACCGGACTATGACCACCCACCACGGGGGCCTCCGCCCGTTCCAGCCGGCGCCGGAAATACACAAGTGGTTGGAAGAGCTCAGCCGGACCGGCAACGACCTGGATAGCCTGGCCCCGGAGAATCTCAGGGAGATCCGTCGGCTCCGGGAAGAACGGGCTCGGCAGGTGCTCTTTGATATCCAGGTGGAAAGCGTCTACGAAATCAAGGTGCCTGGCGGGGACACCCCATCAATTCCCCTGCGAGTGTATGTTCCCTTGGACAAACAACTGGCTCGGGCAGGCAAGCTACCGGTGGTGCTCTTCTTTCACGGCGGGGGTTGGGTGCTGGGCAGTCCGGGCAGCTACGACTCCGTGACCCGCCAATTGGCGCGTCGGATCCCGAGCCTGGTGCTCTCAGCAGATTATCGTTTGGCGCCCGAGAATCCCTTCCCGGCCGCTGTTCAGGATGCCGACGCGACACTGAGCTGGGTGCTGAGGCATGCCCAGGAACTCGGCGGAGACCCCGCTCGCGTTGCCGTAGCCGGCGATAGCGCGGGCGGGAACCTGGCGATTGCCTCGGCTAGGCGCGCCCGGGCTGGTGATGCGCCCCCGGTGGCCATGCAAGTCCTGTTCTATCCTTCGACCAACATCTCTTCGACTGATTACGAATCCTATCGGCAATATGGAGAGGGACACCTGCTCACGCAAAAGGCAGTCGAGAAGTTTCGGCAGTTCTATTTGCCAGACAATGCGGATTGGAGTCGTCCAGAGGCATCGCCGCTTTTGGCGGAGGACCTCAGCGGCATGCCCCCAACCTTGCTCATTGCAGCCGGCTGCGATCCCTTGCGCGATGAAGGGGAGGCTTACGCCAGAAAACTTCGCCAGCAGGGCACTCCAGTGAGTTACCGACTGCAGTCGCACCTGATCCACGCCTTCCTGAACTTTTACAATTTCGAGCCGGCTTGCTCCCCATACGCGGAGGCGGTTCTTGGCTATGTGTCAGAGAGGATACGCCGGCGATTTATAAACTCTGAGTCGAAGCCGTGAATAACAGTCACGAGAACAATCTGGAGTCACCGCCCGCATGGGTACCCTCGCCGGATTACCTTGCCACCACGAACATGGCTTGGCTGATGGAGCGGACGGGTCTCAAAACTTATCACGCGCTGCACGCCTGGTCGGTTCAGCATCGCGAGGAATTTTGGGCGTTGGCCATTGAGCGGCTTGGTCTGCGTTTCCGAAGGCCTTGCAGTCGGGTGCTCGATATCTCGCAGGGAGTCGAGGAACCGCTCTGGCTCGTGGATGCACAGCTCAGCATCGTCGAGAGCTGCTTCGCCGCACCTGCGGATTCGCCAGCCATCGTTCATCAGGCTGAAGGCGGAAAACCGGTCACCTTCACGGTTGGGGAGCTTAGGTCCCTCACACAACGCGTAGCCTCAAACCTTCGGCGACGCGGCTTTCAACCGGGCGACGCGCTGGGCATTATCATGCCGATGACCGCCGAATCAGTGGCCATCTACCTGGGCATAATTCAGACCGGCTGCGTCGTGGTTGGTATTGCGGACAGCTTCCGGCCGAAAGAAATCGCGGCCCGCCTGCGCCTCGCAGGTGCGGTGGGGGTTTTCACGCAGGATATCCTGGTGCGAGGGGGCAAAGCGCTGGCGCTTTACGAACACGTGATCGAAGCCGGCGCTCCCCCCGCGATTGTCTTGCCCGCGCACGCCCGACTAAGTCTGCCCTTGCGCAAGGAAGATTGCGCTTGGCCCGAGTTCCTGGAGCCGGTGGACGGATGCGAAACCGTCGCGCGCAAGCCTTCCGACCCCCTCACAATTCTGTTCTCCTCGGGAACCACCGGCACGCCCAAGGCAATACCCTGGACGCAGACCACCCCCATTAAATGCGCCACCGATGCCCACTTTCACCTCGATGTCCATCCCGCGGACGTGCTGGTCTGGCCGACGAATCTGGGATGGATGATGGGGCCCTGGCTGATTTTTGCAGGCTTAGTGAATCAAGCCACCCTGGGGCTGTTTGACGGGGCGCCGACCGGGAAGGAATTCTGCCGATTTGTGCAGCAGGCCCGAGCGACGATGCTCGGGGTGGTGCCGAGCCTGGTAAGAAGCTGGCGCAACTCAGGGCACCTCCAGGGCTTGGACTGGAGTGCCATCAGGGTCTTTGGCTCGACCGGGGAGTGCTCGCATCCTGAGGATATGCGGTGGTTGATGGCATTGGCGGGCGGGAGGCCAGTCATTGAGTACTGCGGCGGCACCGAGATCGGCGGTGCCTACATCACCGGCACGGTCACGCGGCCGTGTGTGCCCGGCACGTTTAACACCCCCGCTTTGGGCTTGGATTTCGTGATTCTGGATGAGGAAGGAAAACCCTCGGACAACGGCGAGGTTTTCATCGTTCCGCCATCGATTGGCTTATCCACGACGCTCCTCAACCAGAACCATCATGAGGTCTATTTTGCGGATGCCCCGACGGGCCCTCGAGGCGAGGTGCTTCGGCGGCATGGGGACCAAATGCAAAAGCTCCCGGATAATTATTGGCGCGGCCGTGGCCGTGCGGATGACACGATGAATCTAGGCGGCATCAAGATCAGCTCCGCCGAAATTGAGCAGGCGCTGGCGTCGGTGCCCAACGTTACAGAGACCGCGGCGGTGGCCATATCGCAGGACGCCGGACCGAGCCAGTTGGTCATCTACGCCGTGTGCTCCACCCCGCCGGCCGTGAAGAAATTGGATTTACTGGCCGCCATGCAACAAGCCATCAAACGCGAGTTGAACCCGCTCTTCAGAATCCATGACCTTGTCCTGGTGGATGCCCTGCCCCGGACGGCGTCCAACAAAGTGATGCGCCGGAGGCTGCGCGAACAATACCCTTCCCGCTTATGATCAACCCCAGGCGCACTATTTTAATCAGCGGCGCGGGGAGCGGCTTGGGCCGCGGCCTTAGTCTTCATTTGGCGCAACAGGGTCACTGGGTTTTGGTCACGGACGTTAAGCTCGAGGGAGCGCAGGAAACCGTCGAGCAGATTACCGCCGCGGGCGGCCAAGCCCAGGCCCAGGCACTGGACGTTACGTCCGAGCAGGATATCCAGCGGGTGTTGCGTGAACTCGGCCAGCGCCGCATCGGCACTCTCATCAACAACGCCGGCCTGCAACACGTCGCTAAGATCGAGGAGTTTCCGGTTGCCCAATGGGACCTGATGCTGGAGGTCATGCTCAAAGGGGCCTTCCTGCTGACTCGTGCGGTCCTGCCCGGTATGCGGGCGCAGGGATTTGGCCGCATTATTCAGATCGGCTCCATCCATTCCCTCGTGGCATCGCCTTACAAATCCGCCTACGTGACAGCCAAACATGCCTTGGTCGGCTTTTCCAAAGCTATCGCCCTGGAGACCGCTGGCACCGAGATCACCGTCAATACTATCTGCCCTTCCTATATCCGTACCCCCCTGGTAGAGGCGCAAATCAAAGCTCAGGCCAGCGCACGCCAAATGCCGGAGGAGGAAATCATCCAGCGCGTGATGTTACAGCCAATGCCCAAGCAAGCGTTCATCACGTTCGAGGAAGTGGCCGCCGCAGTGGAATACCTGATGAGCCCGCTCGCCCGCAACGTCACGGGTCAAACCCTCACCATTGATGGCGGCTGGACAGCGCAGTGATGGCCAAGAGCCCAGCACCGATTCTCGAACCGCCTCGGAAAAAGATCCAGGATTTCCAAACCACTGTCCACACCGGCCCCGAGGCTCACCGACGATGGTTATTTCCCCGGCAGATAAAAGCCAACGGTCAAGGTTTTCCGGCGAAAGACCTTGTCGCTCGCACACGCATAGAGCCACGACCGATCTGGTCCCGCAAACGCGACGCTCACACACCCCTTGTCACTGGGCTTGGCGATCACGCCGCCCAATCGCCCGGTTGCGTCGAACATCTGGATACCAAGGTAGCTGGTGATGAAGGCTCGCCCGTCCTGGTCCACCGTCATTCCGTCCCCACCACTGTCCGGCCGATTCACGGGCGTGCCCAATTCCATATAGCGCTCGCCCGCCCACAGCCTTCCATCCGGGTTCACCATAAAACTCCAGACATTCGTTCCGCCATATTCCGACACGAGCAGAAATCTCCCGTCGGGCGACAGGCCAATGCCGTTGGGCTTGTTGATGCCGCCCGCCGCCACTCGCGGGCGCGGCAGGTTCTGGGTCATCGTTGGGCACATGACCACCTGGCCCGCCCCTGTGTCGGTGAAATAAATCCAACCGGCTTTGGAAACCACCAAATCATTGGGCGTAACATCCGTCGCGAGAACCGTTACCTTTTTCGATTCAGGATCGATGGCCACAATCGTCTTCTTTTCGTCGCGCGGACCTCCGAGCGCTCCTTGCGAGGCCCCGTACAAACGCCCATCCGGACCGAACTTCATCCCGCTGATCCTCGGATTCCCCTCGAACCACACGCCCGCCTTCCCATCGGCGCCGACCTTGTACAGTTTCGCGTGACCCAAGTCGCTGAAGTAAAAATTCCCCTCCGCATCCGAGCACGCTGCGTCCGTGAATCCAAGCCCGTCCATGACCAGTTCCCACCTGCCTTCGGGCGGCAGAATTTTCACCAGGGCATCGTCCCCCTTCAGGTTATCCTTGGTTAAAGGAGCCGGCAGTGGCTCCGGTGCGCGCCACAACCAACGCAGTGCATCCGGCAAAATCGCCCCGCCGTGCCGGCTGTTGTGCGAGCCATCCCCGAGGACGAACTTATGGTCATAACCCATGAACCGCAGCGCCGAAGCCATCGCTTGGTTTGCCAACGGCCAGTCTCCATACAGATTATTCAAATCGTTCGCTCCATCCTGCAGGAAAACGCGAATCGGTTTGCGCTCTGTCTTGCGCAGCAATGCCGGGTAATTGTGGCCCCCGCGGATGTTGGTGAAACTGCCAATCGTGGAAAGCACCTTGCGAAACTGGTCCGGCCGCTCCCAGGCGACGGTGAACGCGCAAATCCCTCCCGAACTCGAACCGCAGGTCGCGCGCATCTCAGGATTTTCCGTGATCGCCAGCGAGTACTTGTTCGTCACAAAGGGGATGGCTTCGTTGATCAAAAACCTCGCGTATGCGTTCCCCAACGAATCGTATTCGAAGCTGCGATTGCTCTGACCCCCGCGCGTACCCGGATTCAGAAAGATGGCAATCGTCACAGGCATTTCCCCCGCCGCGATCAAATTGTCGAACACCACCGGCACCCGCCAGCTGCCGTTGGTGCTCATATACCCGATGCCATCCTGGAAAACCATCAACGCCGCCGGCTTGGCCGAATCATACTGTGCTGGAATATAAACTCCTCCCTCCCGGACCGTGCCTGGAAAGACCGTAGAATTCGTAAATTGAAACCGCTCAACGCGTCCATGAGGCAAGTCCGGTTTAAACTGCGAATCCGGACCCAAGACGTAATCATCCGCGGCCTGCGCTCCCAGAACGCTCAACACCGCAGAGAAAGCCAGCGAAGCACGAAATTTGAACATAATTGAAAGGAATGCGGTTAAATTCCGCTCCTTCTATCTCGCCTGCGGTAAAATCGCACCTCAAAAATGAAAGAAACCGCTTCCAGCCGGAATCCTTGTGAGGTCACTACCAAGTTGAAAGGGTCCTCTCGCGACGCGCCAAGTGCGCAAATTCGCCAATTCGCGCCATTTTTGAGTTGCCAGAATAAGGGTGGGTGTCTATTGAGGATGGAGCCAAGCCCGAAGTTTAGTGAATAAACCCGTCCTTTATTCAATCAAACAACACAACACAGTCAGGAATATTATGAACAGGCTCACACCATTAATTGCTGCCGCCGCTGTGCTGCTCAGCACTGCTGCCTCAGACGCACAGCAGCAGAAACGCGCCGCTTCCACCGGAGGCTTCAGCCCTCACGAAACCACCAGTGCCGTGATCGACGGTTGCCGGGTGACGATCACGTATGGTCGGCCCTTCACCAAAGATCCGAAAACCGGGGAGCCCCGAAAGATTTGGGGCGGATTGGTGCCGTGGGACAAAGCGTGGCGTACCGGAGCGGATGAAGCGACGGTGCTGATCACCCAGAAGCCGCTTATGTTCGGCGACACCCTGGTCCCAGCCGGCGCGTATACCCTTTACACCATCCCGTCAGAGTCGGGCACGCCAAAGCTTGCGATTAGCAAGAACCTGGGGGCTTGGGGTGTGCCAGTGGATGAAAAGAACGATCTCGCGCGAGTAGACATGAAGAAAGAACCTGCCGAGAAGCAGACTGACCAGTTCACGATAGCCGTGGCCAAGAATTCTTCTGGCGGCGGCGTGATCAAGCTGATGTGGGAAGACACCCAGTTCACGGCGCCGTTCACAGTTAAGAATTAACCGCCTATGAAGCTGGTGGCTCTTTTCCCGGTGCTCGTAATGGTGGGCCTCGGTCTTGCCAACGAGGCTTTGGCCCAAACTCCGGCCGTCGAGTTCCCGGCGCCAAGTCCCGCCAGCACTTTAAAGCAACGCGTCGGGTTAACCGACATAGAGATCGTCTATTCCCGCCCGAGTGTGCGAGGCCGAAAGATTTTCGGGGCCATGATTCCCTATGGCGAGGTCTGGCGCACCGGTGCGAACGCGGCCACCCGCATCACGTTCGGCACGGATGTAAAGCTGCAAGGAACGCCGCTGGCCGCAGGCGCCTACGAGTTCTTCACGATTCCAGGGAAGGACGAATGGACCATCATCCTGCAAAAGCTCCCCGAAAAGGCCTCCTGGGGCGCTTATAGTTACAAAAGGGAAAACGATACCGCACGGATGACCGCCAAGCCGGTCACGATTCCAACGACCATCGAATCCTTCTCATTTGGAATTGGCGACCTGCAAGACTCGGGGGCGACGCTATATCTCGCCTGGGAGAACACCCGCGTGCCGCTGAAACTCGAAGTCGATACGGTCGGCATGCTCATGCCGAGAATCAAAGCGGCGCTGGCGGCGGAAGGCCCGAAGACCTGGAATTTTTATTCGGGCGCGGCATCGTTGCTGTATGAGAATGGCGGCGACCTGGAACAGGCGCTGAAATGGGTCGATGAATCCATCAAATTGCGGTCGGATTACCCCGGCACGTTGCTTTTGAAGACTCGCCTCCTGGTCAAGCTCGGCCGCCCTGCCGAGGCAAAATTGGCGGCAGGGAAAGCCATCGAAGCCGGTCAAAAACTGGAAGGACCTGATAGTGTGATGGCTCGACAGGCCAAGGGCATTGCCGACTCGCTGAAGTGAAGGTCGTTCGCTTTTCAAGGAAGGGAGCCGCCGCGGTGCTGCAGTGTTGCCTGATGTCGGCGATGGCAGCGTTTGTGGCCAGGGCAGCGGACTCCTCTCCGGCCGCGCCGGAGGTGATTCTGCAGGAGTTACGCAGCCTTCGCGAGATGGGCAGCGTGCTCCATCTCGCGGCCCATCCCGACGATGAAAACACCCAGTTAATTACTTACCTTGCGCGCGGACGCGGCTACCGCACCGCCTATCTCTCCATTACACGTGGTGATGGCGGCCAGAACGAAATCGGCCCTGAGTTCGACGAGAAACTCGGCGTCGCCCGCACCCAGGAATTGCTGGCGGCGCGTCGACTGGACGGGGGACGGCAGTTCTTTACCCGGGCGATTGACTTTGGCTTTTCCAAAACGCCCGAGGAAACGCTGCGCATCTGGGATCATCAAGAGGTGCTCGCCGATGTGGTCAGAGTGATTCGAACTTTTCGACCGGATGTGATCGTGACGCGGTTTCCAGTGCCGCCGGGGAGTGGCGGTCATGGCCATCACACGGCCTCGGCCATGCTTGCGGTCGAGGCGTTCAAAATTTGTGGCGATGCGAAAGCATTCCCCGAACAACTCGCGGAAGGACTGAAACCGTGGCAGCCAAAACGTGTGTTATGGAACGGCTTCGGCGGCGGACGCAGCGGTGGTGCGCTCGAAGGTCCATCCGTGAAGGTCGATATTGGCGGCACCGATCCGGTGACTGGTGAATCATTTGCCGCCATTGCCGGTCGCAGTCGTTCCATGCACAAGACTCAGGGTTTCGGAACTTTTGGCGGAGGTGGCGGCGGGGCGAATGTGCAGACCTTTGTCCTGCTCGCCGGCGTGCCAGCTACCAACGATATCATGGACGGCATCGAGGTAACCTGGAACCGAGTGCCGGGTGGCCGCGAGATCGACACACTTGTGGGCGAAGCCATCGCCGGGTTCAAAACCAATGCGGTCTCGGCCAGCGTCCCGGCGCTGCTGTCGATTCGTTCCAAAATGGCGGGGCTGTCTTCGGATCCGGTGGTGGAGGACAAACAGCGTCAACTCGACGATATTTTGAAACACTGTCTCAGACTTTCGGTGGAGACCACGGTTCCCGCGGCCGAGGTGACGCCCGAAGAAACCGTTAAACTTCATCACGCGGCGATGGTCCGGTCCGAGGTGCCGGTGCAATGGGTGGCGATCCGATATCCTGGTTTCAAACGCGAGATTGCTGTCGCCACTGCCTTACGCGAAAACGAAGCCGCCTTTCGTGATGAATCGCAAACGATTCCTGCGAATATGGCGCCAACGCAGCCTTATTGGCTCCGCGAGGAAGCAGCCAGTGGGATTTTCCATGTCCAGGACAAGAAGTTGATTGGCCGTCCGGAGAATCCGCCAACGTTCCCGGTTGAGTTCATTTTCGAAGTCGGTGGACAAACCCTGGTCGTGGCGGACGAACCGGTGTCCATCGCTGGCAGCGGCCAGCCTCGCAAGCTCGCGGTGATTGCTCCCGTGGCGTTGAGTTTTGGTTCGGCGGTGACTTTGTTCAAACCCGGCGAGAGCAAGAAAGTTGAGGTGGAGGTCACCGCCGAGCGAACGGGAACGGACGGCACGTTGCGCCTGAAGGCACCCTCCGGCTGGAGTATCTCGCCGCCTCAGGCGCGTTTTAAGCTCGCAAACGCCGGGGAGAAAACCAAAGCGGCGTTTACAGTCACCTCTCCCCAGTCCGGTTCAGGCAGCCTCGTTGCGGTCGCGCAGGTCGGTGGCACGGAGTTCAGCAACCAGCGCCTCGAGATCCGGTACGGACACATTCCCATCCAGCTTTTGCAGCCCCCGGCGAAAATCAAAGTGGTGGCGTTCGATTTCGCGACTCGCGGCAAGACGGTCGGGTACCTGCCGGGCGCGGGCGACGATACCGTGGCCAGCCTTCAGCAAATGGGATACACCGTCACCACACTCAGTGGGCCGGACCTGATCGAGGAAAAGCTGAGCGGGCTGGATGCGGTTGTGGTGGGCGTGCGCGCGTTCAATGAGCGAAAGGATCTCGACGCGAATTTGCCGGGCTTATTCGCCTATGTCCACAATGGCGGCAACCTCCTGGTCCAATACAATCGTCCCAACGGGTTGCGGACTGCGCAACTTGGCCCCTACCCACTTTCCATTGCCGGTAACGCGCCGCAGTGGCGCGTAACCGACGAAACGGCGCCGGTTACTTTCCTGGCTCCCGACCATCCCGCACTGATCACGCCAAACAAGATCGGGCCCGCGGATTTCGAGGGATGGGTTCAAGAGCGGGGCGCGTATTTTCCGAGCAGCTTTGACGCGGAGCATTACACGCCACTGCTGGCGATGAGCGATCCCGGAGAGGAACCCCTCAAGAGCAGCGTGCTGGTGGCGCATTATGGCAAAGGCTATTTTGTTTACACGGGACTGGCCTTCTTCCGGCAGTTGCCCGCCGGAGTTCCGGGAGCGTATCGGTTATTCGCCAATTTGGTTTCGCTGGGCAAATGAAACCGCCGGCTGCACCCGAGGAACATGACCCACCCGGCGTGCCGGGCTTTCGGACGTGGCGGGGCGTTTACGTTTTCGTGTTCCTATTTTTCGTGCTCTGCGTCGCGCTGCTGGCGTTGCTGTCGCGCGCCTTCGCATGAATCCAGTCGACTGGCTGGTGTTAGTGGGGGCGATCGTCGGCATCGCAGCGTATGGCGCCTGGCACACGCGCCACACGGACAATCTTAACACGTATTTAAAGGGCAATTACAACACCGGTTGGCTGACGATCGGTGTGTCGGTGATGGCCACCCAGGCGAGCACCATTACCTATCTTTCACTCCCTGGGCAGGCCTACGAAAATGGAATCGCTTTTATCCAGAATTATGTCGGGCTACCGCTGGCATTGATCGTCGTCTGCGCTGTGTTCCTCCCCATTTATCGAAAACTCGGCGTCTATACCGCCTACGAATATCTCGGAAAACGTTTCGACGCCAAGACACACTTGCTCGGTGCGGCGCTCTTTTTGATCCAGCGCGGCATCCAGGCCGGCATCACCATCTATGCTCCGGCCATCATCCTCTCGACGGTGCTTGGGTGGCGCCTGGACCTGACCATCATCTTCACGGGGCTGCTGGCCATCGTGTACACCGTTACCGGCGGCAGCGCCGCGGTCAACCTGACGCAGAAATGGCAAATGGCCGTGATTTGGGGAGGGATGATTGCCGCGTGCGTGGTGCTGTTCCTCAAACTGCCGAATAAGGCGACGCAGATTGCCGGAGCCCTGGGTAAACTCCAGGGCGTGGACTTCACGCCGGACCTGAAGCGGCGCTACACGCTGCTGAGCGGATTGCTGGGCGGGTTTTTCCTGTCGCTCTCTTATTTCGGCACGGACCAATCCCAAGTGCAACGCTATATTGGCGGCGCAGCCTTGCGCGAAGGTCGCCTGGGGCTGATGTTCAATGCCGTCTTCAAGATACCGATGCAATTCCTCATCGTGATGCTCGGTGCCCTGCTCTTTGTCTTCTACCAGTTTCAGCCAAACACCCCGGTATTCTTTAATCAAACCGAGTGGCGGCGCCTCGCCTCCGGCCCGCAGGCCGCAAGCTTTCAGGCAATTGAGAATAAGTACGCGGCGGTGCAAGTGCAGAAGCAGGAGAAAATTCGCGCCTGGGTGGCCGCGTCGGAGCGCGGCGACGCCGGCGCCGAGGCGGCGGCCCGCGCGTCCATGATTGAGGCTCGAGACTCAGCGGAGGCCATCCGGCAGGAGGCGCGGAAGGCGCTGCGTTCGGCGGATCCCAAGGCGAATACCAAGGATTCGGACTACGTCTTTATTACGTTCATTCTAACCCAATTGCCGCACGGCTTTATCGGGCTGCTCATTGCGGTAATGATTGCGTCGGCTCTTTCCTCAAAAGCGGCCGAGCTCAATGCTCTGGGAACTACCAGCACCATCGATCTTTGGCGGCGATTTCGGCCGCTCGCCGCGCCCGACGAAGCCCGCGATGTTCGCAACGCAAAATGGTTTACTGCTCTGTGGGGGCTGTTTGCGATCGCGTTCGCGCTTTTCGTAAGCTTTGCCGAAAATCTGATCGAGGGGCTCAATATTGTGGCGTCCATTTTCTATCCGGCTCTCCTTGGTGTTTTTGTGGTCGCGTTTTTCCTGAAGCATGTGGGCGGCTCGGCCGTTTTTTGGGCGGCCGTTGCTTCCCAGGTATTGGTGCTGGTCTTGTTCTTCATGGGCAAAATGTATCCATCCCATGAAATCGGTTACCTGTGGCTCAATCCCATCGGTTGCGCGGCCTGTGTCGTATTCAGCCTGGCGTTCCAGGCCCTGATTGGGAGAAACGGCTCGGCCATTGGCCAGACCATCCAAAGCGCATGAATCCCGGGCCCGTGATCTGTTTTGGCCAACAACCATGCGGTTTCTTTCCGCGTCGTTTCCTGGTCGCCAAGATCCTCACCGCTCGCCGCCTTCAATCACAAATCGGGGGTGAGATTGTTTTCTTTTATCATGACAGCGATCAGGACCCGCGCGAGACACGCACCACCCTTCACCACCGCAAAACCGGGGAAGCGATTCAGTTGAACTTCGCTTTTGACAACCAGGTTCAGCGCAAATTCTCACCGCTCTACCTCAAACGGGTTCGTGGGGATTGGCATGCGAAGACCGCCCTTCAGTTGCCCGCCTACGTGGACCAACGCTGGATTGATGCTTTTCGCAATGCGCCCGTTTCGACGGTCGGGGAATTCTGTTTGGAGATGTATCGGAGGATGGGACTTCTCGAAGGTGTCCGGGTGGTCCATTCGAGCGACCCGGCTTTTCGTCGCGCGGCCTGTGATATCCCAGATTTTTTCGTCGATGCACCTTACGCGGGGGAGATCGTTCGCGCCCGCTTCATCAACCAGGAATTGAAGCTGCACAAAGGCGGGGATTCATACGAGACTCTGCCATTAGTGAATTTCACCAAAGAACAGATCAGTCCCACACGCGATACTCGGCTGCGCTGGATGCAATCGGTTGTGCACTGCACCCATTACGTAGCCGGCGCGAGCGAGCAGAACTATTTGCGCCGGGAAGAGGCGCCCGAAATTACTTACCTCAACCGTGATCCCATTGACCGTTCCGATGAAGCGTACACCGAAATCGCCAACTGACCTTTTGCCCTTGCTCGCTTTCGGCGCGCATCCCGATGACGTGGAATTCGCGTGCGGGGGGCTCGTCGCCAAGGAAATTCTCCTGGGTCGCCCCGCGCAACTTGTCCTCTGTTCGCAGGGCGAAGCGGGCTCGCATGGAACACCCAAACAGCGAGTGGCTGAAGCAAAGAGGTCCGCGAAAATACTCGGGGCTTCCCTGGAGTTCATCGAACTCGACGGCGACGCGCACCTGGAAATCAAGTCCGATCACGCCCTCAAGCTTGCGAGTATCGTACGGCGGATGAAACCGGGGATCGTCCTCGCTCCCAGTGTAGTGGAGAACCAACATCCCGATCATTGGCGGCTGGGATGCCTGGTGCGCGACGCCGTGAGGCTCGCGCGTTATGGCGGGGTGAAAGAACTTCGGAATCGGGCCTCGCATGCGATCCAACAGCTCCTGTTCTACGCGGTAACCCCCGACGCCGAGCCGCGGGATATCACCCCCATTTTCATCGATGTATCGCAGCCGGAAATAGTCGCGACCTGGACGGCGGCAATGCAAGCGCATGCCTCCCAGATTGCGGCCCGGGCGTACGTAGACCTCCAACTCGCGCGCGCGCGCGCCAACGGACTCCGCGCTGGGGTCCAGCACGCCATCGCCGTGTTCCCAGGTAACCCCTTCGTCCTCGATTCTCTTGGACCGCTGAATCGGGGCGCCCGCGCATTCTAAAATGGCTTTTCCCCGCACGCTCAAGGTCGCGATTACGTGTTATCCGTCGGTGGGTGGCAGCGGAATCCTTGCCTCGGCACTGGGCGAGGACCTTGCACGGCTTGGGCACGAAGTGCACTTCATCAGTTACGAGCGGCCCTTTCGCCTGCCGCCCGATTCCGATCGACTTCATTTTCACCCGGTGGTCATCAACGGTTACGGCTTGTTCAAATATCCTGACTATACCCTTCCGCTTTCCGTCAAAATGGCGGAAGTCAGCCGGCAGTTCCGGCTCGATGTGTTGCATGTCCATTACGCGGTGCCGCATGCAACCGCAGCCATTCTCGCTCGTGACATGCTCCCAGCCGAAAAGCGGCCCTTCGTGGTCACAACCTTGCACGGGACCGATACCACGCTCCTGGGCCAGGATGCCGGTTACGGCCCTGCCATCCGTCACGCGCTGGATCGCTCGGACGCGGTGACCGCGGTTTCCGCTTTTCTGCAGCGTGAAACCCACCGTTTGCTGGATTTCACCGGCCGGATCGAAATCATTCACAACTTTTTCGAACCTCGCCCGCCGCAACGGTCTCGTGAAACGGTGCGCAGCGAACTCGGGGTACGGGAGGACGAGGTGCTCATCCTGCACTCATCCAATCTGCGCCCGTTAAAGCGCATTGACGTGCTGCTCGAGACCGTGGCGCGGGTTCGTCCGGCCGAGGCGTCAAAACTTTTGATCCTGGCGGGTGGAACATTTGCGCCCCATATGGACCAGGTGCGAAGGCTCGGTTTGGAAAAGCGGGTAATCATTCGTGAGAACGTGACTAGTATCGAAGATTACCTGCAATCGGCGGACCTGGCCCTCATCACCTCCGACACGGAGAGCTTTTGCCTGAGCATTCTCGAGGCGATGTTCTTTGCCTGCCCGACCGTTGCTACCAACGTCGGCGGCATTCCCGAAGTGGTCGAGGACGGCGTCACCGGCCTTCTGGCACCAGCCGGCGATGCGGAATCGCTGTCCCGCGCTGTTGAGAGCTTGATCCGCGATCCCGCTCAAAGGGCTTCCTTGGGGCGAGCCGCTCAATCCCGTGCCCGGGAGAGATTCTCGGCCGAGATCATAGTGCCTCAATACGAGGCCCTTTACCGTCAGGTTTGCCGCTGAGCAATCCATTGGTAAGTGCAGGGAACGTTCGCGATGTCCACGCTGAACGTGGCCGTGCCGCCTAACGCCGCTACCACATTGGTGGGTTGAGCGCTGATTACCGGCGTGGTGGCCGTAACGGGTGGAAGGCTGGAAAGTGTGGTGGTGTTGGATGCCGGGTCATAGCTCCAGGAGACGGCGCCTGCGCCACCATAGGCGATGAGTTGGCCGCTCGCCACCAGGCCGGGGAAGAACATCGATGCGTTGCCGGCAATGACTACCGAGCCGCCGGTCGAGAGATCCAACTGGCCCCGCGAGTTGTTGCCCGGCTGGCCGAGCGTGGAGTTATCCCAATTGCGCAAGACCACCTTCCCGCCGTTGGTGACCACCATATAGTTCGTCCCGCCAATACCATTCCAACCCAAACCGAGCTGTCCGTTGGTAATAGACAACGTGCCGGCGTCTGAAAGCACACCCTATTTTGTTTTACTTATGAAATCTGCCGTACTATCCAGGTTCGGAGAAACCACCGCCTTTATTCCGCCCGGAGGATTCAACTGGAAACCGGCCCAGAGAAACGCGACTTCAACAACCGGAGCGGCAGTTCCGGTGACGACTGGGAGTCCGAGGGAGACGGCGGCTTCGTCTCTAACGGCCAGGACGGCACTTGGCGCGCCTCTCGCCGTCTTCCGTTACAAGGACGGCTCGGCTTTGTAATGGGCGCTCGTCACCTCTGCGGAATAGGGTTGTTTTGCGGGCTCTTTCTGGAGCCATGAGCTTTTGGCAAGCAACCGCGAATGCTTTGATTGAACGTTTAAATGCCAACGGCGTCAAACTGATGATGAGCCGGGCGCGAACAATTCTAGTCTCACTGATACCAGCGCTGGTGCTGTTGGCATCGGTGGACTGCTTGAGCGGTTTGTTGTCGTCTAGCAGCTGCCATGAGCTCCGATGCTTGCTCCCGGAAGATGGGCACCGTAACCACAGTCAGGGCTCAGCCGACAACGCCATTGAGTCGGCGGTTCAGCGTTGGAGTCGCCGCCTGAACGCTCAGCCCGGCTCCGATGGATTTTCCTCGCCCGTCATTCTCGCCCTTACTCAATCGGTTCTGACCGCTCCGCCGGTTCATCAAATCGAACCTCCGCCTGCCGACCTGGGTTTGGCCCAGGGTTGGCAATTCCGGTGGCGTACGGCCTCCGCCCCTCGCGCTCCCTCCTTGGTTTCCTAAAGTCTGCTCCAGGGTTTTCTTCGCGCGCCCTAATTGCGCGCCAGGGATTCACAAGTGGACTTGGCCCTACCCGATCCTCAACCCGTGTCGTGATCCAAACTCAACCAAAACTATTTTTACGAAACAAAACTTTCGAAACAGATATGAATATCATCGTGCGTTATTCCGGCCTGACCAAACGGGCCATTTGGCAAGAACTAGTAGAAACTAAACTGAGGAAACTGCAAAACCTCGCGGCGATCGGCACCGCCAGGGTGACTCTTGAAGGCCAACACGGCCCCAGACCGGCTTTCCGCGTGCTGACGCAGTTGGAAGTGCCCGGTCCTGACTTTCACGCTGAAGCCCGCGACCACACGCTTGCGGCGGCGTTGCTCAAAGTGATCAAAAACCTGGAAAAGCAGATCTGTTCGCGCAAGAACCGGCGCGTCAACAAATGGAAGACGAACGTGCGGCTCGGGTTGAACCCGGCGCGCAGTTCGTCGGGTTCGATCGGTGCGAGAGCGTAGCTACAACTCCATACCTTTAGACGTATGAAGACACAATTCGCGGAAAAGGGAACCCCTGAGAGTGAGTCCTTAGCGGGCGGGATTCACCAATTCCCGTCAGCTCAGGCCCAAACCAAGACGATTCTCCTCCTGAGCAACGACAACCGGTTGCACGAGAACCTGCGATCGCTCGCGAACGTGATCGGGCTCTTCGTGATAAAAGCGGAGCATGCCTCGGGCATCGTGGCCATCCTGCAGGCCACCAGGCCCGTGGCCGTGGTCCTCGATTTGGATTTGCCGGACGAAGCCGCCTGGGAAACCGGGGACCTCCTATTGAACGAGCCCGATTGCCCGGCAGTCATCCTGATCAGCGGACGAACCCCCCAGTTCGATATGCGCACCGCGATTCGCGCGGGATCCCTGGTAAGCAAAGAGGAATCTCCTGACCACCTCTTGGAAATCATTCAAGAGAGGCTGGAATTGCCAGAAACCAACCGAGCGGAACGGAACGCGATTCAACGGGTGCTTATTCGCTGGCTCCGACCCTCTGGATGGGTCGAGTCGAGTGCTCCTGCGCACCACTTCTGGCACCTCAGTGATTGAAACAATGCAACAAATACCGACCATATGGCAAAAAATACAGAGCAAAAATCGAATGGGCACAGCAACGGCAATGGCCGGCACGCTGTGCATGTAGAGTTCAACCATCCAACCGCCTCAGCCGTTGCTATTGCAGGGACCTTCAATGATTGGCGTCCCGAGGCCACGCCGATGGTTTCGATGGGCCAGGGCCGGTGGCTGAAGGACTTGACCCTGGAGCCCGGCAGATATGAGTATCTGTTCGTAGCCGACCGCCAGTGGATGCCCGATCCACTCGCACCCGCAACCGTCCCCAATCCCTTCGGCGGGGTGAACTCGGTCATTACCGTTCCAAAGGACCACAACGGTAATGTCTACACGAAAAACCACGACCCGAGTTCAGCCTAACCGCGATCACCCTGACGCTCGTCAAAGTTGAAGTCATGCCGTTGAATGCTTAGCCTTGCTATTTATACGCGCCATTTGTATTATTCGCACTGCTGCTAACACGAGACGCATACTTTTAGGCCGACGCCCCGCGAGCAGGCAGTAGTCGCGCAGGACGCTGCTCAATAGAAGGCCAATAATAAACTCGGTATGAGAATGCCCATGGGTCGTCCAGCGCATCAAAGTTCAGCCCGAGAGTTCAAAAAGTCTGGAATTGCTGACCAGTGCCATCCAACCTTGAAAACAGAAAAGGATTCCATGAACCTCGCTCTTCGATTGGTCCAACCGCTCCCTCGCCGTACACAAAGGGCATCCGCGGTCCGATGGAATCCTTCCGGATCAAAGCTCCGAAGATGCGGCCCGCGCGAGAGAGTGGGAACCTTATGACACCGCACTGGAGCGCCGAGGGTTCACTCCGCCACTCATCCGGGGAAGCTTACGCCTTCACACTGGTCGAACTGCTTGTGGTGATCGCGATCATCGCCATCCTCGCGAGCATGTTGCTCCCCTCCCTCTCCTCCGCCAAAGATAAGGCCAAATCAACGATGTGCGGGGGAAATCTCCGCCAATTGATTCTGGCGGCGACCATGTACGACGATGACCACAAAGTGCTCCCGATTGGCTGGGATCCTAATTTCAACAGCATTTGGTACCGCACACTTCAGCCGTATCTCGGACGCAACAACACGCTCCTGTCTACCAACCGCGTCTTTCTCTGCCCCTCCTCACCCCGTGGAGGATTCTGGGGTTTTCTCGATTACGCGCAGAACTGCGGCATCAACACCGACTCGACGAAACCGCTCATCGGCCTGCACCAGGTGCCGCAACCGTTGCGCACCTTGATGTTCGCCGAGACCGATGGCTGGGATGCCTGTGTCTACCCGGATACAGACCCTGACGCCAATGTCTGCTACCGACACAGTGGGGGCAGTGAGTACAGCACTGTCTTCAACTATTACAATGTGAAGAATGCCAAGCGGGGCCGAGCGAACGCGGTCTTTCTGGATTCGCACCTCGAATCTCTGCGCCGGGCGCCGACCAATATCTTCAACCTGGTACCGTAACGACGTTGTCACCTGCGAACGGCACATGACCTATTATCCGATCCTTATCGCGGGGTTAGCCGCTGGAATCGGCGGCGTTTGGGTACGTCGAAGATCCGCGTTCCTTGGGCAGATGATGATCCTGGCAGGCTGCGTTGGTTGTGCTCTGTGCCTGGCCTGGCAGATCCGCCAAAACTTGTTTGCCCCCGCAGCCCGCGAACCAGACCGAGGTCAGGCGGTGGTTGCTTATTTTTTAGCCAACCAGGTCCTGAGTGAGACCGGCGGGTTGGAAGGCCGCATCGTGCTCTTCTTCTCTCCGTCCGCGGTCATGGATGAGGCCACCGTGGGCACTTACGAGGGGACCTTCAAGCGGGTGCTGCGAGGTTTCCCAGGACTCGAAGTGCAGGTCCTGAGGTTGGAAATTCCCAAGATGGCGGCCCGAACGGGACAGATTCCGTTGGGCGCGTTCCGGCAGGCGGCGTCCAAATTCTCCTCAATCCTGGCCTGCGTCTCGTTCGCCGGTGTTCCCGTCGATATTCAGGACTTTTCTTCTGGCCTCCGCCAGCCTGCGCCTCCCTTTTTTGTGTTCGATCCCTGGTCCAGCACGAATTGGCTGCCCGCGGTGAAGTCGGGCATCGTGCGCTGCGCCATTGTCCCGCGCCCCGGTCCCACGAAGGCAACCTCCGGCGAGCCGAAGGAAATCTTCGACCGCCTTTACCTGATGGCCACGCGCTCGAATGCGGATGAAGTCGCGGCCACAATTAGTTCAGGCGCGCGGTAAACGACGCAGGCCGATCAAGGCGGCGAGGCCCCGCCCATTGCCTGGGCTTCGTAGGGCTGCCAGCCCTTTGACCGCGCGACCAGGTTGGCGGTTGCGGCGGCAGTTTCCTCCACCATGTTGTTCATACCTTTCGACGCACCTGGAATGTCCCCCCACGCCCAGAGCTTATCAATCGGTGCGTTAACCAGCGGTTGACCGGTCGAACCATTCTTCAGAAAAGATTGTTGTTCGCGACAAAGACCGTTTTGAGCGGCTTGGCTCTGGTGGATTGTGTAGTGGTGCAACCGACCAACAGACACCCCACCATTACTGGCGCAACAAAGATAACGGACCTTTTCATTTCCCCTCTACCGTACTTCCAGTCCAACTGAGTAGCAGTGGGGAAGCCACCTCAGCTGAGAGGGGAGCCGCAAAGATCACGCCTTCAAGGAAAAACACCGCGCAAAATCCGCAGTCGGCCTACCGTGATAAATACCTTGCAGCTGCGCCGGTGCTCGTGCCAATCATCCATACGGAATGCGCTACATGATGAAGCAAAAACTCTTTTGCTGGGGCGACGACTTCACGATTAAGAACGAAGCTGGACAAGAGGCTTTTTTCGTCGACGGCAAGGCGTTCAGCATCGGCAACAAACTTTCGTTCCAGGACCTGCAGAAGAACCAACTAGCCTTCATCCGGCAGAGACTGCTCTCGTGGGGGCCGACCTACGAAATCACACGCAATGGCATTCTGGCGGCGGTGGTAAAAAAGCACCTGTTCACCCTGCTCCGATGCAAATTCACCGTTGATGTTCCCGGCCCGGACGACCTGGAAGCTCAGGGCAGCTTCCTCGATATGGAATACACCTTCAGCCGCGCTGGCCGGACTGTCGCGGAAGTATCGAAGCGTTGGTTTTCCTGGACCGATACCTACGGCGTCGATGTCCACGCAGGGGAGGACGATGTGCTTATTCTCGCCAGCACTGTTGTCATCGACATGGTCTGCCATGCCGACCGCAAACGCGATTAAGTCCGGGGGTCGCAGGTAAATCACTCCGTCTTTCATGACAAAGCGGAACCGACGAGAGAACAGGCGAGTTCATGGCAGGGAAAGTTCACGACGTAATTTCCGCTGTCAAGAAACGACTCAAACAGCCCCTGCGGGTCGGCTTGCAGAACGTGCTTCAGGCGTAGGTTCCAAGCACCTCATGCACCCCGGCGACCGCTATTCCTCCCTCGCCCACGGCCGCCGCACAGCGCTTCACCGAACCGGCGCGGACGTCGCCAGCCGCAAAAATTCCCGGCCGGCTCGTTTCCAGCGGACCGGGACCACGGCTCGCCCCTTTCCATGCAGGTGCCTCGGCCACCGCTTGGCCGGTTTTAATAAAGCCCTTTTCATCACGGTCGATCTCGGGCGGGAGCCAATCCGTATTCGGTTTGGCGCCGATCATCGAAAAAACGGCTGATGTCTGGATCGAGCGACGCTCGCGCGAGTGCGTGTTCTCCAGTTCCACCGCTTGGAGCGTCTTTTCACCCAGCATTCTCCGGATCTCCGTATGCGCCAAAATCTCCACGTTCTCCCTTGCTTGAACTCGACGAGCCAAATAGCTGGACATGCTTTTCGCCAGGCTCTCGCCACGGATGGCAAGCAGGACCCTCTCGGCGTGTTCGGAGAGGAACATGGCCGCTTGGCCTGCGGAGTTGCCTGCCCCCGCGACTATCACGGTTGCACCGCGGCAGAACTGGGCCTCGCGCCCCGTAGCCGCGTAATAAACCCC